>Ga0208974_1000677_pt1 | contig 13851 bp, 31 predicted proteins | sample GreLakmeER15MSRF_FD_187699 | JGI IMG/M metagenome (GOLD analysis project Ga0208974, IMG submission 187699) | Freshwater lentic microbial communities from great Laurentian Lakes, MI, USA - Great Lakes metaG ER15MSRF (SPAdes) | ecosystem: Environmental > Aquatic > Freshwater > Lake | place: Great...
AGGTTCGCTTACATTAAGTACTGATAACACCGCACAACTTAATATAGATTCAAGTGGTAGAACTTCAATTGGCTACACTACAAACCCATCTTTATACAAGCTAGATGTAAACGGAACGGGTAGGTTTAGTAATGCAGTAAATGTATTTGGTGCTAATTTAGCACACGCTGCAAACAAAACAACTTTAAGTCAAGAGGGTTCAAGCAATGGTGCTTTTTGGCAATCATATGGTGCAGATGCTTCTACAAAAGGAAAATTTACATTAAGACAATATAGTTCAGATGCTAGTATTTCTGCAATTCCATTATCTATTGATACAACAGGTGCAGCTACTTTTAGCGGTGCTATAAATGGTGTAAGTTCAGCTTTTAGTGGTGGAATTACTTCGGGAGGTTATACTGCAAGTGGGGATTTTGGTGCGGGATATACAATTAATGGAGCAATAGGGATAAGTGGGAAGGGTGTAAATATAGGTTGGAATACAACACTTGATAGAGGATTCATTGGTACTGTTCATAATGGTACTGCTTGGAAAAGCCTAATACTTTGCCCTATTGGTGGTGATGTTTATATAGGTGCTAGTAGTAATAATTTTGTATATGCAGGAGGATATTTTGAAGGTTCGGATAAGCGTATCAAAACACTTATTGAAGATAATTATCAAACAAAAGGCATTGAATCTATAACACCTAAACTTTACACTAAAAACGGAAAGGTTGAATTAGGTTATTATGCTCAAGATTTAATTGGTGTATTAGATAGTGCAATTAGTAAAGGGGATAATAATATGTTAAGTCTATCTTATCGTGAAGTTCATACTGCTAAAATCTATGCTTTGGAACAAGAGATTAAAGAACTAAAAGCTAAACTTAAGTAATATGAGTTGGGCATCAATAGCAAGTAATCAATGTATAAGTTGGGATAACTTAAAAGATTCAGTAACTACTAATGTATTTATGGGTGCAGAGGCAGCAGTACCGCCAGGCTCTAAACAAGTAACTAGAACAGAGGCAGAACAATATGTAGTAATCAATGCTATTACGGCTAAAGCATCAAATCAATTAGTTGTGAAATCAGACCTTGTTGCAAAAACAGGTGTTTATAAATGGAACATATCGGATAATGGTGATATTTTAGCTGATGCTTGTGCTTTGTATTTAGATGTTGGTACAATAGCTTGGACTAATGTAGCAACACCAGCATTTGGTACTGTTTTCTATGCCAACTATAATTTAACTACTATTTTCCCTATGACTACATATACAGGATTGTTTTTACATTATAGAGCATTTGGTGATACAGGTGCAGGATTTAGAGCAAGATTTAATTTAGTTACATCATCAATAAACAATTCACCTTCGGCTTGTTAACAATTAAAAATAAAATAAAAATGGCAAAAACAATTCAACCAGTTTCTTCTTGGCAAAATGGCGAAGAAAAACAAGCAACAGTATTTACATTAATATCTTCTTATGATAATTTATCTACAACTGCAAATTTTGAATATCAATTAATTGAACTTATTTTAAGTTCAGGTTATGTTATGTCAAATGTGTTAGTGAATGGAGGCTTAACTATATCAGGGCAAGATTATTTAGATTGGGATGCCGATGCAGATGCTAATGAATGGATATATAATTGGGCAGCCACACAACTTAACCTTACAATCATTGGGGATTATGTTCCACCTGTGCCTGAACCAATAGTTCCTGAAGTAGTTGCTGAAGTAACCGAATAGTACTAATTTTGGCAAAACCAATATTATGACACCTAAAGAAAAATCATTAGAATTAGTAGGAAAATATAAAAGTATTACAAATGGTAAAATATTATTTGTATATACTACTGAATCAGCTAAACTATGTGCATTAATAGCAGTAGATGAGATATTGAATGAATTTCCACAAGGATTTAAAGGAAATTTTGAAGAAAGGCGAAAGCAATATTGGGATGAAGTAAAACAAGAGATAGAAAACCTATAACAAACCAATATTATGAAAACAGCAATGCAAGAGTTGATTGATAATTTAGATGGCACATTAGTTAAATCTATCTTTGAAAGATTAGAGAAAGATGGTTTATTTAATAAAGCACTTGAAAAAGAAAAAGAGCAGATAATAAAAGCTCACGAAAATGGACAAGCTGAATTTGATTCATTGCATTATAGAGATAAAAATGTAACATTATCAAACAATTACTACAACCAAACCCATAATCAAAACAAATAAACTATGACAAAATTTAGAAAAAAACCTGTTGAAATTGAAGCAGTTAAATGGAATGGTGATAATCACCGAGAAATGTTTAATTTTTTAGGTGGTGAAAATACTGATTACATAACCGCAATAGGTGCTAATTTTTATATTGATTGGACTAAAATAGAAGGCGGTTTAATTATAAAAACATTAGAAGGAGAACATATTGCAACAATAGGCGATTATATAATTAAGGGAGTTAAAGGAGAATACTATCCTTGTAAGCCTGATATTTTTGAAATGACTTATGAAAAAGTATAACAACCAAACCTATAACAATTAACTATATTTGTAAAAAATCAAATCAAATGAAATATCAACAACTAAACACCCTAGTCGCATCAATTAATGCGGTTATTGGAAACTCTGAAAGTAAAACACAGAAAAAACTCGTAAAAATTTATGACAAAGTCAAAATCCACCACGAAAGCTATCAAGCCCAAGTTGAAGAACTCCGCCTTGATAACGCATCAACCGATGATAAAGACATTTTATTATTGGATGAAAAAGGCGGTTACAAGTTTACTAAAGAAAGTATCAAAAAGCTAACTGCTCAAGTAAAAGAATTAGGGGAGAAGGAGTTTGAGTTTAAGCCTATTGAGGTCATTAACACAAATGGTTTAGAGCATTTTAGTTTCCTTGAAGATTGGGTTACAGGTATCACATTTATTAAAGAAGAAGAAGAGGAACTATAATGAAGTTCATTAAGGACAATATTTTGTTCATAGCCATAGTACTTTTAGTGTTATGGCTATATTTTTTGGTTAAACCTGCCTATAGAAAGACTCCTATTGACTTGTCTAGCTATAAGAAGGTACTAACTATTCACGATACAATCTACTCAAAATCGTACATAAATCGGTACAAAAAAGGGGATTCTATACCCTATAAGGTGATAGATACCTTATATACGCATATATCCGATACGATACGCATATTAGCTGATTATAGCCAGGTTAAGGCTTACTCCGATACTATTAGGAAAGATTCTAATATCTTTGTAATAGATGACACCATAGGCCAAAATAGGATCATTTCTAGAGGCTTCAAGGCTAGTCTAACCCAAAAAACCATCATTTTAAGAGAGTTCTACGCTAGTAAACCGACTAATACCCTTTATTGGGGCATTAGAGGCTCATACAGCCCACTTAATGGCTTGGAAGTACTAAGTCCTTCCTTGATGCTAAGTGTCAAAAATAAGGCTCTAATAGGACTTAGCGTAGATATTAGTAAAAATTACAATATTGGGTACTCTGGTGGTATCTACTTAAAAATAGGAAAGTAATGAAGGAATTGTTACAGGATTTGGGTATTAATATCGGTATGTCGGTAGCAGGATTATTTGGATCGGTATTAATGGTGGGTAAAGATGCTGCTATGGATTTAAGAAAATCGGTTACCTCCATATTTGCAGGAGTAGCCTCAGCTAACTATTTAACACCTGTAGCATCGGATATGTTTGCCGTAACAAAGGTTAATTATCAATTTTCAATAGCTTTTTTATTAGGTTTTTTAGGGCTAAAGGGAGTAGAATTACTTTTAACTAAAGTACTAAAGGATAAAGTAGTGCCTAAAACTACTGTTACTCCACATAAAATACCAACTAAAAAGTCAGTTAAAAAACCTAAAAGATGATACAAAATGCTATCAAAAACAAATTTTGGGTAATATCAATACCAGTTGCAATTATCGTTATACTATCAATGGCATCTATTAAGGAAATAGAAAATGCACAAGTACAATTAGATTATGGCAAAAAAATTAGCTACTACCTAAGAACCTCTACAGATTCACTTACTTATTATGCGATTGCATATACATCTACAAAAGATACTAGCTTTTTAAACCAATTTAATAATCATTTAAACAATAGAAAACTTAAAAAGTTCGTTTTAGATGATAAAGCCTTAAAATATTATAATCAAGGGTTAAGGCTTAGTAATGAACTTGCCAACCAAATAGAGAACCCTGCTTTTAAGCAAATGGATAATAAAGCATTTTTTACGCCTTTGTACATAGACTACAAAGACAAAATATTTAAAAATATAGATTCTTTAAGGACAATTATGTCAAATGATGCAAATGAAAAACTAGAAAGAGAAGGCCTATTTCTTAATATTTATATTTATAGTTTATGTATTACAATTTTGATTTTAATAATGTTTATTAGATTTAAAAAAGAAAGTAAAGCCCCATTAAAAAAGGCTCCTAAAAAGAAATAAGATGAAGCAATTTTTTACAGAAGATAACGGAAGATTAAGTATGAAAAGATTATGTGGTTTGTTATGCGTTATAGCATTGTGTGTTACTATGTACCACAATAGTTTTAGCGATGAACATACTGCCCCTGCAACAATACTTGTAGAATCAGTAGCTTTGTTAGCATTCGGTTGTTTAGGCTTAACAACAGTAGAGAAAGTATTTAAAAAATAGTTATGAAGTTATCAGCCCATTTTGATTTATGTGAGTTCACCAGGAGTGAATCAGCAAAGCGTGAAGGAGTTAGTAATATGCCAACACCTGAACACCTAGAGAACATCAAAACATTATGCGAGAAAGTATTAGAACCTATAAGAGCCAAGTTTGGCCCAATTAATATTTCTAGTGGATACAGAAGCTCTGACCTTAATCATTTCATTGGAGGCAGTTTAAATTCAGATCATTGCAAGGGCCGTGCGGCTGATATAGATATGGATGGGCATGGTGGAGAGGTTAGTAATACTGACATCTTTAATTACATAAAGGAAAGCCTTGATTACGACCAATTAATTTGGGAGTTCGGTAATAAAGAGAAACCTGATTGGGTTCATGTGGGATACAGAGGAAAAGAGAATAGAAAGCAAACTTTGAGAGCAACCAAAGTAAACGGCAAGACTACTTACACGGCTTACTAACCAACAACCAACCAATATGAGCAAAACCAAAAATGTGGGTATCATAGGCGATACACACTTTCCTTTCTGCCATCCTAAGTACCTCGACTTTTGTTATGAGGTTTTTAACAAGTTCCAATGTTCTGAAATAGTCCACATAGGAGATGAGGTGGACAATCATGCGATTAGCTACCATGAGCATAATCCTAATGGTGATTCAGCGTCAAAAGAGTCGCAATTAGCCCTACAACAATTAAATATTTGGTACAAGCGTTTCCCTAATGTAAAAGTATGTATAGGCAACCATAGTGCCCTACACAAAAGAAAGGCCGTTACAAGCGGTTTACCGAGCCGTTTTATTAAAACATATGAAGATGCTTGGGAAGCTCCTAGGGGCTGGAAATGGGCCTTAGAATGGGAAATGGATGGTGTTCTATATACTCATGGTACAGGATCATCAGGACAAGCAGGTGCAATCAATAGAGCAAGGGATGCTAGACAATCAACTGTAATAGGTCATATTCACTCCTTTGGGGGAGTTTTGTACTCTTCAAGTGATAAGGATATGATATTCGGTATGAATGTGGGTTGTGGAATAGATATTAATGCCTATGCAATGGAGTATTCACGACCTTTCCCCAAACGACCAACATTAGGTTGTGGAGTTGTTTTAGATGGCGGTAGAATTGCTATATTTGTGCCCATGCCATTAGGAAGCAAGATAGTAAGGCTTCCAAGCAAAAAGTAGGTTAAATCCGTTATAACATAAGTGTATATTTCATTGATAATCAATGATGTGTGCACTTTTTATTTCTATAATAATTAAAGCGTAAATTTGTATGAAGACTAAAGCAGAACTAGAGATTGATGAGTTGATGAGAAAAAGGGATGAGTTAGAAGTGAGATTGAATTTTATAGTTCAAAAGCTTAGATTAACAATTATAAAACATAGTATTTTAAATGCTACTTCAAATAACGCAATTAACGGAAGATGATAGCTACGAATATGGCGATGGTACTGAGCAATCAGATGCCTGGATCAATATTCATTTAGTTGAATCCGTAACTGATGATGAAGAAGATGAAAATAGATGCTATGTATATATGCAATCACAGGACTACTTCTATATAGATGAGAGCTCAGACTCTTTTATTAAGAGATATCAAGCAGCTTTATACGGAACAGTTCTAACAAGGTTCTACGATAAAACAAATAGGCAATCATAAGAAGCTCTCTCATAGTTGGTGGTGTTTTGGTTTCCCCTCAGGTAAAATCTGGGGGGTTTTTAATAAAAAGTCCCATCGTAGAAACGACAGGACTCACCTTTATTTCAAAAAAACACACAAAACTATTTTTGTCTATACTCTCTTATAGCGTAAGTAATTAAACCTACTAAAGTAAGTACATATAATGATCTACTAAACCAATTCCAAGCTAAAGGATTAAACTCATTCACAATAAATGCAAATGGTAGATAAACTCCTACGAGCAAAATTAGTAAATTAACCACTACATCTTTGTAATTTGTTTTCATAATCATTTGTTAAAATGGTAAATTCTTGGCTGGTTGGCCATCTTTAATCCAAGTGTCAAGCTCGATATAGAATCCTGCTTCACCTGGAGTAGCTCCTTTCTTTTCTTTGATTAGAATGTTAGCCCAACCATTGTTAGTTGCTGCAAAATCATTCATCTTCTTTAAGTCATCTGGGCCGAATGCTACTTTCTTAAACTCCCCAAATGCCGTTTTTAATGTTTGTGACCTTCCTAGGAAAATCTTTTCTTTACCTGCTGCCATGTTATTTATTTTTGGTTATTAAATGCTACTGCTATTCTTTGGTTCTGCCTTTGCGTTTTGTAAGATTACTTTTAACTTAGGTCTATACTTTGTATCTATTGCAAAATCTACTAACACCTGATGCAAAAAATCATAGGTGTCTTGCGTAAACTCATCCTTTGCTTTCTTAACTGTCTTAGGAGCTTTCTCTATCTTGTTTTCTAATTCTACTTTTTCCATTTTACTTTGTTTTAACGGCCTTGACCTATGTAAGCCTTTGGTCTAGGACTATGTTTATTAAATGATTTCTTTGCTCTACCTCGTTTCCTTGATCCGAAGGACACCTTTGTTGAACTCCCAGTCTTGACTTTCGCCATCTTGTTTATATATTTTAACTATTACTGATTCATCTCTAATCTGCTGACATAACATTGCAGTTCCTCCTGCGTTAGCTAACTCCTCTAAGAACACCATTTGATCCGAAGAGAGTCTGTCGCCTATCGCTTTAATCTCGCAGCAAACAAAGTGGCCATACTTTTTACTATAACCAATAATGTCTGGAACTCCTTTCTTACCAATGAATGCTCTACCTCTAACTGCCAAGTTATTATTCCTCCATACCTCGCATCCATTATCTTTTAGATAATCCATCATCATCTTCGTTAAGTCACTTGCAGATATGTAGGCCATGAGTCAAAGTTAATATATATATTTAATATACATTAGTACCATCGTATCAATTCTTCTGTTGGCATCTTAACATACTTTATTCCATCCTTTACTTTTATCTCTCCAACTCGCCAGTATCTCCTTGCTTTAACCCTTAAGAACTCTGCTCTTATAAAAACTATTCTATCCCTTAAATCAAGGTTAAATGCAAAAAATTCCGCCCTTGTGTCACTTATGCCACTAGGTACACCATTATTTTCGTACTCAAGTAAAAAATACTTTTTCTTTAGTGCTTCTGTTTGATGAATAACAATAACCTTGGTGCTCTTTGCGAATAGCTTAATAGCCTGGTAAGTTCCATCCTTAGCCTTTGCTTCTTCTATCTCAAATTTTCTTCTGTTCCTGTACCCTTTGGCCATTTCTTAATAGTTTTACATTCTCTAATCTCAAAGTAATCTGTATCTTCTAAATCAGATAGTAAAAGGATTTTTAGTACTTGCATATCTGCATAGTCTAGTTTCATCTTTTGTTCACCAATCTTAATTAGAAACCCATCATCAATATCCTTAATAGAACCTGCTTTTTGTCCATGCAAATATTCAGTCCATTCACTATTGCGAGAATATAGGCAAGTTCTTTTGCCTTCCTCATACTTTAAGTCGTAATCGTATTCTAACGGATCACCGACATTGTTGGTTACATAAACTTGTTTCATAAGTTATTTATTTTGGTTATTGGTAATCTTCAAATTTCATTATTTCAGGTAAAAATCTTAATGCTAGGTTCTTGGTTTGTCCATGTCTATTCTTCTCTACCTTGCAGATAACTAAATCATTGGTTGCATATTCCTTTCCACCAATCTCAATAGGTTCCGTCATCTCGTAGTAATGTGGTCGCATAAGCATAATAACTGCATCAGCATCTTGTTCGATAGAACCTGATTCCCTTAAGTCGGATAACTGAGGCATCTTATCTCCCCTTTCTTCTACCCTTCTGCTTAATTGAGATAGGGCGATAATAGGTACTTCCAACTCTTTGGCCAAGGCTTTTAGGCTTCTACTTATGTAGCTAACCTCTTGCTCTCTGTTTTGGTTTGATTTGCCTGTACCACTCATAAGTTGGAGGTAGTCGATAAAGATTACCTTGATTCCATACTTTTGTTTCAAGATGGTGGCTTTTGCTCTAAGTTGTGTAACACTAATACCGCCCATATCTTCAATGTGTATGGGGGAAGTCAATAACAAGTCATCTGTTCTAAGAAGCACCTTCCTTTGTGCATCATCAATAGTATTCATTCTAAGCCATTTTAAGGGCAGCCCAGAGCTAATTGACTCTAACCTTTCAACTAACTGCTCGGAGCTCATTTCAAGGCTAAAAACAGCCGTAGGAACGCTATCTAAACAAGCTAGTTGGTATATACTAGAAAGCATAAAGGCAGTCTTACCCATCCCTGGTCTTGCAGCTACGATTACTAGGTCAGGTTTAACCCATCCGCATAAGGTGTTGTTTAGTTCATTAAAACCTGTGTTATAGCCCAATAAACCTCCTTTTTGAGCCATATCACGAGAGTAGTTAATAGACAAGATAATATCTTCCATCATCTTCTCGTAGATATTACCAAACTCTTGTAGCTGAATGAGTTTTTTGGATACCTCAGCCATAAAATCCATGGTTTCAGCTTCACCATTAGTCGCCCCAACAACAAGCTCTCCACCCAGCAGCACCAACATCCTACGCTTATATAGCTCTATTATTAATTCTATGTGGGTTTCTAGGTGAGCAGTTGATACTACATCCTTGGTCATTTCAGAAAGGTAATAGGCATTAACTTGATCCGTCTGTTTAGCATCTATGATTCTTTGGTATAGGGTAGTAATATCAATGGGTATATTCTTATCATACATCTCCCTTATTGTCTTGAATACAAGCTTATGCTTATAGTCGTAGAATATATCCTCCTTTAAATAGTTGATTACTAATGACAATGATTTTTTGTCGATTAATAATGCTCCAAGGATATTCCTTTCAACATCTAGGTTTTTTGGTAAGTTTTGTACTTGTATCATAATGCTTCTATTTCTTGTAAAACTTCCCACCAATATTTAAATGTTTTATTAGATGTTTCAAAATCTTTCCAATCAATTGAATATACTACCTCGCCTATTAGTATGCGTACACATTTTTTAACATACGGTATAGATGATACTCTGTCTATTGGACTTTCAATTGTTATCATTTTAAAATATTTATAATACAATTCTTCTGCTTTTTCTTTAGGTGTCATTTTAGTTTTATTTTGGTGTTTTGTGTTGTAACAGGTTCGAAGTTCTTAGAGTTTTTAGTCCATGTAGCTATCCTTCTACTTATGTCAAAGAATTTTTGGTCTTGGTATCTCATTTTACCTTTAGCATCTGCTTCTGTCCAGTAAGATAAAAAAGAATCATATTGGTTGCCTAGTTTATCTTTAAATTCATCTACTCTAGAAACAAAAGATTGTTTGTCGTTATATATCTTATTAGGTATTATATCTATATTATTAATAACTATATTATTATGTGCCAGTTTTTCGGCTGAGGGGTTAGCCGATTTTCTGGCTGAGGTGGGTTTGTTTTCTGACCTAGGTATCTCTATGTTAATTACGAGTGATCTAAAGTCAAAGTCACCATTTTCTTTTAGCTTAATAATCCTTCCTAATATTTTCATATCCTCAAGCTTCTTAAGATGGTCTTTAATCGTAGATTCGCCACAATCTAAACACTCACCTAAATACCTGTTTGATGCGAAGCAATAGCCTCTTTCGTTACTTAAATTAGATATTAAAGCTATTAATAACTTTTGCTTATCTGTAAGCACCTTGCTTAATAAAACCTGTGCAGGAAGGACTGCAAACCAATTATGATTCATAAGAATAAAAAAAGCCCATCGGTTTTGCTAGAAGTACGAGTTCTAACGCCACCTAGGGCAAAAATTTTAAATGTTATCTCGTACATAACATGACAAATCTACAAAGAATTTTCAAACTTCTCTATTGTCTTAAAAATCTCATGTGCAACCTGGGGAACTATAGCGTTTCCGTATCCTTTGATTGACTCTTTACACCATTTAGAAACGGATATAGAGTCCAATTCGTGGGAAAGCCCATCATCTCCTCCACGAACGCAGGGTGTAGTTGGGAAGCCTTGCCAACCTTTTGAGCTATATTGTGCTTCAAATTGCTTCTCCTGTCGAACTTCTCCGATAGCTTTGCTGTTCCCCCATGATGATCCGATGCCATTGGTGTTGGTAGAAATCCCATCGCTATAAAATGAGTCAGGTACATTGCTCTCCTTTCCCCTCCATAAATCTCCTTCCTCTTGTTTACTTCCTCCATTGTTGGAATATCTATTCTTGTGCAATTTGGAGTCGGTAACAAGCCCCTCTTCACCATTCTCGTTAAACTGTTTTGCCTGTCGTTTATCCCCGCTTTGTCCGCTTCTGATGCCATCGGAGTAGGCAATAAACCATATTCGTTCTCTTCTATGGGGTGCGTCTTTACTTGCAGCTGGAATAAGAAACGGTTGGACTTCATATCCTTCCCTTTCCAGGTCAGAGCACACCTCGTGGAATACCACTCCCCCTCCCCAACTAACAAGTCCACGAACATTCTCGCCAATAACCCACCTGGGTTTAATCTCTTTGATTGCTCTAAGCATTTCAGGAAAGAGGTGTCTTTCATCGGCCTTCCCAAGCCTTTCTCCTGCACTTGAGTAGGGTTGGCAAGGGAATCCTCCTGTAAGGATGTCAATATTTCCTCTGTGAATAGAGAAGTCTGTTTTGGTAATGTCATTGTAACTAATTGAATTTGGAAAATGATGTTTAAGTACTTTTTGTCCGAATGGATTCCATTCACAATGGAATATATTATCCCATCCCATCCAATGGGCTGCTAAATCAAATCCTCCGATTCCGCTAAAAAGCGATCCGTGTGTCATATGGCATCAGTTTTAGATATTCTAAAAACCACCTTCCTATTATCCACTATAAAACGCTTACGAGCAATAGGGTTTAATGATTCACGGATTACTTGTGAGGCTATCTTTGTTTTACGACTAGCTGCTGCTGCCGACTTAAATAACACCTCTTCTTTGGTGTCAGTATAAACCATTCTAATTGGTATTGAGTTCTCTAATCCTTTAATCTCCTGTGACATCTGATTTTGGTTTAAAATGGTTTTTTAGGCCCTTGATGAATGATTGGTTTGTAGCATGGAAATCCCTTTTAGAAAAATACTCCTCATCTATCTTACCGCCATCCATGGCATTGGGATATACGAGTATGTCATCATCGTAAAAGTTCCTAACCAGACTACTGTCGTATAGTACGACCTTCCAAATAGTGTTGGTGTCTGTTCCGTAATCAATCCATGCGATTGCTTTGCCATAGCCTAAAGGGGTTAAAACATCTATTGTTTGTTCTAATTGTAGTATCAAAATAGTCGTTTTATTGCTTTGATTTTAAAATATAATTCCATAAACACTAACAAAAAAATCGCTAGTGGTACTGCTACTAAAAAGAACTTAATCATTCCTAGTGTTTTCATATTATTTATTTACTTCGTACATATATTTTGCTTCATCTTCATTTGATAAAATGTTACAAAATAATGTAACCTCACAAGTTGGTTGAGCATTATGTTCATCTGTAACAACCGTTTTAATTGTACCGTATAATTGCTCACCATTAGGAGTAATAATCATATGCTGATGATTAGCATCAGTTATTATAGAACAATATTGTGGGTTAAATTTATGACCAGGTAAATTTGTAATGTCTTCAATAAAATATTGAGGATATTTTGCTTGTAAATGTTCTTTTAAGTCTTTCATATTACTTTTTTAATGATATTTTAAATGTAGTTGTACTAAACTTTGGAGCAGGATATATCATCTCTCCAGTTTCAGGATCAACCAATGGCTCTTTAATAGTCTTAAGTAAAGACTCTCTTTCCTTCTGCTTAAACTTAATAGCTTCTAACTCTTGGTTATACTTAAGCCATGTATGGTCACCATCATAGGCATATTTAACTCCTGATTCTATTCTAGCAATCTCGGCATCAAGCACTATAGCTTTACCTTGAGGATGTAAGTCCAACTGATTAATGACATCTTCTTTTAATTCAGCTCTAATCCCTTCTAACAACTGAACTAATGCTTCTGCTTTAACGAGCATTTCAAGGGGATTCTCACCTGTTTCCCTAAAGTGTGTTACAACTACTTGCTTTAATAGTTCTATGCTAAATTTGGATGGTGTAATTGAATTTAATTCAATAGATGGTAGTAAATTACTCATTTTATTTCTTTTTTGTTGTTAACGATTCTTTTTTAGCCTTCATTAGTTTCATCAAATGCTCATCTTTTTCTATGTATTCCTTATTAGCAAAAAATACATCAGTCAAGTCTTTCATCCTAGATGCTGCTTGTATATCTTTAATGATGTCATCACGATCTACCTCAACAGTTATCTCTTCTACTACAACCTCAACTACTTTAGGTTTTTTGGTAGGGGTTTCATCCTTAGCAAAGTCCATTTCCTCGGCAGGTGTCGCCTCGAATCCAGCAGCCTTCATCAACCAAGCTAATAAGTTTCTGTAAGCCTTACCGATTGCTCTTGTTTGTGCCATAGATAAGATAGCATACTCATCAAATCCTTTTTTACTTCTTTCAAAGTTTGAGCATAAAGCAACTCCAGTAGCTACTAACTGACCGCTTGTAATATTACGCACTTCGCACTTGGCCATGTACTTAATTTCTACTTGACCTGGCTCTGTTCCTCTTCTAGTCAAGTCAGTAGTTTCTGTAATAATAGGCATTAAGCCTAAAGAAGCACCTGCGAATTGCCAACCTTCAACATTCACGAATTGTTTACCTTGTATGTTACTTGAGAGTCCTTTTTCTTTTATCAACTGAGATAATTCAGTTGAAAGTTTAAGCATCGAGTCCTTGTTGATTAATTCATACGAAGGATTAGTTAATTGCATTTCCATTAGATAGAGTTTTTTGGTTCATTAAATTTTGTGTAAAGAATAACGCTTCACGAACTGGGTAAGTATCCCATAGCTCTACTAAAGCTTTCATTAGGACTAAATTGTTCTGTGAATAGTTAATGTTGTGGATGATTTTAGCAACGAACAATCTTTGTTCCTGCTCATCCCATTTTGAAAAATCACTCATAGTTTTGGTGTTTTGATTTATAAAATATTGATTAGGTTTTGTATATCTGTACTAACTAACTCATCTACAT
>Ga0208974_1000678_pt1 | contig 13847 bp, 20 predicted proteins | sample GreLakmeER15MSRF_FD_187699 | JGI IMG/M metagenome (GOLD analysis project Ga0208974, IMG submission 187699) | Freshwater lentic microbial communities from great Laurentian Lakes, MI, USA - Great Lakes metaG ER15MSRF (SPAdes) | ecosystem: Environmental > Aquatic > Freshwater > Lake | place: Great...
AAGTTTTAGTATAGTCGATCTCATTTCATCTTTCTCTCTAGACGAATTTTCAAGGAGAGCCTCCAATTTTAATATTCTATCTTTGCAGTCATGACGGATAAAATCTTCGTCTTTATCTTGTTTTAAGGCTCTTTTTTCATAAAACCTCCAAGCTGAATTTCCTCCTAAAACTGTAATTAATGTAATTACTGCCGTCCAAATACTTTGTTCCTCCATTTTGTGGTTTTTTCATAATAAATATGTAAAAAAAAATCTTTTACCCAAAAAGGTAATAATAATTATTATTATTCTGCTTTAGACCATGTCATATCACTGTTTAATACTGTGGAATAAAGAAATTTTTGATTCCAAGAAGAAGGTTCGATTAAAGAAAGGAACTTATTACCATTCTTATCCTCATAGAGGTGGTAAACATGACCTATAATGGGTTCAAATCTATAAGATGAGTCGTAGACCTCTTGAGTAATAACAAACGATTCTTGGAGGGTTTTAACCTCTTTTATCAGTTCTTCATACCTTCTGTTGAATATCTTATTTGCTTTATCGGTTCCATTTTGTTTGAATGGTGTCAAATCTGTGGGTACAATCTTCGGGGCTCCAACATGATGAGGATATTCCATCAAATTTGGGGTCATATTAACTTTATCGATGTGAGATTGTGTTGACATAAAAAAACCTCGGATATACCGAGGTTAAATATAATTCATTATTTTATAGAATTCAAATTATTCTCCCTTAATCATTGACATGCTGTGTTTCAAAAATTCTTTTGCTCTTGCTGACACAGTTGACATGGCATAAACTTTCTCGATGTCTTTAACCAATTCTTCACCATGTTCGTTTTCTTGGTACAGTTCGATAATTTTATCCATTACCTTACAACATTCTTGTTTTGTTTCGTCAAAGTAGTTATAAGGTTTGAAATCTTTGATGTGATTCATCACATTAAATGCCAAATGCTCTCCTCCATCAGAAATTTTTGGATGTAATCTAAGTGTTTTCATTAATTCTAACTTGTCGGCTAATCCACCAATTCCATTCTTTCTAATTTGAACACCTTCAATATAATCTTCGAGTTCATCTGTGCCTACAATGTCCTCGAGAGTTTTAACGTTGCCTCCATGACAGAATTTTCTATCACTATTATCTTCTGATTGCTCAATCATATATAATTTTTTGATTGAATCTTTTTCTTCCTCGGAAAGTACAAATCTTTTGCTCATACCGATAAATATATCAATTATTAGAAATTTCCAATCTATTTATTTTAAAAAATGACATGAAAAAAATAATATCAATATTTTCGGTTTTATTCTTATCACTTTTTCTGATAAGTTCCACTCCGACACAAGATGAAGTTGTTCTAAAACACACAAATTATACTTCAAAATTTAGTATTTCAAAAAAATATCCTGTGATGGTTGAATGGTGGGTTACAAAGGCAATGGTAAGTTGCCCAACACCTCTCAAAAGAAAAGATAATTTTAAACCAGATCCGTTATTACCTCAACACACGAATCTTGCGGCAAATTATGTCGGAAGTGGATACGATAGAGGGCACATGATGCCTGCCGCTGACAATCTATGTCAAACACAACAAATTCAAGATGAAAGTTTTTATTTTTCTAATATGTCGGCTCAGACACATAGATTAAATGCCGGAGATTGGAAATCATTAGAGACATTTACAAGAGATGAATCCAAATTAAAAGATTCAATTCACGTTTGGGCAGGAAATGTTGGTGAAATTAAGAAAATAGGAAGTGTGTCCGTTCCAAAATATTGTTGGAAAGTCATTCACATCAAAAAGGAAAATAAGTGGGTGGCGTACTTGTTTGAAAACAATACGTCAGCTCCTGATGGGTTCAAAAACAACGAAGTTGCCCTTAAGGAAATTACATCCTTGACTGGATTTACATTTCGCTAAACAAATACTTGTTGATATTGTCCAAGGTATAAGTAGATTCCCTTTTATCGTAAACATGTTCCCATAAGGTTTTATCTTTAAGATATGGGTGAGGTTGAGACTTCGCCCATCTTTTCCCCATGTTATAATCTTCAACTTTGTAGGTTAATTTTTTTGTTGGTTGTTTAGCAAACCAACCTCTCACGGTCATTTTTAATTTGTGTAACATAAGCATAAAAAAACCCCTAATATAAGGGGTCTAAAATTTATTTATATAATCTTTGTGTATCCAAATAAAGTTTTCTCATTTGTTCTTCCAAAAGATTGATTTTTTTTTGGTCGTCTAATGATACTTCAAAATTTTTGGCTTTGATTTGTCTTATTTGTTCGGACATTCTTTCGTATCGAAACAACATGTCGTTATACAATTTCGCTTTTTCTTCGTTAGTTAAGTAACCCATAATGTTTTTTTATAAATATATTGATAGATTAATAATTGTAAATTATTCTTCGTATTTGATTTCAGAATACGCATTCTTAATATCATCCAATCCCTGATAGATTTTGTTTTTTAATTCAGGTCGAGTTTTTTTTCCTCCCTTAAACATAGATATTAATTCTTCCAAACTATCTATTACTTCTTCACTCGCATCTATCACATCTATGTTGCCGTTGTCAGTATCTGTTTGCATAGGTTGTGTGTATATATCCAAATCCATGGCAACACCATTAGGAGCATACTCAACTAATTTTTTATACTGATTTTCGGTAATAATGACTTTTAACATAATCTTAATTATATTTATAAATACATAAAAGTATGGATATGAAACAAATTATAAAATTATTCTTGGTTTTGTCACTAGTTTTGTTGGCATCTTGTTCAACTCAACAACGAGTAGTCTATAGAGACTGTGATTGTAATACCACCACATTCGGTTTTGGATGGAATACTAACCCTTATTGGGGGTTAAACGACACTTATTGGGGTTGGAATCGTTGGAATTCATGGAATTACTCTCCATATCAAGTAATCCCAAGATATTACGTATACCCTAATAGAATTCAACCATCACAGCCTTCAAGATATGAAAGAAGACAATCTGTTGGGGCTAGACCGAGTAGATTACAACAAAATGAACCTACAATATACGAGAGAAGAACTTCCATACCACAAATTCAGAGAAATCCTCAACCAAGTCGTGTAGATAATACATATCCACAAAGGTCTCAACCAAGTAGGGGTCAAAATAACACTCCAAGTCGCTCAGAAACACCTTCAAGGGTTCAACAACGTCAAAATACACCTGTTACAACTCAACCAACAAGAAGTAGGGTTCAAAACAGAGAAAATTAAGGGTTTTTTGGTTTTTTGGACGATTTTTCCTTCCATTCCAACCAAAATCCTGTTGCAACAATTATGTTCATTCCGAATGACATCAAAATTTCATGAAAATCTTCATAAATGTTCATTGTGAGATGAACATGACCAACAACCCAAAACGGAATTGCCAAATTTGACGCAATCCACTTAAGTGAAAATTTAATAAACTTTAATTTCATTCAAAAAATTATTGAATTTGACATATGGATTTGAAACTTGTTTCAAATCCAAAAACTTTTTTACTACAAAATAGGAGAATCCATATCTTTTGGATATCGACCACATTTTATTATCTCCACCATTCACAATTCCATCGATGTAGAAATCAATATCTAAACTTCTCCTCGATATTTGGTTCACAGTAAATTTTGTTGATTTTTCAAACCACATTCTGAGTAATATTTGATATTTTTTTTGTTCCAAAGAAAACATGTGAAAAAAATCATCGAAGTATTTTGAATTGTAATGTAACTTGCCATTAGAATCGTAATGGACATACCAATTACGTTCCTCCAATCCAATTATCCAAAAATCTTTACCATATGGACAAACTGTTTTATCTGATAATAAGTTATTTAAGCACTTAAAAACAAACTTCCTTATTTTTTTGTTTTCAATTAATTCCACAACAAACTGATTACGGTTTTCTTTTGGTCAAAAAGTATCGAACATGTTTAAAATCGAAAAATTGTAAACCTACCTCAAAAATAGGTTTCTTCAATGGTTCAAAAGTCAAAACTTCATGTGGGTATTTTAAGATAATTTTATTATCTCCGAATTTAATTAAATTTATATTTTCCATACCAAAATATAATAAATAAATGTTAAATAAAAAACCCCTTATCAGGTCCATGAATTTAACTTTGAGTTATAAATTCCCCATTCTGTTAAAACTTTATATTCTTCCTCTCCATCACATTCCCAAGTTCCAACAGTTGGTTTTCCATCAATCATTACAGGCGAATTATCTTCAGTATTAAATTTACCCCATTTTCCATCCTCATAGAAACTCCAATGTTGTTTATCTCTCGGAAATAACAACTTCAATTCATTTGATGTAAATTCATATTTCATGTTTCTACTTTCGAGCTCCTCTTTGACACAATTAAAAATTGTATTCATTGTGTACCACTTATTGTCCCTTGATACATATTTTTTATTTCCATGCCAAATGAAATAATTATCACTTCCGTCACATTGCCACTTTCCTTCTTTATTAATACCCGAACTTGTTCTGTCTTCCCATTTACCACTATCGTAAAAAAAGTATGACCTGTCACTACTGACGTAGTGCTGAACGAAAGTTGCTCCTGTTACGAAAGTTAATCCTTTCGATTCTGCATATTTTTTAATACATTGTCTGTTTCTCATAATTGATTAATCATCGGTGTTAATTATAAAATTAGATCCGCCAGATGCATTCTGTATCGAATCAACAACTTGTACAAGACTGTCTTGCTCTGACTGAGTTAAGTTCTTCATTTCTTTTGATGCTGCATCTTCTACAGTTTGAAGTCGTTGTTGTAATGATTGTCCAAAATTTCGTAATCCGGTTTCCACTGGGTACGTATTTCCGGTTCTTTCCATTTCGATATAGCGGTCATACCAATCATCAATACCTTTTATTGCAATGCCTGCGAGTGGACCTGTAAAAAACCTTAAGATGTCCTCCTTACCTGCTTTAAACAAGTATGGTGTATAATATCCAGTAATCTCACCACCGGGCCGACTAAAGAATTCAGCTCTCACCATAAATTGTCCTAATTGTTCTTTAGTGATTTTATTTGACGAAATTAATTCGACGAGACAAACTGGTAAATTTGTAGAGTCTATATTTTTATCTCCAAGTTTTAGTTTTCCTTCTTTAATATAGTCTGCAGTCTCTAAAATACATGGCCCAAATTTTTCCATTAATTCTTTACGTTCTGTTAAAATGAATTTTAGGAATTGGAATGATCCCATAAGGAATGCGAACTCAACTTGTACTCTGAATACAACAAGTATTTTTTCAAGAAGCAAAGAAAGCCAAGCTTTCAGATATTGGTTACTTCGTGCAGAATTCTGTACTGCAGCATAAGCATTAGGTACATCTACCCCATTTTCTGTTCTCATTCTTTTAGGCCATCCTCTTGGACTTCCTGGAACAAGAAGTTTCCAAACAATTGATACTTTAGCTTTCGCATTCGATGCGAAATCGTCAGCAACTTTTTTAGCTTGAGTATCGATTCCTGACTTAGCTCTAAAAAATGAATTCATGATATAATCAATAACATCTTTACCGAATTGTATTATCCCAGTTGCCGATTGTGCTAATTTGTAGACATCAACATATAATTTAAAAGCAGACTTTAAAGATTCCTTAACTAAAATCCACGTTGGATTCAGATTGGTTGTTTTTTCTCTAACTCCCCACCTTCCAAACTTTTTTTTGATTTTATTGACATCATTTCTTATTTTTTCCCATCTTTCAAAATTTGGACTATCTGTAAATTCGAGGTTGTTGTCTATTTCAGCTTCTAAAGCCTCAACATATGTTTTGTCCCATTTCCATATTCTTTCCATGACATCTTTAATTTGTCTTTCCAAATTCAAAAGCGGAATCCCCTGCAAACTTCTTAAATCAGCACGTCTTTCAATTAAACTCATCGCTTCATTTGCAAGTTCAACACCCTCATTTGCAGTTTGGTTTTGATATCGATTAAATAAAGGTGAAAGTTCGGCAATCTCTCTTGAAATATTTTCCTCATCTGCTAATTCTTCCAAAACTTCCTCTGCTTCCTTTGGGGTGGGAGTTTTCTCTCCATCAAGCATTTCACCAATATTATCAGTGCCCGAAGCAGATTCATCTGCCACATCATCAACAACTTTTCCCGTATCATCAACAACTTTTCCCGTATCATCAACAACTTTTCCCGTATCATCAACAACGGGTGCCACATCATCTACCTTACCTCCCAAATCCTGATAAACTTTTCGAACACCAGTTAAAAATTGATCGATAAGATCGTTGGCATAAACTCCGACCTGATTCCTGAATATTATAGCCATAGCGTCAACTACGTCGTCTTCGTTCAAACCCTTTTGAATGTCTCCTTGAATTTTCGCAAGTACCTCAGGGCTATTTAATGTCTTCGGGATAGTTTGTGTCGATATTATATTCAGAATTATGTTATCCGCAGCATTAATAATATTTCTAATTCCTGGATCGAAAGAAGTTCTAAGTTTTCCAAAAATATTCAAATAATCATCTTCGTCGAAAGGGATTTCATCTATTTTCCCAGTGGCATTAGTAATTTTTTTGGTTCCTTTTGATAATTTTGTAACTAAAGATCTGCTAGTGTCATCTAAACGTCTTTTTGCTGCGTATTTGACTAATTTACTCGCCAGTTCTTTGATGAATACTGCAGGGGTTGATGCAAGTACCTGTTCAGATATTTGTTTATTTACACCCATTATTTGGTGTATTCTGGTAATTTCCGAAATAATATTATTTTTTCCCTGCATCTTCGAATTGTTTTATTAATAGAGTGAGTGTTTCTTTTCCAACCACACCACTTGTATCTTTTAATTTATTATCTTTTTGAAATTTTTCAACAGCCTTTTCTGTTGTATCACCAAAATCTCTATCTATTCCTGCTCCTTTTTTTCCGGTTTCTCCCAAATCATATCCAAGGAACAATAACATTCTTTGTATTTCTTCAACAACTTGGCCTTTCTGTCCTTTCCTGATGGTTTGTTTACCACTTAGAATTGATTCTATTGTGACTGGACTGGGTTTGGGAGTAAAGTTTTTTACATTCAATACTTTTTCATCGTTTAATTCTGGTTGAGTTTCTGAGTTCTTCAGTATAGCCTGTATGAGATTATCCGAATCAACTTGTTCGGCAATAACAAGTATTCCATCAATCACACCGTTTTTTAAGGAATCCTGTCCTTGTGAATTGAGTGTCCCATCAGGATTATACAACATTTTATTTACTTCCCACATATTATCAATCTCTTCTTGAGTAAAATAACCGTGTATCGCCCTCAACATGGAAGCCAATTCTGATTTGTCTCTTGCTCGTTCCATTCCACGTGTCGAAAGCAAAATCCACAATTGGTCGAACGTGATTACGATTCTCCCAATTTTAAATACAAATTTTCCGATAAATTTTGACCCTTTAAATAAATTTCTGAGAAATTTCATCACACCCAATAAAGGTAGCTTTTTTAAAATGGACCTTAAAAACAAAAATGAATATTTACTTAATTTCGGGCCTAATTCAGGGCTATACTTTTTGAAGGCGTTAGCTAATTCTATGTAAATTTTTTCTTCTAAATCAGTTAATGTCTTACTTTCCGACATTTTTTTCAATATCCCCTGTAGTTTAGGAAGATTATCGGCATGTTTAGTGTATCTTGACAATCCTCGTATTAGTTCCCCACCAGGAACTAGTTGTAGAGCCATCATCATATATCCATCATATGGTTTCCCTTCAACAAAATACATTAGGGCATCGGTGATTCCAACCATAGTTGATGCCACTAACATAGGAACCCCAACCACAGCTCCATAACCAGTTGCAGACGCCGCCATTCCTCCCAAAATCAGTGATAATTCTATCTTTCCAGATTTGTCATGGTCCCATTTCGCAGGTGGTGGCCCTGTGGGCATATCATAAATTGAATTATATCTACTAGGTAAAGGACTAAGTTGAGCACCAGGTAAGGTGCTCGGCAAACTTTTTGTTCCTCCCGTAAACTGCCCCAAATTTATCCTAGGATCTGATTGTTGTGGAGATACCGTCCCTCTAATTCTTGGTTGTTCGGATAAAATATTCTCGCAAGGCGATTTCCTTACATCATACTCCATCAAGAATTTTATCCTTGCAACTGAATTTATATCTATTTCTTGGTCCACAGGTGAATACTTTAGTATAAATAGTTTTGTTTACGAAAAAAAAATATGTATTTTTATGAAAAAATAAAAATATGGAATACAGACCAGGTGAAGTTGTAATATTGTTTTCATCAAAAGATATAAAAACAATCGTTGAATCCGAAAGCATTGGTGGTGTTGAAATTTATTACATGGATGATTCGACATCGTACGCGTCAACTCAAATTTTCTCTGCTAAGAAGTTTTTGGAAGAAAATATGCAAAAGATTTGTGAATCCGTGGTATCTAAAATGGAACGAAATTTCTTGGAAGACGTAAAACGCCTTACTATCACTTCTCCAAATGATTAAATTTAAAAAGGATAGTTTCCTTATCAGGTGTGCCTTTAATTTTACCTCCCAAATATTCTCTTAGATTCTGTCTAATCTTTGATTCAACTTTATTCTCAATGGTTTCGGGTTCAGCGTTTTGTATGGCACCCTTGACACCATGAATATCCACATTAATAATGAAAGTATCATCAGATTCTTCCACTGAGGAAATTTTGAATTTTATTGTACTTGATGGAACTCCAAATCTTAGGTTTTGAACTGGATTTGATGTAAGGTCGGGAATCAAATTTTTGAATCTATCCTTTTTATATGCCATTATTTCGTCATGGGTTGCCCCTCTTTCAACCTTTTCCATTTCATTACGGTTCAATAGATACACATTTGAATCTAAGTTCTTATCGTAATAATATGGGTTAGAAGCATTCATTTGTTTTCCAGTTGAACTAGAATATCTTTCTTGAATTTGATACCAAATGTCGTCTTTGAATATATAAATTGGATACCAACCATAAGATTGAACAACATAAATTTTTCCAGATCGAGTTTGTTTCCAAAATCCTTCAAGGTTTGACCCTTCAAAAGGAAGTTGAGCACCTACGTATTTGTTGGACTCCCAATTTGGAATTTTTCTCCCTTTCATGTCCCGTGGGTCAACATAATTGTCTTTTGTTAGATTGGAGTAATTGCCATCTTTTCTATAGTTGTGTAAGTATAATTCCAAAATGAACCTATCTTTATTCTCGGGAATACCAAAAAATGGTAAATAATCTCTAATGACTTTGAGTAATGCTTCCTTGGTTTTATGAACTTTCTTTTGTTCATTTAAGAATCTGAACAGTTTGGTTATGATTCTATTAATTGGTGGGTCACCTGGGTCGGTTTGTTCACTAAGATAATCATCTTGTTGTTTCCCACAGTACCTATTGTATTCTTCAATCAAACTCTGTTGAAACCATTTTTTGCATATATCAATAAGTTTCTCGAGAGCGTCATTATGTTCATCCATCGTCATATTATCAGGAGTATGGTAAAACAAAAAGTTCTCAGATCCAACGGATATTAAGGCTTGGGCATATTGAAATCCATTTTCAAAATCATTGCAAATATCAAACTCAATCTTCTCTCCTCTTATATAAGATTCCAAAGTTTCTTTATCGATCCTTCTTTTCAATCCCAATAATGGATTGGATTCAGTTAAAAAATTATATTGAGATTCGTTTATGATGTATTTCATAACCATAAATACCTTAAAAAACAAAAACCTCCGATATTGGAGGTTTTGATTATAAATATCATTTTTCACCTATGGTTATTTCCCATTCTGAATCTTGGTCCTTCGTTTGTATATCAAAAAAACTTTCCAAAGCTTTCTCAACTTCATATTTGTTGTGTAACATTCCGACAAATGAAACTTTGCTTCTATCAAAAACAATTTCAACCACTTTTTTTGTGAGAGAAGGTCTTCTTCCAGTTGGTGACTGTAATTCATCCCTATCATAAAATTTCACATCTTCAACTTCGTCAAATCTAGAGAGAACATACTTTTTTATTGAGTTGAGTATTTTTTCATCTGACGCAATTTCAAGAATCCTTTGAAGTTGAGACTCCTTTAAAACATAATCTTTTTTGATTTTTGATTCTGAAGATTGTGTTGGTATTGTGCGTTTTGGATCGTTCCAACCCAATGGAGGATACTTTGAACTTAAATAAATATCTTTCATCGGTTCCATAGAAAGAGCATTTACGAGTTCAGATTCTATAGTACCCGCATAAAAATCTTTATAACCAATTCTTATCAGTTTAATTCCGTTCTCTAAACAAAATTTGTTTTTTATTAAATCGTTTTCTACTCTTTCGATGAATCCCTCCAAACCTTTGAATCTCCCTTCTTTAGGGAAGAAATGTTGTTCTCCGTCAAATTCTGCAATCACTTTCGTCCCATCTTCCTTAACAAAGTAAGCGTCCGCCTTTAACCTGTTTCTTAACCCTGTCCCTTTAGTACTGCGAGCTTCTATTATTTTATTTCTTTTTATCTCATATCCTAAAGATTCTAATAAATTGAACATTTTGGATTCTCCCTTCCATTCAACATTATTCTTTTCATTACAGACAGGACAAGCAAATTCGAAGTTAATTTTGTCGGCTCGGGTCCAATCGGGAAAAAGTATTACTGGTTTTCCACCATGATTTTTACTAATACACTTGATATTTTTTACAACCAATCTAGTTTGATTAGGTCGGTTACTCCGCTTAATTAAGTCAAATTCAGCATCTTTAAAGTCAAAGTCCTGAGACAATTCTTTAGGAATATAACTCTTAAACACATTAATCTTACCCTCCAAACTTTGCGGAAATTTGTTATCCATGTGCTCAGAATAACATTTTTCACAAGTGTAATTTGTTAAATTATTTAGTCTAACACCTTTTAACTCTCCATGAACTACTCCTTTGTTGTCTTTTTTTGTACAACTAACTCCCTTAATAATTTTATAGCCATTTTCATCCGTTTCGTACCTGACATTTTGAAAATCATATTGAGGGAACTTAATTTTAAAATTTTCTGTAAGTTGTTTTTCGTCTTTTTTTATCAATTCAGACAATAGATTTTTCATCGAAAGACTTTTATCACCAGTTCGATTTTTTCTGTTACTAATCCATGCCGATATCTCCTTACTGGTAGGGTCATCGTAAAAATTCTTTAATGTATCGAATGTTGAAATGTGATTTTTTATTGAATCTATATCCCATTTCGAGTTTCTGCCTTCCGTAATAACTTCCATAACAATAAATATACTTAAAACTATATTAAAAAATTTTTATATGAAATCGAGGGCACCTTGGTCAAAAATATTTGTATTTGACAAGTATAAATATTAACTTTGGTTATTCAACCAAAATTATGAACCCAAAACTAAAACAGATTATCAAGAATAAACTTTCCGAAGATTTCTCTTCGGTGAGTATTATCAATTATAATGGTTCTATTTGGTTCATCGATGCCAAATCCAAATATTGGTACCTTGAACTTTACAAAAAAACTAAAACATTATGGTGGAGACTAGATTTTTTTGAAGATTTCTTTCTATTGTTCAGTATGGAACAACGTGAGTTTGTGCCAATAATTATTGAGTGGGTACAAGAGGTATTAAATGGCAAGGTTGCTTCAACAAGGGCAGAAGATAGATCGTCAATCGCTTGGGTGGAAGAGGTATTGAATGGTAAGTTTGTTTCAACCCACCATACCGAAGGTAAGTGCACTGCAGAGGTGGAAGAGGTATTGGATGGTAAGATTCTTTCAACAGTAGGTAACCTTCCTCCATCCCAAGTGATGGTGGAAAAGGTATTGAAAGGTGAGGTTATTTCAACCTACCGTCAAAAACGGAGACAAGAAACCCAAGTGGAAGAGATATTGAAATCTAAGGGATTTTCTCACGATTTTGTTCAAGAAGCAATCGTTCAGGAGTTGTTCAAAAATATGATTGAAACTACAACTCCTGACTCCAATTGCGACTATTCCCGTGTAGAAGATGCTTTGAATTCAATATAATTCATTCACATCTCCATACGTTTATTATGGAGGTTTGATTTTTTTTTGTTATATTTTTTATATGGAAAAACCTAAAGTTCATAACGTAACGGAATGTCCCTCATGTAAAATCCCAAAAGGGTGGGGAGAAGAAATCATTATTACAAATAATGAATTATATTGTGGTAAGTTATTATGTTTCAAAGAAGGATTGAAATTCTCAATGCACTATCACATGATAAAAGACGAGACTTGGTATGTGGACGAGGGTCAATTTATTTATAGATGGATTGACACAGAAACTGCAGAGGTTCATGAACAGATTCTCAATGTGGGAGATGTGGTGAGACAAAGACCAGGACAACCACACCAACTCGAGGCAATAACCAAAGGAGTTATATTCGAAGTGTCAACACAACATTTTGATTCGGACTCTTACAGAGTATGGAAAGGAGATACACAATGAAAATATGGTTAAATGGATGCTTTGATATCTTGCATCACGGGCACTTCAAACTAATACAACACGCAGCATCGTTCGGAGGAGAAGTGACAATTGGAATTGATTCTGATAAACGAGTAAAGCAAATGAAAGGAGAAGGAAGACCATTTCATTCCGAAAATGAAAGGGCATTCAACCTCAAACAAATCAAAGGGGTGGACAATGTCATCATTTTTGACTCTGATGAAATGTTAAGAAAACTTTTAGAAAGATATAAACCAGATAAATTTATCATCGGATCTGATTACCTCGGAAAAGAAATAATCGGGCAAGAATTCGCAAAACAAATTGTAATCTTTGACCGATTAGATAAATTCTCTACAACAGATATACTAAATTATGGTAATAACGATAATAGGTGAGTTGTGTCTTGACGTATTTATCTATGGAAATGTAAAAAGGCTATGTCCTGAAGCTCCAGTACCTGTTTTGACCGACATTTATGAAGAAAAAAACCTCGGAATGGCTGGAAATGTGGCTCAAAACCTACTTTCTTACAATAAATCACTCAAAATTGAGACAATCCATCAAAAAAACTCAATAAAAAAGGTAAGATACCACGATGATAAGACAAATCACATGTTTTTACGTGTTGATGACGGTGAAAATGAGGTCGATACACTCATTTTGACACCTGAAAAGATAGAAACTATCATAAATTCCGATTTAGTCATCGTAAGTGACTATAATAAGGGGTTTTTGACCGAAAAAACGTTAATTGAGATAGGAAAATCATCAAAATTATCAATTATTGACACAAAAAAACGTCTTTCGAAGGAATTAATCGATGTTTTTACATTTATTAAGTTAAATGAACACGAATATACGCCAAATAAACGAATTGCGGACCAAAATATGGAAAAATTCATCATTACATTAGGAAAAGACGGAGCAAGACACAATAAAACCGTATATCCATCACCTTCTCCCAAACAAACAATAGATGTTAGTGGCGCTGGTGACACATTTACAGCATTTTTTAGTCTAAAATACTTAGAAACAAGAAATATTCCTGAATCTATAACTTTCGCAAATCAAATGGCGTCAATCGTTGTATCAAAGAGAGGAGTCGCGACTCCCTAAATCGATTTATAAACTAAAACTTTCTCCGCACCCACAAGTTCTAGTTGCGTTAGGATTACGCCATTCAAATCCTTTTCCGTTTAGTCCATCTTGGTAGTCCAGCTCAGTGCCTGCCAAATACAAAAGTGAAAGTTTGTTGATACAAACTTTAATTGATTCGAGGTCAATAACGGTATCAGTTGGTTCAATCTTATCATCAAATTTCATTTGGTAAGATAATCCACTACAACCT
>Ga0208974_1000679_pt1 | contig 13841 bp, 18 predicted proteins | sample GreLakmeER15MSRF_FD_187699 | JGI IMG/M metagenome (GOLD analysis project Ga0208974, IMG submission 187699) | Freshwater lentic microbial communities from great Laurentian Lakes, MI, USA - Great Lakes metaG ER15MSRF (SPAdes) | ecosystem: Environmental > Aquatic > Freshwater > Lake | place: Great...
TCACGCCTGTTGAGGGTTGTTTCTCTGACGGTTTTGAGCAGCAAAAGCATTGGGATCAAAGCGATTCACAGCCTTGGCATAGCCTGCAGGGGTGGCCATGACCCAGCCTTCTTGCCCAGGATGCTGAGTATCAGCTTGTTTTAGAATGTTCATTTTGAGATCATGCAGCAACAAAAATGCGCTGAATGCTGCGGCCAGGGCTGCTGTATTTGAACTGGGACTCTGCAGATATTCCACAATGTTACGAAACTTCTGCGGAGTTACTCGAGTCTGTAACCACTCGCCAAACTCAGGCAACAGAGTTGCAGGATTTAGGGGTGTGCCTACCTTGGTGTTGATAAAGTCCACACACAGTTTTGCCAGGTCAGTGATCTTGTGTGTTCGTAGTTCAGCAGGATTAAACAAGGTGTTGATAGCGGCGCCGTCTGTGCGCACCAGGTTGCGCAGTTGTTTTTCCAGATTGCTGTCTGTTGCTATTGTGCTGGGAGTAGCAGGGCGTTCCAGCATCAGGCCCGGCACAGGATTAAACGTCACACCTTTGAGTGGCTGACGTGCGTCGCCCACATCGCCATACATTGAATGAATGGCAATACCAATTGTGCTGGCACCGATACGTTGTCCCAGCGCACTTCGCGCAGGAATCTTGTACTCAACTGTGTTGGGGCGGAACACATAGTTGCCCGCAATTTCAGGAGGAGTTGACATGTACAACAGGTCGCCCTTGACATAGCCGCGGAAGTTGGCAGGTAGCGCCGCTTCCAGCACAGGGAATAACTGTGCATACAGGTTGATCAATTCGGTTCTGTCCCCGGATCGTTTGCTTTGTATATCAGCCATCATTCTGGGGCTGGTGGCAAGACCATCATAACCCTTGGCTTCAAAGCCCGAGCCATCTGTGAGCACAAACTCGCCTGTGGCAGGCTTGCGTCCAAATATCACAGCAGGTTTACCGTCCCACTTGGCAGTGATCGTTTTTGGGGACTCTGTGGCCTGTTTTACAATTTCCAGCGCATCCACAATGCCTTGAGTAGCACGGCGGAACACTAGATCTTCCAGGTGCTCAATGCCCTTGGCTCGGCCGCCGACACCGGCTTCTTCTGCTTCCACCAGAGCCACATAGCCACGATTCACAATACGATCACGCAGCCGTGCCAGAAAGTTTGTGTCACTTTCGGCCACTGACGTTGGTTCTTGTAGGCCTTCACGGGCTAGATATTCACGGAAGTCTGTGAGCTTGGTATCACGCTTAGGATCAGTTGCTAGAGCAGCATAAATTGATTCTACATTTTTGAGATTGCTACGAGTGGCCTGTGGTCCCAGTAATGTCTGTGCCACATAGTCTGGATCCTGACCACCCTGCACCAGTTGATTTGTAGTTCTGCTGATCATGCCATTTGCACCCACCTTGAGCCCAGCTTGTTTGGCAATCGAGCTCATGAGCACATTGCGGTTCATGCCCTTGAAAGCTGATCCTTCTGATCCACCATAATAGAATGTGCCCCAGTCAAGATCAGGAAAGAACATGAAGTCAGTTTGCACAAATCCTTTTTGGGGATTGCCGCCAATAGGAGTTTTGAGATGCATTTCGCCCGATTTACGTACCCAGTCACGTGGGTCAAGTCCTTGACTTGTGGCCCATTGTGTCAGTCCTGCTGCCACTTGTTCTTTGGTTGTTTCTCCAAGGTCCACAGCCAGGTCCAGATCGCCAGATGTGGGCTTGCGGCCTGTGCTGCCCAACCAACGATCTTGAGGGAATTTGATACCTGTAACTTGCTCCACCCAGGCAATAGTAGCAGGGATGTCAGCTTGGTTGATGCGTTGTGTTAGTGGTTGGCCTTGGGCGTCTTTGAATACATTGCCGCCTTCGTTTAATTGTGACCACGATTTCATTTGATACCCATCAAATCTTGAAATTGTTGCATGGCCTCCTTGGGATTGGCCTGTGCTTGTGCTTGCGCCGCTGGCAAAGATGCCATATCAACTTTTAGAGCTTTTGCTAGTTGTTGTGCTCCGGAGGTTAGTGGTGTAGAGGCAGTAGCAGCAGTTGCATTGTTTGATACTGTTCCAGATTTGGGATAAAATTTCAAAAGATGCTGAGCTGGCAATATTCCACTTTGTGCTAGAGTCAAAAACATCTTGGCAGTTACGTTGGCATTGGTTGCAAGCGTAGGAGTTGCCGTTGCTGCCCAGATGTCGTTTATTGCCTTGGTTATAGTATCAGAGGTCATGTTGGCTGCTTGCTGTGCCTCCTGATCATCAGTAGCAACGTTGGCCGCTAGAGTATCATATGTTACATTACTATAGGAGTTGGCAGTGATCATTTTGTTGACCAAGGCTGTCAATTGAGTTTTTAATTTGTCATTGTCAGCTGGATCAATTTGTGCTAGATTTGTTGCGCCAGAACTTTGCAGTTGAGCCTGCACCATTTGTGCCCAGGCCTTTTGTATTTGCATGGCCAATGGTTGTGCTTGTTGTTGTGTGTATTGACCCGCGGCGTCAGCACGGTTGCCGCTTGAGGTTGCTGCTGGTCTAGCATCGGGCATGCCAGTTGCTTTTGCGATTAATTGGCTGGCAAGTTGGCTGTTACTGATGCCCTTTGCAAAGCCAGCAAGGCTGGCTTCTTGCACTGGTCTACGGTGAGTTAACTCATGAATCTGCATGTGTTTTCCTAACTGATCTGGAAAACTTTCCAGCATCTTTTGTTCTTATGGCATTGAGTAATTTTCTTGTGAGATTGTCAGCTTGATCAGCACCAAACTCTGTTTCTATTTGCTCAATTAGTCGTATGGCGCTGGCAATAATGCTGTCGGCACGAGTTTCAATGATCAACCGGCGATCACGTTGCACATACAACGTGTCCAGTTCTTCCAGTATACTTCGGGTCTTTTTTTGCATGTTCACGGGCCTTTGGATTATTTAGCGATTTCTACTAGACAATAAATATCTACAACAAGGAATACACATGAGCAGCAGCATAAACCCCAACAACATAGACGGCAACTTTCCAGTTGCCGGACAGCCCAACAATACCCAGGGCTTTAGAGACAACTTTACCAATATCAAAACCAACTTTGCCACAACAGCAACCGAAATCACGGACCTTGAAAACAAGGGCATTTTCAAAAGCGGTCTGACTGGTACCACGCTGGACAACAACATGGCAGACAACTTGATCTATGCCGCTGCCATCAGAGACTTCAGCCTGGTAGCAGTTCAACTCACTGCCACCAGCGGCACTATCACAGTGGACTACAGTGCAGGGCATTATCAAGCTATCAGCACCACAGGGTCCATCAGCTTGAGTTTCACAAACTTTCCTGCCTCTGGCGCAGCAGGCATGATTAGATTGAGAATTTCCATTACCAACACAGCATACACACTAACACTACCTGTGGCAGTGACTCTGGGCACCACAGGCATTCAAGGATATGCTGCCAATGTGATTACCTTTGCTGCCACTGGCACATACGAGTTTGGTTTCTCAACAACAGATTCGGGAACCACAATTACCATATTTGATCTGAATAGACCACTCTTGGGCAGTGCAGAATCAGCTGTGGGATACAGTACCGGCACAGGTGGTACTGTGACACAAGGCACAAGCAAATCAACTGGAGTCACTCTAGACAAACGTTGCGGACAGATTACCATGAACAATGCTGCATTAGCGGCGGCTGCAGAAGTCAGCTTTACACTGACCAACAGTGTGATTGCTGCCACAGACGTGGTCATGGTCAGCATTGCATCGGGTGCCACAGCAGGTGCTTATAGTATTCAATGTGATGCCACCGCTGCTGGTTCATGCAGGATCAGCGTAGGCAACAGAAACGCAGGTTCACTCAGCGAAGCCATTGTGTTGAACTTTGTTGTGATTAAATCTGTTGCTGCCTAACTGGCTTTGATCTGTCCCAGCAACTGCTTGAGTTTGTTGCTTTGCACATCTGCGGTGACCTTGCCGCTCAAGGGATCATGACCTTCTCGTGGTCTGGGCTTTTCCCAGGGCTGTGTAGTACTGCTGCTGTCAGCAGCCGCGACTTGACTGCGAGCCTTGATCGAGTCCATGATTGAACTTTGTGGTTTGTTGTGGCCGTTTTCGTCCCCACCTTCATCAGTAATGCGCATGGTTTCAATGTTGTACTCCAGATCAATTTTTTGACCAACGCCGGTCGAGCTTCGAGATTTCATACACTGTATCTGATACTTGCCACGCTCTTTCATGGAGCGACTGGTAAAGATACCAAACACATTGTCTGCTGTGTTGATTTTACTGATACCACCTGAAATGTGGCTGTGATCAAATTCCATTTCTTCCACTGCTGACCTGTTCAACTGACTGGCTGTTACCAACAACACGCCCAGTTCCTTGGCCAGATTGCGCAGTTCTTCCGATACATACTTGTCTTTCACAAACAAGTCGTTGGGGCTGACCTTGGCACTCACAGGCATGACCAAGTCAAGATAATCCACCATCACAAAGTCCACTTTAATGCCGGTTTGAATCTGTACTTCTTTCAGGTATGCACGGATATCATTCACATTGCTCTGTGCTGGCAGGCCCTTCACACGATACTGTCCGGATTTCTTGGCCACCATCTTGACCTTGAGCTCTGTTGAATCAATGTCACGGCGTATTTCTTTGGTGCTCATGTTTGTGAGCATGGCATCTGTTCTCAAACTTGTGAGTTCTTCACTCAGTTCCAGTGTGATGTACACGCCACTCATGCCCTGCTGCAACCAGTTCAAGGCAATGTTCATCATCACAAGACTTTTGCCTGAGCCCGATCCACCTGCAAAAATGTTTAGTTCTCCACGACTGAATCCACCATACAGCAGTCGATCCATTTGCGGCCAACCTGTGCTCACTTGTCCACCTGAATTGAAATACTTGTTGATCCTGGCTGCTGGATCTGCAAAGTAATCTGTACCCATGTCCTTGGTCAGGGAAATCTGCACAGCATCCTTGATCAGTTTTTCCACAGGATCATAGTCGCCTTTTTCCAGCAAGTCTGCTGCTTTTAGAATGGCACGTTCTAGTTCCTGGCGTCGTGTAAATGCTTCAAACTCAGTCATGAACCAGTCATAGTGACCTTCGTTCAAGTCTGGCACTGCATTCAACTTGATGCCTGTGGCCGCAGCGATCTGTGCTCGATCTGGCAGAGTCTTGAACTGTTCTGAATGCTCCTTGATAAACGCCGCAGCGGCTCTTAGATTGCGATCAAAATTTTCTGGATTGTAGATGTTCTGTACCCGCACATAGCTGGCAGCATCCTCCAGCATCATTTCTAGGAATAGTTTTTGAACATCAGTGCTGTAGTCTTTTAACAAAGTTTGTCCTTTATACTTGTTTCAAAAAAGTGTCGATTACCTGCAAGACCATGATGACCTGCCCATTTGTATTTGTCAAAATCAACTGGCTTATGTAAATTCTCGTTTACGCTATAGTAAGTATCTTTGAACAATATCATTTTGTTGTGATTTAGTGCCCAAGGCAACACAAACTCACTAGGACCCCATACATTGTTTTTGTCCAAGGGCTTGGCCAAGTTTACTATCAAGTAGTTTGCATTCATGCTGTCTAACCATGTGGTAAGCAAAAACAATTGTGTTAGTACTTGTGTTTCTGTCCAAGCACGATCTGTGTATATCACCATGTTTTCTGCCTTGTGTACAGGTATATTTTGCAGTCCGGTGTGACAGTTTATTTGTTCCTGTTTTTTGGACCATGTGACTGTGTCAATTGAATTAGCATTATACCTGGTGTCCTTGAAATTGTCAAACACTGTTAATCTTTCTAGTGGCGGTATACCAATCAACAAAAAATCTTCATTGCAATTATGTGGCTGGCTTACTAGCATATGACACACACTGGAAAAACTACAACCAACCCAGGCATAGTTTGTGATTGTTTCTACACCAAGAGCTTGTGCCGACAATCCCCAGAAACTTTCTGCAGGACTTACACAATAGTCGGGAGTGACAAAACTATCACCCCACACGCATAGTCGCTTGTATTTTTTTAACAAGTTGTTTCTTTCTTAATTCAATTTTGATTCGACTGGTTTCTCTAGCATCAATTATAGTTAGCAATGCGCCCAGCCGGCCATATAGTTTGACAGCGTCATTCACATCTTTGACACTGTCGGGCCATGCAGGCATGCTCACAGCCCAGCCCAGTTCCACAGCACGATCCACAAGTTCCGTGCCTGCTAGATCCTGATCAGGTACCACTGTAATTTCTCGCCCAAGATTGCGAATCAGTCGAGCCTGAGCATCACTTATGGTGTTGTGCATTAAGGCAAGACCACCAATACTGAGTGCGTCAAATATGCCTTCTGTTATAATCACCTGAGTCCAATCTGGTCGCTGTAGATCTGTACCAAACACATAGCCCGGCTGCATGTCATTTATATAACGCGGATTACGATCATCCAGGAATCTGATAGTGTGCCCCACAATGCTGTTGTGATGTGTGAATGGTATGATCACTTGATCACGACTGGGCCAGGCACGTTCTGGATTTGTTTGTGTCATCACAGGATAATCATCTGGCACACATCTTGATCGCACATAGTCTCGATACAGTCCTGTGTCTCCGATCAGTTCAGCAAATGGCGGCAGGTCGCGTTCTTCAAACTTGATATCTGCTAGAATATCCACAGTGCGTTGTCTATCATCTAGAATGCCGTGTATGCTCTTGTGGCGCAGGCTTTCAAGATTCAACATTTCTATTTCACGTTCGGGCACACCCATCCAGCTCAAGAGCCTGCGGGCCTTGAAACTTACGGTACGGCCAAGGATAAAGCTAGCGGTGTAGTTGCAGTTGAAGCAGTGATAGCTCCAGCCCTGTTCGGATCTTTTGAGGCCACCGCGACTTCTGCGATCTGCTGTGTTGCCGTTGTGGTCACAGCACACAGCATTGAAACTGATCCAGCCTGATGCACTAGATTTTCTCTTGGCAGGTAGATAATTCGCAATGTCCAGCATCTGCTTAGTGTAACAGATTTCTAGAACAATCGCAACGATTATCGGTATTGTACGTTCTGAATCAGGCCGTTTGAGAAGATTACGGTTGCTGCTGTTCCACCGTTGGCAAATTGCATGGGCAGGTAGCCTGCACCACCATTGGTCACTGTGACACTGCTGACCACTCCGGTTGCACCCACATTGGCCAGGGCCGTAGCGCCTGCTCCGTCACCAAGAATTTGAACATAAGGTGCAGCCACATAGTACTGTCCAAGATTGGTCAGACTGATTCCGGTTACCACACCATTGGTCACTTGCACATTGCCTGTGGCACCGTAGCCAACCGAGTTGTTTAGAGCCAGGCGCAACAAGGGATGAAAGCCCACAATGTTGAAATAATCGCTCACAGTTTGGTCCAGATATTGACGGCTTGCACTCACATCTGTCCACACAGCTTCGTAGTTTTCTGCAGCCTGTATCTTGATAGTGCCAGTGTAGTGAACCAGATCAAACTTGATTGTGGTAAAACTTGCACCAGTGGTATCAATGTAGCTGGAATAGAATTCAGTCATTTGTACAGAATTGATCGGCTGAGGATTCAGTGCCCAGTCCGGGTATCCTGTGGGTGCAGTGCCCACATACTGATTCTTGCCGTAAAGGTCGGGTACTGTAACTGGCTGGCTAGGTTGGAATTGTGGCAGTATGCTGTCCACAATGTTGCAGTCTGCTCGTGCCTGGCTGTTGGCATCTACGTAGGCTGCCTGCACATAGTTGCCGGCTGTGCGTTGAATGCTGTAGCTGGCAGGCTGTGCTTGAATATTGATGGTGTCTGCGCTGTTGAGCACCACCTTGACACGACCCAGAGCCGAGCTTAGAATCTCCATGCTCTTGGTCAACAGCAGCTCGTCCCCTGCTTGGTTTACAACTCGAAAAACAAAGTCCGAGCCTGCAATGTTCACAGGTTTCTGATCCTGATTGATGAATTCAAAGAGCAGCACATTGTCTACTCCCTTGTTGATTGTTAGTTGTTTTGCGTACACAGGGTCGTACCTCTTGGTAAAATATCCACCGCTGGTGTCTACTAGTAACACGCGGACAATTTGCTGATAAAGATAAACGGTGGTGGAATACATATCGTATTATTTATCCAAAATTCGCACACCATAAATACCTCCGATGGGTAACAATATATTTGAAAAACTAACGGAGAAATACCCGTTTATAACACTGTGCATGTATGCCAATTCTGAGTACGTGGGGGTAGTGCAAAATCGCGATGACATTGTGACCACCATCTACGACTTTGGCAGCATACAAGCTCAGGGAGACAAACTACAGTTTCTGGATCTTGCGTCAACCTGGTGGTGGGAGAGCAACAGAAGCATTCCTATCAACATATTCCTACGTGGTGAATGGGATCAGTTCAGACCCACTCTGAGAACCTTTGTCAACAAAGACCTTGAAATCCTGCACGGTCCTGCCTGCTGCTTGATGGACATAGCCAGGAAAAAGTCAAAGAGAAAATCAATTACTCTTGTGAGACGCCTAGACTAACAGATTCATGTGCAGTGCCACCAGAGCACCGTAACCTATAGAATGCGCCTTTTTAAATGTGTATCCTCGACTGGTATCACCATCCCAGACTGAATCAAACACCGCAGGCCAATCTAACCCTTGTAGGTGTGCTTTGCCAGGACGTATGATTGATATAAATGCTGCCATCCTGGGTATGCTGTCAGGTCTCATGGTCGCCAGTAAATGTCCATAATTGCCCACGTGAACCAACTGTCTAGCCCATTCAGGATCTTGCCATAGTCTTGCCCAGGGGGGTGTGGCTGCAAGCACAGCGTCATAGTGTTCGGGACTCTGAATCAACTGATACACACTCATGTTTAGAAAGTCCAGTTTGAAGTAGCCCCGAGATTCTGCTGACTCGTAGTCTATGGCAGCACAGTGGTTGATAGGATCTTGTGGAATGTCTGTGACATACACTCCTGAATTGTGACGTCTGGCATGTCCATCTGTGATCTGCCGTGCAGGAGTATGCCGAATCAGTTTCAGTATATCATCTCGATTAGAGAAGTCAATGTCAATGTCTGCGCTCATACTGTACACAAGGCCACAACGGTTTTCAATTGCTGTTCAGCTAGACGCACAGCATCCAGTGCATCTGCCACAGCCGGATGCTTTTGTGCCAGATCCTGGGCTGTTTTCTCTTGTGCCATCTTTAGCCATGCCCAGGCCAGTGCTTCTTCGGCATTGGGGGTAAGGCCCACACTGGATCCACCGCCCATAGTAAGCCAGCCATTGCCATCATACACCTGTGTTTGATTGTTGTGGTATCGTAACATGCCTGCACTAGCAGCACCAGGACTGATGTATGGTCCAACAGGGTTGGTTGTTGTGACCCATGTACTTGTGGGGTAAACGCTGGTGATCATTATGTTACCATCCTGCTTGTTTCAAAATGTTTTTGGCATAGGCCTGATCCTGGGGTCTATCCTGAAATCGTTTTTGCCAGGCATCACTGTCAATGTAGGGCCATATCATGCTGATCTGTGTGGCATCTAGTTCGTTCAGGAACTTCTGCCCTGATTCTGAATTGTAAATTACCCAGGCACTTATTCTACCTGCGGTCACAGCATAGCATAACACATTGGCGTTGCCATATCTCATGCAATCGTGTGCAGGGCTAATATTTTTTTCTGACCAGTCTATGCCAAACTCAATGGCTCGTGCAAGTGCATCATCCACTGCTTCTACCTTTAGGTGGTCCACTAGATATTCTGTGTACACCTTGTCACTGCACCAGTGATCAATCTTGCGATTGTGTTTCAACAACCAGGCCATGAATCTTTCTGGGTTGATCACTCGGGTGTTCACACAGTAGTGTCCAAACTTCACAAATGCACGATAATAACTGCTTTCACAAAAGGTATCGTGTGTTTTGTTTCTGGCTGATCCTGCCATGCTTTCATAAAAGCGTATGTAGGCCTGAAATCCCAGTCTTGGTCCTGGTTCGTCACGCTCGCGACGCCGACGTTTGGGTTCACACATGTGTGCTTGAATAGAGGTCTCTCTCACAAACTCTTTTTTGCAATATTCGCACACATGTGTCATGCTAGTATTTTATGCTCTTGTATGTAGTTTGTCAAATACTCATTGACCTTTTGATGCTGGCCTGGTTTAGGATGGGTTATATCTGGCGGCACATAATGGGATCCAGCAGCATAAATTGTGGGCTCAACACCCTGTTTATGCTGCCAAGTCACAGAGCGCCAGGCAAACCCCCCAATAATTTCTGGTTGTTGGAATAAACGTAGTCTAGTATTATCCAGGTAGCTATGGTATGAATCATCAGCTTGTTGAAACACCAGCACCCGATGTCCACGATTTTGAATATCTGAGATTGTGCTAACCACACGATACATTAGATCTTCTGTGCGATCTAGAAGACTATACACTTCGCTTTTGAGTTTGGTTTCTACAAACTGCTCACTATCCCATGCAGACCATTGATGCTGCCATCTGGATTGAAACTCTTGATTTTGTGGATTGCACCAGGCACCTTCAAATTCATTTTCAGGATTGCAAATGGGCAGCTCAAGCCTGGATATAAAAGTCAGGCCCAACACATACAAAGTTGGCACTTGAGTGATATAGCTGTGCTTGAGTGTGGTTCTTAGTATGCGACTATTTGCACTACCACCTATGGCCAGGGACGCTGCCTGCGGAATGTTATGACGTCCAACAATCCCAAGTCTACTAGCAAGGTCAATATGACCATTGCCGTTAGCATAGACTTGGGTATAACTACAACCGTTGACTACCAGTAGTTTGATCACTTTTTGACCGTGCCTGCGGATTTGTGATATGCATCTAGTTCTTTTTGTGTGATCAATTCGGCCATTACGTCAATCTCGTCGTCCTTGTAGGTGGGGTATATTTCCATCAAGGCCCGCCGCTTGGCACTGAGTCCTGCAACTTTTTTCTTGGGGGCTATCCAGGGATGCCGCATTGTGCCCATGCCTGGACTTACTGCTGTGGCACACAACCATTGCAGTTTGGGATGACGGCCTATGTCAAAAAAGTGCTTGTTAAGATAGTGATTGCAGCTCTGCACATAGTATTCTTGCAGTTCCTGAGCACCGTCTACTGCTGAGCCCCAGCGCAACATCAGGAATGTAGAGAATTTCTTGCGCTCATCAGAGTCAAGTTCGTCATAGAAGTTTCTGTTCTTGGCGTCCAGTTGGCGCATCTCGTTTGAAATGTGTAGTTTATCACTCATGTTATTTTTACCCAAGATTCCATTTGCAATGATTCAGCATAGATGTTGTGCTTGATCGGGACATTATCAAACCAGTGCTCTTTACGATAATTATCCAATACCAGTTGCTGTGTTAAAAATTGATACCAGTGATTGGTCAATAGAGGGTCAGACAAAATCTTTATAGCTCGTTGCATGTTAACATGATCTCGAAACTTTGATTGGTCAAGTGCAGCAATCAATGGTTCACGATATTTGGTAGGGATACACCCAATTCCCCATATACCGTCAGCATTGGCCAATACTGGTTGAAAATTAATAGGCTCTACCCAATCAAAATAGTCCAGCAGATCTTTGATCCACCAAATATTGATAGCACTAATCACTGGTGCAATTTTGAGTTCAACATTAGACAATTTCTGTGCCCATGCAAGATTGTCTTCTACAGTGGACCAGTCCGTACCGCTGCGCACAATTTCTGCATATTTGCCCACAGCATCAATACTAGCATGCAAGCGAATGTCATCAAAGTGTTGCCATAGATCTGCCACTTTTTGATCTTTATATCCAGTCACTGTAAAGTTACTGCTGTACATCAGAATAGGTCTAGCCCGTTGTGCAATCAATCTTTTTAGAACTTCATAATGCTGTGGATTCATCAGCGGCTCGCCGCCAGCAAAGTACACCATTTTGCATTGACTTAGATCAATGTTGTCCAGAGTAGTTGAATCATAGTCATTGATAATCTCACGCCCGGCTTCTGAACTCCAACTGGTACTAAACAACGGGCCGCAACTGCGACACTTTAGATTGCACAAGTTATTGTTTCTAAAATCTAAGAATTGTATACTGCTGGTTTGATAATCAGTATGATATGGTTCAAACGTTGATCGCCAACTTCGGTCAGGTCCTGGCGGGCAACTTGAACATTCTTTTGGGATCTCACCACGCAGAAAAGCACCGCCTACATGATCAACCATGTGTTCTTGTGTGTCAAACAGATCTCCGGCCCATTGGCAACAAGGAGCAAACTTGCCGCCAGGCATGTAACTAACACTAACCCACGGCGCCTTACAATGCACAGTACTCATGTGGTCTTGCTCAATTGATAGATCATTATAGCACGTTCCAGAGCATCTTGTAAAGTGGGATTGGTCCGGGCTGTTCGCCGAATATCTCCCCACATTTTATCTTCCTGTATATGATCATACAAGGGTCTACCATCACTGGTTCTAGGATCATGATCATGGCCCACCACTGTGCGCTCAAGTTCACCCACACGTCTGGAATACACAGTACCGTCCACACGCTCGTAGATCAAGGGCACACCAGGCACAAGGCTACCCATACTGATACCCGTACTGAACATGTGCCCAACGCAGGAATCGTTCCAGTCCCTCGCGGTCTTCAGGATAGCTTTCTAGATACAGGCGGGCCAGTCGATTAATTGTTACAAATACTTCAGGTTCTGTGTAGGGCATAAGTTACCAGGCCTTGTTGTAGTCTACTATTTCGCAGTTGCGGCTGACGTCTTTCACAAAGTACACACAGTCAGGTTCTGCATCATCGTTTAGCGGCACGGCCAGCATTTGTCCATTCTTGAGTTTGGGTGCAAACCATGTTACTTCATGATACACATCCAGTATTTCGATATCAGGAAAGCTGGGGCGGAAACTGGTTAAGGGATTGAATTGAAATACCTTGAAGCCACGATCATTGATACTGGTCAAAGGTAACACTTCTAGGTCGCCCACATCCGGTTCACCTATTAGGATTTGCCAGTCCATGGGCATCTTGATTGTGGTGTTACCAATACGCAAGACCAAGGCAGGGCTGTTGAAACTTTCCAGGAATATCAGCGGGATAAAGTGATAGTCCGGGTCTTGTGGATTGCTGTTGTCCAAGATGGCAAACCGCATATCATCTACTTCTTCAGGCAAATGATTCAAGTCATAAAATGTGTTGTCTAGTGTTAAAATTCGCATGTGTTAATAATACAGTGTTTGTGCCACAAAGTCAACCATTATTTGATCTTCATCCACTCTAGTTTCTCTGCTGAGAATGGATATTGGGCTTCTCGATAGAACTGCTTGCGCTTGGTCAAGTGACGCTTGGCAAACTTGCATGTGCTGGTTATATCCCAGATTTCCACATGATCCTTGTCTTCGGCTTTTCTAATACCACGTCCAATTGATTGTATCACACGCACAAAACTCTTGCCTGGCTCTACCAGCACAAGATTAAAGATGCGTGGTATGTTGATACCCACAGCAGCCACACCATAGGTGGCCACAATGATCTTGTCAGTGGCATCGGCCACCTGATTGTATTCGTCTTGACGTGCCTTTGACTTGGTAGCACCAGACACAAACACAGCTTTGTCTCCTAACCGTTCTACCAGTTGTCGGCCACATTCGGTCCTGTCCACCAGCACCAGTGTGTTGCCTGTTTCGTTTACCTTGCGTATCAGTTCAGCCATGGTGTCCAAGCGTCCGGACTCCTCCAACAAGTATTTGAGCTCGCTTTGATAGTCAGCGTATTCCACATGGTCCACCAGTTGCACAATGTTCACATGACACTGTGCTAGTACACCTGCGTCTTGTAGTGTGCT
>Ga0208974_1000682_pt1 | contig 13835 bp, 8 predicted proteins | sample GreLakmeER15MSRF_FD_187699 | JGI IMG/M metagenome (GOLD analysis project Ga0208974, IMG submission 187699) | Freshwater lentic microbial communities from great Laurentian Lakes, MI, USA - Great Lakes metaG ER15MSRF (SPAdes) | ecosystem: Environmental > Aquatic > Freshwater > Lake | place: Great...
TGCAAGGTTAAACAAAGATCAGCGTGGGTTAAAGTCTTCAAAGTCATACGAAAGGTTTAATGAAGCTCCATTTGGCGAGGCTGTTAAGATATTTTTGCAAGACCCATTAGAAATTGGGGGTCAGATTATTTTAGAATCTGGTGCTGCGTTAGCGAGGCATGGTTATTCACGTGCGTTGTTGGGTGGTGGTACTGGTGCTGCTATGGGCAGTGTTGTTCCGGGTATTGGTACTGCTGCCGGATTTGGTACTGGGGTTGTGAGTGGTTTAGGCGTTGCAGGGTTTAACCTTGAAATGGCTTCTTCTATTTTAGAATCTTTTGAGGAGGCTGGTGTAGATATTACAAATCAGTATTCGTTAGAGAGTGCTTTTTCAAATGAAGAAACGTTGAAGAAGGCTAGGGATTTTGCGTTAAAGCGTTCCGTTCCTATTGCTTTGTTTGATTTGTTTTCTGCGGGTGTGGCTGGTAAGATTGCTAAGTTCCCTGCCAAGTCTATTGCGAAGAGGGTTGCCAAGCAGGGTGTTGAGATGACTACTCAGGCTGGTTTAGCGGGTACTGGTGAGGCTGCTGCTCAGGTTGTATCTGGTCAGAAGTTTAACCCTAATGCGATACTTGCTGAGATGATAGGCGAAACTACAATGGCGGTTCCGGAGATTGCTGTTGGCCAGATGATTGAGAATAAGAAAGAGGGTAAGAGTATTAAGCCTGAGGCGGTAAAGATAGACACTCCTGTTGAAGCGGTAAGGGATATGGTTGATATTTCTGTTGGTGCAGGGTTGGTTACTTCTAAGGAAGCAAATGAAATAGTTGATGAGTATGGTAAGGTTCAAGAGGTAAAGAAATCTATACCTGAGAATCTAAGGAATAATGAAGAGGTTGTTTCTGCTATTGAGGAAAAGAAAAAGTTAGAGGAAGAAAAGAAAAATTTAGACCCAATATTTGTAAAGGGTGTTGATGAAAAGATTGCTGCTTTGGACGCAAAGATTGAGGGTATTGTTTCTGGTGCGGAAGCTGCTCCTGTTGAAGGTGGTGTTGCTAAGGAAGGTGTTTCTCCCGAAACGGGGGGCGCGCCGAAGGTTGAAATAGTTGCCAAGCGTAGGCAGAAGTTAAACAAGGACAGGACTAAGTTAGTACCTACTGGTGGTTTTGATTATTTCGCAAAGGTAGGGGATAGGGAGGTTAAGTTAAGTGATGCTGAGTATAAGGCATATAAGGATAGCGGTGTGTTGCCTAAGAGTGTTTCGGCGGTTGAGGCTACTCCGAAAGTTGAGGGGGAAGTTGTGCCTGCGGCTACCGAAGAGGTGGTTGCGGAGGCGGTAACCCCTGAGGTTGCCCAAACCCCCGAATTCGCCGAAGGGCAACCTGCCGAGGTTATTTCCCCAGAGGTAGCGGAAGTGTTATCAACCGAGGACACCACACGTATTGCGTTAGAATCGCTAGAGGTGTTACCTGAGGGCATAGAGAGTGCCGAGGAAGGTGCGCGTATCTACCACGAAGCGATAGGCAAGGAGGAGCGTACTGAGGCTGAGGACGCTGTTGTTATGGCGGTGGAGGATGCGGTTATTGGTGGTGCGGTTGCGCCTGAGGTTGCGCCTGAGGTGGAGGGGGGAGTTGTAAAAGGATTTTATACGCCTAGTAAAAACGCACAAGCAAGTAGGTTGCAGTCAAGCGGATTGCCTGTCGGAAAGTTTATAGCGTTAGACGCTCCTTTTGTTTCTGAGGTACATAGTATAGAAGATGCGCAACAAGTAGAGGTAGATTTGTCTGGGAAAAAAATATACAATCCAAATGGATTAAATGGCTTTCCGAAAACAGAAGATTTAAGTAGGGAGTTGGGCGTTTATGCAAACGAAAAGATAAAAGAGGGGGGAAAAACATTTGAGGAAATAATGACTGAATTTTATCGGTCAAAAGGATATGATGGGGTTGTTAGGTTGATAGATGGTGGTATGCGTAATAATGAAAGGGAGTTAATTGTTTTTGATAGGGATATTGAATTAAAGCAATCTACCCAAACTCCCGAAACCGCCGAAGCGCCCAAACCCGCCGAAGGGAAGAAGCCAAGTGATGCTCAAATCGAAACCAAGATAGATGAGGTATCTACTATTACCCAAATACGTCCTAAGAACCTTCGTGACTTGTACAAAGTAAACAGGGAGTTATTCGGACAGAACAAGATAAAAGCGTTAGCGAGTGCTATTGCTATGGATAGAATGGTTGGTGCTATGGCAAAGCGTTCCGGCATAACCAAGGCGGAAATGTATGGGCGGTTGAAGTTTGAGAAAGCAAGTGAGGAAAACTTGCCACAAGGCGTTAAAATGCAAATAGATGCGTGGCATGCTAGCCCTTATTTGTTTGATAAATTTTCTGCCAAAAATCAAGGAAAAGGTGTTGGGGCTGCAAGGAGCGGTGTTGGGCTTTATTTTGCTATAAACAAAAAAGATGCTGAAGGTTATGCTCGTAGATTTTCGGACAATACATTAAAAATAGCAGACATTGAAGTAAGTGAAAAAAACCAATGGTATTTAAATAATTTTTTTAGTAACTTGAAATCTGCTTTTGATAATTCAAACGGAAGTAGAATAACATTTGCAAAAGAACTTCTTAAAATATCAGCTAAAAAAAGAGCGTATGGGTTAAAAGAAAAGGATAATTTTATTAAAATATCAATAGAAAAAGGGAGATTGACTCAAAAACAAGTAGATGAATATGATTTTGATTTGCCTTATTATATTGAACAATATTTTGATGAAAGTTATAAATATAGGGAGTTTGCAAAAGAATCATTAAAAAAAGGAGTTGAAGAGCGTAAAATACCTTCTTATATGTATGCCGTTACAATAAAAGATAATGGTAATTGGCTTGATTTTAATGAAATAATGACGGATGAACAATATGATGCAATATTAAAACAAGCTCAAAAAGAAAACAGTCCGTATCTTTCTGCTATTATAAAAGAGGGAAAAGGTAAAAATAATAGGGATTTTTATTGGAATGTTGCTAATTCATTAAGGCTTAATGAAAGAGAACTATCAAACTTATTGATGAGAGCAGGTATAGATGGCAATATAGGTATAGAAGATGGCAATATGCGTGAATACGTTGTATTCGATGAAAACGCTATAAGCATTGAAGAAGTAATTAATTTCCAAAAAGACGCAAACAAAGCTCGTGGTGCAGTAATGGTCACCCTTGATGGTCAGGCGGTAGTTTACGCCTTAACCGACCCGAATGTATCTACTCCTTTGCACGAGATGGCTCATATTTTCGAGCATTATTTAACACCTTCTGAGCGTAATTCGGTGATAAGAAATGCGGGAACGAATGGTTGGACTACTGAAACGAGTGAGTATTTTGCTCGTGGATTTGAGCGTTATTTAGCTGAGGGTAGTTCTCCTATTGCCGAGTTAAACAAGGTATTTGCCAAGTTTAGGGAGTGGTTGGTAGAAATATACAATGGGATTGTTGGTAGTGATATTGACATTGAGTTGAACCCTGAGATGCGTAAGTTGTACGATACTATTTTTGGAGAAACCGCCGAAACGCCCAAAGCCGCCGAAGCAGTTACCCCCGAAGTGGTATCTACCGAGGGTGTTACCCCAGAGGTTTCCGGGGTGGTGGAAGCCGCCGAAGGGCAAAGGCAGCCAAGTCGTGTAGCCACCTTTTTCTCTGGTGCAGGCACAATGGAAGCGTCTTTACCCAACGCCCAATCTGTTATGGCTGTTGAGTTCAACCCAGCGTACGTTGAAGCGTACAACAAAGCCTTTGGTGTTGAGTATGAAGCCAAAGATGTTAGGGATATTAACCCTGAGGAAGTGATAGCTTCTAAGCCGGACATATTCCATGCTTCTCCTGTTTGCAAGAACTTTTCGGCGGCCAAGAATAAACGAACAGTTTTGAAGTCAGATATGGAATCGGCTGATGCTGTTGCGAGGGTTATTCGTGAGGCACAACCACCGATTGTAACGATAGAAAATGTTCCTGACTACCAAGGCACTGTTCCATTTGAAACAATAGTAAAGGCGTTAGAAGATGCGGGCTACACCTTTGATGTTGGGGTTTACAACTCTGCGGATTTCGGTGGTGTTCAAAATAGGGAGCGTCTGTTAATTCGTGCTGTGAAGAGTGGCGAACTGCCACCTATCCAAGAGAAAACTGCTCCTGGGGATTGGTATTCTGCAATAGAGGATTTGATTGAAAGTGCCCCAGACTCAAAGTTTGAATCTAGGAGTGAGAGTGAGAATTGGGAGATGACTAGGATTAAGGATATGGTGCGTAAGGGTAAGTTAGATGCAACCAAGCCAATCATTACTATGGGTGGTTCTGCTTCTAGCGGTGTGGCTGCTGCTGCCAATGCTGGCGGCCCTGCGCCTACGTTATTAAGCACTTCGCGTTCTGTTCCAAGGATTATTTTGCCTGATGGCACAGTTAAGAGGGTAACTCCTGAGATGATGCGTAGGCTTATGGGATTGCCTGAGAGTTATCCTATACCTTCCAACCCAAAGATTGCAAAGGAAGTTTTGGGGAATGGCATTGATGGAGCGTTTACTAGGGCGTTGATTGACCCGTTGTTGAATCGCGCCGAAACGCAACCCAGCGCCGAAACTCCCACCCAACCCCTTACGTTCAAAGAGAAAGCCAAGGAGGCTAAACAAAAGGCAGATGAAGCAGCCGCAGAAATAAAAAGGCTGTTAGGGGGAAGGAATGGGGGCTTAGGCATTTCCCCATTTGGCAGGGCGAAGCGGTTGGCGGAGATAGATAGGGCTGTGGTTGTTGCCTTAGCGAGTTATGTTCGCAACAAGGTTCTTTCCGGCGCATACACCTTCAAGGATTTTGTGAAGGATATGAAGGAGAATAGTAAGCGTATGTTTGGTGTGGAGATTAGGGTAACGGCTCAGGACGAGTTGTTTTTTAATCAATCTGCTTCAATGTATGAGATTGATGATGCCTTTGCTGGGGAGATAATGGAGTTGAAGAATGACTTTGTTGCTGCTATTGCTGCAATGTCTGGCAGAATCAACATGAACTTTGAAGAGTTTGTTGCTTCAAATCAGTCTTTGGTTGACCAGTTCATGGACAGCGCCGAAACGAATTATGGTTTGAATCCTGCCCAGGCAGAAGCTTTAGTAAAGGCAATGTATCAAGACGCCCTTCGTGCTGCGGCAAATCGTGACCAGCTATACAAAACAGAAGCAGACATAAAGAACTACCAAGAGAATGCCATTCTTGGAAACAGGGCGTTTCAAGATGTAAGCAATTCAAATAAGGCTGTTGAGGTAGCTCGCCGAAGCAATTCAATATCTAGGCTTTATGATGGCTTTTTAAGGGCATTTGTGACACCAACATTATCTTTTGACAGAGTGTTTAGGCTAGCTAAGGATAGGCTTTCTTTAGAGAGGGAAGTTTATGCTTCAAGGAAGTCTCGCATGGGTGCTTCCACAAAGGCTGCCAACTGGTATTCTGATGTTCAAAAGAAGATTTTTGGTGGGTTGTCTTGGGGCCAGCTAGAAAGGCTTAATGAGTATATTATTGCAAAGCGTATTCTTGATGTTGAGGAAAAGAGAAATCAAGATGTTGCTTATTCTATAAAACTAAATGAAGAGTTGGCTAATCCAGCTACTACTAACGACAGAAAGGCTGAGATAAATGAAGAGTTGGCCAAGCTGGGCAATTTGGGTGAGATAAAGCATGGCTCTGCAATGTTGAATGGGAAGAAGGTAGAACTTACGGTTGATTTTGCCCAAGGTGTTATTGATGCGAATAGTGGTTTAGATGCTAAATCTATTGAAATTAGGCAGCGCGCCGAAGCGTACAGAAAGGCTAATGATGAACTATTAAAAATGCGTTTAGATGCAGGCTTAATATCCCAAGCTGCCTATGACTCAATGATAAAGCGTGATTATGTAAGACGTATCTTTTTAGACCTGTCTGCCAGCACTATTGACGCTGTTGATTATCCTTCCATTTCAGCTAAGATAAAGGCAATCCAAGAGGGTTCAACTGACAAGTCTTTGGAGATGGACACTCAAGCATTGTTGCAGTTAAATGCTGCTGCCACCTTTGATGCTGTTGCCAAAAACAAATTCATAGACAAAGTTGCCAAGTGGACTAATGACAATCAGCAGGCTTTTTTGGATAGGGCTTTAGAAAAGTTTGAGAAGAAGTTTGAAAAGAAAAATGGGAGACCTTTAACTGATGATGAAAAACAGAAGTTCTTAAAGGAGCAGACTTTATTTGAGCTTATTAGAAACAACCAAACCCCAAGGAGTGGTTTTGAGAAGGTTACCTATTTTGTTGATGGTGTTGAGAAATCAATGGCTGTAAGGTCTGATTTGGCTGGGGTGTTCCAAACGGCAAGTGGAAGGGGTCCGGTTCAAAACAAGCAGCTCATTTCGGTTATTTCTAAGTTGAATTTAACTGGGTTAATAAAGGCTTCTGCGGTATTTTACAACCCGGCATTTGCTTTGGGCAACTTTGCTCTTGACGTTGTTCACGCTTCAATGGTAACCAGAGATTTGTATAAGTCTTTTTCCGCTAACTTGGTTGTGATATTGGCAAAAGCATTAGGCATAACCGCCGAAAATGTTTATTCTAAGGCAGTAAATTATGGAGGTTCGTTATTCGGCATGGCTAAAAGAGACTCTAAGTTTGACAGACTAGTAAAAGACTATTTCGCTCATGGCGGTGGAATGACTTTTATGTCTGAAATTGGGTCAAAGATGTACACTAAGAGAATGGCTCAATCCCAATTAGGAAAGGCAAAGTCTGTTGCTGTTGACAATGCAAATAAAATAATTTCTGTGTTTAATAGTGTTCAGTCTGGCTCTGAGCTTATCACAAGGGTTATCATTTACGAGGCTGCTCTAGAAAAGAATATAAAGGAATACAAGAAGCAAAACGGTGTTGAGCCTACTGGGGCTGATTTAACTTTTATGAAAGAGTCCGCTGCCGCTAGTGCTGCTGATTTGATTGATTTTAGGGAAGGCTCTAATACCACAAAAGGGTTAGACCAAACCTTTATGCCTTTCTTAAATGCAATGGTTCAGGGTGCTAGGGCTGAAATTGATTTCATTGCCAAGAATCCTGCTGTTGCCGCTACAAGGATTGCTGAGTTTGGTGGAATGGCTTTAGCTGTTGCTTTGTATAATGCCAAGTCTGGGGAAGATGATGAGAAAGAGGGCATTATTGGCTACAATGGTGTTTCGGAATACATTAGGGCCAACTACTTTGTAATGATGATGCCTTGGACTAAGAAGAATGAAAAAGGGGAAGTTGTTAGGCCGTATGTGTCTATTAAACTCCCTGCGATGTTGAAGTCCATAAACATTTTTGTTGAGGGTACTGTTTCTTCAAGAGGTTATGGTGAGGTTACCTCGCAAATGGCAGAGGCGATTAAAGGTGGTTATGTTCCGGAAATTGGTGCAGCTTCTCCAACAACCCAAGCTGTTTTTGCTTTAACGGCCAACAAGGATTTTTTCAGAAAGGGCGCTAAGGTATATCGCGGCAAGGAAAAGGTGTTGTTGCCCGAAAGGTTTAACATGGGTGAAACAAAGAAGATATATCGTGATTTGTTTGGTGCCGCGTATGGCCTAATGAATGAAGAAGGCGAGGATAAAGGGGTTCTTGGGTTTAATGAGGCTGGCCCTGCACAATGGCAGACTGCTATTGAAAAGGCAATATCTTCAAACAACCCATACTACTTGGGCATAACTTCTGGCTATGCCAATGTTTCAGGGCTGTATGGTGAGAAGAATCAGAAAGAGGTTGATGCACTGTATGATGACAAGTTGTCTGCCTTAAACAGCCTAGCAATGCGCGTTTATAGGACGCCACAATCTTCGGTCCAGAATAGCAACTCAAAGAAAAAGGAAGAGTTGAAGTTTTTGGAAAAACAGATAGGTTCTTGGCAACAAAGGAATACCAACACAATCAATGGTGTTGTTTCTAAAGAGCTTCGTGAAATATCTGAGAGCGACAATAAGAAAGGTGTTTTGTTAGATCGTTTCTTTGACGAAAAGATTTTCAATTACATTTCTGATGTTGAGTTGACCAAAGAGGCAAAAAAGGCCGGAATTAAGAAGTTGCCCGAAAACCTTGATGATATTCAAGAATTTATTAAGGATGAGCAATCAAGAATGTCTATTCAGTTGGTAGAAGAGTTCAAGCCAAACTTTATTTTCCGCCATCCAGCATTGAAGGAATACAACCTTGCCAAAAACTCTTATGTTGGATTTAATGAAGATTTGATTCTAGACATTGAAAAAGAGTATGACAATGCTAAAGATGGGGAGTCTTATCTAATTGCCTTGAAGTTTGTTGCTGGTGATGATTATGATGAAATTGTAACTCAGATTGGTGTTAACCCGATAGAGAAAATGAGGGTTGACAATATCCTGAAAACCCCTTCTGCATTTCAGTATAAAACGGCTTACTTTAGGAGGACAAATGTAAGTTCTAATGAGGTCTCTTCCGAGTCTGCAATCAACAATTTAATCCTTCTCAAACACCTTCTTGAAAATGAGTAACTACACCAAACCGAAATTAAGGGAGAGCATTAAGGATAGGGTAATGGCTTCTAGCAAGGGTGGCAAGCCTGGCCAGTGGTCAGCGCGGAAGGCACAGCTTTTATCTCAGGAGTATGAGAAGAAGGGTGGGGGATATAGTGGCGGCAAGAGTGGTGCCCAGAAGAGTTTAAGTAAGTGGACTAAGGAGGAATGGGGTACTAAGAGTGGCAAGCCTTCTACGCAGGGGCCGAAGGCTACTGGTGAGCGGTATTTACCAAAGGCAGCGCGTGAGGCGTTATCGCCGAAGGAGTATGCTGCCACTTCTGCCAAGAAGCGTAGTGATACTGCCAAGGGCAAGCAGTTTAGTAGTCAGCCCAAGAAAATAGCAACCAAAACAAGTAAATATCGTGGAAAGTAAGTTCAAGAAATTGCAAAAGAGTGTAGCCAAGGGCTACGCTGAAAAAGGTAAAAAGAAAGCTATGGAGATTGGCGCTGCCGTTGCGTATAAGCAGGGTGTCAAGAAATATGGCAAGGAGGTTATGGCTAAGAAAGCCATTGCCGGAAAGAAGAAAAAAAAGTAGTATCTTTGAAACAAAAATTATGAAGACAACTACCAAGGGTGGTTCAACCACCAAAACAAAAGTTACCACTAGTGGTGGCTCTGGAAAGAAAGTAAAAGTAAACACTAAATCCTTTTAATTATGTACGGAATGAAGAAAGCTGGCGGTAGCAAAACCGCTAAAATGGGCAAAATGGCTGGCAAAATGGCTGGCATGGTTGCTGGAGCTAAAGCTGGCGCTAAGGCTGGCAAGGCTATGGGCAAAATGGCTGCTGCCAAGGTGTCTAAGAAAAAATGAAGAAAGACTCTCGAATAGAGCGTGCAGGTGTGGCTGGGTTTAATAAACCTAAGGCCACACCTTCTCACCCTACTAAGAGCCATATTGTAGTGGCTAAGGAGGGTGATAAGGTAAAGACTTTGCGCTTTGGTCAACAGGGAGTAAAGACCAACCAGACTGTTGGGCAGAGGGAGGCTTTCAAGTCTCGCCATGCCAAGAACATTGCGAAGGGCAAAATGAGTCCTGCGTATTGGGCAGATAAGGTTAAGTGGTCTAGTTCCAAGACAAAATCTCCTTCAAAAAAATGGGTTAAGGGAAGCTAATGGCACTACAAGTAAAAATAAAATTAGATGGTTGGAGTATTTGCTTTACAGCAAGCAACTCTACTGTTTACAACTTCAATGTATCTGGCTTAAACACCATAACGGGTTTGACTCAGGAGATAGAGGTTTATTATGAGAGTCCCGCCTCCGGCACAACAGAGGCTACTGTTGCCAATCAGCTTGTTACTCTGCTGAATGCTTTACCCTTTAACCTAAACGCCACTGGGGTTAGTTCCCCTGTTTTTGTTTATGGCGATAGCACTATTTCTATAACTGCGTTGAACAATGTAACTGTTGCACCTCCCGGCGGGAATAGTGATGTTATGACAATAACAGAAACCACTTCGGCATACAATCCTGTTTCAAATGTAACTGGTTGGGGTACAAGTGGATTAGACCCAAACCCTCAAACTTCTGATGCTAGTCAAGCTACGCTTTACATTGTAACGCCTACGGGTACAAGCCATACCATTTCTGTTTATCCAACGCTTCCTTCGAATTCTTTTGGAGGTTATTCTGTTTCTCCTTCTGCCTTAGGATATACTAGTAAGTTGCCTGATGGGTACTATCAAGTTCAATATGAAGTTCAAGGTACTTTTGGTGGGAATAGTGGTGTGTTGAGTAGTGAGAAGAAGCAGATTCTTTTGTATGGAAGTGTTTATTGTTGCATACAGAAAATGAGCATACAGGATGATTGCGAGTGTGATGATTCCGATCTTGAAGATATGCTGCTATTGTTTGAGGCTATGAAGGCCGCCGATGAGTGTTGCGATATTGTTTGTGCCAAAAAGATACTTAATGAATTAACCCGGCGTTGTGCCAAAAAATGTAATTGCTGATGAGCTGTAATTGTCAAGATACTCCATGTTCGTGTGTAGATGGGTTGAACTCGTTTACCACGCTAGCGGCTAGTTTCACTCAGCCAGGTGTTGGGTTAAATGTTACCGTTTCCACCACTAACCTCGGCCAGTTGAATAACCGATGGGTGGGTGTTGGCCAGATTTTATATGTTGTGGGTGGGGGTTACTACCAAGTGGTAAGCGTACCGAGTTTAACTACCGTTCAGGTGCAGAACTTGGGATATACTGGTAATGCTGCTCCTGCCGCTACGGTTGCTTCTGGGGGCAAAGTGTCCCCAGGTGGGTTAGCTGGGGTTACCGGCCCTTCTGGGGTTGGTGGCACTGCGTTATTGTTTAATGACCACACTGCCCAGACTGTTACCACTTCTGCCACGTTATATACTTATTCAATGCCCCAAGGCACGTTAGCGCCGAATGGATCACAGCTAGAGTTAGAATTTTACATAAACACTTCTCTCAGCCCAAACACAAGAAATATGCGTATTGGGATTGGGGGCACTACCTTTGTTTTCCAGAACTTAGGATTATCTTCAAGTACTTTCGTTCAGAGGGGATATGCTACGGTTACGAGGCTTAGTGCAACAACTGTTGCAATCTCTGTGAAGTCTGAGACCTCTACTGTTTCCGGAAACTTAATCACTACGGAAAACTACTACACCACTTCTGCTGCTGTTACGAACTTAGATAGTGGTGGTGCCATTGCTATTACTTTGCAGAGTGTTATCTCTACTACGGGCACAATAACTGCCGAATACTTTACCATTAAAAGAAACTTGATATGATAGTCCAGTCCTACAAAACGATTGCAATAGGTGTAGCCAATTTAACTTTGGAGGGGGCTTCTGCTGCTTCCACGTTAAACTTGGATGAGAATGACCTTTTGAAGTATTATGTAATGACTACTGCTGGGGTGAGTTTATCTTCTCCGCTAACGATTGCGTATGGTGGGGCAGGTACTCCTCCAACGGGAATGGTTGGAATGTTTTTCTTCCCTGGGGGTGTTACCTTGGGGGCAAATACTTTCACGGTATTTGGGTATGCGTTGACTGCTACTGAGGCGTTGAAGGGCGCTGTGATTGCGGTGGTGTATAATGGTTCTGCTTTTAGTGTTTCTGTGTTACCGGCGGCGAATGCTACTGAGTGGATAGAAACTGGTGATATTGCAAACTTGGCGGTTACTAATGCCAAGATTGCTAGTGGTATTGATGGAAGCAAGGTTACGGTTGGTAGTATGCCTGCTGACAGGCTTTCTGCTGCGAGCATTACAAATGCCCAGCTGGCCACCATGCCGACCTTAACTATTAAAGGTAACAATACGGGGGGCGCTTCCACTCCCATTGACCTTACGGCAGCTCAGGTATGGGTGATGCTTGGAGGGCAAATCTTTACTGCTGCTGCCGGCACGAGTAGTTTTGTGCAAAATGGTAGTGCTTCTACGGCTGCTGGCAATTATGCTGGGGCTGTTGGGCAGAGTAATGTTGCCAGTGGTCTTAATTCCTTTGCTCAGGGCAACGGAAACACCACGAGTGGGGCTAGGGCTTCGGCTAGTGGCAATGCCAACACAGCGAGTGGTTCTAACTCAAAGGCTGTGGGGGATAGCAACGTTGCTTCTGGGGTTAATTCTTTCGCTGGGGGTATAAGCTCTACGGCGAGTGGCACTCAGTCATTTGCGTATGGGGAGGGTGTTACTGCTAGTGGCAATAATTCTATTGCTTTAGGTGAAGATGTAACGGCTAGCCGGGAGGGTGAATTTGCCCGAAACAATGGAAACACTGTAACGCTCCGCAAGAATGCTATTAACTTATTGCAATCTGCCACTACGAATGCTACTCCAGCAATAATGTTTTTGGGGGATAGTGGCTTATCGTTTAACGTGCCCACTAATTCTTCTGTTTCGTTTAGCGCTTTAGTAAACGCCGTTCAGGATAATACTGGTGGCGGTGGTGTTCCTGGGGCTAGTGCAAGTTGGCATTTAACCGGCTTGGTAAAGAATGTGGGGGGTACTACTTCCCTTGTGAATGGTATTGACTTCAACACTACTTTATCGCGTACTATTCGCGAAACGGGAACGGCTCAGTCTGGTGCTGCTGGCACTATTACCTTGCAGGCTGGTGCTACTTCCATTACCAATGCGTTTGAGCGCTCCTACATTTACATCATTAGCGGTACCGGTTCTGGGCAGAATAGGGAGATTACTGCGTATAATGGCACTACGAAGGTGGCTACGGTATCTCCCAACTGGGGGGTGAATCCAGATGCTACTTCGGTGTATCGGATTGTTACCCAAGAGCATTACGAGTCCACCACTATTGGCTGGGACGTGAATGCTGTGGCTAACAATGCTACTGACACGTTGGATATAACGGTAACTGGTGAGGGGAGCAAGAACATTGTTTGGTATTGCCGGTTAGAAACCATTGAATTAGGGTTCTAATGGAGCCATACAAGTATGTGTGTAAATACTTAGATGCTTTGCACTCAGGGAACTGGGAGAAGGCTGAGGAGTATTTATCGTGTGCTAGGAAGCTCATAGCGATTACTATTCCAACTTTAGATACTATTGATTCAAATGTACGTTTATACACGAATGTATGTAGCTACTTGGATGCGTTGCATTCTGGGAAGTGGGAACTCGCCGAAAAGTATTTATCGTGCGCTAAGAATCTCATAGAGGTTATTATTCCTGTTACAAGTGCTGTTGATCCGAATATTAGCTTATATATGAATACTTGTAGTTATTTAGATGCGTTGCATTCTGGAAAGTGGGAACTTTCCGAAAAGTATCTTGATTGTGCAAGAAGGTCTTATGATATATTGTTCGGGAACATAGTTTTGCCGGGTATTGCTCAAAATATACTTAGCCCACTGCTAACAAATCAAAATCAACCAATTCTTACTAATTTAAACGAAGAAATACTAGTCTGATATGCCAACGATACCTAACCTACCTGCTGCCTCAACGGCCAATGACCAAGACTTGTTAATTATTGAGCAAGGTGGCGTTACAAAGAGTGCCACCAAAAGCCAACTAGTGGCAGCTACCTTAGCGGTAGCAACAGCCGCACAAACAACGGCAACTGCAGCGCAAACAACGGCAACTGCAGCACAAACAACGGCAACTGCAGCGCAAACAACGGCAACTGCAGCACAAACAACAGCAAACTCTGCTTCAACAACGGCAACTGCAGCACAAACAACAGCAACGACTGCACAAACAACAGCAACGACTGCACAAACAACGGCAACGGCAGCACAAACAACTGCCAACTCCGCTTCATCTGCTGCAACGGCTGCACAAACAACGGCCAATGCG
>Ga0208974_1000688_pt1 | contig 13769 bp, 12 predicted proteins | sample GreLakmeER15MSRF_FD_187699 | JGI IMG/M metagenome (GOLD analysis project Ga0208974, IMG submission 187699) | Freshwater lentic microbial communities from great Laurentian Lakes, MI, USA - Great Lakes metaG ER15MSRF (SPAdes) | ecosystem: Environmental > Aquatic > Freshwater > Lake | place: Great...
GACTTGGTCAAGGGACGGCGTCTCAACTTGATCATTCGCAACGACGAGGTCTGCCTCGAGGTACAGAGTTGTCCATGGGACACGTACTCCATCATTTGGGAGGGCATGGCCGAGATCATCAACGACTACGGCGCCATCGACAGCGTGGTGCGAGCCATGGCTCTGTATGAGGGCTGGAATGCTCAAGCACAAGAGCAAGCGAGTGCTCAAGCACAAGCGAAAACTCAAGCCCAATCCCAAAACAGTGACCCCTACCCTAGCCCCGTCATCATCCCTCTCGACATCCACGTGTCGTTCTTGCGCGACATGCCGAGCTACCCCGACTTCTGAGAGGCCGATGCTGTCAGCTGGCTTCCGTTGCCTTGCCAACCAGCGTCTTCCACCGTCATCACCAGCATATCGTCGTACCACGCCAGGTCAATCTCGCCACCGATGCTACCAAACTTGTAGTTGGTGTGCGGGTCGTTGATGTGCTCGTTGGCGCCCTCAATCTCGAGGATCATGCGCATCTTGTGGCCCCTCGTGATGTGCGGGCCGATCAGGTACGCCTTGTTCATTCTGTCCCCAGCGCCGCGGCCCTCGATGATCTTGGAGCCCCACGCCTCGAGGTGCTGCAGCAGCCGGAAGATGGTGATCGGCACCTCGGCCGACTTCCACGTCGTCTGCTTGAAGCCCTCGTCGTTGACCTCGGTCATGCGGTACACGTTTTCTTGGACTACATCGTCAAAGATGACCTCGACGTCGAAGCAGTCCGAGCAGACGGTCATGCCGCCGACATGCTGGACAATCTTGCCCTGGCGCGGGCGCACAGCCTCGAGGGTGTCGGTGATCATGGGAATAGCGGCCATTCTCTTACTCTTTCTTACTTTTCAACAACTACCTGCTGGCGGGGCCTGCGTCAATTTTTGGGGCGCTTGTGGGACCCCGGTTGCTGGGCTTCGCGCGGCCTGTCGCTTCCTACTTAAAGGAAGAGCTGCTATTGAACAACAACGGCACACCGGAAAATGGTCACTAGACTAAATGACTTAATGTGTCGGATATGTGTAAATAAAGCAAAGGATGAGCGGGAGCAAGCAGTGGACTAAATGGGAACGCATTTTGCGCGAGAAGCTCGAGGTCCCCGACTTGTTGCCTCAAATGCAAGAGCGCTCCGAATTGGCCGGCCACCAAGACTCCAAAGGACGCATCACCTACAACCAAATCGCCAACAAGAAGAGCTTCGGGGCCTTTAGCGACATCTTGCAGTCGATTGCTCCGCGGGAAGGCATATACAACGTGCCATCCATTGCGCGAACGCTCAAAAAGGATGCCTTTGTGTACCCATGGTACTATGTGCAATACACGTCACAGGAGGACGAAGACTTTGACTATAGCCGGTCCGTGACCACGGGGCGACCTCACACATCAAGCCTTTTCGAGTACATGGAGCGGAAGCCAAACGAGCCTATGATTGGCATCTGTATTCTTGAGAACATTCACATGAAGATGTTCCACGGCGTGGCGTTCATTGTGTGGAAAAAACAAAGCGATGGACGGCGGACTAAGAGCAAAAGCAAGAGCTCAGCAAGCAAAGACAGCTACACGTTTGCATACTACGACCCCATCGCTTACCAACGCAAGCAAACACGAGCGGACGGCACCGTCTTCTATGCCAATTATGATTTCGCCAAGAAAACATTCCAATCGCATCGATTCCACGAAGACGTAGAGTTCATAAACTTGTCGGACTTGTGCTTGAAGAAGAACGCAACGGAGTACCATACGAAGTACCAAACGGAGTACCAAACGGAGTACCATGCGAAGTACCAAACTGAGTACCATTGCCCTCAGTATGTCATGAATGCAGAGTACTGCTTCCTCAACAGTCTGTACTTTCTGTACAAGTGGATCGAGTTTGGTAAGCCACGGACGCAAAACCACCTCCAGAGCGTCGTTAATGCATGCTACATTGTGGACCCTGCGAAGCTGTCGCGCAGTAACACGCGTGAGTCAATGACCTACCGCGTGATTATGATGTCATTTATCATCACGATCTTTGTTCGGTACTTCAAAGCATTGGGGCAACGACATGCCCAATCTTTGAACGCAGAAGAGTACTTGTCCCGTGTGCTTGCGTTTAGCGACACGTGGCACGCGACTTACGGCTTCCATTTGCTTCATCCAACGTTGGCTTATAAGCGCGCCTCATAAATGCCTCATCCACCACCCCAGAACAATCATGCCCCGGTCGCCTAATGGAAAAGGTCTGCACCTTCTAAGTGCACTATCTCGGTTCGAGTCCGAGCCGGGGCGTCACTTCTTTTTCGGCGATTTACTGTTCTCCGGTCTTCCGGGTGACGAGTTGATTGATATGGATCGTGGACTTGACTGCGACCTTGACTGCGAATCCGTGTGTAGCGATGCTGTTCGAAGCGATGCTTTAGAGGCACTAGAACTTGCTGACGATCTAGACCGTAAAAGACGTTGAGTGAGTATTTTGTCAAAGTTATGAAGCGGGACATGGACACGTGATTGTACTTGTTGCCGTGCCTGTGGCGGTGACTGTGCTTGTACTTGTGCCTGTGCTTGTGCTTGTGCCTGTGGCTGAGCCAGTGCCTGTGGCTGGCGAACGCTAGCACTCACACCTGAGCTCGGACTCGGACTCAGCTCAAACAGAGGAAGCATCTTGTTGCGCACGTCTTTGGGCAAACGCCGACAATACGACATCACCGCACCCAGACGATCCTTGCAGTCTTTGTTGGACCTCGTTATGAAGTCGTAGATGGGCAACGTTCCTCCGGATTCATTCGGTTCATTCGGTTCATTAGGTTCATTCGGTTCATTCGGTCCGTTCTGAACGTCTACCACGTCGGCGATCAGCTGCACACCGCATTTGAAGAGGGACAGCCGCTCTCCTTTTTGTTTGAGTATGTGGTCATATACGACCACGAATAGACACATGATGTTGACAATTACGACGTTGTACACGATCGATGCCTTGGTGTTGTTGCGTCCGATCTGCTCCAGTTGCGCTTGACTCTTGATGAGCAGGCTGTTCAGCACCGCCTGTCTTGTCGCATCGGCGACGTGGATGGATGGGTCCTGCTCCAAGAGCGCGGCAACGTGAAACAGAAATTGAATGGCATACATGTGGCAGTACTGGTAGTCGTAGTAGAATTGGGGGCACCGATACCCCTTTTGGAACTGGGGGCAGTTCTCGGATAGTTGATGCGTTTGCACTCGGACCTGGCGGCCATCGTACTCATACTTGTTTTCGAATGTGAATCTGCGCTCGCCGGTGAAAATGTACCCTGCGGCGCCTTGTGGGTCGTAGATCCCAAAGTGAAACGTGTCTTGGCCAAAGGCGTCGGCCCAAGCAAGGACGGCCACGGCATGGGTGGGCGGAATCAGCGCATAGGCACCCACGACGCTCCCTGCAAAGCTGCTCTCGAGCAGATCGATCATGGCGAAGAGGGTCCTCTCGGGTTTCCTGTAGCGCAAGGCTGTGAGGTTGAGGACCCCGGTGAATGGAATAAACCGACTGTGACGGCTCACGTTCATGATTCTCAGAGGTCCCAATTCACTGTCCTCCATATCCGACGCCAACGACTTGAGACCTCTTTCCAAAAACTCCAAGGACGAGTTCGCGAAAGAGCACTTGCCGTGCCCTGCCGTGTCTGTGCCTTCTTCGGGCTTGAATACGTCTCTGAGGGCCGCGTGATTGCGCTCGGCATAGGCCGTCGTTCGGGCCTCAAAGTCGAGCCATTCGCTCGGGCTTAAGCTGAGTGGGACTCGTTTCGCCATAGTGAATCTGTTTACCCTAAAAATTGATTTAAAGAACAGGCCGACATGCTTATGTTGGTTAATTGTCAGGCAGCCATGAACCAGGCAAGCATTCGCCTCCTCTTCGTCGTCCACCGCTATGCCCCATACCCAGGCGGCAGCGAGGTCTATGTGGCGAGCATGGCCGAGGAGGCCCGGAGGCGCGGCCACGATGTATGGGTCTACACAGATGCGCACATGGGCGATCTCAATGGAGTGCAGGTCACGAGTGACGTTCGTGTGCTTCTCGGGGAATGGGACCTCATTGTCGTACACGGCGGCGATTGCGGTGCCCAGGACCGCGTCCACATGAATCATCGTCTCATAACGTCGCCCGTGCTCTATCTTCTGATCTTGCCCTCCAACTCACCGGCCTGTATTCGGGGTATGAAGGACGCATTACACCTAGGGTGCTCGACGCGTGCCGATTGGGAACACTGTCATGCCCACGGATTCCATCACAAAGCATGCCAGATCCGCCATGGCGTAGCGCTCGGTCCTTGGACGATCGGCAGGCCGGGGCGCTTCCGGGCCAAGTACGGCATTTCTGCCAGCACACGCATCTTCCTATCGTGCGGCGGCTTCTGGAGGCACAAGGGGTTCGCAGAGCTGGTGCGGGCGTTTGAGGAGGCACGGGTTCCTTGTGCGCTGACGGCCGCCATGGGCATGATGAACAACCTGGGACTGGATGGGTCGGGTGTAGGAGCAGGTGCAGGGGCAGGGGCACATATGGACTTGAACAACACCATTCTCATCTTGACCGGCTACGTAGACAGCAACGATGTGGAGGCCCGGCCCAAGGATACGGCCAACGTGCACACGTTGTTGATCGAGGACAAGGCGGACGTTGCCGATGCCATGGCCGATGCCGACCTGTACATCATGAACAGCACAGCAGAAGGCTTCGGCCTCGTGCTCATCGAAGCCATGTTAAATCGGACGCCCTGGCTGGCACGTCGCATTGCGGGAGCCATTGAGATGGAGGAGTACGGGTATACGTACGATACGTATGCTGAGCTAGTGTGCATGCTTCGCGAGTTTCCCTTCAAGAAAATGTCCGAGCAAGTCGACGAGGCTTACACATACGCTATGGAGCAACGTACGATTGTAAAAACGATAGATGATGTGTTGGCGATGTGCGGACAGTAGTGGCTTACATGGCCTGACGGCACTACGTGAATAGCTCACAGCTCCCCTCTTCTTTTTGCCTCTTGTAATAGTCAAGCATAATCCGCCCAACAGTATACTGATCTTGATTGCCGTCGTTCTTAGTACCACCGCCCATGCCAAACGCCTTATACACCGTCGTCAACTTGCTCACGATCGGCCGTTGCACGACGCGTTCCAAGTAGACACGCATGATCGGCTCACTCTCGGCAAGCTGCTTCAAGACGTCGTAAAGCGCCACTCGAATCGTAAAGCTCCGGTTGGGCAATGCCGGGTCGGCGGGCAAGGCCTCGATCTTGCACCCTAAGCGGGACTCGATGGACGTCAGCAACGTGCATTGACTAGACCGCACAAGAAACGTATATGTGGTGGACTCTCTCAGCCAAGCGACAACCTCGGCTTGCGTGAGCACCCCTGTGAGCACGTCACGCATGAAGGCAATCGGCGGCAGCGACCACGCGACGACCTCTTGAGGGTGGCTCTTTCCGATCGCACCCGTGACCCAGAGGCGCACTAGATAGGCCCGCGTCCATGCTCGTATGCAATCGCCTTCAGGATTGAGCTCGTGTATGACGTCGCGCCATAGCTGACGGATACGTGAGGGCGTTCGCAAGGGCGTTTGCAAGGGCGTGTGAGTTCGCAAGGGCGTGGAATGCCCATCCGCACCGTCCATGCCTGCCTCTTCGGCCAACAAAAACAGGGACGGCAACATCAGGCTCAGTGCATGACGCATCGCATCGCTACATGCACACACGCTCGAAATGACCCGAGCTCGCCATTGAGGACGCGCCCTCCATGCCCGCCAGAACCCACGTCGGCCCACGCACGTCCGGGCAAAGCCGAACCAATCGGGCTCTGTGCGATCGCCGTGGCTGTACAACTCGGGGTTGACGGGCCATTGGGTGTATTCGAACAGCTCGTTGTACTCTTGCAGGCTCATGGTCTTGCCACTCACGTACGCAGCGCTGAAGGCCGTGGCTTGGTACGTCGTGTATTTTGTGCGGCTTGCTTGAATGTGTTGCATCACGGGCTCCGCGTCGTTGGACGTGCGCAGCATGTAACGCGTGACCTTGGGCCCTGCGCCGCACAATGCGTAGTGGCACGGATACTCGGTCAACTGCGCAATGTGGCCTTCGTACAATGGAACCCACCGTTCGTCGTAGGGCGTTATGAAGGTCCAGGGGGCCTCAGGGTCCAACGTGTCCTCGACGAAGCGCTTGAGGGCCGCATGCATGACGTCGTCCGGCCAATGCCCTTGCCGATGCATGGCCAGGGCGAGTATGAGGCCATTGCAGATGGAGTAGGCCTTGGCGTCGATCATGGCTTGTAAGTTAAGCGGAGTATGGCTAGTTTGCATTTGCGTCTGCGTTGGCGTTTGCGACTGCGTAAAGGTCTGCGAGTATGAGTACGTGATTGGAGCGTCAGCCGTGCCCATGGGGTATGTGACGGCAAAACGTGCGTGCCACCACCGACAGAGCCAGTTATAGATGCCGTCGGTTGTCACGGCGCACTCTTTGGCTGCTTGCCACATGGGGATGGTACGTGCATTCGTGAAGATGTGCTGACGATGGACGGCAATGGACGCCCATTCGGCACCGAGCTGTCCCTCAAATGGCAGCCACGGATCTAATCCATCGCTCAAAATGATCTCGGGTGGAGCGATCTCGATGCGTGAGCAAAATTGAGGGTGCCTCACAGCCTTTGGGTCGATGATGTAAAGGTGGTTGAGCATGGAGAGCTCGGTGTGCCTCATGGTTGTTTAATGTTTAATATTTACACACGTGCTACTTCTTAAGTGCTTGCTTGGCTGTTGACCTCGTCGCCCTCGTCGACCTCGTTGCCATCGACTTTCCTCCGGACTTGCGTGCCTCTTTGGAGGGTGGCGTCTGCAGGGGTGCGTCCGCAACAGGACGCTTCTCCTTCTTGTTGCTCGCAGGGGCCTTGACGACCGGAAACTTGGTGCACGGGCTCAAGCTGGTCGGGGCATTGACGATCATTTGAACGTAAGGGGCCGAATCATAGTACGCAGGTGGGGCCTGGGCTGTCGCAATCACACCAGGGATGTTCCTCGAAATGTCCACAAAGGGACGCGCCGCCTGCACCGCATGTTCAACGTCGAACAACACACTGCCCCACACGTCGTTGTCAAGGTAACGGTTTCGGACGCCATCGAAGCCCAAACTCATGAGGACCAGCGTCAAGGGTTGAATGCCGCCGACCTTATTTTTATTATGGTCGGCATAGCTCTTCGCACAGGCCTCAAGGGCAAGGCAAAGCTTGCGCTCGAACTCGTATGGGCTGATGTTGAGCAACTCCCGCCAATAGTCGCCGTCTATGGCCGGGAGCTTCTTGTTGCGCCCATTCAGTAGATCGTCGAGTCCTTTCGCGAACTCTACGAATGTTTCGAGATCCTTGCGACTATCAAACTCAAGCGGGGAACGCCAAGGATCTTGCCAAACGTACATGGTGTCTTTCGCCCAATCTATGTTCTTGTCGACATTGAGGAAGACGTAGATGCCGGTGCCTAGGTAGCCGGTACTTCTTTGGGTCGGCGAGGGCACGAAGTACTCTAGGTTGCTTTTGGATAGCGGGCCGTGGTGGTAGACGTACATTTTTGGTGTGGCACTTCTGTAGTGAGCGCGCGTTGTTTTGCGGGGCGATTTTTTGGTTGCGAAGTGGGGCTAATGGTGTGCCAATCCATTCACCGAGGACGATTGCTTTCAGATTTGTATGTATGGCTAAATGGATCAAGGGATAAAGGTACTTAAAGACATGGTGCCTAAGCTTGCTATAGTGTGACTTAGCATCAAATCGGAAACAATGGGAAACATATGCTCAACTGCGGCTGCGGTTGCGCTTGCGAATGATGGTGTAAAAGAGAATGGGTGCATAATTACAGAGTTCACAGCGTTCCTAGATGCTTATTGCGAGCTTGGCGAAGACAACTTCATGCCCTTCAATGAACTATGTGCTGCATTTTGGAGCTACACGAAACTTCTAAGAAATATACCGATAACCAACATCAACTCGATGATCAAGAAACTGGTAAACCTTTACCCAAGTCTCAAGCACTCTGGTTTCAAAGTTGGACCCCATGATATGACCTATGCTTACGTGGTGGGTATACGACTAAAGAGGTTTCCTGAGCATACATTGCCAATTGCCGAGAGTAAGACAGATACCGTTTAAACACAACGAAAGGGACTTAAAGACAAGGTACCTATGTGATATTGGCTATGTAGTCGCCAGTCACCAGTCGCTTGTGTGATCGCTTGCGTCTGCCCATGGGTAAGATAGCGCTCTTCCAAAGCACAGAACCGAGTCGAGTCTCGGCACAAGCATAACCTCATTTTTTGACGATGGATACGTAGAGATATCTTTCTTCATGGTAAGGACGGCAATGGATAAGGTCAAAAGGGTCAAAACAGCCACAATCATAGTGTTCCCGAACCAACTATGGGACATTGGCACCATGAAGCCGCTCTTTGACGCGGCCAAGGGACATGGACACACCGTCACCAAGATCGTACTATGGGAGGATCCGGGCTTCTTTGGCATACGCACAGGTGGCCAGTTTGGACCGTCGCGACTTCGCTTGAACCGGTTGACCTTGGCGTATAGGCGCTTGACGTGTATTGAGGCTGTTAAGAGGCTTCGGGCGAGTGCTCCGTTTGGTATTGTTGTTGAACATGCACAGGTCGATGATCTGGTTACTCTGACACCTTCTGCCTATTACACCTTCGATCCATGCGATCTGTTGGTCGTCAAGACATTCAAGAAGCGGTTAGCCAAGGCTGCATCTCTAGTCATCTTGGACTCGCCTCAGTTCTTGCTGCCCGCCGAGGTCGCCATAGCGTGGGGCAACGACAAAGACGGAAGGCCCAAGAAGCGCCTCCAACATCGCCCATTCTTCGAGATGGTCAAGGAGCGCATTGGCATTCTTCAGGGCGTTCCGAGCCAAGATGCCAACAATCGGTCGCCGCCACCCAAGGAAGGCTTGCACCCACCTTCGCCCTTTCCGGAGAAGGTCACGGCTGCACGGCAAGCCTCATGGCTTAATGCACTAGCATGGGTCAACAAGCATCCAACGTTCAAGCGCAATCCCGGGCCGAGTGAGGATCATGAAAAACAAATGTTCGGACTCGCAGCCACGCCCAAGGAGGCCATGGCTTGGTTCATGCGCTTCGTGGACCAACGATTCGGATCCTTTGGCAAGTACGAGGACGCAATCGTGAAGGGAGAGCCATGGCTGTACCATTCCGGCATTTCGATCTACCTGAACAACGGGCTCCTTGTGCCCATGGACGTCGTTCGGATCTTGAAGGCTCGGTATGACGGAGTACCCCACCAGCTCGCCAACTACGAAGGGTTTCTCCGACAAGTCATGGGCTGGCGGGAGTTCAGCCGCATGTACTACCTCACGACGCCGCCGGCAATTGCTCGGGCAAACAGCCTTGGCTATGATCGCGTGCCCTTGAAGTACAACGGCCCCTGGTACACCGGCAAACTGGGCATCCCGATCGTGGACGATGCCATCAAAGATGCTTGGAACATGGGTTATCTGCACCACATTCGCCGGCTCATGGTGATGAGTAACGCCATGACCTTGTGGCGTGTGCACCCGGACGAAGTGTATCGGTGGATGCACGAGTTTGCGCTCGACGCTTACGAATGGGTCATGGTCTTCAATGTGTATGCGATGGGGACGTACGGGGATGGCGGGCGGGCGACGCGGAAACCGTATGTGTCGAGTACGGCTTATCTAAAAAGGATGTCGAGGGAGACGGGGGGCGAGTGGGAGGGGACGTGGAATGAGCGGTTTAAAGCTCTGCATTAAATATCAATGATGACCTGATATGATGAACTGATATCTGTGAAGCTCAATATTAGGGTTGGACACACAATGATTGTTTATAATTCAGCATTTGCAACCCAATATCCAGACATTGTCATTGCTTTAAATGCAAGTGCATAACTTATGAAAACATATAGGTTCCCTCCTAACTCATTTAAAAATATATTTGTAATTGTATTTGATCCCGCATTACCATCTGAATCGTATGACCATTGATTTAAGGTTCCGCTATAAGTATAAAAAGTCATAGATGGGGCTGTTCTTTTACATATTATAAATCTATAATTATAAAGCGCATTTCCATAACGATCAATAGTTCCATGAAATACAATTAATCCAGAATTTGTATTTGTTCCAGGAGCTGTATTTATGCTATAACTTTTTTCATAATAGCGTTGACACAACTGCAACTCCACCGGATAAGGCCTCATCTCAAAAGGCGTCGCCACACTCCCCAACTCTAATTGGACCCCGGTGATGTCAAAGTAGTCGGCGGCGAGGGCTGTGCCTGTTGGTAGATAGGCAAATCTGACTCCACATTGAGTTGAGAATTGTGATATTGTGCGCGTAAGAGTATATCGTCTCCAAGTAGAGTTTAAAATTGGCGTTACACTGCCTTCTACTGTGCCACTTGTATATCCTGAACGTAATGCTTGATCTGTTCCTGCCCCAGTTATCAATTCGCCATAAAGTACACTTCCACTAAAATTAACACCTGCGCGGGCATAAAAAGAGAAGGTAACTTGTTTACCTTTGTACTTAATTGAGTCTTGAGATTCAATATTATAACTTGAATAAATTAAATCCGTTGCAGTATTACCACTTAATCTTCCAACACGGTTAAATGTAGTTATTCCTGCTTCTTGAAATGGTAGATCATTTAAACTTAAATCAGTCCCTTGACCCATTACTATCCCTGTAACAAATCCATTACGATAAACATTCCATCTATCTGATACCCATCCGTGAGTTGCTCCAACTGCTGTTAAACTTGCCAAAATTGTACTCGTCCCTCGTTGATTAATCCGCATGTCCCCATTGATAATAGCATTCCGAAACTGCATCAACCCCGCCTGCACTCCACCCGTCTTCGGATCCACATACACACTAGTCGTCGATGCCATAACACACACAAAACTCTATCCTTACCCGCCAAAAAAGAACCCGTCACATAACCCTGTTTCTTCTTTCTTCCTCATACCAAGGTAATGGCATGAGCATTATCACCTCACCATGCAAACCAAAATCCCTCTCCGGCTGGCAAGAAGGCGTAGCCCGTGGTGTCTCCCAAGCCCTCACCTACGCCATTGAGATCCAAAAGACCGTCGAGCAAGTCTATGGGCGCGGGCCGCAATGGACGCCTGGGCAATGGGCGTCCAACGTCGGCCGTGGCATCTGGCAGTCGTCCTTGACCGCCGGCTTTGTGTACCACGCCTACTTCACCATCTACAATGCCCTGTATCCATCGCCATGGGCGGGTGCTGTTGCGGCATTCGCCACGTCTGTTGTCAAAGTGCCGATTGGGAATTGCATGCGCGTCCTACAAGCCACGAGTGCCCCTACCATCGTCCACATAGGGATCAACATGGTGCGCAAGCGCGGACCTGCAGCCCTGTACAGTGGCTACTTCTTGTCGCTCGTGGAGGATGTCATCGAGATGGACGTGAGAATGCGAATCTACTATGCGCTTGTGGGACCGCCAAGTGACGTTGGAGGAACAGCTTCGCCTGCAACAGCTTCGCCTATTGCCGGAGTCATGATAGGAACCCTTGCCGGCTCGGTCGCTGCGGCCATCACGACGCCCTTTGATACGATGCGGTCGCAACTGGCCTTCATGAACAACAGTGGTGCCCACCAACGTATGACCAACGGACAATACAAACCCATGACAAGCGTCCAAGTGCTCGGTCACATCTGCAAAAAGAACGGTCCGCTTGCGCTGTACCGAGGGGCCCATTTGAGGGCGACGAGCATTGGCTTAAAGGCTGCTTTATACTTTGCTTGCTTGGAGGGCTTAAAAGCCCAGGATCCAAAGGCTCTAGCGATTGAAAGCCCAAGATCCCCTAAAGCCAAGGCGTCACCCGCATCACACGCAGCCGCTCCATGACCTCGGTTGACACGATCGCCCCCATCTCCGCCGCCATGAGCGCGTTCGCCCAATCCTTCTTTTTCATTGCATCAATCCAATACTGCTGCCAGTTGGTGTTACATCGTACAAGGTTGTCAATGTTAGGCCAGAGCATGTGTCGGCTGTCCACGGGCATACATGTCACAAGCGCACCCGGCTTTGCATCGGTGTGATCGATCGCACAGAGGACGCGCGCCAGGTCCCGTGGCTCCAAGGCAAGGTTGCTCCTCGCATAGTCCATGGGACGCAGTCGACGTGGCCCGTGCATGTCTGGATCGGCCCCTGCCTCGATCAGGAACCGCAATGACAGCTCATGCCCGAAGTACGCCGCCTCGTGTATCGGCGACGTCAGCTTGGAGCCCACGAAGCCGAGGACGTTGACGTCCGCCCCACGCTTGGCAAACTCTTGCGCCCACCCAAGCTGGCCCGTTGCAATGGCGCTGAGAAGCGGCGTTCCGCCCCATGCGTTGGCCACGTGTACGTTGGCACCGCTGGCGATTAGAAGTTCAATGATGGGAAACATGGTTGTTTGACGTGGCAACTCAAGGGCCAAGGTCAAGGGCGTGTACGTCGACACACATGCGTCCACGTCGGCATCGAGACGTTCGATGGCGTCGCGTGCTGCATCTATGGAATAGATGGCTATGGCATCAAATAGGCATTCGTTTGCACTTAGACTTGAGGCATCCATTTACACTTCATAGCGACATAACCTTTAAGTGCCTTGTATGTTCGCCTGTCTACATGCCATGCCTTACGTTAGTTGCATGTTTGCCTGTCTACATGCCATGCGTTGCATGTTCTTGATGTGCCAATTGAACTGCTGAAAAGGCAAAGGCAAGCCCGTCACGTCATGTGCCACCAAGTCCTCGCTCGGGCCACGGTTGAACAGGTCCACACCGTTGCCAATGCACTTGGTGATGTGTTCGATGGACGTGATGGCCGGCACATTGTGCTCTTGGTGCGAGAAGGACTCGATCTTACGCTTGATGTGAGCGGCCGTCTCGAAGTAGCTGCAGTGCCAGCCTGCATTTGGAATGGCACACTCTTTGGACCCTAGGCGCATTACGTCGAGAGTACCTCCTGCGCTCTTGACTCCTTCATCATTCACCACGTAAGCATGGTACCACTTGCTCGGCTTTCGCCATTCGAAATTGTAGTAAAAGAAGTCCATGGTCAAACAGACCGGCGTATGAAAGAGCCCTACGTGTGCCTTGGCTTGTAGGACCACGTCCGGGCTCACGATCTCGTCAACGTCGCAAATGAGCGCGAGGTACGGGGTCGCTTGCTGGCGTAGCCACTCAGTCGGTGCATTGCGTTGCGTGGCCTCACGGGCCCATGCGTCCCCATCCCCCAGTGAGTCCAGTACGATCCATTCGATCTTGTCGGCATAGGGCGCAAACACGTCCGCGTGCACGTCCTTCCACAAGCGGTCCTTGAGCAGTCCCGAGAACGTCTCTCGGCTCTCGACGATCACGAATCGGTCGACCACGGGCGCCAGCGTCTCGAGACGTAAGGCCACGATGGGCTCGCCGTTGTAACTGAAGACATCAAAGACCGAAGTGCCTTTCAACGTACCAGGGTCCATTTAGTCTTCTTTAAGCCCACAAGCCTCTAAGTAATGCGCCCACGTAGGCACCACAAATACCGAATGACAGAACAGATTGCATCGTGTTCCTATGTCCTCCGTGATCTTGACATGCTTTGCAGGGCGTCGGCCGTACCTTGAGGTCATGTTGCGGTATGTGCGGGCCCTTATGGAGCGCGGCCTGGTCACCGAGTGCCACCTCTGGAACTTCACACGCAACATGGGCGACG
>Ga0208974_1000692_pt1 | contig 13722 bp, 12 predicted proteins | sample GreLakmeER15MSRF_FD_187699 | JGI IMG/M metagenome (GOLD analysis project Ga0208974, IMG submission 187699) | Freshwater lentic microbial communities from great Laurentian Lakes, MI, USA - Great Lakes metaG ER15MSRF (SPAdes) | ecosystem: Environmental > Aquatic > Freshwater > Lake | place: Great...
GCTAGTCTTGTGCAGTTCACAAATGAGCCAGGGTACTTGACAGCAGCAACGCTCGGAGTAGTCACAGCTAATTTGGCAACTAAAGACTATGTAAATACGTCGCTAAACGCGTATGCTAAGACTGCAACTTTAAACAACTATGTAAAAACTACTCGGACGGTCGCAGGCCACGCTTTAAGTGCAGACGTTACAGTATCAAAGTCAGATGTGGGTCTTGGAAATGCAGATAACACATCCGATGCGAACAAGCCAATATCTACAGCGCAGCAAGCAGCCTTAAACGCTAAAGTCACTGCTAACGCTGGGATAACCGGCGAAACAAAAACAAAGATAACGTACAGCACATTGGGATTGGTAACCGCAGGAACAGACGCAACAACCGCTGATATAGCAGACAGCACAGACAGGCGCTACGTCACGGACGCACAGCGCACTGTCATACAAAACGCTTCCGGCACAAATACGGGAGATCAAACTATCACTCTAACCAGTGACGTAACGGGGTCTGGCGCAGGGAGTTTCGCCACAACCATCGCAAATGATGCGGTATCAAATGCTAAGTTGGCGAATATGGCCACCGCAACAATTAAGGGGCGTTCGACGTCCGGAACAGGTGATCCTGAGGATTTATCTGTTTCAGACACAAAAACGCTTCTTTCTCTTAACAACGTTGATAATACATCGGATCTAAATAAGCCGTTGTCAACAGCAACAATCAGCACACTAAATAATTATGTAAAGACCACTAGGAGTGTTAATGGTCACGCGCTATCAGCAGATGTAACAGTCACTAAAGCGGATGTACTCCTTGGAAGCGTTGATAACACATCAGATGCTAATAAACCTATTTCAGGCGCACAGCAAGCCGCATTAAATCTCAAATTCAATATTGCATCGGCCAATAGTTATATCTTGAAAACAGCGACAGCTAACTATGATATGGCGGTTGCAGACAGATTGAAGTGGGACGGTGGGGCCACGGGCCTAACCGCTTCAACGGGGCGAACTAGCCTTGGGCTAGTAATTGGTACAGATGTACAGGCGAATGACGCAGATTTAACGGCATTAGCTGGCGTGACGAGTGCAGCAGATAAAGTGCCGTATTTTACGGGAAGTGGCACGGCATCCGTAACAGATTTCACGTCGGTGGGGCGTGACTTCGTTGGAAAGTCTAGTTCTTCGAACATGAAATCTTCTCTTTCGTTGAATAACGTAGAAAATACAGCGTTATCAACCTGGGCGGGGTCAACGAATTTGACGACTGTAGGAACGCTTGGTCAAAACTTACTTGTAAATGGGTCATCATATATTTACGGATCGCCCACAGCACGGTCATTAAAACAATCTACCGGCACAAATGCAACGCTTAATATATCCGCATTAATACAGAACACTACAGAATTAACGGCAACAGGCACCGCGACTTACGGAGCTAGAGGGCTGAGTGTAGGAATAAATGGCAATAATTTTGGCACAGGGACTATAGCGCTTATTGGTGTAGTCGGTGAGCCTATTGTTACATCATCTAGCGCGACCAGCAAAATTGGACTAACAGGGCTTCAGGGTAGGGCATTTAGAGGAAATGTGAATGATAAGTCAAGTGATTCAGCTAACTCACTAACGGGTGTGCTTGGATTTTCTGGGCATCAAGCGTTACTTCCACAAACAGCATTAACTAACACTGCTAAATCCGGCGTTTTCACCATGACAAGTTTATCAGGAACTATAACAACTGCTGAGGCGGGAGAATTTAACGTAAATGTAGGAAATACAGCAGGGACAACGGCAAACGTAACGACAGGATATGGGATTAAAACAGCCGCAACTATAGGCGCATCCAGCGGATCAGCAACTAGCACGCTAAGCACATATTATGCGGCATTTCTAGGCTCACCGGTAGTGAATTCAAAGGGTGTTTTAACTACTAACTTTGGCCTTTATCAGGAATCCGCAACAGCTAAAAACTACTTTGCGGGTGCCGTCGGAATCGGCACAACAGCCCCCGCTTACGCATTAGATATTGTCGGAACAGCAAATGCAACGCTTGGAGTTCGTTCAACTAAGCTGGATATTTCTGGCACTGCAACGATTGCAACTTTAAATGTCACCGGAACCGCGACATTGACTAATTTGAATGCAACGACCGCCTTGACCTTAAACGGTTTGGGAGTTGCAACCAAGAATGCGAATCTATCTCAGTTCACCAATAACTCTGGATATATCAAAACAGATGACGCAGCCAGATTAACATCACTTCAAATTGGTTCAACCGGCGGTACGTTTTCCAATACTGGAACGACTGTAAATGTAAGCACTACATTTAACGCATTGGCAGGGATTCAATCCAAAAATTTAAAACTATATGGAGCGGGAACAACTTCTTCTGGAGCTAGGCTTTCTTTTGGTATTGGAACGAATGGGACATCATTTATAGAAGAGGATGCTTCAGCTGCCAAAACACTTCATATTCAAACTGCTTCTAAATTGCTTATTGATAATCTTAGTGTAGCTTCCTCGCCTGAAATTAAGATTCAGGCTAGGGCAACTTCTTTATTAAAACTTTATTCGGGTTCAAATGTTGATATTCAAGCTTCCACTAATATATTGCTTACAAGTGGCGGGAGTTCTACTTTTAAGGCAGGGCAATCATCTGTCAGTGTTCTTGAGTTAGCGTCTAGCGGAAATGTTCAGTTTAAGTGGGGCAACACAACAAGGGGGGTTAAGCTCATTTTGCCTCAACTTTCTTCTGCTGTGACACGTGCAACATCTGTATTTAAATTATTCGACAAGAATAGTGTGCAGGTAGCAACAGTAAATTATGGGCAATTAACTGATCTATCAACAGTCGTTACACAAAACGCATTCGTCACGCACCTGCATGGCATAACAGCAACTCCTTCAATTTCAGCGGGGGCAGGGGCAGGAACAGGGCCGACAGTTACGATGGCGACTGGCAGTACGGATTTATCTGGGGCCGTAAACGTGACAACAGGGACAACGCCTTCCGGCACTAACGCAAGTGTAGCAACAATCACATTTGCGACGGCATACCCTAAACCAACATTTGTACAGTTGTCCCCAAATAACTCAGTGACAGCTTTGCTGTCTGGCGCCTCTATGATTTATACAACCGACAGTACAACAACGTTCATAATTAAAAGTGGAGCAACACCGTTGAGTGGTTCAACAGCGTATAGCTGGAAATATCAAGTTTTGGGCGGAAAATAAGGACATATGAGTACACGCATGAAAATAAGAGTAGTACGCAAGTTTCAAATAGCGGATGCCACAATAGGGGAAATAACTTCCCCTGATATGACAGAAAAATACGCGTCCTTAGAAGATGTGCATCACAAGGAGGGCGAGGTAATGAAACGTTTACTATCAGCACTACTTTTACTTTTAACATTTTGCACAACCGCGCACGCGGGATGGACGCCTATCCCTGGTACAATTACAGGGGCTCCCGTTTACGCGACAACGGCGACACTCAACAATTACATCCTAAAGACGGCAACGGCGAACTATGATATGGCGGTTGCAGACAGATTGAAGTGGGACGGTGGGGCCACGGGCCTAACCGCTGCAACTGGACGTACTAGCCTTGCTCTAGTAATCGGTACAGACGTCCAAGCGCAAGATTCAGACCTAACAGCCCTAGCGAGCGTGACAAGCGCGGCGAATAAAGTACCGTATTTCACAGGGAGTGGGGCTGCATCCGTTACCGATTTTACATCAAATGGGCGTGATTTTGTGGGTAAGGCTAGTTCGGCAAATATGAAATCATCACTCTCACTAAATAATGTTGAGAACACCGCACTATCGACATGGGCGGGGTCTTCTAATTTAACTACCGTAGGAACGTTGGGGCAAAACTTACTTGTAAACGGATCATCATATATTTACGGAGCGCCTACAGCACGCCTTACAAAACAATCAACCGGAACATCGGTAACGTTTAATATCCTTTCTTCTATTGAAAATTCAACAGAAGTAACTGCAACTGGTTCCGCAAACTATATAGCGCGTGGGTTAGAGGTAGCAATAAATGGGAATAATTCTGGGTCAGGTGGTTTAAGCATGCAAGGGCTCGTCGCAGAGCCAATCGTTACATCCTCAAGCGCAACAAGTGGAATTTCGATTACAGGGATACAAGCAAGAGCCTTTAGAGGTAATGTAAACGATAAATCATCATTATCGTCAACAAGTTTGACAGGGGTATCGGCATTTTCTGGACATCAAGCGTTACTCCCACAAACAGCATTAACTAATGCCGTTAAATCAGGCGTTTTCACCATGACAAACTTGTCAGGAACTATAACAACTGCTGAGGCGGGAGAATTTAACGTAAATGTAGGAAATACAGCGGGGACAACGGCAAACGTAACCACAGCGTATGGGATTAAAACGGCCGCAACTGTAGGAGCATCGAGCGGGTCTGCAACTAGCACACTAAGTACATATTATGCGGCATTTTTAGGCTCACCTGTAGTAAATTCAAAAGGTGTTTTAACTACAAATTGGGGATTATATCAAGAGTCCACAGGGGCTAAAAACTATTTCGGTGGAACCGTCGGTATCGGGACTACAGCCCCATCCACAGCATTACATGTAGCTGGAAATAAATTCCGTGTTGAAACGGCTAAAACCCCGTCTAGCGCATCAGATACAGGAGATGCTGGCGATATTTGCTGGGACGCTAGCTATGTTTATGTGTGCGTCGCAACAAACACTTGGAAACGCTCTGCCATTGGGACTTGGTAATGATCGTAACCAAGGAAGATATCTTTCAATGGTGCGGAGTTACAGCAGACAAACAGGCGCGTGATGGCGCGAGAATCGACGCGCTTATCTTGCGCGTTGAATCCGACCTTGAAATTGAGCTAGGGAGAAAGATACAGGATTACGACGTCACGAGCGTTGTTTTGCAGCACGGTGTTAATTGTGAGGTTCATAATGAAAAAATGTACCTTACTGGTGTGTTGAGAGATCTTTATTCAATCACGTCTCTTTATGAGCTTGGAACTTTATTAACATCAGCGGCGGTATATGGTGATGGGGGCGATTATTTCCTAGATAAAAACCTAGGAATCATCACCAAGATAGGCGGGAGTTGGTATAGAGACCAAATGGCCTACACGATTACTGGAAAAGTTAATATTTCTCATTCTGAAACCCCTTTAGAGGCTATCCGTAAAATTGTCATCGAGATAGTCGCGGCGGAGTCTGGGCTTTGGACTACAAATTATGAGACAGAAGAGGGCGAAGTTGGGACGGTTATCAGGACTAAAATTAGCAAAGAGACTAAAGAAGCTAAGAAAAAATTTGTTTTGAGGTCTGTGTAATGTCCGGTGTAAAAATAATTGGGCTTGAAGGGTTACTCAAAAAGATAGGGCGCATGTCTAATGCGGCACACATGTTTGATCCGTCGTTTGCCAAGGTTGCTCGGCAATCAACTAGAAATCTCATAACTGGCACAAACAAAATGACAGGGAACACCGCGAGGGGATGGTCAACACCTCAAAAACTAGGATTATCTCATTATCTTGTAAAGAACCAGCCGAAAAATAAGAACGATGTAGCGGTGGCCGAAATTCTGGACACTGGACGAAAAGCGATTTTCGCAAAGCCAGGAAAACTTCTATATGTGCCATTTTCTAATAAGGCAAGATCAAAAGCAAAAGGCGCGAAGATCCCCAAAAATCTTAAATGGGGCAACGATTTCGTTCTTACAAAGAAAGTGAAGGCCTTTGCTGGCACTAAGTACAAAACAAAAGAGGTTGATGACGCCGGACGCCGATTAGGTAACGAAATGGCAATGGCTATAAAAGGAAACTTTAATGGCAGGTAGTAAAGTAGCCGTTTTGGAGGCCATTCGCGAGCGACTACAAGCCGCCATAACTGGTGACGGGAACGATCTCTCAGAGGTAAAGAGATTGAAGGTCGGATCATCAGAAGAGGTACACGGCGGTGAAGCAAATATGCCGTACATCAACCTCAATCTTTTGGCTGGAACTGAGGAGGCAAATAGCCCTAATAATCGCTATAACGACGACATGAACATAGAGGTGGTGATTGTTTGCTCAAAGCTGGGAGATCATTACAACAACCTATACAAGGTTTCAGACCAGACAGGGCCGCTTTATTTGCTCGAAACCGTTTTAAATGTTCTCGATCTAAACACGGACGGGGATATAGATAACACGTTTGGTGGTTCAGTTGAGTATATAAAGGCTTTTTCTTATACGCCTGAATACTCAAAGGAGTGTGTTGTGTTCCGCATCAATATAAATCTTAAAACTAAAGCGTTTATCGCAGGAGGACGGTAGTTATGGAAAAAGCGAAAATTATTTACAAGGGCGCATATCAGATCTCTTTACAGTGTCCAGGCTTTCACGGAATTGTGAACGTAGGTGATGAAATCGCAGTAGAGAAGAAAACGGCACTTTCAATGGATGGGCACGACGATTGGACGTTGGTAGTTGAGAAGAAAACTAAAAAGGGAGTTGACGAATAATGGCAGTCGCAGGATTGGGGCAAGACGGATACGTAAGAATTCAAAAAGAGGTGACGTGGGGTACAGCATTAACTAACTCAATGACATTTTTGCCAATTCTTCCAGGTGCAGAGTTCACAATGGAAGTGTCCGATATTGAAAATAAAAACATTATCGCATCACGGTTAAAACAGTTGCCCAACCAAGGGCGTAGAAACGTTAAGTTCAAAATGTCTATGAATTTACATTTTACGCTTGTCGGCGCGGTTATGAATTTACTTTTAGGAGCATCTTCAGACTCGAACCGAACAGACAGCACCTATGTACACACCTTTTTAACGCCGATCACAGGTCAACGCGTTGGTAAAGCGTTCACTATGCAAGTAGCGTTTGGTGGAGATACCGCAGTTCAGTTTGCAGGATGTGTTTTCAACTCCATCAAAATTTCAGGTGACAATCAAGGTCAAATTATCCTTGAAATGGAAGGCGCGGCTAAGCTCTACACAACTGGCGTGGCTAGAGAGACTTCTTTCAGCTATCCAACCGCTGTACCTGCTAATTTCAGCATGGTTAATCTCAATATTGACCCTGCCGATGCATCCGCATTCGACCAAGTCATATACTCATTTGAATTCGGCATTGAACTTGGCTTGGATTTAGAGGACTTTGCTTTGGGTTCAGCTTATATGCAAAACCCCGTCTTCAATACAATCCCGTCAGTTATGTTGAAGGCCAACGTAGCGGCTGATAAGCAATTCAGAGAGGCAGCGCAAGCGCATACCTTGTACGATCACATTCTAACGATCACATCAACTCAATATGCGGCAGGAACAACATTTTCTAAAGTAGAAGTTGAAATTCCTAAAGCGAAATTGTCGCCAAGCACTTCAATACCATTCGATAACGACCGTTTGAAAATGGACGTCGAGTTTGATTGCTCGTTTGGTGGCTCAACGACTGGAAGTGGCAGCACATCCGTACACGCTGAGGTTAGAGTTACAGATGCAGTCGCGGCGTACGCTTAAATTTGTTTTAGGGTCTGGTGTTCCCGTAGAAATTCGGGAAGTCGTTCCGTCGGATTTTCTTTCATCCGGCGGGCCGCCCATTTCATTTTTAATGACCAAAAAAGTTATGACAATGCACGAGAAAGTCATGGCGGGTGTGTCCGAAGAGCCAATCGACACCAAAAAACTCAATGAGGTTATGCGCCAAATCCTTAGCGTTGGTGTAGTGAGCTATAACGATGCTGCATTTGATGTTGAAGAGTATTTTCAGACTAGCAACATACAGGACGGTTTCGAGGTATACATTGAGATCCTGAGATTATCACTTATTTTTTTCTCAAGCTTAGAAATACAAGAGCTAGACAAGGATTTTGCAGATAGGATCGACATCATAGCCAAGCGATACGGCAAAACGCCGGCACAGATCATCCTAGGCAACATTGAGCATACGGACTTGGACGCCTGGATTGTTAATTCGTCCGTAGGCATTCAAGAATACGTGAACGATATCGAAGTAAAGGCAAAAGGCGGGGTTGTCCTATGATCCGGCTGTTTCTTAGGCTGTACGTCTTTTTACTGGATGATCGGCATTCTGCATTTTCTGATATGAGGAAAATAATTGGATCCAAAAATTATCCGTCCTGCAATCGGCTAAACACACGGCGGTTTATTTACACATGTCTTGAATATTACAGACAAAACAAACGATTCTCTGTATTGCAATTGCAAGCCCTACGGAGGGTAGCGACTCATGGCAATTAAAGAAGTCGTTCAGGTTCAGTTTGATATAAAAGACAACGCATCGGCACCAACCAAGAAACTTGGGGGGCTAATGTCCTCATTATTCAGCCCTGCCGCCATCGCATCAGCAGCCATAGCGGGAATTGGGTTTGCAGTGGGCAAGATGATTTCGGCAGCAGAAGAGTCACGAAAGGTCATGGCTCAAACAGAGGCGGTTTTAAAGTCGACAGGTGGGGCGGCAGGGGTTAGCGCAGAACAGGTCGCACGTTATGCAACAGAGCTATCTAGAATGACTAACTTTGATGACGAAGCAATCCAAAGTGCGGAAAATCTTCTTTTAACCTTCACGAAGGTTGGCAAAGAGATATTTCCACAAGCAACGGAGACCATTCTTGATATGTCGGTTGCCTTGGGCCAGGACGCTAAGTCGTCTGCAATTCAGCTAGGCAAAGCCCTTCAAGACCCAATTGCTGGCATTACCGCCTTAAGGCGTGTAGGTGTCGCATTTACTGAACAGCAAAAAAATCAGATACAGGCTTTAGTAGAATCAGGCCGCTCATTAGACGCTCAAAAGTTAATTCTAAAGGAGCTATCAGTAGAATTCGGAGGGAGCGCAAAGGCCGCCGCCTCTGGAATGACGATTTTAAAGAACTCTTTAGGGAATATAGGCGAGTCTATCGGTGGAGTTTTCTTGCCTGTTCTGGACGGAGCGGCTAGATCAATCGCTAGATTATCTGATTCTTTTGTTGATTCAGAAGGAAAGGGCGGCGCATTCAAGGGGCTTCTAATAGAAACCGCAGGGGCTCTAAATATTATTTTATCAACAGGAATTAGAGTTGTAGACGCGATAAGAAATATAGTGACGGTTCTTGGGTATTTCTATGATGCACTGAAAATTGTTGGTGGTGGGGCAAAGGATTTCATCGCATCTATTCCTAGCGGAATGGACGCGATGAAGGGGTCTATTTCGAGAACAGAAAAGACGTGGGGAGACTTCACGAAAAAACTTGCAAAAGAAGATGAGGCCGCAATAAAAAGACGCAAAGAAATTTGGGATCAAATGCGTGACATAGATAAAGATTTAAAGAATATTAAGGATGGGAAGCCATCAGCCTCTAAATCGACAGCCCCTGTATTGCCGCAAACACCCAAAGACGAAGAGCCACCGTCTAAATCCTTTGACTCTGCAATAAAACTTCATGAAGAGGCGATGTCAAAACTTAGGGCAGATAGTAAATATACTATTGATGCGGAGATTGCATCGTATGAATTGCTAAGAGCTAAATATGCTGAACTTGGGGATCAAAAGGCGGATATAGGAAAAAAAATAAATGATTTAACTACAAAACAAAACGAAGAAACGACAAAAAGAACTCTCGAGTTAATGGATCGAGAGTTTCAGGCAAAAAAAGCACTTGGACAAACGACCGTAGATGATGAAATAGCGTTTGAGCAATCTAAGCTAGGCGTCAAAAATCTTAGCGAACAGCAAAAGCAGGCCATAGACGACAAAACATATCAGGCGAAGACACAAAAGACCGCTGAGCAGCTCGCTGCAAATCAGTATCTAAACTCAGAAGAGCAGAATTGGGCTATTGAGAGAGACCGACTTGCCAAAGCTGGTATTTCAAAGGACAAACAAGATACTAAGACCTTTCTGGATTCAGCGAGAGCATTAGGCGAAGGGAAGCTCACTATCGATGAGTTTGTTAATCAAGGATTACTTGAAAATAAGAAGAAAGAGGCAATTGCTTGGGCAGATATTGAGGCCGCAAAACTGGTGAACGCTGGCCTTGCGAGCCTGGCGACACTAAACCCGTTTGGGTTTCTGCAGATAGCCGCCGGAGGAGCACTCGCGGCTGGTGTAAGAGCCGCCGCAAACTCAATCAAACTAGCCAAGGGCGGTACAGTAATGCCATCGCAAGGCGGGACATTGGCTACGATTGGAGAAGCTGGAAAGCCTGAGCGAGTCGCACCACTTGATCCTAATGGCCTATCACAACGGGATTACGCCATGATTGATTATCTAGCAGGTGGTAGACAGGGCGGTGGTGTCACTGAAATAACCGTTATGTTGCCAGATAAGACAGTGCTTGCGAAAGCAATCTACAGAGAACAGCAACGCCTAATTAATACTGGCCAACTATCGGGGGCTAGATAATGAGCACAAACATAAAATTCTTTGATAAGAATCTTGTCGGGGCGGGCTGTACATTTACGTTTACGTCGGCGAATACGGCCTTATCACGATACCTCTATGATCGAGATACGCGCACGAGATTAACATCAATCGGGTCTAACGACACAACCGATGAGGACTTGATTATAGAGTTCGGATCATCGGTCACATTCGACCGGATATTGATTGACAACCACAACATAAAGTCAGGCTACATAAAGTATTGGAATGGGGCGGCATACGTTGATTTCACATCAGCCATTTCATGGTCTGCAAACGCTACAACGGTGAACTACTACGAAGTGAGTTCAGTAACAACAACTAAAATTAAAGTTCACATGGTTACAACTATGGCGACAAACGACGAGAAGCGGGTCGGTGGCTTGTTCGTTATGAATCAACTTGGCGAACTCACGGGAAACCCAAACAGCCTAACCGATATCGATTTTAAAGAGGCGTCAAACAAACAGAAAACAGCAAATGGCGGCAGCCTGTATATATTTTTCAACAAGAAATTTACTTGTAAATTAGAGTTCGGAAACGCTGGAAGTACCGACATTACACTTATTGAGACCCTTAAAAACAACGCGGCTTCTTTCTTTGTGTATTTAGGCGGGGGCTCAACTTCTAATATTGATATTGGTATGCGTGTACAGGATATCTACTATGTTAATTTTACGGGCTCATTTAACCCAAACCTTAAAAATCAAAACGTGAATAACATCGGGCAAAAGCTGACGATGGTTTTGGAGGAGGTTTGATGACAATTCAAACACTAATCGCAGAGAATTCGCACAATATTAAACGCAGGGCTTATCTTAAGCGGCGGTTAAGAAATGGCGGTTTCGAGGCTGATTGGCAAGAGGTTTCTTGGATTGGAGACCGTGAACGTGTCATAAAGTGGGGCTCATTTTCGCAAGAGGTTAATTATCAGCCTGGCGAGATTTCGGCGTTTGATATTAGCGAGCTTCAAATGGAATTCGACAACTCGATGGGGCATTGGAATATTGAAAGCAATGCAAACTCCCTGTTTTTCCCGCCTGGAAATTATCTAACGAGACGACTCTCAAAGTTGAAAATTGAAGAGGGGTTTATTGATCCAAGCTCTGGAACAGAAGTTGGAACGGCGACTATTTTTGAGGGCGCGATTGATAAAGTTGAAATAGATGATTCTGGTGTAGCAAAAGTAACCATTTTGCCATATTCGTCAATTTTAACAAAATACGACATATCAGACCTCGCGCTAACCGGAGCAAAAACAATCTCAACAATCGTCAATTTGATTATGAATCAATCGAAAATAATTGAGTATATCCCCTACGTTGCCGCAGCCACTATAAATAATAGAACGGTTCAGGATTGCACGACATTATCGGGATCATACTGGGATGTTTTGAAACAACTTGCTTATCAATCAAGCTCATTGCCAGCCGTTATTGGGCCGGCTTGGTCATTTGCAGGAAGAACGCCAAGCGTTGATGTTAAGTGGGATTTTGTAGGTAGAGGCGGCTTTAACCCAGATATTTTAGAAGTAAATTCCTATGACGACGAGGGTGCTGACAGAGTGCGCGTTTACTGGAAGGCCCAGGATAGCAATTTAAACGCGACTTCGACCGATGCGCTATTGCTAGCGAAATATCTAGGTGAACCGCAAGAAATTGACTTATCAGATTATAACGACGCAGATAAACAGGAGATTTTGGATCAACTTTTACAAGATTGGCAGAGACCAAAGCCAATCATTGAATTCACGACCAAATTTTTACTTAATCTCGTACAACCGCTGTACCGCGTGACCATCAAGATACAGGGCGGGGTAGTACCAACAAACAACGCAGTTAAATATGGCTCGTGCAAATACGGGGACGGATCGCAGTACGCGGGCGTTACGGGCGGGATACGCATTAGAGACGCGGGGCAGTGGATGATCACACGCGTTCAAAAAGATATCGACAACGGCATTTTTACTATAACAGCAGAAAGGATTGTGAATTAAATGACATTCAACGGAATTTTAGATGGTGATGATGTTTTAGCCCCTGAATTGATGGAAAATTTCAGGCATCGACGAATGGGTGACAATATCGTGCCGATGGATGAGGACGGGAACGACGCGGACGGTTTGTACTCATTCGGCGAGGAAGGGTGCGAGGCACTAGGAGTATATACAAAAAAAATAGACGTTTCAGACCAAACGCACTTAGTTGCGTATGGTTCAGGTGATTTGGCAATTAATGAATCTGCTGGAACCCCTTACTACATGAATGGGAATTATGTGTTTTTTGACACAGCGTTAATAAAAAGAGGTGGATTTTCTACGTGGGTCGGAGGTGATCCGTTTGAGATCCCAGAATCAGGACTATACAGAATTGAATTTAAGGCATCAGTGCATCATACACGAAATCCAGACTCAGTATATAAGTGGATCATGGCAATAGATAAACCGCAAGGAACCGCAATATCATATTCTGATAATTTAGAGGTGAATTCACAGACGATAACAAACGGCGTTTTTGAACTTCCGACAATATGGGCAGAGGAGGTCTTTACCGCTGGTGATGTTTTGCAATTCTTTATACAACTTAGCAAAATTTCTGGAACAAATAGAGACGGAAATTTGATATCTGGTAAAACAAGAACGCGTATTTCAATTAGAAAAATAGGGGCGGCGTGATGAAGCTTAAAGTGCAGAGGAATCTACAGTTTTTAGACTGCACAAAGGGGGCTATGACGATAGACGGTCTTCCCGAATGCGTGACGCTAGAAGATGTGCATCATGATGTGAAGATATTCGGGGTAACACGAATACCAGCGGGCATTTATAAGCTCAGATTAAACACCTCTGGCGGCATGAACAAGCGCAGCCCGTATGTTGGTTACGACTGGCACAAGGGAATGATCGAGCTAGTTGGGGTTCCTGGTTATGATTGCGTTTATATCCATATCGGAAACTACGCTAAAGACACGCTAGGTTGTGTTTTGGTTGGTCGAGCGGACGTGGTGGGCCAGGCGATGATTTCAGGTTCAGTTTTTGCCTACGAGAAGTTCTATAAAAAAGTGGTTCTCGCGCTACTACGCGGTGAAGAGTCTACGATTGAAATATGTGACGAGTTGAAGGTAGCGTAATGGATAGACTGCCCGCAATTCTTAACACGATTAGAGACCCTGCAATCACAGTTATTGTTGCAATGATTTGCGTCTACGCTCAAAAAAATTACTACTCAAAAGATATGGTGGATAAGAAATTTGAAGAGCATGGAAAAAGAACGGATGAGAAATTCGGGGAGTTGAAAACGTTCTTT
>Ga0208974_1000694_pt1 | contig 13694 bp, 20 predicted proteins | sample GreLakmeER15MSRF_FD_187699 | JGI IMG/M metagenome (GOLD analysis project Ga0208974, IMG submission 187699) | Freshwater lentic microbial communities from great Laurentian Lakes, MI, USA - Great Lakes metaG ER15MSRF (SPAdes) | ecosystem: Environmental > Aquatic > Freshwater > Lake | place: Great...
TCTTCAGCAACCATAATGTCGCCAGAAAGGATTAGAACATCGCAGCCTTCATAGTTAGTAATGTTTATATCAGAGAACTCTAAATGGAGATCACTGACTAATTTGATTTTCATATTGTTTTACTCGTTGTTGACGCTCTGCTTCGTGTGTATCGCACAGAGTCTTAATCCACCCGCCATCTCTTCTCTTACCTGGAGCACCACATGTTTCGCAAGTACGTGCCGCCCATGCTTCTGCCATACGTACCATACCGCTAATCTCGTCATCGCCACCGTCGTAGTAGAACCGTAGGCCGCCAAACTTTTCTTTAATCTGTCCTACAATTACTTGCGGAACAATCTCTGACTGCCTGTTCTTCCAATTAATGTGGTTCTGGATTTGGCCGCACAGTTCTGCAATAATTGGCCACCAACCTTCTCCACAACAAAATCCACCATAGGGTTCTGTGAACATCTGTGAAAACTGCTCAGTCATATGCTTTTCAAAAGCGTCATATTTTTCAAATTCGTCTGTCATTGTACTGCCTTAACGTAATTTAATCTAGTTACAGGATTACCATACTTCCAATGTAGACTATGGTCTTTGACTTTACTTTTAATTACTACACATGGCCCAACTTTCATATCTACTTTGCTGAACCACGATACCATCTTATTGTCTATTATAGCATCAACGTTCCAAGCATCAAAGTTCTTTGAGCGTTGGGACGCAAGTATCTCACAGTCTTTATCAAAAAGACTTGATCCAACGGCAGATAGATATTCCTTATCGGCATTCCTAGCACGTTTCTCAATTTGGTTGTTAGCAGAATCTCTCTTGTAAACACTAGGCAGGCAGGCAATAAAACCAATCTTATTGTCAGGAATTACACCCAATGTTAACAGAGTATTAACTTCCATTTGGAATTCGTTGTCGCCTTTGACAGCGGCAAACATCAATCGTTTAAAATACTTTTGGATCTCGTTAGCTAGATCACGATCTGTATCTTCTACTGTAATATCCTGTGGTGCAAACTCTATACTTGCATTAGTAGTTTCGTTTAGTTTGAGTGCCTTTCGAACTAGCACCTTGTTAGAGTGTTTCATATACATGAACTTACCTTCACTGTCAAAGACGCTTTCCACTTCTTTAAGATAGGCTTGATTGAATCGTTGAGCGGCGCAGGCCAGTTCTAAAACTTGTTGTAGGGGAAATTCTTTTGACACTTCTCGCTCCTAGGCTGTTTAACAATACTAGTATTTTAATAGAAAATGGCATTCTTGTCAAGTGATTCTAAGTTCAAAAAAACCTTTTTAATCAACTTTTGGACTACTGGATGATCAGTGTGCTTAAATGCTTCAAAGTAGGCAAATAAATTCGGACTAGCATACAGACCTTTTGGACGAATCAACGCCAAGCGGCTAGCACGATGTAGATACTGTATGCTACGGGTTCTGCCCAAATTGCGTATAAGTTCAATTGCAATACTAAGTGCATAGGCATCTACTTCATCAGGATCTGAAAGATAGGCTTGTATATCGTTAGTTGATCCGTGCGTTAATGCTAGATAATTTCTACAGCGACTTTGGTATTGGTGTCTAAGTTCATGTACTGTTGCATCATATAAATGTACAACCAGCTGACCAGTTTGAGAGTGTTCAAAGTAGTTGTCTGGGTCTATGTTATGCAGAATGACTACTTCAATTGGGCAAAAGCCGTTAGCATCATCTTCTGCATCATAGTAGGCATTAACATAGAACTCGTTGGGTTCTAAGTCGTTAACTCTTTTGGTTTTTATTTTTAAATCTAAAGAACTAAATCCCTTGCGTATGTGTGCAATAAGATTTTTAAATTTACCTCCGTTTTCTGTCTTAGCCATGATGCCAGTGCAGAGTTTTCGTACTAGAGATAAATCTTCGTTCACGTTAGAGTCTATAGGTTACACGCCCTTTGGTAAGATCGTAAGGGCTCACTTCTACTTTGACGCCATCACCCATGATGACTTTGATTTTATGTTGCTTGAGTCTGCCACCCATGTAGCAGATTATTTCATGTGCCATATTATTTACTTGGACCCTAAAGGTAGAGTTTGGCAGCACTTCGACTACTTTGCCTACAAGTTCTATTAGTTCTGAATTTTTAGCCATGTTTGGTGATTATTAGTGCTCCGTTTTCTACTACAATATTTAACGTATCTCCCTCTTTCCATCCATTTTGCTCGCAAATTTCAGGAGGAATCTTCATCATAACATTATCCGGATCTCCAGGAATGTCTTCAAAAATTTCTTCAACTAGGAATGTTTTCTGTTCCATTTTTTACCTTTTTAGTTTGACTATCACCTGGTGCAATTCTATAGTTGTCTTCTACTGAGTCGGCAGTACTAACTTCAAAGATCATTGAGTTAGGCTGCATAGCAATTAATTGATGAGGCTGTAGTGGCGGATTATGCCATACATCGCCTTCTTTTAACAGGATCTCTTTAGTCTCAGCAGTGTTGCAATCAATGTATTTGAGCATAAACTGTCCTGCATTAATGAACCAAGTTTCGTCTTTTTCTTTGTGAAAGTGCATACTAAACTTAGCACCTGCTTTTGTAAAACACATGATCTTACCGCAGTACTTGTCATTGGTGGCCCAAATAAGTTCGTAGCCCCAACCTTTTTCTTGATAGCCTTTTTGTTGTGTCATTCATTATCCTTTGATTCTACTACTAACCAACCTAGTTTATATAGGTCATCTTTGATCTCATCGGTGACCATCCCTTCACCAACATATCCTTCACCTGCTTTGTAAGCAAGTTGTTCCTGATCAGTAAGAGCTGCCTGCTCACTTTCACTAAGTGTTCTAGTATCTCTAATACCGCTACAGTACCAATCAATGTAGTCACCCTTCTCTTGCATGTCTGCAATGATGCCGCCAGAGTGTCTCCAACTGCACGACCATCGTTGATCTTTTAGTATAGGCCACATTTCACGTTTGATAAACTCATTGTTGCACATGGCAGCATACAAGTTTTGAGCATAAACATCATCTCCACGCACTTTTTCTAAAATCCAATCAGTTGCCCGCAGATCATATTCTAAATTATCTTTTTTCCATTTCGGATCAACCATATTTTCTTCATCCTGCTCACGTGCGGACTTGTAAAGATTTAAGTAATCTTCACTAGGTTCCTTGCCTTCCTCTTCACAACGTTTGACGTAGTTGTCTGCTTGAAAGGTGTGGCGTTCTGGGCTTTTTGATATCTTGGTCATCTTATGAGTATAGCATAAAAAAAATACGGTGTCAAGCCTTAAAATAAATATAGTTTATGTTTAAGTCCATTTCAAAATACACGTATTTTAGTTTTATTCCATTTTTTATACTTGGCGCGGTTACCGTTGTTCTTTTAATTTTAAAAATCATACCTGCTTATTACTTACTATTTACACTAGTATCCTGGGTATTGATCAGTGGTCTTGGAGTTGCAGCAGGATATCATAGAATATTTTCTCACAAAAATTATGCAGTCATACCAATCTGGAAAGAAAATATCATATTGTTTTTTGGTGCATTGTCGGGGCAAGGATCTTCTATAACTTGGACTGCTATACACAGAGGTTATCATCACTTGCATACTGATACTGAGAAAGATCTACATTCTCCAATTCACGGAAAATGGTATGCATTTTTTACATGGGCCACAAAAATTACAGAAGAGAATCTTGTTATTAACATGAAATATGCTGTTGATCTTTTAAGGAAACCTAACCATGTATGGTTCCATAAGAATCAATTAATAATACTTTGGACGACTCCGTTAATTATAGCATTAGTTGATTGGAAGCTATCTTTAATGCTATGTTGTCTACCTACTGCAATATCATTGTTATCTGATAATTTAGTTAATGTATACGGACATACTAAAAATATGTTTGGCTACAGGAATTACAATACTAACGACTTGTCTCAAAATAATCTTATTTTAGGATATCTAGGATGGGGACAAGGTTGGCACAATAATCATCATGCTCATCCAGCTGGTTATGACTTTGGCACAGGCATTAGCGGAAAGTGGTGGGAATGGGATCCTTGCAGGATTTTTATTCCTTTCCTAAAATAAAATTTCTATGTTCGGCAGGAAGAAAATGATGTACTACTAACGTGTCTATATCCTTGCACTTTGAAGAAAATAGCCAATCCCAATAAATTCCAGTTGTTGGGCGTCTTTTAGCAGGAACATATTCATCAACTGCTCTTTTGTATCTACAAAAGAGATAGTCTTTTCCAATTTTAGAATTAAATATTTTTTGATACTGTTCTTCTTTATCTTGTTCTATAAGATAAAAGTATTGAAAAAATCCTCTTTTCTCAGCAATAGCAATTACCTCATTTAGTAATTTTAAACAAATAATTCCACCGTTACGACTCTTTATATTAGATAACAATAAATCTAACTTCCACGCATTAACATCTGGATTAAATCTAGCTAATATAAGTGCCTGTATGTTACCATCAACTTCATAACATAGACCTAAACTATACAGGTCGTTAGCCCACTGTATAAAATTTCTTAAGTATATATCAAGTTCAGACATTAACTCTTGATTCATGCCTTGACCCATGATAGCTTTTTGTGCTGCCATCATTTCAATGATAGTCTGCTTATCGTCTACTGTTATTTTTCTAATCATAAAGGTTTTAATAAATTGACAAATTCGTTATATTCTATAGACCATTTATCGTTATATGACAAATTTAAACTCTTAGAAAATTCTCTACCCTTGCTGTAATATAAGTTTGCTATTAATTCTCCACCATTCCATTTTGGTCTAATTTCTAAATCTGGCCAATGATGTTTATATACAACATATTTTGTAGATCTGCTGCTCATTTTATAAGGATTTAAATTATTACACACTTCTTGTATCCTAGGGTCTAATGCCATTGATAATGTTATTTCAGGAGTATGTTGAAAAAATCCAATACCTCCTAAAATGTGGTGACTTACTGCATGTCTAAACCATGCTAGTATGTATTCGTACTCTACATAATTCCAAATGTACTGACTGGCAGTTTTATCCTGCATTCGCCAAACAGGATTAATATCTCTAACAACATACAAGTCACCGTTACCTAGTACTGGCATGCCTTGCCAATCATTCCACACAGTGTTCATTAGTTTCATGTGTGGCAACATTTCAGTATACGTACAACAGCTATTGATAAACAGGTTTCTAGCTTCGTCGGTCTCAAGCCAATTAACAATATCAATTTCTAAATATCTAGGTGTGATTCTATGATGTTTGCAAAATTTTTCAACATAATGTATTTCGTGTTGATTAAGATTATCTTTGAATTTAAAAGTTACTGCTTGAAACTCTACACCAGCTTCAATGAAGGCCTTAACTACAACTTCACTGTCAAGACCGCCACTAAGAAATATCATAGGAATACGATCGAGTCTAGCAGCTTCTTGCCCTAGAATTATAGCAGTATTAATACATTCTTCTTTAAATGTTCCAGGAACCCTTGATGCTCGTGCATATGAGCATTTAAGACTATCTACTGATAATTTGTTTTCGGGATTAAATACGCCATTAGAGTACCCGTAAATTAAATTATTATCTAATGTGTGAGGTAGCATACAATTATATATCGATAATCCACATGCCAATATAGTGGTTCTGATACAATATTAAAAAGTAAATATATCATGACAGCGTTTGCCGATATTACCGTTACTGATGAATATGATAAGTTATGGTACGATTGTTTAGAATACATACATCAGAATTGTCAAGATGACTCTTTGTATCAAAATTATTTAAACCTGAATAAAAAAGATTTTATTTCAATAGCGGTTGCCATTGAAAATTCTAGTATTGTAGCATTTAGTTGCGCTCAATATAATCTTGAAAAGTGGGGTAATCAAATAGCTAGAGTTAGTACTAGATTTTGGTTGCATCCAGATGTTAGATCAAAAGGTCTAACTAAGTTTACCCCGGGTGCAGCCACTTGGTATAACAGTCAATACATGATGCGTTATCAATTAGATGCAGTTAAACGACTAAACTTACCTGCTAGTTTTATCAGTAGAGAAGGCAACTACAAAAAAAGTTTTCAAAAATATGTCAATCTAGTAAACACCTACAATAATACAAATTTTATATTATTAGATGGATTATACGCAGTGTGTGGACCAATGAACGAAGTGCCAGATTCGTGTAAACAGATGATAGCGGTAAATGTTAACGATAAAGTTGATCTAGAATATTTTATTTGTAATAACACCAAATTAAGAAAAGTATGACAAATAAAAAATATTACCAGTATGTAGAGTTACCAAATTGGCAACAAGTATCTGCCGACATACTTAAATGGATAATTGACAATACTGATTATACTACTAACAAGGCTATTAGGGGATATGTGTCTCCCGATAAAGATAGAATATTTGCCGAGATCCCTCAAATACAAACTATGTTTGATTCTATAAATTCTAAAGTTTACAATATGGCTTTCATTTTTAGAAACAACCATATCTATACAGAACCTCACTATGATGGTGTTAAATGTTCTGCTAGAATTAATTTGCCAATTTTAAATTGTGAAAATACTCATACTATTTTCTACGAATTAAAAGAGGGGGCTGTTATGCAAAGTATACACGACATTCGTGGAAATCGTCAACTAAATGTAAAATTTGCAGATTGCTATAAAGTTGATCAAGTCGAGTTAAACAAACCACTAGTATTGTGTATTAATGAGTTGCACGGAATATTTGTTCCCGCAGAGAATGCACTACCTAGAATTTCTGTTACTTTCTATGTTGATCCTGACCCCATATCGTTTATTATATGACACTATGCAAGGGTTGATAAATAACATATTAGGAGACATGCAATGCAAGTATATGCTGTTGGATCAAGAATATATAAATTAGGGGCGAATTCTTTTAGATATTTAAGCCCTCCCAGAATGGACGCTATTGTCAGCGCCTATAACACTCCGGAGTTTACAGTTCAGCTCGACCTGCATACGGTCCCTGAAAGTGTGTATAATCACGAACTTTGGTCTAACTTTGTAACGGCAGCTAAGGCAATGCAATCCCAAGTAGGATTTGGTTCCGCTATTGAGTATATTTTTAGACAAGATCCTGAAAACGAAAATGTTACATATACATTACAACTATGGGCCTCTGAACAAGATTTTAATACTGCACAAACTACCCACAGTACTGTTTACAATAATTTATGGACAGCAAGAGATGCATTATTTATAAATCTTGGACTAGGCATTGAAATTAAAAAATCTGTTATAGAAATTGATCCTACTACTATTAATGAATCAGGGGTCCCTGAACTTAGAGCAATTTTTGATAGTATGGCATAATGATACGATTACTAACTAGTAATGATCACAAATTACTATTAGACTTTTTTGAAGAATCAAAATTAAAAGATCCCAACATTAAACCTTCAGAATTAACAGCTTGGCAATTTTATTCTGAGAAGCTGTTAGAAGATGCACGTGGTCTTAACATTTTTGTTGAAATACAAAATGAAAGAATTATCAAAGCATATTTCACTATAACTGGAGATAGACTATTTAATGCTCCGATTAAATGCTTACCATTTTGGATTGTTTCTCTTATACGATCCGTTGAAAATTCAACAACTCCGTATGACGGGTTTAAAGAATTAATTGATCTTGGATTAGCCACAATGGAGCAACAGGGATACACTATGTTGTATACTGTTGTAAAAATACCCAAGTATATTGATTATACAAATGCATCTAGCTACTTAGAAAAAGTTTATAGAAAAATGGTCGGAAATGAAATTAGATATTCCCATACTTTTGAAAGAATCATTGAAGATACGAATACATACAACGAATTTAAACTGTATCAATTAATCTGCCCTAAAGATGTACAATCAAATAAAAAAATAGCAATAGTAAGACACGAATTAAAACTTGAATATAGAAAATGAATCCCATTGTTGTTGCGTACCCTAGATCTGGAAGCGAAATTATAACAGACATTGTGTTTAATTACGCTAGTCAGATTTGGAGATCTGAACGATGTCTTCAAGAATTTTTATTAATGACATTTTTTAGAGATAATAATTTTGAGTTTATTGACAACAAGATAGAAGGGACGTATTGGTCGTTGCCAAAAGATCAATGGGAGTCGCATTGGATTAACATTAAAGCCAGCATTCCTAGCAAAGTAGATCAACGTATAAGTTGGTTAACTGCAAATCCTAACTATGTATTTAAATTAATTACTACTCCTTGGGTCAATGATAATCAATACAAATGGTGCATAGAAAACTTTCACTGTGTATTTGTAGAACGTAAAGATAAAATTAGATCATTCTTAAGTTACTTATTTTTACCTTATATATCAACCCATCATAGCATCAACAGCGATACCATAAAAAAAGAAAAATTAAAAGTTAAAATGGATGTCGGTTTAGCTAATAAATGGATTTGGAATTATAAAAAATTTAACGAACTGTTAACGCAATCTACAAATAAGTCGTTATTAGTCTACGAAGACATTGTAACTGATTATGGCGTAGATGAAGAAAAAATACTAAAGATTTTAAGCTGGCCGATTCCGCCAGATTATGAATTTTATAAATTTAAAACTAAACCTACGCCCTACGAAGACAACGATCTGTTAAATTATTTTGAAGATAAAGAATTAGTTTTGAATTATATCAAAACTAATTCTGATGTATTTGATTAAAAATATTTAAAATATGGTGTTCGTGTTCTTTGAGTAATTCGTAGTCTTTGTTAAACAATATTGCAATAGCAGTTGTAGACTGATAGGTTTTGTTGCTAACTTTAACAATATCCCAAGGAGCCACGTGCCTAAATATCCAATCAAATGAAGGTACATCTTCTATAGACTTCCAATCAATATTGCTGTATGATCTAGTGGTTAAATTGTTTAGATATAATCTAGTTATAAAACCTTTAGTTGAATATTGAATTAAATTGCCATTAAACTTAGATCCTGTAGTTAATGCATTTAATGTTAGGTCTACTTGATTATCTACTAGTCCTTTTAACAATGTTCCATAATGCATATGGCCGTTTAATCTAAAATTAATCTCAACACAAAAAAATTCTGAACCGTTGTATCTAAGTTCCATATGAACAGGGCCAGTGTTGTGTTGAATCTTATTGAGCCAGTTAACCGCAGCATCGTATATTAATTTTGAAAAAGTCTCGTCGTATGGCAAAAGTTCTACTTTGTCTTTCCACACCTTTTCATCTGAACTTCTAACATATTTCCAAATACTGACTAGTTTATGTTTACCTTGATAGCTAACAAAGTCTACAGCATATTCATCGCCACTAAAGAACTTAGATATGAACATTCCTGGTTGGTCTGCCACTGTACCTGTATCTAAATATTGTACTGACAAACATCCTCCACTATTCTTAATGTCACTTGGTTTGATTATACATTCTTTATATTTGTTTAAAAATTCTAAAAAATTAGAGTCGGCAGCTGGTTGTCCTAAAAGTTTATAAAGTTCAAATTTATTGTATATTGCATTTGTGTGTTGACGAGTTTCAATACCTAACATCTTTTCAATAGAATCTTTTACAGGTTGTCCTTCGTCGGTACACGAGAAAACAAATAATATGTTGTCTAGGTATTCTTGTAATTCTTCCTTCAATTCGTCTATGTTGTTATAGATAAACGCTTTGAAAAAATAATGGCTAGTTACTGAATGTAGATTGTTGTTAAATGATTTCTTAGAACTAAAAATATGAATAGGCGCTATTTTGTTATTAAAACAAATATGTGCTAATGCATTATGAGATCTAAAAGAATCAATAATTAATGCATATTTCATTGTTGATCCAATTAGAAATACTTTCACCTAATGGAATTCTAATAGTGCCGTTAGGTCTTTTATAGAACTTATATTTTTGGTCTTCAGTGGTTGCTAACAATGCACATTGACTAGGGTTGAAATCGCTAAAATAACTGCAGAATTCTAATTGATAAGTTTTTAATTTAGTAGCTAGTGATATTATATCTAGTTCTTTACATATGTTTGCTAGACAATTAAATGATTGCAGGCCAACATAGCCAAATGTTTTCTGCAACACATCTAAGTTTTGAATTTTTTTCCTACTTAACATAAGTCCGCAACGCATTTCTGGAAGTCCTAGATTTTTGCTAAAACCTAACAATAATATTTCTGTATTAGATGGCACTGGGATCCTATCTAAACAAGTTCCTACGTATGCACCATCTAATATATGTAGACTACTATCCCATACGGTTGCATGAACTGCGCCATCTATAGTACTAGGATTAGTATCATAGCTTATTTGACAACTTGCAAGACTAGGCACTTCGGTGGCACTTTTAATGGTCTTAAGCCAGAAGTAATCACCTAACAACATTTTAATATCTATATTTTTAAAATGAATAGGCATATATTCTAATGCTTGAGTAATCCCATTGTTCATAAAATACATATAGGGAAATTGATCAATGTCTACTAACGGACGATACCAATCTCTAAAAATGTTCTCTAATTGAGTTGCATTTAATAGTTGGGCATCTTCATAAAATCTAAAGTTTTTTCTAGTTAACTCAATTACTTCAGGCAATCGAATAGGAGTCACTTTAGGAAAGGGAAGTACTCTTGTTTGATCTAAAAATATTGGAGACAATTGCGTTACCTTATTTTTTAGAAATTAGTTTTGCTATTTGTCCTTCAACGTCAATTTCCCACCACTTATGTGTGTTGATAAGTTCACGTTGATTATGGTGATGATTATTGTGCCATCCAAACCCTAATGTAAGGAATCCTATTAAAATATTATTTTGACTAGTATCCGGAGTATCAAAATTTCTATAGTTTATAAACGGAATATTCATGTGTGTGATACTGCTTACAATATTTTCTCTAGTGTGCTCTAACAGTACAGGAATAATGTATAGGCTTAACAACAAATTAATATCAATGCCTAACAGTATTAAAAACACAGCCCAGTTAATTTTAATAAAGTGTTTGCTTAACCACATCAATACAGGGTCTTTAAATACTTTCCTTGAACAGTAATTTTGTAAACTAATAACACGGTTGGTGCTTTCTTTTAATCGGTAGATTAAAAAACTTTGTACAAATCCGTGTTGCGATGGACTACTAGGGTCTTGTGGGCTATCGCTAATTTTATGATGCTTTTGATGTATAGCTACCCAAAAATGTATTGGTGCAAACCCACCTATAGTACTTAATACTGCTAACAGCAGTTCTACCGGGCGCCATGTTTCAAATTGTCTATGAGCAAATAATTTATGACTGCCTACACCGTTACCAATTGGTCCAACTAAAAACCATGCTACTGCAACTAGCCACCAATTAATAGTTAGTTCTCCTAGTACAACCCCGCCTATCATTATAAGTGCAATGATGTGCAGTGGTAACCAGTATCTCCAAAAATATCTATTCATGCAGTTTTTCCAAAGTAGTGTGTTATTAAAATTGATGTTATGTCAATTTCATGGGGGCGGTGACCAAAGTTATAGTTACTAGGATCTGCATGATGATTATTATGCCATCCTTCACCCATAGTGAGCCATCCTGCCCAATTGTTATTTTTTGCTGTGTCAGCTTCTAATGTGTAGTTTACATATCCATGACGGTGACAGTACCAGTTAACAAATAAGTTCGCTTCTACCTTCCAGAGTATTGAGGCCGGAACAAAGACGTACCAAAAGAATTTAGCACTTATTAGATACACTAGTACACTAACTACAAATAATATTTTGTAATAGTGTTTGTCGTAGGCTACTAAAAATTTATCTCTAATTAAATCTCGCTGTATTTTCATATCTAAAGATTTAAACTTTTTCTCTAAGCCAAACTCCCAAAATAGTGTGCCCCATAACCCGCGAACTGGTCCGTGTACATCTAATTCTTTATCACTATGTTTATGGTGATGTCTATGACTTATTGCAAATTTTAAAGGACTATGATTTACTTGAAAGATACTTAGAAAGATTATTAAGTTTTTCTTAAATTCACTGCCTGCTGTAAAGCTTCTATGACTAATCAGTCTATGATGTAGGCTAAGACACAAATGATTAAATCTAATCATAAACCACATCGGGATTAACCATAGCCAATCTTCGTGTGTATACATCAAACTAAATCCTACTATAGCCAGTATGCAGAATAAAAATATAACAAGTTCGTACTTAGGTAGTTTCATCAATTTGCAATTTTCATAAATCTAAAAAACTCAACTAGTAGTTTACCCGGATCTCTATCTTCTATTTTAGAAGGAATATTATGATGATCAACGTGATAAGAGCCCAGTGTCGCCCACGCATACGTTATGTTATTTTTTACACCGTTAGTATCGTGCTGAAACCATGCATTGCTAGCCATCTCTAAAATAAAACTTAAACACATGCACAAAAGAATTCCAATTGTAAACTGTACAGACATTAAGGAAGCTAGTAAAATAGTTCCCCAAATTAACTTAAATTGATGATTAGCTAAGAACATACAGCTAGGATTTTTGAGTAAATCTTTTACTATCATGATACTAACGGTTGGTGTGTCTTTTGACCACATCCATCCAATAAAACTATTAAATTTTCCTGTTTTAGGACTGTGCAAGTCTAAATCTGTATCACTGTGTTTATGATGGTATCTATGCCCTTTTGAATAATTTAAAGGATCACTTAACATAACAAATAAACTTAGATACCCAATGATAAAATAAAACGGTTCTTTTAATTTAAATTGGCCGTGGCATATAGACCTATGCACAAAATTATAACCTATTTGATAGCATAGTACATATGTTAACACAAATCCATATAGGGTTGCAATACCTATGCCAAAAAATAATGGCAGTAATACAGCCAATAGAAATACAGGAATGTTTACCTTTATCAAGTATTTTAAAAAAACAGTCATTACGTTTCTTCTTTGAAAAAGTGCCTAATCATAAATGCAGGAGGATCAAACTCCCACCAAGTTTCTCCCTGCCACCAACGACCAGGGTTAGCATGATGATTGTTATGCCATCCTTCGCCAAGACTAAAAATACTTGCAATCCAACTGTTGCGACTTTCATCACTTATTGAATATCTTTTATAACCAATATAGTGCGGTATTACTCCAATAGCTGCTGCCCCATGGAAGCATCCTATAGCAGGCAAACAGTAAACAAATGCCGCTAATCTAATGTCAATTAGTGCAAGTATAATTAACACAGAAAAGTTGATTAGAAAATAGTTGTTATGAACAAATCTTAGATCTTTAGTTTTAACAAAAGGAATAAAAAATCTTTTACTTATATTTTTCTTTGGCCACATAGTAAACCAAGTTTTAAAGACTCCATAAAGTCTTGGATTGTGCGGATCCTTAGCAGTGTCGCTGTGAGCATGGTGCATACGATGTACTGAACACCACATTGCCGGACTGCCAAGGCTTGTAAAAATACTTGATACTAATAAAATTCTTTCTTTAAATTTGGTTGTTTTAAAGGCCTGATGACTATAGTATCTGTGTAAGGCAACATTAACTCCCACAATTCCAGTCCATAGAAAACATAATAGACCTACGAAAAACCAGAAATATGTTTGAGTAGAAATTGCCAGATATATTCCAGCTATTGCAATTATATGATTAACAATATGTAATATTTTAAATTTTGTATAGGTATTCAT
>Ga0208974_1000695_pt1 | contig 13687 bp, 17 predicted proteins | sample GreLakmeER15MSRF_FD_187699 | JGI IMG/M metagenome (GOLD analysis project Ga0208974, IMG submission 187699) | Freshwater lentic microbial communities from great Laurentian Lakes, MI, USA - Great Lakes metaG ER15MSRF (SPAdes) | ecosystem: Environmental > Aquatic > Freshwater > Lake | place: Great...
CCATCGGGACCTGGGGAAACGATTGTTAATTCAGTTCCTTTCTTTAATTGCCAAGTCTTTTGACTTTTGTCATCTGCTTCTTTATACAAGTATGCATCTTCTTTTAATACTCTAGTGCCAAATAAATTTGTTGGCTCTTTAGGTTGCTCTTTCTTTACTGCTGTAGGAGCAACGGGTACGACTCTGGGCACTAGTACTGCTTCTGGTTTAGTTTCAGAGATAGGTTGCGGTTCAACTACTACCTCTTTCTTTTCTTCCACTTTAATTTCAACTTTTGGTTCCACTTTAACTTCAACCTTTGGTTCTTCTTTCTTCTCTTCTACTTTGACCCCTTCAGGGCGTGCCGCTGCCGCAGGTTTCTTGTATCTCCAAATGCCTTTCTTTTCGCCTTCAACAATCATATCGTAAACTGCCTGTTCAATGGCCACTCGCACTGCATAGGTAGTAGGCTCGTTCAGTGCCTGACCATTTTCTAACTCTAGTGCCTTGGTTCCTGCATCTACAAAACGTAGTACACCCACGTTGTGTTGTGTACTAAAAATAGTTTTGCTCACTGCTGTGGTCAATAATACCTCACCTGAATTAACACTAATCAATCTCATAGAGATCACTATCTCATCTACACGATATTGTTGACTACCACCAATGCCTAAAAATCTAGCACCATTACCGCCACTTCTAATATTGCTGTCATAGCCAATGATTCCACCTTCTATCATCACTCCAGCTACTGTCATAGGTTTGAGTGGACGGGCATCTTTGCCTTCGTACACTTCTCGTTGATTACGTATTAACTGACGTTCTTTGATTAGATTGTCTAGTCCTACACGCTCAACTACTTTAAACCAATTCTTTGAATCCTGTAGACTTTTAATTAAAAATACTTCAGCACCCTGTGTCACTGCTTTTGAAAACACTGCCAACTTATCGTTGGGTTTCATTTGTCCTGTTTTGTCTTGGAATCCATAAACAGCAATAGTGATAGGAGGCCCATCTAATTCTGGTATCTTAGTAGTCAAACTTTCTCTTGGTTGCAGAGCCACTGGTTCGTCTCTGCCTACATCCATGTGTATGGTAGCACAGCCGGATAATGTTGTGGCTATTAATAATGATAAAAGTGCTCGTTTCATTAGAATGCAAAACTCGCTATAGGTACAGTAATATCTGTTCGACCTCCGGTGGCTTCGATAATAGTTAAGGTCACTTCAGTGGCTGATTTGACCCAGCTTATGGTGCTACCCTGAAAGTCCATAGTGCCGCTGGTAGCACTACCTTCAGTGAACATTTGATCTGCCAACTGCTTGGATAATTGTGCATAGATACGTGCTTCCACGTTAACCAAGAACTTGGCTAGGTTGGTGCTTTTGGCCGCAGTTTCTGCTTTGGCAATAGCCGCAAGTTCTTCTGCTTTGATTTCTTTTTTCTTGGCTTCTTCTAACTGGTGAATAGTAAGAACGTGTTGACTGAATCCGTTGCCTGGTATAAAGGCTGGACTTTGAAAGTTATGTATTAACTCAGCAGAAGCCGGTGGTGTAAATACCAGAAATGTTAGTGGTAATAGTGCTAGTAATGTTATTACTCTTAATTTGAACATCAGATTCGCTCCCGGGGTTCCTCACTAGTATTTACTATGAGGTGGGGAATCATTAAGTGACTGCTTTTTCTTGTTCTAAAACAAACTTAGTGGGAGTATTTTGCTAAATGTAACATGCGTTGTAATTCACTTACATGTTCATCTTTGTGGGGTTGCCATTTGTGTTGTTCTGCAACCTTTTCTTCATCGTTAGGTGGTTGAGGTTGTTGTGAAACGTCTGCAGGTTGTTGTGATGTAGGAACAGTTGGCATTGGTGCTTGTGTAGTAGTTGCTTTAACTGCGGCATTTGGCTCTGTTTTTGTTTTTGCAGGGCCAGTTGCCGTTGGTTGGTCAAATACTGGTTTAGCCCGTGTATCAAACGTTGATGCAGTATCTGCACCTTCTTGTTGAGTTATGTCAGTAAGTTTCTTCAACAAACCGCCCATTTCAACTACGTTGCGTGTAGTTTTGTCTTGGTTATATGTACGTAGTTGTACAAACATACTATCACCATTATTAATGCGTTTTCCTAAATCAGTTACAGCAAAACCGTAAATCTTTAAGATACAAGTTTTTTCAGAGATTGTTAATTCGTGTGTTAGATTGTAATTTTTTAGTGCTTCATGAAATTCCGGGCCAAACGATAATTCTTTATATGCTTCTTTAGCTGAAGGACTAATAACTACTACACGAACATCTTGTCCTAGAGTTGCATGATGTACCACTCCGGTTGTCACTTCTTTAACAAAATCATACTCATTAGCACTACCGGACAATAATTTCTTTAGTTCTTTATCCATGTACTTATAGGCCGCAGGAATAGCAATTCTAGAATTATAATCGCGGGCCGCTTTAGCGATAGGTTCTCTTTCTTTAGAATATAAGTATCCTTCTGGAGCAGGATCACCTTTCTTCCAATCCGGAAACAATAGATTACCAGTTTCGTCTGTTGGAGGATTCTTTGGTGAAAACTGTAACGGCACCATCTTAAACTTTTTCTTTATTTCTTCGGGTAAGTGTATGCCTAATACACTGTTTAAGAATGTATCAATTTTATCAAACTCATAACCAGCATGTCCGCCAATATGCTTAACTGTGCTTGTTTTAATACTTAATAGTTTTTCTTTAGTTCCATTAAGAGCAATCCATAAGTCTGCTTTTGTACTATGTTGGGCTTCGTGTGTTGCGCCATCAGCTGTAACTGAGATTACATCTTTAGTATCGGCATTTTTAATTTTTTCTAATGCAGATTTAACAGCACTTGATTGATTAACGTATGTTGCGCAATCACTAAACATTTTGTATACTTGTTTTGAATTTTCATATTTTAAAAATTCTTGGGGATTACGTGCAGACATTATAAATGCTTTAAAGTCTTCACCTGCCAGTGCAATATTAAGTTCTATAGCTTTACCAAATGCTGTGCTTTTAATACTTGTACCTTCAATGCGTTGTGCTGTACCAAATACATCCTTGGCTTCTAATTCAGCACCCTCTTTTTCAAATTTTGTTAGTACAGCAGATGCCATAATAGCTTCTGCAACGTTGCCGTCATTCCACCATTTACTGTAAGTTTTCTCACCTGGTTTTTCGCCTACTTTTTGCTTGATAGCGCCAGTCTTTTCAATTTGGTTAACTCGATATTCGCCACCGCCTTTAGCTGGTAATAAAACTGTTTTGATTTGTTCTAGCTGTTCGCCATCAGGTGACTCTAATCTGTCGCGGCCAGTTGGATTCCAAATAGCTTCTAATCTGTCTGCGGCCTCTGGGGAAAATTTAATAGTCTTTACTAACTTAGGACTTGTTTTAGTCTTATCAAGAGTAACTTGTATCTCGTCGCCCGCTCGTATTGAGTTGATTAAGTTTCGATAATAGTTCGAATTACCCGGTCTAGCGATAGATACGGGCTGGAGTGTTTCTTCAGAAACCAGGTATTTAAAATCATTAAATCTCATAGTAGAGTATTTATCGGATTTCTGGGAACAAACATTCCTGAATGAAGTGCTGAACATCTTCTTCACTAAGCCCCAAACTAACCATTACACGCGGTGTATGTGGGTTACACTTCTGATTCTGTGCGTAGTAGTTCTGTGCTAGTGTTGTATCTTCAGCTGTGTTGTTTGTTTCCGCTACTGTGCTTAGATAGTGTGCTACTGTAGTTTTAGCTAGATTTGTAATCTGTTCTAGCTCTGCTTCGTCCTGTACGTTACCAGCGGCAACCATACTACCACTGAATATGTTAGTGGCCCATTCGGGCAAAGCACGTTCTCTGCGCCATTCTAGTTTAGCTACTTCATCGTGGAACCATTGCATCATTGGATGGTCAGCATCACCTGCTTTTGAGTAATCGTGGAAACAGCCGGTAATCTTGTTCTTACCAGCTATAACATCAAATCCATAGATAGGTGCTGGATTGTGAGTATGTGGGAAGATGCAACAGTGCATCATCCATAATCCCTTAGAGTCTCTTGCGTCTACAACATCCACATGAGCGCGACGGTAACTATCAGAAGTCCATACGCGATTAATCCACCCTGGTTGATTAAAACGATCCATACCTGGTTCAAATACTTCCGTGCCAGTGTTATCAAAGCTGTTCTCCAATAGATGTTGTATTTCTATTAATGTATCCCATACCTTGCTCATACATCTCCGTACAACTTAACAATAGGCATCATATCTTGAAAGAAACGTTTAGCAAAGTCAAAACACACTTTAGCTTCGTCTGCCATGTCATCGCTAATGCGTTCTCGGATAGCGGCTTTTAACGCATCTGGATTTTCAAATTGATAATACTTACCCGAACCTGGAACACGTTTAGCAATCATTTGTCCGCCTGCAAGGTCGCCCATGTGCCGTACATAAATGTGCGCCATTAATTTCTTAGGATCATCTTTAATACTTAAAATATACTTGGTATATTCTTCAACTGCTGGTGTCATAGCCGGCATATCTTCATGCGGCCACAATTCAATAAAGTCAGCTAAAATAGCAGGTGCTCTACGAATATCAGGCAGACCGTGTAACAACTGATGCGGCATAGCACATACTTCTAACACTTCATACATTGGGTGTTGGTTCTTTAAGTATGTTGCGTATAGCTCTGGATTAATGTTTCCAGAAAACAATATTTTTACAAAGGGCTGGGTCTCAGCTTCTCTGTGTGCATCGTGTGTAAGGTCTTTTAAGCTCATTCTTCTTCCAGTTTAATTTGTAAAGGATAGCCATTTGCTCTAGCTTGATTAGTTGCTTCAACTGCTTTAGCTTCAGCAATTTCAAAACTATACACGCCAGCAATTCCACTTCCAGTCTCATGCACTTGCATCATGATTCCCTGAGATGTTTCATGGGTGTGTTTGAAGATTTCAATTAGCAACGAGATTACAAATTCCATAGGAGTTGAATCATCATTTAGTAAAATAACCTTCCAATTTTTTGGTTCGGATACTTTAATTTTAAGTTTTTCTTCTAGTTGAATATCAGTGCTAGCCATTGTTATCTCTTTTTAAAATGGGGAAGTTGCCTCCCCCGGGTTTATTTACATTTATTTAATTTCAATAGTACGAGGTTTGAGCGCATCTGGAACAATACGCTCGATTTCAATCACAAGCATACCATCTTTTACTTCTGCTCCTTTAACCTCCATATACTCAGCAAGAGTAAATGTTTGTTCAAAGTCTCTAGCGGCTAAGCCACGATGTAGATATTCAAAACGACTATCTGCCTGATTTAGTTTACATCCTCTTACGGTGAGTTGATCTTGGTCAACTTCTACTGTAATTTCTTCTTTACTAAAACCTGCTACTGCGACTTCGATACCATAATGTATATCGCTATACTTCACGATGTTATGTGGAGGATAGTTTCCATTTTGGTGATGCGGCGCTGTGAAATAGCGATCAAAACCTACTAGTGCTTTGCTCAGTTGTGCTAGAGCGGCTGTGTCAATTGTTCTTAATTGTGTCATTTTATGATCTCCTTATTAGCAAGAACAGTTGTAGGACCCCGAAGGCATCCTACGTTTGTATTATATTACTTTTTTTCTGTAGGGTCAACTTCTGTGAAGCTTGCATCTACTGTTTGTTCACCGGTTTGCGGGGCCTGTTGTTTGGCTTGCTCTGCGGCTTGTTTCTTTTCAAACACCGGAGTTGCTGATTCAAAAAGTGCCTGTACAGATTTTGTGATTGCTTCTACATCTTCACCTGCATGAGCTGTGTCCATTGCTGTGAGTGCTTCTTCAATCTTACTCTTCTCTTCATCAGTTAATTGGTCTTTAACTTCGTCAAAGTCCTTTTGGAACTGATGACGTTGAGCATCGGCTTGATTACGAGCTTCAATAAGCTCACGAGCCTTTTTATCAGACTCTGCATTTTCTTCAGCTTCACGAACCATACGTTCAATTTCAGCTTCAGTTAATCCAGAATCAGATTTGATAGTAATCTTATTTTCTTTGCCAGTGTTTTTATCTTTGGCACTTACATTAAGAATACCGTTTGCGTCAATGTCTAGTGTAACTTCAATTTGCGGTGTGCCACGCGGTGCTGGAGCAATACCTTCTAAATTAAACTCACCTAACGATTTGTTGTACTTAAACAATTCACGTTCGCCCTGCGCCACTTTGATAGTAACTGCTGGCTGATTGTCGTCCGCTGTTGAAAATGTTTGACTATGCTTAGTTGGGATAGTTGTATTCTTTTTAATCAACTTGGTCATTACACCACCCATTGTTTCAATACCTAGTGTCAATGGTGTAACATCTAACAATAGAACGTCAGTCTTATCACCTGCTAGTACAGCGCCTTGAATGGCAGCGCCTGCGGCAACTGCTTCGTCTGGATTAACATCCTTACGTGGCGCTTTACCAAAGAACTTCTCAACTGCTTCTTGTACTTTAGGCATGCGTGTTTGGCCGCCAACAAGGATAACTTCGTCAATGTCAGCATTAGTAACACCTGCGTCTTTCATAGCAATTTTACATGGCTCAATTGAACGTTTGATTAATTCTTCAACCATTGATTCAAACTTAGCACGATTAATAGTTACATTCATGTGCTTGGGACCACTAGCATCTGCGGTAATGTATGGTAAGTTAACGGCTGTGCTAGTTGTGCTAGACAATTCAATCTTAGCTTTTTCAGCAGATTCTTTCAAACGCTGTAGAGCCAACATGTCTTGTTTAAGATCAATGCCGTTATCTTTCTTAAATTCTGCAACTAGATAATCCATTAACACTTGGTCAAAGTCTTCACCACCAAGGAACGTATCGCCGTTTGTTGACAATACTTCAATTTGTTTGTCGCCATCAATGTTGGCAATTTCAATAATGGAGATATCAAATGTACCACCACCTAAGTCGTAAACTGCAATCTTGCGATCCTTCTTGTCTGTCTTATCAACCCCATAACTCAATGCCGCCGCTGTTGGCTCATTGATAATACGTAGTACTTCTAAGCCAGCAATGCGTCCAGCATCTTTCGTTGCTTGACGTTGGCTATCATTAAAATATGCCGGAACAGTAATAACGGCTTGTGTTACTTCGTGGCCCAAATAGTCTTCAGCAGTCTTTTTCATTTTGCGAAGTACTTCAGCAGACACCTGTTGTGGTGCTAGCTTTTCGCCGTTAGCCTCAATCCACGCATCGCCATTGTCAGCCTTAACAATAGTATATGGCATTAAGTCTATATCTTTTTGTACTGCGGCTTCGTCAAACTTGCGACCAATAAGGCGCTTGCTTGCGTAGATGGTATTTTTGGGGTTTGTTACTGCTTGTCGTTTTGCTGTTGCACCTACTAGGATGTCGTCCTTTGTATATGCAATGATTGATGGCGTTGTTCTTGCGCCCTCGCTGTTTTCAATTACTTTAGCAACTCCGTTTTCTAGGACTGCTACACAGCTATTTGTTGTACCTAAATCGATACCGATGATTTTGCTCATATTGTTCTCCTTTAATTAAGCAAGAATATGTAGACCCTTACGGCATTCTACAAATTTATTTATCTCACATATTCTCTAAATCTTGAATTGTGGACCATTTTTTTAGTTTTTCAAACTTTGCTCTAGTAGCTATTTCTAGCCCGGCTTCTGTAACTACACCCATCTTTTCTAGGATAGCAACCATACACAGCAAATCACCTAGTTCTTCTTCCAAGTGTTCTCTGTTAGTTTTGGGCTTGCCAGGCTTTAAATTATCTACGCCAAATCTATGGCATTTGCTGATAGCTTGAATAACTTCGGCACATTCTTCAGAAAGAATGTTCATTACTTCTCGTTCTTGTTCGTTCATATTAGTTTGTCTTTGCAAAAGGTGCGATGTATGTTCCACCGCTAGTTGTACTGGTACGCAATGTGTTATATACATTTTGAATACCTACTGCTTGATTCCATGCATCTTCCAACGCATGGTGTGCAGTAACTGGCGGGCGCAATGGATTAATACCTAAGTCAAATGCTGTGCGTACATCACGCACTTCCCAAAACTTCCAAGGAACAGCACGATTAATTTTACGGAATACATGTTCGCAAATGATAATGTCAAAACAACTGCCATTACTCCAAACACGTTTTGCGCCCCAGCAGAATTTGTACAGGCGAGCAAATGCTTCTTCTATATCAATTCTATCATTAGGATCAAAAGCGGCTTCTTGCGCTTCTTTACTTTGTTGAGCCCACCATGCAATGGTATCGTCACTTGTTGTTAACCCAATCCTGTCACAGCTATCAACATCTACTCGACAGTAAAAACTATCCATTTTAGGTTCTTGTAGTTCTTTTCCAAACGGATCAAACTTTACTGCACCAATTGTAAGGATAGTTGAATCTGGTGTAGTATTTAGAGTTTCTAAATCGATCATTACATCTGTATTCGCCATTTAAGTTCTTTCTTTATTGTGAACTTAAAGTATAACACAGATATAACGCAATGTCAATACATTTTCTTTGGTAAACTCTCTTTTTCGAGCTTCTTGCGCCAACGTGCTTTAGCCGCACCTTTGGCACGTTTACGAGCAGTTGTTGGTTTCTCGTAAAACTCTTTTGCACGTAGGTCGTCCAAAATTCCTGCATCTTCAACTTTACGTTTGAAACGGCGTAGTGCTTGATTAATATTCTCGTTATCTCTAACGGTAATACCTGTACCTTTACTCTTCTGATTCATCTGAGTCCTCATCATCTTCTGGGTCAGTAAGTTGTTCAACAATACTGTCCAGGTTATAAATCCTGTTTTTTGAAATTAAATTATATGGTGTAATTTCATCACTAGTTATATAGTATGCATTTGGTTGTGCTATTAGAAATGTGATAAACTGCCTTGTGATTGGATCACAGTTATCAACATCTACTATTACCACATCTACCTGCTGTGAAACACTTAACATCCAACTAATATCAGTTTCTTCATGCTCGTACATGAATATGTTTAAATCATCTATGCTTTTACTCAATATTGCTTGAAACTGTTGTTTTACATATATCGATGGCTTAACTAACAGATAACTTAAATTCAAATTGAATAGTTTATCCGGCGGTGTTATTACTGTTATTTTTCCTAAGTTCATATATCCTGCTTGCAAAGTATTCGATGTCTGATGGCCCATAGTCGTCAAACTTATGTGTACCATCTTGTATAGCTTTAATAAATCGATCTATCTCTAATTCCTGTGATGCATCTATACCTTCAAATCGATCTTTGTCAAACTCTATGTAAAGACGATCCATTGGTTTGAATATATCAACTGAACTTCGATCTTGTATTCTTGCCCAAAGTGTATCAGCACCTTGCTCGGCATTTTGTACGTATCCTATTACTCCCGTGTCTTCACTTGCAACTGTCCGTCCGGGTTCTTGATCATGTAAGTCTTTTTTTTAGACTCGTCTTCCTGGCCCCATAGTTCAGCTAGTGAAATTGTTTTTGCCGGTATATCGTTAGCAATAGGTAGTTGGGCATCGGCTTCTACTTTTAAAAGGTGTTCACCTCTATTAAGTTCAGCTTCAATTTTTTCAGCCTCAACTGCTTTCTCAGCTTCTTCTATCATTGTATTCCATTTTTCTAGCTCTGACTCTGTAGGTACTTCTTCTACAGGTTCCTCCGGCGCTGTTATATCACCTCCTAGTGCAGTCGACGGTGTTTCGCTTGGAACTTCTTCTGTGTGTGTTTGTTTAATTTCTGTGTTTGGTTCTTGAATAATAGGAGGAACAATGCCTACTATAGTATTATCTTTATCTACTAGTAATGCACCATCTTTAGATTCTTCTTTACGCCAGCCAAATGTCATTTGTGCGGCCAGCAACATGATAACTGCTAACGGATCAAATACAATAACAATCATTATAATGATCCATGTCACTGCTTTTTCCAACATGTTTTCATCTGCGCCGTGTTCACCGTAAATGAACTTAGCAATGTATTTGATCGGGCCTACTTCAGCTTCGACCTTGCGTACCTCTGCCGCAATTGGAGAACGTTCTTCATTTAAGGCAACAATTGACTTTTGAGATTTAGCAATGTCAGACTGTATTTGAGTTCTTTCTTTAGACTGTCGCTGACGCATAGCATTGGCATTGACAGCACCTTGATCTGTTTTACTACGAGCAATCGTTTCGTCAATCGTAGCATCCATTTGCTTGAGTGCTTTACGATTGGCTTCAATGTTTTCTCGTTCTGTTTTAATTTTTTCGTCGTATATGGCAATCTTACTTTGGACATCACCACTTACTAGATTTTGGTCGTTGTGTGCTTTGGAAAGGAATCCAAAAATACCCATACTAGTAATAAGCATGAGAATAGCCACTGCTGAAATCATGTAATACTTCATGTAAGCAGGAGCACGTTCCCAATTGGCTTTAAGCCAGCTAGCACATACTAGTTTGCCAACCTCTAGGGCTGATCCCATTACGATGATAGGAATGACTGCCGCGGAAAAGATAGCAGTCAAACCTACTACAGAGTAGTAAATTGCGACTACAGAAATGGTGAGACCAGTAAGTAATAATAACCAGGCTAAAATCATTATTAAGCGTTAATTACAGTGACAGTATCAATTAATGTAACAGTAACAGTACCAAGTGTATTGGTAGCTGTACTGGCGGCTGAAACTGTAAGGCTTAGTTGTGTACCTTCAGCAGTAGTTGGATCATATACTCTACATGAAGCTGATGTTTCTTGACGAATTGCATTAGCGACTGTGTTTTTAACGTATAACGCTTTTGTAGTAATTGATCCGCCGGCAATATCAGTTCCAGTAGCTGGAATGTATGCATCGCGCTCAAATTTAACTGTGAACGTACATGATGTAGCTTGGTCATCGCCTACAGTTTCGCCTGCCATTGTGACATCCAAAACCTGGCAGTCGGTTAATCCTGTTAAGGCGTTGATAATGTTGCGGAAACGCATATTACCCCTAGCACGGGCTTTACCCTTGACTAGTGTGGTTGGTGCGGTTGCAAGTGCGTCCCATCCGTTTGAAGTAATACCACCGTTGGTATTACCGTCAGCTGTTGGGTAATAGGTAGCTGAGCTAGTGTCGATCGCTACTCTATAGAAGTTTGGTTGTAATTGGTTTGAATCTTGTTGGAATCCTGATGGCATTGTATGCTCCTTAATATCTTATATTTATCAGTAAAACACCTGTTAGCTGATTATATACTAACAGGGGTTCACTTTACAATCTTTTTGACTACTTAAACACAATTAAAGCAAGTAAACTTGCTTGGACAAAAAATCCAAGCCCGATTGTTACGATATTGAGTAAATCCTTTTGAATTGTTGCTTTAACAAAAAATAAGAACAAACCTAACCAGCTAAACAAGACCATGTCAACTGGTGGCATCTTCTCCGTTAATCCAGTCATAACAGCAATCATTGTGGGGATTGTTGCTAAATGCAATAGCACTACAGCAATCCATCCTGCGGTTTCTGCACTAATTTGTGGTGCATGTTCTTTAATGTTTTTAACCCAAAGATCTAAATTAAATAAATCCTGTGTATATTTCTTAAATTGTGATGTATTCATTTTAATCCTCATTTGTAAAAAATATGTCGACCAACTTTAGCTACTTTTTCTTTATTCCACTTTGGATTGATATAGTCCCCGTGAAAGTAAAGTGCGTTTTTAATGGAAGGTAATCTAAAGCCCTCTAATAGAACTTTCTTTGCTACTTCCATACTTTCTGTATATACTGGCCCATTCATTGGTTTCTTTAATGTTGCAGTTTCACAGTACCAGCTGAACTGGCATAATACTTTTTCGTATACTATATTCTTTTGGTATACTACTTGGCAAATGTCACTGGGAAATTGGCCACTTTCTGCTCTGTTGATTGTAACTTGGGCCACTGCAACCTTGCCTTCAAAAGGTTCGTAACCTGCTTCATAGTATATGTTACGAGCTAGACAGTCTAGTTGTTTCTGTCTTAATTCTGCTGTAACCGGACTCGCATATTGGCGAGCTGTTTTTAGGGTATCCAGTTTGTAATTAACTGCCTTATACCCTGCTAGTCCTACTAGCACTATTGCTAAAATAAAGACTATTGTTTTGATGATGCGTATCATATGATTTTCTCCTTTACGCTGGATCACGAAATCGCTAGTTCCGTCATTATAAAATATGGCTCTGATACATCTCCTTGTGCGTTAAAAGCCTCACTGCTTTTGGTACCCCAAACCTATGAGGTACAATAAGTAATTATCCAAAAAATACCCCTGAATAACTACTACTTTATACTTAGCATCAGTTATCTCCGCATTCGAGAAATATCTACTGCCTGTTCATCACTAAACACTGGCACTGCATTACTCTTATGCATGGTAGCAATGCCTTTTACCATGGTACCTGTATAAACTTTTGGGGGCTTAACAGTACATGCTCCACCACTAAATGGTAAACTTGGATGTTTGACATCGGTACCGTATCTACTGTATGGTTTGTTATCCGGTTTCCAAACTTCACTAGTCATAGCACGTTTGCGTTTCTTTTCTTCAGCTTCAATGCCCCAACGCTTTTGTAGCTCTTTCCAACTTTCTTCCTGCTCACGTGCTTTTCGGGCATGTTCTGAACTAGCAAATTTCTTTTTACCTTTTTTCTTGCCAGTGGTACTGAGCCACGGACCTTCTAAATGCATACTCATAATGTTATCCTAAGATATCGAACATAGGACTATTATATAATTACTTTTGGTATTTGTCAACCAGTATTTTTTCGTTATGCCAAACTTCACTCATCGGTGTGTTTTTGAACTCTTCAAAGCAAGGCGTTCCTAATGTGTAGTGGATTAATTTGGCGGCTTTGTTGGATCCAAACTCATCTGCTAACCAATTCCATTCTATCGGAAGCTCGCCAATTAGATCATCAGCTAACCAACTAAATCGATGCACTTCCGGCCCAGTTGCTGTTTGAATAAATTCAGGAGTTATCACTCGATTAGCAATGTGGCCGCAATTCCAAAGTATAACGCTACTCCAATTTTTTCTAGGATAGTCTTCGTTCTTTGCTCCTAGATATTTTTGAGATTGTTTAGTTTTATAATTGTGTTTGACTACCATTACTGCTTTTGATTCGTCTTTTAAATTCCATAGTTTATCAATATCATCTTGTAACACCATGTCACCGTCAATAAAAATAGCCCAACCTTTATAATTCATTAAGTTTGGAACTAAAAATCTAGTATATACAAACTCATTGCTACCGTCAGTGTGGGTTTCTACGTAGTTTGCCAATAATGTTAAAGACAACGGAATGATGTTAATAGGTTTTGTAGCATGTCTAATTATGCTGTTAGAGCATACATGATATGCTATTGTCTCATTGGTATCATACCCAATAAAAATTGAAATCATGTTATCACCGTTTTAGGCGGATCAACTTTGACCTTATGATTGACTATTAAAGTGTCTGATGCAAATGATTTACCAATTATTGCTAAAATTAGAGCTTTGCATATTAGGCCGGGCATATCTTGTATCAATGATTCGTTGTTAAAATATATTTGTATGCTTGCATCTTTTTCGCTAGTGTACCAAGGCTTAAGAACATCAATATTAGAAAATACAGTAAAAGACGAACTCTGAAGTCGCTGATGTATAAACTGTTGCCATGTTGATGTATTAGGACTTACGGAAAA
>Ga0208974_1000701_pt1 | contig 13636 bp, 5 predicted proteins | sample GreLakmeER15MSRF_FD_187699 | JGI IMG/M metagenome (GOLD analysis project Ga0208974, IMG submission 187699) | Freshwater lentic microbial communities from great Laurentian Lakes, MI, USA - Great Lakes metaG ER15MSRF (SPAdes) | ecosystem: Environmental > Aquatic > Freshwater > Lake | place: Great...
TCCATTTGTACCATTACTTCCACTTGTTCCTGAAGAACCTGAACTTCCACTAGTTCCTGAAGATCCACTTGATCCAGATGTTCCTGATGAACCACTAGTTCCTGAAGAACCACTAGTTCCTGAAGATCCATTTGTTCCTGATGTTCCGTTTGTACCATTAGACCCTGAAGTTCCTGAAGAACCGCTTGATCCAGATGTTCCTGATGAACCTGAACTTCCACTAGTTCCTGAAGAACCGCTTGAGCCAGATGTTCCTGAAGATCCTGATGTTCCTGAAGAGCCATTAGTACCCGATGTTCCGTCTGTTCCATTACTACCAGATGTTCCTGAAGAACCTGAGCTTCCACTAGTTCCTGAAGAACCACTAGTTCCTGAAGAACCTGAGCTTCCACTAGTTCCTGATGAACCGCTTGAGCCAGATGTTCCTGATGAACCACTTGTCCCTGAAGAACCATTTGTACCATTACTTCCAGATGTTCCTGAAGAACCTGAGCTTCCACTAGTCCCACTTGATCCTGAACTACCACTAGTTCCTGAAGAACCGCTTGAGCCAGATGTTCCTGAAGAACCACTTGTTCCTGAAGAACCATTAGTACCTGATGTTCCGTCTGTTCCATTACTACCACTAGTTCCTGATGAACCACTTGTTCCAGATGAACCTGAACTTCCACTAGTTCCTGATGATCCTGAACTACCACTAGTTCCTGAAGAACCGCTTGAGCCAGATGTACCTGAAGATCCTGATGTTCCTGAAGAACCACTTGAACCACTAGTTCCTGAACTACCGCTTGTTCCTGAAGAACCTGAACTACCGCTTGTTCCTGAAGAACCACTTGATCCAGATGTTCCTGAGCTACCATCCGTTCCGTTAGAGCCGCTTGTTCCTGAAGATCCACTTGAACCAGATGTCCCTGAAGATCCACTTGAACCACTAGTTCCTGAAGAACCACTTGATCCAGATGTTCCTGAAGAACCACTAGTTCCTGAAGAACCGCTTGATCCAGATGTTCCTGAAGAACCACTAGTTCCTGATGAACCATTAGTACCTGATGTTCCGTCTGTTCCATTACTACCACTAGTTCCTGATGAACCACTTGATCCAGATGTTCCTGAACTTCCACTAGTTCCTGATGATCCTGAACTACCACTTGTTCCTGATGAACCACTTGTTCCTGATGAACCATTAGTACCTGATGTTCCGTCTGTTCCATTACTACCACTAGTTCCTGAAGAACCACTTGAACCACTAGTTCCTGAACTACCGCTTGTTCCTGAAGAACCTGAACTACCGCTTGTTCCTGAAGAACCGTCGGTACCATTTGATCCGCTAGTTCCTGAAGAACCGCTTGATCCAGATGTTCCTGATGAACCATCTGTTCCGTTAGAACCACTTGTTCCTGAAGAACCGCTTGATCCAGATGTTCCTGAAGATCCACTTGAACCAGATGTTCCTGATGACCCATCAGTACCATTTGACCCGCTAGTTCCTGATGAACCATCAGTACCTGAACTACCACTAGTTCCTGAAGAACCATTTGTTCCTGATGTTCCACTTGAACCTGAACTACCTGATGTTCCTGAAGAACCTGATGTTCCACTAGATCCAGCGTTTGTTCTTGTTTCTAATTTATTGGTTGTCGTATTTAAAACAACAACTTGGTCTGATGTACTACCAGAATTAACTCCGTATACAATCAGCCCTTTACGGGCTACAAATTCATTTGCCATGATTTTCTTTTTTCACTTTCCAAAAGAAAAATTCTTTTATGTTTATTAACTAATAAATATTAAATTAATTGTTATTATTGTTGTGTGCACAAAAAAAGCCATTCAAATGTTATGAATGGCTTTTTATTTATTTTATTTTTTTAGAAAATAACTCTACTTCCTACTTTAACTGTCCATGTTCCTGTGGTAACAACAACCTGAAGTAATATGTTTCCACCACTTATTGTCGTTGAAAAAGAAATTCCTGTAGTTGATCCATTCAGATCTGGAGTCGAATATTCAGTAAATGTTGAACCACCACTTGCGTCCCAAACTGCAATAACTGTACCAGCTCTTCTATTTGTACCATCAGAAACATAATAATCATAAACTGCTGAGTTTCCTGAAGTAACCGGTATTGAAGATATTGTCGATGTACCCGTACCAATTGATGATCCTGAGTCTGAACTTATGAATTCGTCTCCGATTTGAATAGTATTTCCCGTTAAACTCATGTGAGTTCCGTTGAACTGTAAATTCTCTTCTCCCTCAATCAGTCCACTTGTGCCGGTCGCTGTTAATAAATAATTGTTTACATTATTATTAATTGTCGCTGATCCTGAAGTACCGCTCGATCCTGAACTTCCACTTGTTCCTGAAGAACCTGAAGTACCGCTCGATCCTGAACTTCCACTTGTTCCTGATGATCCTGAAGAACCATCTGTTCCGTTAGAACCTGAAGTTCCTGAAGAACCTGAAGTTCCTGATGAACCTGAAGTTCCGTTAGAACCTGAAGTTCCTGAAGAACCTGAAGTTCCTGATGAACCTGAAGTTCCTGATGAACCATCTGTTCCATTACTTCCACTCGTTCCTGAAGAACCTGAAGTACCGCTCGATCCTGAACTTCCACTTGTTCCTGATGATCCAGAAGTTCCTGAAGAACCATCTGTTCCGTTAGAACCACTTGTTCCTGATGAACCTGAAGTACCACTTGATCCTGATGAACCTGAAGTACCACTTGTTCCTGATGAACCATCTGTTCCATTACTTCCACTTGTTCCTGATGAACCTGATGAACCTGAAGTTCCTGATGAACCTGAAGTTCCTGATGAACCATCTGTTCCGTTAGAACCGCTAGTTCCTGATGAACCTGAAGTACCACTTGTTCCTGAAGAACCATCTGTTCCGTTAGAACCGCTAGTTCCTGAAGAACCTGAAGTTCCTGAAGAACCTGATGAACCATCTGTTCCATTACTTCCACTTGTTCCTGATGATCCTGAAGTTCCACTCGATCCTGAACTTCCACTAGTTCCAGAAGAACCACTTGTTCCTGATGAACCTGATGAACCTGAAGTTCCTGAAGTACCACTTGTTCCTGAAGAACCATCTGTTCCGTTAGAACCGCTAGTTCCTGAAGAACCATCCGTTCCGTTAGAACCACTAGTTCCTGATGAACCTGAAGTTCCTGATGAACCTGAAGTTCCTGATGAACCATCTGTTCCGTTACTTCCACTTGTTCCTGATGAACCTGAAGTTCCTGAAGAACCATCTGTTCCGTTAGAACCGCTAGTTCCTGATGAACCTGAAGTACCACTTGTTCCTGAAGAACCATCTGTTCCGTTAGAACCGCTAGTTCCTGATGAACCTGAAGTACCACTTGATCCTGAAGTTCCTGAAGAACCATCTGTTCCATTACTTCCACTTGTTCCTGAAGTCCCTGAAGAACCTGAAGTTCCTGATGAACCATCTGTTCCGTTAGAACCGCTAGTTCCTGAAGAACCTGAAGTTCCTGAAGAACCATCTGTTCCGTTAGATCCGCTAGTTCCAGAAGATCCAGAAGTTCCTGAAGAACCATCTGTTCCGTTAGATCCGCTAGTTCCTGAAGAACCATCTGTTCCATTACTTCCACTTGTTCCTGAAGAACCATCTGTTCCGTTACTTCCACTTGTTCCTGATGAACCTGAAGTTCCTGATGAACCTGAAGTTCCTGAAGAACCATCTATTCCACTAGTTCCTGATGAACCACTTGAACCTGATGAACCTGAAGTTCCTGATGAACCATCTGTTCCGTTAGATCCGCTAGTTCCAGAAGAACCACTTGTTCCTGATGAACCTGAAGTTCCTGAAGAACCATCTGTTCCGTTAGATCCGCTAGTTCCAGAAGAACCACTTGTTCCTGAAGATCCAGAAGTTCCTGAAGAACCATCCGTTCCGTTAGATCCACTTGTTCCTGAACTTCCACTTGTTCCCGAAGAACCATTAGTACCTGATGTTCCGTCTGTTCCGTTAGAACCACTTGTTCCTGAAGAACCTGAAGTTCCTGATGAACCGTCCGTACCATTAGATCCGCTTGTTCCTGAAGAACCTGAAGTTCCTGATGAACCTGAAGTTCCTGATGAACCTGAAGTTCCTGATGAACCTGAAGTTCCATTGACACCACTTATACCTGAAGTTCCACTTGTTCCTGAGCTACCATCTGTTCCGTTAGATCCACTAGTTCCTGATGAACCGTCTACTCCACTTGTTCCTGATGAACCGTCTGTACCATTTGATCCACTAGTTCCTGATGAACCGTCTGTACCATTTGATCCACTAGTTCCTGATGAACCGTCTGTACCATTTGAACCACTTGTTCCTGATGAACCATCTGTACCATTAGAACCTGAAGTTCCTGAGCTACCATCTGTTCCGTTAGAACCGCTAGTTCCTGAAGAACCGCTAGTTCCTGAAGAACCATCTGTTCCATTAGATCCGCTAGTCCCTGAAGAACCATCTATTCCACTAGTTCCTGACGAACCATCTGTTCCGTTAGAACCGCTAGTCCCTGAAGAACCATCTGTTCCACTACTTCCACTAGTTCCTGAAGAACCATTTGTTCCACTACTTCCACTAGTTCCTGAAGAACCATCTGTTCCGCTTGATCCAGATGTTCCTGAAGAACCGTCTATTCCGCTAGTTCCTGATGAACCACTTGTTCCTGATGAACCATCTGTTCCATTAGATCCAGAAGTTCCTGAAGAACCATCTGTACCTGAGCTACCACTTGTTCCTGAAGAACCATCTGTACCACTAGAACCTGAAGTTCCTGATGAACCATCTGTTCCGTTACTTCCGCTAGTTCCTGAACTACCATCTATACCACTTGTTCCTGAAGATCCGTCTGTACCATTACTTCCACTAGTTCCTGATGAACCATCTGTACCATTACTTCCACTAGTTCCTGATGAACCATCTGTACCATTACTTCCACTAGTTCCTGAAGTTCCTGAAGAACCTGAGGTCCCACTTGATCCGTCTACACCACTAGTTCCTGAAGAACCATCTGTTCCGCTAGATCCGCTAGTTCCTGAAGAACCATCTGTTCCGCTAGATCCGCTAGTTCCTGAAGAACCATCTGTTCCGTTAGATCCACTTGTTCCTGAAGATCCGTCTGTACCACTAGAACCTGATGTTCCTGAAGATCCGTCTGTACCATTACTTCCACTAGTTCCTGAAGAACCATCTGTACCATTACTTCCACTAGTTCCTGAAGAACCATCTGTACCACTTGATCCACTAGTTCCTGAAGAACCATCTGTTCCGTTAGAACCGCTAGTTCCTGATGAACCATCTGTTCCGTTAGAACCGCTAGTTCCTGATGAACCATCTGTTCCGTTAGAACCGCTAGTTCCTGAAGAACCATCTATTCCACTTGTTCCTGAGCTACCATCTGTTCCGTTAGAACCACTTGTTCCTGAAGAACCATCTGTACCATTAGAACCTGAAGTTCCTGATGAACCATCTGTTCCATTAGAACCTGAAGTTCCTGATGAACCATCTGTTCCATTACTTCCACTAGTTCCTGAAGAACCATCTATTCCACTTGTTCCTGAAGTTCCTGAGCTACCGCTAGTTCCTGAGCTACCATCTGTTCCGTTAGAACCGCTAGTTCCTGAGCTACCATCTGTTCCGTTAGAACCACTAGTTCCTGAAGAACCGTCTACACCTGAACTACCACTTGTTCCTGAACTACCACTTGTTCCTGAACTACCACTTGTTCCTGAAGAACCGTCTGTACCACTAGAACCTGATGTTCCTGAAGAACCACTTGTTCCTGATGAACCAGAAGTTCCACCTGTAATTTGTATAATTGCTAATCCTGTACCTCCACTTATCACAGTACCTCCTGAAACAGTTAGTCCTGTAACTGAAGTTACTGTTGTAACACCATCAGATACTGATAATGATCCACCACCTGCTGCACCTGTTGTAAAAACTCTCCATCTTGCATTTACCCTTAAAACACCATTAACACCTTCAATTGTGGAACCTGTCCACGCGTTTACAAAGTTTTGACCTGCAACTGTCCCATCTGTACAGATATAGTTATCACCAGCTGGTGCTAATGCACCTGAAGTTTCTGCAGCATTCCATAGAGTTGCGTAGTTATCAATTTGTAATTGATAAGTAGTATCGGCAGTTATCACATAAACCAACATACCTAATCTACGTCTACCTGTTGAAATCTCATCACTATTGACGTAAACTTGACTAGGAGCCGAAAAAGGCTCATTATAAGCAAATTCAATTGGAATTGTATTTGCGGAATTTGTTACTGATCCGCCCGGTCCTATTGGATCATAAATTAAATCTTGATGTGAATAAACTTCCATATATCCTCCAATGGATAATACTGAGAAGTTTGTGCCTTGTGGATTATCAAGTGCAACCGAGTCGGGTCCGTTTAATAACGTTCCTGAAATTGGATTTTTGTACTGAAAGCTCATGTGTTTTTTATTTTTTTTATATTAGGGTGTTACCTTTAAAGTAAATATCGGAAACTGATGCGTTTATTCTGAAATCTGTATTAGTATTTGAAGTATAAACTCTGTAAGTACCTGCAGGTATTGTACCTCCAGTGTATTCTACAGTCAGATTATAATATGCTGCTGTCATATTTCTTGCAGTAAGCGCATTTGGATTACCCGCAATGTTTGTAGAAATTTGACTAATTTTTTGTCCGTTTGTTGCTCCTGTTGAAACTATCCATGTATACCATGCATTTCCAGCGGTTCCGCCAGAAACTTTAGTTGTTTGGAATAGATAAGCATTGATTGGATTACCAAAGGCATCATTACCTCCCGAAGTTGTAGAAACTGGCCCCGTCAAGATAGAAGGTGCTGTTCCTCCCCATCCTGAGAACGATAGATATGCATTTAATTGATCATTAAATGTCACAGGGTTTGCCGTTGTCGGTGTATTAACCCAGAATCCTCTCCATGACGATCCTTGTGATACCATCCATCCATTGAATTGTGCTGCTGCGGTTTGTGGTTCAATTAAAAGATAACCTACTAACGGAGCCGGTGTTGGAGTTGGAGTTGGTGTCTCTGTCGGTGTTATTGTTGCAGTAGGTGTTGGTGACTGACTAGGAGTCATTGTTTGAGTTATTGTTGGTGTTTGAGTTATTGTTGGTGTTTGAGTCTGAGTAGGTGTCTCTGTTGGAGTTGCGGTTTCAGTTTGACTTGGAGTCATTGTTTGAGTCTGAGTAGGTGTCTCTGTTGGAGTTGCGGTTTCAGTTGCAGTTAATGTTGTTGTAGTTGTTGGAGTTGGTGTTTCAGTTGCAGTCGCAGTTAACGTTGTTGTAGTTGTTGGCGTTTGAGTTTGAGTTGGAGTCTCGGTTGGAGTTGGAGTTTCAGTTGCAGTTAATGTTGTTGTAGTTGTTGGAGTTTGTGTTGGAGTTTCAGTCTGAGTTGGTGTTTGTGTAGGAGTCGGAGTTTGAGTTTCTGTCGCAGTTAAAGTTGTTGTAGTTGTTGGTGTTTGTGTTTGAGTTTCAGTCTGAGTTGGTGTTTGTGTAGGAGTCGGAGTTTGAGTTTCTGTCGCAGTTAACGTTGTTGTAGTTGTTGGCGTTTGAGTTTGAGTTGGAGTCTCGGTTGGAGTTGGAGTTTCAGTTGCAGTTAATGTTGTTGTAGTTGTTGGCGTTTGTGTTGGAGTCTCGGTTGGAGTTGGAGTTTCAGTTGCAGTTAATGTTGTTGTAGTTGTTGGAGTTTGTGTTGGAGTTTCTGTCTGAGTAGGTGTTTGAGTTGGAGTTTCTGTAGCAGTTGGAGTTGAAGTTTCAGTTGCAGTTAATGTTGTTGTAGTTGTAGGAGTTTGAGTTTCTGTAGCAGTTGGAGTTGGAGTTTCTGTAGCTGTTAATGTTGTTGTAGTTGTAGGAGTTTGAGTTTGTGTCTGAGTTGGAGTTTGTGTCTGAGTTGGAGTTTCTGTTGCAGTCGCAGTTAATGTTGTTGTAGTTGTAGGAGTTTGAGTTTGTGTTGGTGTTTGAGTTGTTGTCTCAGTAGGTGTAGCAGTTAAAGTAGTAGTTGTTGTTGGTGTCTGAGTCTGAGTTTCAGTTGGAGTATTTGTTGGAGTTGATGAAGTCGCTGGCGTTCCTGTTGGTGTGTTAGAAGGAGTTTGAGTTTGAGTTGGTGTTTGAGTTGGTGTCTCTGTTTGCGTTTGAGTTTGTGTTGGAGTAACCGGTGAAGTAACTGAAGGTGTTGGTGTTCCTGTTGGTGTTGTTGCAGGAGTTTCTGTTGGTGTTGGCGTTAATCCTGTTGTAACTGTTGGTGTTGGTGTAGGAGTATTAGATGGTGTTGGTGTTAGAGTACATTCAAATTCAACAACAACCCCATTAAACATATCATATCTCGTAACTGCTGAGTATAAAATATTTGCTGGTAAAATTGAATCTAGATAGATATCAAATGGTCCTAATGCGTTTGAGTTTGACGCCAAACGAATGATGTAACTTGTACATCCTGAAACAGTAAGCTGTTGTTCAATTATATTGTCACAACCGGGTGCAGTATTAACAACGAATATAGAGTAAAGGGCCATTCAAGATTTTTTTAATAAATACCTTTTTTTACCGATTTATTTTATGATATTCCAAAATTTTTATATTACGACCAAATTAGTTGTACACGATGGTCCTCCAAGAACCAAATTATAGTCACATGTTGGGTCTGTAACTGCTAATGTTGTCACACAACTTGCCTCAACAATCGCTAATCCTCCAACGTCACAACTTGAGCTTTGGATGGTAATATCCGTAACGCAAGAACCTTCTTGTATTGTTATTAAGAAAGAACATCCAAATCTACATTCTAATAATTCAATTTTTTCACAACCATTAGCGTCAACCATTTTAAGTAAAATGGCAGGAGCGGTTGCAAAAGTTGAAGATAATGTAGCACCTGTTGCAGGAGGTATCGTATTACCTGAAGTAATAGTATAGATTAATGTCTCGTAATTACCGTAATAATCAGAGACATAAACATTAATGGGATATGTTCCCCCCGTAACTGCTGAAATTTCTATTCTTGTCATGTCAAGCACATAATATCGTATACTATAATTAGTTCGATAATTACTTCTTGACCATTAAGTGATGTTTCACTTCTATCTGTTTCTATGGTTATTTCGTTTGTTAACTGATTTACAGTTACATTTCCTATTCCATAGATACTTTCTAACATAGATTCTATTGTAGAATACCACAAACTATCGGATGGGGGTTGAATTAAACTTGTTCCTGTGAAAAATAATTGTTCTAAAACAACTCCAATTGGTTGAACTTGTACTTTCGCATAAAATTCTGTAGTAACAAGATCACAATTTGTATTTCCTGTGGTTAAATCATCAAATCCTTCATTCAACATTTGTAAAATTCCTCTCTTTGTTGGAGACACTAAATTAAATTGTTCCGCCCCCATTACATAAGATTGATATGACACATATGTTTTATCACAGTCAATAATTGTTGTTCTTGTTTGAGAACATCCGCTTGAATCTAAAACAGTTAAAGAGTAAGTACCGGCAGTTAAACCCGTAACTTTGATTTGTTGTGGGTTTGAAACAACATTATCTGACCAATCATATGTAAATGGAGGAATTCCATCAGATATAAATGCAGTTATTGTTCCTTCAGATCCTTGTCCACACGAAGTTGAGTATAAATTGTAAATTAATGGTGTGCTTGGTGTTATGGTAACTTGTTGTGTTTGAGTACATCCTGAGGCGTCGGTAACAGATATCGTATGCTGACCTGCACTTACGTTAGAAAACGTGACCGCACTTGCAGTTGTATCAATTACATTCTGAATTCCGTCTAAAGAATAATCAAATGGTGAAGTTCCACCGACTGATTTTTCAACAACAATGGTTCCATTATTAGCTGCACATGTTGTTCCCGTTGTTGTGGCGGTTATTGTAAAACTATTTTGTGAAAGTATCGCACTTTCACTTAAAAAATAACATCCTGAGGAGTCTTCTAATATAACAGTATACGTTCCACCCGATAATTCAGAAAACGTATATGACGCGGCATTTGATGTTATTGAAAATGTTGAGGAGTCAGGATAAACTAAAGTATATGTAAATGGTGATGTACCTCCCAAGGCGGTCACCAATATCGATCCGTCAGCATTACTACAGAAAGAAGGATTAACCTCCAAAATAATGTCTGAAATTCCATTTTCGGTGGCAACATCAACACCCGTAGTAAATTTACAGAGAGCTGCGTCAGTTACTGAGAAATTATAAGATCCTGCAGGTATTCCATTTAAAGTAAAACTTTGAGAATAACTAACGTCAATTGCTCCTGTTGAGGCTGAATAATAGTATGGACCTGTTCCACCTGTAATTGTCATTGTCAAGACTCCGTCCGTATTTAAACAAGTCGGAATAGTGTCAATTGTAAATGCACCTAACCCAACAGGGTCTATTTGACCAATTGTTTGTTCTTTAATTGTAAAACATCCTGTTGCATCTGTTACTTTAACCGAATAAGTTCCGGCAGTTAGACCTGATAAGGTACTTCCTGTTGAACCGTCATTCCATTGATAGGTAAAAGGTTGTACACCTGTTTGTCCTGTAACTATAATTTTACCAGAGGCTTGTCCACATTGTGTATCATCTACAGGATAAAATCCGAAATTCACCACAACTGAATTGTTCACAATAAAAGTAGAACTTGTTCCTGTACACCCACCATAATCAACACTAGTCACAAAATAGGTACCAGCAGAAAGATTTTGAAAGGTAAATAAACCCAAACCTGTCAAACCAGATTGTAATAGTTCATTATTTGATGTATACAAATAATATCCTGTCTCACTAAAATCACTACTTGCATCTGCAGTAACACTACCACTATCAGTATTACAAGTTGTTGCAGATACATCAAGAATACTCGTACAATTACCTGAAGATACTGGAACGTTAACGTCATATTCTAAGTTAGTTGGTACCGTTGAGTCATTAACTCTAAAAGAGTAGGTTGCAGCAGAGAGTCCACTAACAAAAGAATAAGTTTCATATGTAGTTGTTGGATTAAGTGGATCGAAGTCATAAATCAAAACAGATGTTTGATTTATTGGAGGAGCCCACGCAATGGTATATGGTGGAGTTCCACCAGAAAATCCAACTTGGATTGCTCCAGATCCATTGTTCTGACAGTCTCCTGTTAAATTAATGTTATAATTAAATGATGCCACTATCGCAACTTATACTAATGTTTATCCCCACATTTAAGCTCAGGGTACTATTCAAATTCTTTGGTACGCAATCCATATTCGTTACATTCAATATATTACCGTTAACGAAGTAATTCAACCCATAATCATATAGATTATCCAAATACTCCCCAACAGCGTTCTTCCACATACTTCTTGATGGTACATCATTTAGACCATTACCAGTATAGAATGGTTCATAAATTAAATACTCGTCACCTATTTTCATTTCAACAACCCATTGTGTTTGTAATGTACTCGTAATACAATCATTTAAAGTAAGTCCACTTTCACTTAAGAAGTTTTGTATTCTATTTGAAAGGATTCCGTTGAAGTTAGACACTGTCGAGTCACCATTTAACCATGGGAACACAGCGAATTCAACAAACTCTGTTGAACAATCGTAGTTGAATACATTCCCGATAATATAACATGCATCTGCAGGTACTGCCACAAACTGACAACCTCTTTGTCTTCTATAAACGAACTTTTGTTTTTGAAAAATAGAATTTTCAAATCTTGTACCTGAATTCCATATTGTTGTGGCCGGAATCATCTGTTCTACTAACTTCATCCAATAAGGACCAAGTCCTTCTACATAGTCAATTAACTTTTGGTAAGTGTATTGGTTGTTTGGTATTCCAATTGTTTGTTCTTGTTCGAGATATTTCCAAAATATTGATGAAAGAGTTGGATATCCTCCGGTATGTCCGTCTGTGATATACATTCTGTTTCTAACATTAATTGTGTTTTGCCAAAATGTTTGAGCAAATTCAAAGAAAGTTTTTTTCTTTGGTTCTGGATTAATAAATGTCCAATCTACTCCACCTATCGTTGGATATGGACTAGTCATACCTGTTTCAGGTATTGGGTAGTCATAACTTCTTGATTGATACCAAACATCGTATGTTAATCCTTGACCAGGATTAAGAAACAAATCCACGTTTTTAACGTTCAATACTAATTTTTCACTATCTAAATAATAATACGATTCATACCCCGCATCTGTGGCAATTCTTAAATCCTCGTCATTGGAAACCCAAGATTTTTTATTATCTATTGTTTTTTGTAATTTGAATCCCTCAGTCATATATGGAAAGTCTCTAAATCTTTCGAGATAAATTTGGCCGTATGTGAAAGGTTCTAAATTTGTTTGAACATCAGGGTTAGATCCTGTAAAAGTCGCAATATTAACAGGTAATGCAGGACTTCTATGTTGTGGCGTTTGTTGATACCATCCAGCACCTTTTTGAAAGAAGAAGTCTTCAGTTGGTATTGGAGCCTTTGGGTATCCTTCAATATCAACAGGATAATCCGCCTCTTCTAAAGTAACGTTTTCATAAAATGTTGTTGACGTAAATCCTGTAAAAGTTTGACCTTGTATTCTATAAACATTTGTTGGGGATAATCCCGGTACATCATCCGCATAGGTTCCACCAGAGATTCTAGCAAATTGCGTTGTGAACTGATCCATATTAATCTTCTGATCCGCAAGATAGATATTCTCATTAAACTCAATAACTGAATCAGGAGCTCCAACCAATCTTAACAAAAACTCAACGGATCTTCTTGTACCCTTTGATCTGAAAAGATATCCCGCATTTAATATTAAGTTTCTATAATATTGATAATTTAATTCAGTTGGCGTTAGTCCTCTCGCATAACCCGGAAAGGTTGGTGCATTTGTATCACCAAAAATTGAATCCAAAAAGTTTTCATTTGTAATTGGTGATATGTTTGGTTCCCACCCTAATGTATCGGCTAAGTTCTTTAACAATAATGAGGGAATATCATTATTACCTATATTATAATTTACTGATGTCATGTTTGCCATACCATCAATAAACTTCTTTATCTCATCGAAACTTCTACCATAAATTTGTAATATCTTCTCAACTTTTCTATCTCTCGTATCAAATTCTTTAAATGACTCTTGGGTTAAAAATCTTGATAATAAATCTGTTTTGTATATGTCGAAATCAATCGCAATCTTATTAATTTGTTCAAGATATAAATCAAATGATGGAGTTCTAATATCTAAATTCCATGGTCCGTCCAACGGCCATGTAACCGTACTTATGCTTGTTGTGAATTGACCATTTTCATTTTCAGATGGTATTTGAAAAACTGCCGTATAAGGTGGTTCAACTAATCTATTTAATAAAAACTTCTCAACCTCATCGAACACTTCCGCAAAAACTTGATCAACAACCAAGTCATTAGGTCTAATTTGATAGTTACTTGAAACAGTATTAGCTGAAGTTCCAAACGGAGCTCCTGATACGAAAAATTGTATTTCTCCTGAAGATAAACTTGGGGATGGAGTGAATGAGTTAACTTTATAAATGTCAGGTTCATTATTTGCATCTAAAACCGCAATACAATAATCCAAATAAGTT
>Ga0208974_1000703_pt1 | contig 13619 bp, 11 predicted proteins | sample GreLakmeER15MSRF_FD_187699 | JGI IMG/M metagenome (GOLD analysis project Ga0208974, IMG submission 187699) | Freshwater lentic microbial communities from great Laurentian Lakes, MI, USA - Great Lakes metaG ER15MSRF (SPAdes) | ecosystem: Environmental > Aquatic > Freshwater > Lake | place: Great...
TCGTATTTGCGAGGCACGGGTGGGTTTTTACGTGAAAAGCGTAAAAAGGCAAGACAAAGTAAGCGGTTTGTGCTTTTCTCCCTGAAATGCCTAAAGAAGACGAGAACGTACATCCGTGCCATTGGGGAGTTGATCGACTGGCCGCGTGGTCGAAGGGAACGGATGTTGAGATCACGATGGAGAGCGGACTTGACGAAATCAAACTCGCCCGAAACCGTGCTGCCAACGAGTTCCTGAACCGGATGCGGATGGACAAAAAAGCGGCGATGGAGCGCGTAAAGGAGCGGGTGCGGATGCACTACGAGTCCGGCGCGGCTATGAAGATGATTTGCGACACCTACAAGGTGAAGCGCGCGCTTGTCGAGCGATGGGCTGAGAAGGAGAAGTGGAAGCTACCGCCTGCGCGCGAGCCGGACAAGCCGATGACTCCGAGTGCCAGAGCGTATGATCAGGATGCGATTGCGGAGGACGTGCAAACCGGAATCGTGACGCATCAAAGCGAGGCGCGGCTGCCGCTGGCGGTGAGGGAACTGAACGAGCAAAAGCGGCTGATGAACATCCGCGGTGCGCAGTGGGATGAGATTCCGCACGAGAAGGTCGCCCTCGCGCTACGGATGCGCCTCACTCGGCAGGCGCGGCGGATGATCGAGAAGATGGAGACGCTGGACGAGGATGAGATCATTGCGCCTGAGATGATGAAGACGTTCAAAACCATCGCGGAAGTGCTGGATAAGGTCGCGCCGATTCCAGAGGACAAGGCGGTGCGGACGAATTCCCTGCTGCACGTCACGCTGTTCAAAGACGACGGCCTGCCGAAAAAAGCGCAGGCGATTGAAATTCCCGCTTGACGCACTCCATGAAACCGCTTACATCGCGCAAATGCCAAATGACACAACAGGAAATGTCCCGCAGGGGAGGCCAGTCGAAGTCGCCCAAAAAGCTGGCTGCGGTGCGACGCAACATTCGGAAGGCGATTGCGGAGCGGATGCGGAAGTTTCAGCTTCGCTCGGCAGTCAAAGCGCGTGGATGTTGATCTCCCGAAGTCTCCCGGAACGCGGGCAGCGCATTGTTACGCCTTGGTGGCACCATTACAGCAGCACCTCGTTGCTCGTCATCTGCCTTAGCGAATCAATCCCAAACCTACTGTTTGAGGTGATTTACCTCTGCATCATTGTTGCTCGGCTGCCGATCTGTGTCTGCCGGGACTTGTTCAAACTGGTAAGGCGTAACTAGCGCACACATGACATTCCAAGTCCTCAGTCCTGACGCAGCTCGGCGCGTTGACCCGCCTGTGTCGCGCTTCCTGCAAACGCTACCGCAAGGCCGCGACATCGCCGTGGTGCCGATCACTCGGCTAGACGGCTTCCAGTTCCGAGATGAACTGCGCGGGACGCTTGAAGGCAAGCCGTGGGTGCTGCTGGACTTTTCCGAGTTCGGCCCCGAATGGGATCAGCAAACGAGTCACCTATGGGGACGCGACCGGCTCGCTCATGGATGGTTTGGCGGCGATGAGTGGGCGAAGCTCGACGCCTTCATTCGCGAGCATCCGCCGCTCATCACTTTTCAGCGCGAGCTTCTGCTCAAGGACGTTTCCGACACGATGCGGCCCGTCGAATACCTGAACTACTCCGCGCCGATTCAGGCGGAAACCGAGGATCAGTTCAACGCGCGACCGATTGACGTGTTCTTCCAGTGGGGGCTTTCCAATCCGTTCCGCCCGCATCTGCATGGCGAGATTTTCAAGCACTCGCAGCGACTCGGCTACGACGTGTGCAGTCAACTTGATCACCTCGACCGTTGCATCGCCCGCAAGGACAGGCCGAGCATCTGGGCGGTGATTCACACTCCGCACTACGCCCGCGTGAGCAACGACGAGACAATCCGCTGGTTCGGCAAGTCGAAGGTCGTCATCGCAGCGCCGGGGTGCGGAGTGAAGACGTTCCGGCATGGCGAGATCAACAACAGCATCATCGCGATGCAGGCGGACAAGCTGGCCTACTCCGTGAACCAGTGCGGGATCGCGCTTGGCGACGCTCCTGTGGATGCGCTGTGGGAGGCGGTGCGTGGCCGCGATGCCGACTACCTGTATCGAACCTACCTACTGAACCACGCCGCCGCGGACTCACTCCGGCATGAGCGGTATGCGAAGGAGATTTTCACGCCCGCCATTCAGAAACTACTATGAGCACCTGCGACACATGCAAATGAAATACGGATACACAGAGGGAGACTTTAGAGAACCCCCCGTTTTATTGGAGTCTAAAATCGTTTCAGGAACAGTGTTCTGGAGGGACAAGGAGGGAGGATCAATGATCGGGCGCAGCGCGTTCGGAGTCCACGAAAGCGAGGAGGAGGCATGGATAGAAGCCATGAAAGGATTAGCCTTTCAGTGCGATCACTCTAACGAAATAGCCAAGCGTCATTCTTGGTACTGCGCCGCCGTAGCAAAACAAAGACCAACATGCAAATCGTAACCGTCGCCAACGCCGCTCCAAAAGCCGATTACTACTGCTTCCGTGAAATGCTCGCATCGTGCCGACGCTTCGGGCATGAACCGCTGATTCTCGGATGGGGACAGCCGTGGGGAGGACTCGGAAACAAGCCCCGACTGCTGCTGAAAGCCATCGAGTCCGGCCAGATCACCGACGACCATATCCTCTTTCTCGACGCCTTTGATACGGTTCTTGCGCGCCCGCCGTGCGACATCATGGCGGCGTACGCGGAATACGATGCGCCGATTGTGTGGGGCGCGGAGAGGAACCTGTTCCCTGACATCGGGTGCGACCGCGACGCCGTGTTCCCTGCGTCACCGGGAGACTTCCGCTACCTGAACAGCGGCGTCTGTGTGGCGGAGACTCAGGCGATGCTGGCATACCTTCAGCACATTGACGCGGCCAACATCCCCGACGATCACAAGTCGGCGGATGGGTCGCGCGACATAAATCCAAATGACCAGGAGATAGCCTTGAAGGCGTTTGTGCGGCAATTCACATGGACGGATATTTCGGAGAAACAGCCGATATGTCCGCGTATGGCTCTCGACACCGAGTGCCGTATCGCACTGAACATGCACAGCGTCACGCCGGATGATCTGGATCTGAGCGGCGAGCGCATCAAGGTGCTGGCGACCGGCGCGGAGCCGTGTATTTTCCATGCCAACGGGAACGCCAAGGACAGCGGAATGCTGGCGCTGGTGCTGGCGAAACTGGGATACTGACCATGCTGAGCTGCATCATCAACCTCGATACCCGCCCGCAGCGCACCACGATGGAAGCGCACAATATGGGCGTGACGTGCTCCGACCTGCTAGTTGGTAACGTGGCGAACAAGCGCCGATTCTTTCACGGCTTCGACGCCGAGTTCATCGCCTACATTGACGTTCACGAACCCGTGCCAGAGGACGCGCTGCGCGAACTGAACAGGCTGTGCGACTGCGTGGTGCTTCGTAAGCACTCCAAGAAGTATCGCGGGGCCGATCCGTTCAACGTATTTAACGACATCGCGTATTTGCAGGCGCTCTCGCAGGCACGCGGAGAGATCGTGGCGCACTTCGACATGGACACCGCCTGCTTCGCCCGCGACAAGGAAGCCGTGGAAGCGTGGCTGTCTAATCTGGAATCATACCGCTTCGTCAGCTACCCGTCGCCGTGCAGTCCGCGCCCTGTGGACGACGCCAGCTTCGGAAAGCACACATGGGCCTCGACGCGAGCGTTCGCCTGCAAGCGCGAGTGGCTGAAATTCGACGTGCTGGAGCGGATGCTGCGCGAGCCTGAGTGGGGATGGGAGCAATTCGGCGAGCCAGTGCGAAAACTGAATTGGCTGGAGCACATGCTGGCCCTGTCCAACAACGAATCCGTCATCTACCCGCCCCGCTGCGACGACCGCCTGCTCATGTTCTGTTGGAGTGCCTATCACCGTGGCGTGATGGAGAAGCTGAACGGGATGAGCTTTGACGAGGTGCGCGATTACGTGCGTCGCTGCGGCGAAATCCAATATCCAAACGACTGCGTAGCCATACCATTATGAACCCAACCGCCCTGTCCCTATTCAAATCCACGCCCGGCGCGATGTCATGCGCGGAGGGCTTAGCCCTTTCTCGCCTTGCGGCATCCGCGCCTGTGGGAGCCTGCGTAGAGTGCGGGACGCATAGCGGCAAGAGCGCGATTGCGATTGCAGCAGGGCTAAACAGAGAGCAAGTCCTCAACCTGATTGATCCTGACTTTAAGGTGTCAGAACGTCAAATCACGGAGGCGGTATGGGAGGCTTCATCGAAGAAGGTTGTCGCCGTGCTCTATCAAGGAACTTCCGAAGAAAGAATGCCGCCACTACGAAAGTTCTGCGGCGACTTCGCCTTCGCGTTCCTAGACAGCGGCGATCACTCCTACGAACTGTGCCGCGCCGAGTGCGACATCGTTGCGCCGCACATGGTGAATGGCGGCATCATCGCCTTCCATGATTTCCGCTCGCAATTCATCGGCGTGGAACGGTGCTACAACGAACTGCTGGCAACCGGCGCGTTCGAGGAAATCGTCATTCCGTGGAAGGACATCGAGGCGGAGGTCGTCGCTGGCAATCTTGAGACGGGGAACGAAACCTACCACCATACCGAACTGGCAAACCCGATGTTCCTCGGAGCACTTCGCCGCAAATGAATATCGGCATCCTCGCCTTCACCACTCCATCCTTCGCGCCCGTCGCCGACATCACGGTGCCAGCGTTCAAGGATTACTGCGCGATGCACGGGTACGCCTTCTGCCTCGCTACCGGCGACGACTGGAAGCCCCGCACGCGGAAGCTCGGCTTCATCAAGACGCAGGCCGTGTTTGACGCGCCGCCTCAGTTCGACGCGCTGTTCGTGGTGGATCTCGACATCCTCATCACGAATCCGCTGGTGCCGCTCGAAAGCCTCATCCATCCGACCGCCGACATCATCGTTACGACCGACGTGAACGGCTTCAACTCCGGCGCTTACATCATCCGAAACACGAAAGCAGCCAAGAGCTTCCTGACGATGGTGTTTGAGATGGAACACGAACCCGGAATCAACGGCGAACAGGACGCTATGGATTCTGCTCTGAAATTCCAGAAGCCGGGATTCGCCGCATGGCTTCCGCAGCGGGCGATGAACTCCTACCTCTACACCGAGTATCCCGACACGAACGGCGCGGATGAGCCTGGACACTGGCAGCCGGGAGACTTCCTGCTGCACTTGCCGGGGCGCAGTAACGAAAGGCGCGTTGAGATTTTCAACTCACCGGAGATTCAGTCGAAGATCACCAAATGACGAAACCCAAACGAACACGAACCATGCCGGGCGCTGAACAATCGTGCGGTTCGAGTGTATCGCGTGAGTACGTTTCGCTGAGAGCGGACATCGAAAGCCGTCTCAGCGAAACGCGCGACCTGATGAGCCGATGTATGAAATACTTCCCGAATCAGAACTACGACCATCTCGCAGCGGAAATTAGCGCAATGAAGGGACTACTCCAACGCGACGATAGAAGAATGAAAGCGCAGCACCGGTAATCACACGACACAGCCCGATACAAGAACAGAAAACATGGAGACAAAAAAGCGAACACGAACCATGACGCCAGCGGCATTGGCCGGACTGGAGAAGGCACGCAAGGCGCGGATGGAGGCAAGGCAGGCATTGCTCCCGGTTGAAGCCGTTCCGCCGCTGCCCTTCATTGACCAAGTGAAGGCCATGTCCACGCCGATCACAGTCACCGGTAATTCTGAGCGCACGTTCGCCATCGCTGGCGACATCGGTGACTGCATCGCTATGCTACCAAGCATCCGACACATGGGCGGAGGTCACGTCGTCATCACCCCGCCACCGCCCGGCGTCGGCACAGGTCAGGGCTTCTGCCGTGAGTCAATGCAGGGTGCCCGCTACGAGTCGATCAGGCCGTTGCTGGAGTGCCAGCCCTACATCCGCAGCGTGTCGTGGGGGCGGCTGCCAGCCGGCGCGATTGACGTGTCGCACTTCCGAACTCCACCGCACTTTCAGGAGAACATCATCCAGTGCATCGCCCGATACTTGAAGCTCGGAAGAGTGTCCGAGGAGCCGTGGCTGACCGTGCCGTTCGACGGCGAGGTCGGGAAGGGGCCGGTCGTGTTCTCGCGTTCGCCGCGGTATCATAATCCGAGGATGAACTGGCAGGGTTACGTATCCGGCGTTCAGGATTCGATTTTCATCGGGTCGCCGGATGAGCACGCTGCGTTCGAGAAATACATTGGACGGACTGTGAGGCACCAGCCAACCAAGGATCTGCTAGAGGTCGCAAAGCTGATGATGGCGGCGCGGTTTTGTGCCGCAAATCAAAGCTGCCCACTATGGATCGCTTACGGCCTCGGAAGGCCGCTCGTCGTTGAAGTGAGTCCTTCGCTCGATATTCAGAACTCCCTGATTCGCAGAGAGAATGTCCGCTTCATCGGGAATCCCGAACAGGTTGACGGAAAACAATGGTATTGACAACTGCTACCGCTTGCAGTAAAAGCGTGAATGCAAAATGACCCACAAACAATTCAGCAAAAAGGGCGGGAGCCAGAGCACTCCAGCGAAACAGGCGGCGGCGAAGATCAGTCTCGTGAAGGCGCGGGAGGCGTTGAAAAGAAAACGAGAGACGCCGAGAGAGTTTATCACGCCGCGTGGCGCGCGAAAAATATAAATCACGTTCGAGCATACCGCGCAGCGAAATATGAGAGAGAGCACGAGGCAATAAAGTCAAAAAGCCGCGCCAGATACGCTAAAAATCGAGATAGGATACTAGCGCAAGTTAAGGCATACCGAGCCTCAAACTCGGAAAAGATTAAAGCGCAAAAGTTGAAATACAATTCCAGAAATAAGGGACGATATAAAAAATATAACGCCGAATACTATCTGGCTAATGTTGACTATATTAGGTCTTGCGTAAAATTGTATCAATTAAAAAATAAGCATAAGATCGCGGCGAGAAAATCAGCTTGGGTGATAGCTAACTATGAAAGGGTCATAAAAACAAGAGCGGCCTGGAAGATTGCTAATCCTGAAAAAGTTTCAGCTAGTAATGCAATCCGCAGGGCTCGAAAGCGTGGTTGTAGAATAGGTGACACCGCGATCATCGTGATATGGCAACGCAAATGGAAGCAGCGCAAGCGCGTGCAGTGCTACTGGTGTAAGGCATTATTTTCACCCGCAAACTGCCACACTGATCACATACACCCATTGGTATTAGGTGGGGTGCATAAAATTGAAAATCTGTGTGTTTCGTGCCAGTCATGTAATAATAAAAAACACGCAAAAAGCATCCCTGAATGGAATAAATGCTTGCGTCAACCAGTCCTTTTATGATTTCTCGGTTGCTTTCCAGCACCAAGACGGTGCAGGCGGAACGCCGTCTTGGTTCTTCATAAGAGCGTCATGCGGCGTCCAGCACATCAGTTTTAGAGAACAGGAGCACAGACTGCAAGTATCCAGTAGGTGATCGCTGGCGGTTTTTCGCTTTCCAATGAACTGAAAAATCTTGGTCGCGATGGCTGCGGCGTTTCCGTTGCACTTACCGCACTCGGTACCAATAGGGGCAAGGTTATGCGGGCATTTTGCACACACTGCACCTCGGGCGTCAGCTTTTTCTTGGGTTACAACTTCGTCCGATTTCCACCATGAAACCACAGTTGCAAGGAATCGCATCACGGTAGATGCGCTGTTAAGATACTTTCTTCTTAGAACCTCTGGTGTTGCATCGCTGATTTTCGCGCATGCCTCGTCGCGTAGAGATGTCGGCAGAGCAAGGCAACAGCAATTTCCATAAGTTGCCCACTCGTTGTCGAACGTCAGGCCAAGCTGCGCGCAGCGGGCACTCCACGCCTCGTAGCACTGCTCCGCGCTACCTCGGTGGATTACTTCATCGGTGCCCGGCACGATTGCCTTGTCGCGCGGGAAGTTCCTATTGCGCCACCAGTATTCAACGGCTGTATCTTCTGGCATGTGTGGGCTTGCTGTCGCTTTCGTAAGTGTTCACGCCTTCGCCGAACATCGCCAAAATGGAGAGGACAGTGCCCTTCGGAACACCCTGCGCTCGCATGGCGTCGTAGATGTCGCCGTAGGTCATCGGGGTTACAAGGTTGAGCACTGCGTCCTTGTATGCAAATGGCTTTCCGTCCACGAGCTTGTGCGTCACGAAGCGGTCGTAGAACAAACCAGCTACCGGCGACATCTTAGACCGAACAAAGCGCGTAAAAAACGCGCCGTCACCCTGTCCGAATACGTTTGATCCATCGTCGTCAGCCCATACGGATTTGATGTTGCCTTTCTTGTTTTTCACCTCGCCTGTCAGAAGCGTGTTAAGGAACACGGTGACTTGCGACAACCCGGCTAGCGGATCAACGTAGGTTCCATTCCCCATCGGGATCTTGCCGAACTTGGATGAGCGAGGATCGGTTTCGATTGGCTCGTCGTCGCCCCTGAACGCAGCGTAGAGCGCATACATTACAGCGATTCCGGTCAGGATTTTACCGTATTCTTTGGCGATCAGTTTTCGCACGGCTTTATTTTCTTTCGCCAACTGGAATCCAGTTGCGACATCGCCGGCTGCTTTGACTGCTCCGGTTATCATTTGGAACCTGCTAGCCACGAACTTCGGCGCGAAGAAAAAGATGTTCAGATACTCGGATGCCTTCTGGCCGCGCACGCCAAGGTTTCCGCTGCCCGTCATTTTGTTGATGAAGTTCGATATTTCCTTCTCCTGTTCAGCCGTGAGTGCTCCTTCTGTTGACGACAGTGATGCGCTCAATGTGTCGTAAAGTCCGGCGCGGAGATTGTTCAGGAACAGCGTGTAAGCGCGTCCGCTGCCAGCGACGAACGGAATCTTGTTCGCCCAGCGGCTCCGATAGTTGCCTTCCAGTTGCGCGGCGGTGAAGTCCCACGGGTTGTGCAGCGCAAGACCTGAACGCTTGTAGGCGGCGGCATTCGGACGCGCCCAAATCTTGTTCATCTCGGCGTGCTCTTTTGACTCGCCGTGCTCCTTGAGTGTCTTGAGCGCGCCACTCACGTTCCCTTGAATCAGCTCGCCTGCGGCTTTCGTGGTTGCCGTCAATGCACCTCCACCCAAACCAAACGCCCTGAACATGGCAGGAACGGCTTGCCCGAACGTAATGACAGGGTGACTCAGCGCGGCGAGCTTGCCTTGTCGGAACACGCCGGAGAACTCGCCGCCGGTCATAAGGGCACGCGCTGTGTGGAACACGTCAGCGGTCGTGTCTTTCGTCTTCTCTAATCCAGTGCGACGAGAGCGCGCCAGGTCAGCCATACCCTCCATGATAGCACCCTTCGCCTGCGACACTTGGAAATCAAGGGACTGCAATTCCGGGTCGGTGGGCTTCTCTGGCGGTTTGGCTTTCGGCTCGAAATCCTTCTTGGCGATCTTTTCCAGCAAGTCGGCGAGTTGCCGGGACTTTCGTGACTTGAGTTGTTCAAGCTGTCGCGCGATGTCGGAGTTTCTGAGCTTTGCCAGTTCGACCGTGAGGCGGCGAAGCTCGGCCTCCTTCGCTGTCACTTCGGCGGTCTTGACGTTCTGGCTCTTGGGCTTCGATGACGTGTCGCCCGCTGCGATCTTCGCCTGCTTTTCCGCGATGAGCTTGTCGAGCGCTTCGATCCTGCGCATCTCCGGGTCGGTCGGCGGACGTTGCGCGGTCTGTCGCTCCTTGAGAAGCGCATCTCGGCGAGCCTTCAACGCTGCCAGTTCCGGCGTGTCAACGGTCGGCGTTCCGGCTGGCGAGTCGGGCCATCCTGCGGCGCGCTGGCGGTTCAGTTCGTCAATACGGGCTTGCGCTGCTTCCGTCTTTGCGGCTTCCACGCGGGCGGTGTCGAGTCCGCGCAGGACTGTCCGCTCGTCGCGTAGTGCCTCGATGCGGGCGCGTTTGGCTTCGATTTCCGGCGATGTGAGCTTCTTGCCCTGCTTGCCGGGGTAAAGCTGGCCGGCCTTTATTTGCTCGGAAAGTTCCGCGATGCTGCGATCCAGCGCCCGCACGATGGCCGCGAGATCTGCTGCTGCGGTGTCCTTCGGGAACAGCTTCTCGTATTCGGCTTTCTTGGCGTCGCGCTGCGCCTTCAACCCCTTCGTCACCGCGTCATACACGATGGCGTTCTTGTGCTCGGCCAAAGGCTTCCGCGTCGCGATGGCGTAGTCCATGTCGGCGATCTCGTTCTTGAGTCGCGTTTGGATGGCGTCCATCGCAGTCCTGAGTTGTCGCGCCGGGTCTGTAACGGTGAATCCGCCGCGGCGTTTCGCGTCCTCGACCTGCTTGGTGAGCTTGCGATGCTCGGCGCTCGGCTCAACGCGTCCAATACCGGTCAGCTTTGCGGCCAGCCCTTTCTCCATGTCCATCAGCTTGCGAACCTGCTGCACTTCACCACGGAGTTGCGCGGCCTTCACCTTAACCTCGTCGGTTGTAGCTGGTCTGAACTTTCCGTAGTCGCTCCATAAATCCATCACCGCCTCGCGCGTGAGCGACGGGTCAATGTCCTTCACGGCGTCGTGCATCGCGTCCACAAGCGCCTCGCGGGTGTCCACGCCGTCGCCGATCAGCTTCACGGCCAGCTTTTTGAGGTAGCGGCCAAGGTTGGATGTGTCACCATCCTCCGCCACTCGCTCGGCCATGCCCTCGATCAGTTGCTCCTTGCTGGCGTTGCGCTTCATCTTCGTCGCCTTGACGCGCTTCGATTCCTCGGTGTCAGCGGCGATGTCGGCTTCGATGATCGCGCGGCTTGCAGCCCAAAGTTCGTCCGCATACGGATCGAGATTCCCGTCAGTGTCGCGGGTCAGCACTTTGAGGGACGCCAGCCACTTCTCTTTGGACAGCTTCTTATCTGCCATCTGGATGACGCCCGCTTGAACGACCTTAGTGAACCACTCTGGCTTCTCTGGATCTGGCGCGAGCGACATCTTCACGTCTGGTTCACCGGCGGCCTTGCTTCCGATACCCTTGTCGAAAAGTCCCATTACACTCCTGACTGCCGGACTGTACTTGGCGCGGAGTTTGGCGACGAACTGCCGGCTGTGCTCCATGATGAGCGGATCGGGCTGGTTCTCCTCGGCTTCCCTTTCGGCTTCGGCCTTGCCCTGCTGGAAGGCGGCTGCTGCGGCTTCGTCGCGCTCAATATTTGCCAGTTCGGTGCGGCGGGCCAGTTCCTTCTCATGCAGCGCAATGATGGCGTCCGCCTGAGCTTTCAATTCCGCCCGCTCGTCGCGTGTCAGCTGCTCGCCGCCCTTGGCCTTGCGCGCACGCTTTGTCAGCATGGCGAACGAAAAGTCGCGCAGCGTCTCCTGCATACGGATTCGCCCCCAGTTGCTCCATGCCGAGCCTGTGCGATTCGTCGCGTCCTCCAGCTCTGTGATTTCTTGCTCTAGGTCGTCCCATCGCTCATTCGCGATCTCGCGCTGCTCTGGCGTGAGGCTTTCGTCCATCGCCCTGTCCGACTGCATCTCGATTTCGTTCTGCAAGGTGCGACGGTGCATCGCCAGCAACGCTTCCTTTTCGGGAGTGATGTCCGGTTGCCCTGCCGTTCCGATGATCTCGCGCACCAGCTCACGCCCTGCGTCCGGGTTGCGGGCGAGTTCCGCCAGCGCGCCTTCTTTTAGCGCCTCAATCGAGGGCTTGGTAATGACGCCAGTTGGCTCGACTTCGCGCGCTGCTCGTGCTGCGTCGGTGAAGGCTCGCTTTGTGGATGTCGCTTCGGGGTTCTCGTCCTTGAGGCTGAACCGGATGTCCGACGTGTCGGGTTTGAAGCGTTTCGAGAGCGGGATCACGAGTGCGCGCTGCGCTTGTATTCTCTCCCGCTCCATTTTTTTTGCCAGCCTGTCCTTTGCGATTCTGTAAGCATCGTCGGTGTGCCATGCAGCCTTCCCTTTGATGGAAGAAGAAAAGGCACGCATTCCGTCCTCATCCACCTTGGCAAGTCGCTTCTGAACTGATTCAGCGGCAGCTTTCCACTGCTCGTAGTCATCCCATCGCTGCCTTGAAGCCTCTTGCTGCGCCGATGTCCGGGGGTTCAAGATGCTCCCAAGAGCGCCTTTCTTCGGCTCTGGATTGTCGTTGAACCACTGGTCGGCTTCGGCTTTGGCGTCCACGTAATCCCTGTAGGCGCGCTCCAGATAGGATGGCAACTGACCGCTCGACGGTCGCTCTGGCGCGGCAGCGTGAAGGATGCTTTCGCCTACTTCTTGCGAGCCTTCGCTTTCGCCTTCTCCAGAAGTAGCGCCCCGATCTCCGCCCGATCTTTTCCTTGAAGCGCCTGCTTCATAAGTTCCTGCAATTCGGGCGTCGAGGGTTCCTTCTGCGTGGATTCGTGCGAGGTATTGTGCATAACTTTGGGGCTCTTGGCCTGACTTTACAATGGACGCCGCCCAAAGCGAGGCCTGAATTTGCCGCGGTGTCCATCCGACTTCATCGGCGAGTTCGCGCATGATGCTTTGCGCCTTGGTGATTTGCTGCGCGTTTGGCTTGTCGGTGCCAAACATCGTGCGAGCGATGTGCCGATCCACAACCGCCGCGTTTTCGTCGCCCGTGCTCGCGCGCTGATACTCTGAAATCTTCGGTCCAAGCACATCGCGCTGCACGCGGATTCGATTCAGATTTCCAATCACTGGCGGCAAATATCCCTCGAATGCCTCACCGCGGATCCACTGACCGTAAGCCTTGAGCGCAAGCGCGACGTTCGCCTTCACGGTTGCCGCCTGCGATGTCGCGCCGAGGAACTTCTGGAAAATTTCAGCGTGCTCATCGAAAAGGTTCTCGATGGTCTGTTTGTGCTCCTCGTACCAATCCCTCCAGTGCGCTTGCTGCATCGCTGCTTCCCGAAGCGCCGCGCGTGACTGACGAACGCGAAGATCCGGCGCGGCGGCGGAGAAGGTTTCGCCGCTGTTCACGATCGGAGACTGCTTCAGCAGCTTCGTCATCGCCTCCACGCCGTTTGCTTCGTCCGTCGGGATGAAATATCGCGTGTCGTAGCCGATGCGCTCGCTGAATCCGCCGATGTAGTTCTTGAAGTTCTCTCCGTCATTCCACCCGAGCCCGGAAATCTCAATCCGGTATTGGCCCGAGACTCGGCGACGATCGATCCTCCAATCGTTCGCGAGCCGGTAGGATGCGCCGTCTTCGAGCACGCTCTTAAATGCCGCCGCAGGTTCGACGGCATTCGCGCTGGCTCCGAGCTTTGCGCGCACGGACTGCACCTGCTTTTCAGGAATGCGGACGCCGAGGAATGTCTTTTTGCCGGCGGTGACGCGGAACACCTGCGGCGCGAAGATTCCAGTGCGATCCCAAATCGGCAGCATCAGCCCAGTGATGAAGTGAATGCGCTTGCGGTCGAACTTCTCCGCGTCGTCGATCTCTTTCTGCCAAATCGCGCGCGCGTCCTCCTTGGTGATTTCCTCGAAGTTGCCGGGCTTGGGAACGTCTTTTTCTGGAGTCACCCCGCTGACTTGCACTTTCGCCCATGTCGCAAGGTTGGTAAGATCGTTCTTAACAGTGGCGTGATACATCGTAACGCCACCGTCGAACACTGCCGATGTCATATCCTGCGCTCGCTCAGAACCCTGCTTCTTGACCATGACGCGCGCATACGGATCTTCCTT
>Ga0208974_1000706_pt1 | contig 13580 bp, 5 predicted proteins | sample GreLakmeER15MSRF_FD_187699 | JGI IMG/M metagenome (GOLD analysis project Ga0208974, IMG submission 187699) | Freshwater lentic microbial communities from great Laurentian Lakes, MI, USA - Great Lakes metaG ER15MSRF (SPAdes) | ecosystem: Environmental > Aquatic > Freshwater > Lake | place: Great...
GCCTTTGCTAATCTGCAAATGGTGAACTCCTACTTTACCGGCGCCCTCTCGACGCCCGGGGGCACGCATCACTCTTACACGGGCCGGCAGGCCTTCTCGGCCATCCTGCCCCCTGCCTTCTACATCTCGACGACGAACAAGTCGAAGGAGAAGGTGATCATCAAGGACTCCGAGCTGATCGAGGGCTTCATCGACAAAGACGTCTACAACGCCATGTCGCACGGCATCATCCCGGTGATCTTCCACGACTACGGGCCCTTCGAGGCGCGGCGCTTCATGGACAACCTGCAGCGTCTCATCTGTCGCTGGCTCATGACGGCCGGCTTCAGCGTCGGCATCAGCGATCTGGCGGTCAGCGACGACATCAACGCGGAGCTCAAGGACGTCATCAGCACCATGAAGGACGAGGCCTACAAGCGCCTGGACGACGTGCGTCGCGGCCGCATGGAGAACACGTCGATGTTCAACAACCAAGAGTACTTCGAGCGCGAGATCATCAACATCCTGAACGACAGCATGAAGAAGGCGGGCGCCATCGGCATGAAGACGATCGACGACCGCGTCAACCGCCTGATCAACATGGTCAAGGCGGGCTCGAAGGGCAAGGACCTCAACGTGTCGCAGATGATCGCGGCCGTGGGCCAGCAGAACGTGGACGGCAAGCGCGTCGCGTACGGCTTCACGGACCGCACGCTGCCGCACTACTGCAAGTACGACGACGGCCCCGAGGCGCGTGGCTTCGTGGAGAGCTCGTTCATTGGAGGGCTGACGCCGTCTGAGATGTTCTTCCATGCTATGGGTGGACGTGAAGGACTTATTGATAAACTGCTTGTCAATAACAGGGAGCGTGAAAAGCGTGATACTCCCTAGTGTGTGGCTTTGCTGACAAGAACAGCATTGCCACGCGCGACACTACTGGTTGCGGGAATCTCCTGAGAGCTCTATCTACCACTCTTTGTTGGAAACATCGAAGAGGAACACGGTTAATCGCCGTACCCAATGGTAATAAGGATAGAGATTGGACAATCCGCAGTAGACTGCCTAACCTCGCTATGATAAGAGCAAGGCAGCTACTCAGAGAACGGTAAGTAGTGGGTCTGAGCGAGCTAATCACTCGCGATGAAGGCTTAAGGTACGTTCCGGCCCCTGGTGAAAGCCAGGGGATCAACCGACAGCGGTTAAAAGCGTGTCACACGACACGAAGCTTCTGATTATCGAGAACAATCGTCCCAAGGTCATCGAGATCGGTGCTTGGATTGATGGCTATCTGGACGCGAGCGTTCACAAAAGCAAGGTGGTTCTTTCCGGACCCGAGGACGCCAACATGGAGCTCATTGACATATCCAAGGTCGGTGTCGAGGCTTATGTGGCTTCGACCGACGACAATGGTCGTATGGACTGGCACAAAATTACAAACGTTACTCGCCACGACCCAAGCGAGTACATCTACAACATCAAGACCAAGTGGGGGCGCGAGGTGTCGGTTGTGGCATCGAAGTCCCTTCTCATCTGGAACGACGAAACCCGCACATTCGAGGAACGGGACTCAGAGGATGTCAAACTCGGCGACATGGTCCCCACGACTTTCAACATGCCCATGTACAAGGAGACCATATCGGAGGTTGACCTACGCGATTACCTGCCAGCTGGCAAGTACATGTACGGTACCGACTACAACAGTGGGCTCCTAAAGTGCCCGGTCAAGAAGTTCAAGGTACTCGACGACCACGTGTACCTGAGGTGTGCCAAGTACAACTCGACGCCGTTGAAGGAGACGTTTGAGCTGAACAGAGAGAATGGGTTCTTTATCGGAATCTATCTCGCCGAAGGCAACACGTGCAAGGACTACGTTGGCATTGCAAACAACGATCCGGAGATTCAGAAGGCGGTGCGCGACTGGTTTGAGAAGCAGAACATCACGCACACGACGCAGGTAAAGCCCTTCGACCCGAAGCGGCCTGGTCTCTCCACGTCGATACGTGGGTACTCGAGCATTCTGGTACAGTTTCTGGAAAGCTTTCTTGGAAAGTACTCTTCGGGCAAGTATGTGCCAAATGAGGCCTTTCTCGCGCCTGATGAGTTCATCAAAGGTCTCATTGATGGCTACATATCTGGCGATGGCTGCGTCACAGACTACCACGTTGTCGTAACCTCTGTGTCGAAGGTTATGATTGAAGGTATGAGCGCTCTGCTGGCCAGATATGGCATCTTTACGAAGTTGTCCAAATGTCAGCAGAAGAAGAACAACATCGGCAGCAAGAACATCCTTATGCGGTACGAGTTGCATGTGCAGTCCAAGTACGTGTACCGCTTCGGTGAGGTGTTCACCCTCACTCACGCAAAGAAACAAGAGAAATTGGACGGTCTTTGCGCGAGGACTACGCTTGACAACATGTCCTTCCTGTACGAGGAGCACAACAACGTCATGAAAGACAAGATTATCTCTATCGAGAAGGTCCTATCGAGCAGTGACGAAAAGTACAAGAAGGTCTATGACATCACGGTTCCGGAGACGCTGAACTTCCAAGTGTTCAACGGCATGAACTGCCGTGATACGTCATCTACAGGCTATATACAACGTCGTCTCATAAAAGCGATGGAGGACGCAAAAATCTATTACGACCAAACCGTCCGCAACGCGGCTGGCTCCGTGGTACAATTCATCTATGGCGAGGACGGCATGGAGGGCACCAAGATCGAGAAGCAGCTGGTGCCGACGATCGACAAGAACGTCTTCGACATCGACGCCGACTACCACCTGCGCACGCGGGATCCGCTCGACATCCACCTCACGTCCGAGGCCATGGACGCCATGCGCACCGAGGGCGCCTGGGCCGCCAGGGCCACCGCTCACTTCGAGAAGCTGCTCGAGGACCGCGCTTACCTGATCGAGAAGGTCTTCCGCGGCGAGAAAAACAACAAGGTCTACTACCCCATCCCGTTCGAGCGCATCATCAAGACGGCCCACGAGCGCGCCAAGGCCGTCGGCATCGCCGATCTCCCCACGGACCTGACGCCCACGGTCATCCTCGACGGCATCGACGGCATCATCAAGGACCTCCTCATCCAGCCGGGCCAGGGCACCTTCTACCTCGAGCTGCTCACGCGCGTCTACCTGTCGCCCAAGCCGCTGCTCTTCAAGTACCACATGAAGAAGGACACCTTCACCTGGGTACTCTCAGAGGTCCGCCGCTACTTTGCGGAGGCCATTGCTGCGCCCGGCGAGATGGTCGGCATCATTGCAGCCCAGAGCGTGGGCGAGCCGCTGTCGCAGCTGACGCTCGACTCGTTCCACGTGTCCGGTACCGCCGCGGCCGTCAAGGCCACCAGCGGCGTGCCCCGCATCAACGAGCTCCTCTCGGTCAGCAAGAACATCAAGAAGCCGAGCCATCTGATCTACCTCAAGCCCGACGTGGGTACCGTCACCAACCCGACCGAGACCGACGAAGAGGGCGTGCACGCGGACCCACGTGTTCGCGAGGCCAAGGAGCGCGCCATGCAAGTACTGCGCTCCCTCGAGACGACGCGCCTCGAGGACATCATCGCGTCCACCGAGATCTTCTTTGATCCCATGGCCGACGACGCCTTCGACACGACGCTCACCGAGGACCAGCGCTTTCTGGACATCTACCGCGCCTTTGAGGACATCTGCCCGAGCGCCGACGGCCCGACGACGCCCTGGGTCCTGCGCATGACCATCGACCGCGCCAAGCTGCACGCGGCGCGTCTCACCATGACGGAGCTCTACCTCCGCATCATCGCCGGCAACCCGCACATTCGCTGCCTCTTCAGCGACGACAACGCGTCGGAGCTGGTCATGCGTATCAAACTGATTCAGGAGAACGACAAGCCGATCGAGGACCACGTTGCGGCGCTGAAGGCCCTGGAGCAAACGCTGACGCACAAGCCGACCAAGGGCGTCGAGCGCATTCGCAAGGTGTCGATGCACGTCAAGAACAGCGAGAACTACAACGCGGCGACGCAGGCCTTCGAGAAGCGCAGCGAGTGGGTACTCGACACGGACGGCAGCAATTTCGCCGAGATCCTGGCCAACCCCAACGTGGACGCGACGCGCACGATTACAAACGACCCGCGCGAGATCAACGCCGTCCTTGGCATCGAGGCCGCGCGCAACAGCCTGCACTTCGAGATCATGGACGTCATCCGCGAGTCGTCGGTCAACTACCGGCACCTGTCGCTGCTGATCGATACCATGACGCACCGCGGCACGCTGATGCCCATCGATAGGCACGGCATCAACCGCGGCGACGTCGGCCCCCTCGCCAAGTCGAGTTTCGAGGAGACCACGGACATGCTGATCAACGCCAGCGTCTTCAGCGACTACGATCGCGTGAACGGCGTGTCCTCTACGATCATGCTGGGCCAGCTGCCACCCTGCGGCACGGGCGACTGCGAGATCCTGCTGGACGAGGACGCGTATATGGGCATGCTCCGGAATGTGCGGCACCAGCTCAAGACGATCAAGGAGACCGAAGGAGAGGACCGGGAGGACCACGCATCCGACGAGGAGGAGCATGAGCACAGCACCGACCCGTGCGCCATATCGGCTCTGGAGTTTAAGTACAAGCCGGCGTACAAGCAGCCGATTGGGAACGCGTTTGGGGTGCCCGAGGTTGGGTTCTGAGGAAAAATAACGACGAATGTGTAACCTTCTTTTTGCAACTGTGCTACATTTACGTGCAAGTCCCACCGCTACCTTGTGCACCAATTGCACCAATTCCTTGCATATCACATTTTTCAATGTGTATTTTTTCCCATCCAGCGCGATTTGTGTTGTTAAACTCTGCAGCACCATTCTTTCCCCAATGGGCAAGAAGACGCCGCCCGTTCACTTGCTCGCGTAAAGTAATAGAATCTCCATGTTTTACAAACCTCTTCAAGTCATCTTCATTTATGCACGTGTTCCCAATACAAAAACGCCCATCTGCAATAAATTTGAAGCGAGGCACACCTTCACCACCACAACCTGTAGTGCGACACGAGTCGCCCCAAATCTGTAGGCTTTCGTCGGGATTATCATTTATTGTCAGGCGCATGTGTGACTGATCCGAAGATGTGTGTCTCTTTTCAATAGAATAGTAATCAGTATTATGCCCACCACCTGGTGTAAGGGATACCTTACCATTTACATTTAGGTTGTTGTTCAACGACACATCCCCATTTTGCTTAACAGAGAGCGCATTGATGCCATTGTTGTACAGGTTTAGATCGCGGTTGCCATCGGCCCAAATGCCCCGGTTGGTGCCATCACTTCCCATATACAAGTTATCCCCATGATTACCGGACACTCGGATCCAGTTCCAGTTGCCATCGCCACGCGCCACATTAAGGCGACCGCTGATGCCTACATCTGTGGAGTTGGAGTACAAGCTTGGCGTCCACAGTCGCCCCGCCGCAAAGCCGCCATTGTAGCCCTTGCCATCCTTGTCGAACATGCGCAGCCAGTCGTCGTTGGCGTGGGCATCCCCGACGCCTGAGAACAAGAACTTGTCGCCCAAACGAATCTTCTTGGATTGGATAACATCGTGCATCGTCGCCGCATTAAAGCCAGGGCCGACGGGACCCTGGTCGCCTTTTTGACCCGGAATACCTGGCACTCCCTGAGCACCGGGTGCCCCGTCCCGCCCATCTGCACCCTTGGGGCCGACGGGCCCGGCGTCGCCCTTCGGTCCGATTGGCCCTTCAGGACCCACCGCACCTGGCTCTCCCTTGGGGCCGATGGGGCCCTCGCGGCCCACGGGTCCAACCTCGCCTTGCGGCCCCGGGTAGCGCACCTTCTCAACGTCCGCCGCCGTGGCCACCAAGTTGCCATTGATCGTCAGCGGCGCCATCAAATCCACACCGGCATGCACCTTGAAGCGCTTCTTGGGATCCTTCGAGGCCACCTCCACATGCGTGGGGCTGTCGCTACGAAAGCACACGCCCTCGGCATTACATGTGAACGGGTTCGTGTCGACCGCCACCTCCTGCGGCGCAATGACGGCCGCCTCTTCGGCATAATGCTCGGATACCGGTCGGAAGGCATAGTACCCGATGGCCGCCAAGACCACAAGGTACAACAACAGCGTCCAACTGGCCGACGCAACAGCCTTGCCCATGTTATTGCCTTGCAGCACCCTACTTGTGGTCGACAAAAAAGCACTTAAGAGGGTGAGCACATATAAGGTGTGATGTGAAGCCAAAGCAAAAACGAAAGCCAAGCGAAGCCATGGAGCCCTCGAGCAAACTCCACCTCTGCGTCATAAGGACGCAAGAAGGCAAGACGTTCAGAGCCATCGATCGCATTTTAACAGAGGTTGCCAATGACCGCATCTTTGGCCGCAGCATCCACATAGTGTTTACCATGAACACACTCCTCAACAATGCCCAGTTCGCAAAGCGCCTTCAGGACATCGAGGAGGCACACAAGGGCGCTGTGGTTGTGTTTTCCAGCAGATACGAAGGGCCCTACCGGCACGTCACGAGCAAGACCGAGCTCCAGGGCATTTGTCTTGACCAAGATACGTGCCCGCGCGTTGTGGTTATGTGCAACAACACCCGGCGTTGCACGGACGGCCTCGACTTTCTCAAGGTCCTCAACCGAAACCGAACACACATACATCGCGCCTTTGCCTACTACGACGAGCTCCACAAGTACATCAAGGGGGTGCGCAGCCAGATCGAGGCGCTCAACGCCATGCCCATCGTCAAGGGCATCATTGCGATGACGGCCACGCCCAACGGCATATGGATGAAAACGGGCTTTTGGAGTCGCATCCAGCTCTTGTACCTCGACGACCTCAACGACGCCAATTACTCCGGCATCAAAGACATGGTCTTCAACTGCATCGACCTTCCAGGAGTCAGTCAAAGCCACTTGACACACGGTTCCGTTCGGGAGGCAGAGAGGCACGTCATTGCCTATGTTGAACACATTCTCGACATAAATCCCATCATCTTGGCCACGGGATCGCGCTCCTTCATACCGGCACACACGCGCCAGGTCGGCCACAACCGCATTCGCGACATCATCTTTGAGCGCTGCCCCGAGGCCGTCGTCTGCCTTTTCAACGGCGCCGAGAAGACGCTCAAGTACATGGACGGAACTACCAAGATCGGCAATGGCGACATGAAAACGATCGGCCTATCGTGCGTCAATGAAGAGGCAAGCGAGTCCATTGCGCGCATCATTAAGGAGCAAGGTCTGACCGGTCGGCCCTTGGTCATCACGGGCTACTTGTGCGTCAACATGGGCCAGACGCTGCTGCATCGGTCGCTCGGCACCTTCACAACGATCATTATCAGCCACCTGGATCTCAACAACGATGATATTTACCAGCTTATGGGACGTGGCTCGGGTCGCACAAAGGGCTGGGGCAGCGCGTACGTGCAAACACAGGTCTACTGCCCAACGGCCATCATGCACCGATGCTTGGTCATGGAAGAGTGCGCTCGTAATATGGCCAGAGAGCACAATGGCGACGTTGTCTCGCAAGAGGATTACCGCGCCCCGATGAAGACCATGGGCGAAGCCGGCGAGGCGGCAATCAACAACATGCGTGGGCGTGACGTGGAGGTCGAAGCTAATGCCAATGCCAATGCAGACACCGACAAGGCCTTTCAGATCTTTGACAAACAGGCGCAGGCCATCGAGTTCGCCCTCAAGGAACTGGGCTGGAAAATCTCAAAGCGCCCAACCAACGATGCGCCCAAGACGCTGCTCGAGGCTGGAGCCAACCCATCGGTCGATGCGCTCCTCAAGCGCATGTGGGGCATCGACGCAAACACCAAGGTCCGCATGGTCCCGACCAAGGAGGCCAAGTGGTGTGTTTACTGGCGGCCGAGCCGTATTGTTTAGCCTGATATTGGCCTCTGTTGGGATAAACCTACACTGTTTGGCCTAACATGATATGTCGGGCTTGACAGTGTCTGTTGGGATTAACGGGGTTGTTGGGCATAACGTGAGATGCGTACGGTGAGACGTCGTAAGTAACAACCGTAACACAAAAACAACTTCTTTTTCATAAGTGCAGCGCTCATGTACCGCTCATGCATGAGCCCGCCGCCAAGCCGCATGCTTCCACAAGCAGCACGCCACATGCTGAAGGTCCGCCGGTGCATGACGCAAGCTGGTCCACAAGCCTTGGCCAATGGGCGCATACCCTAGAGCGCTCGCCGGGGGAGCCGTAGCCGCAGACGACACTTCTTTGTACAAGAACACAAAGGGCCGACGCCATACGTCCTCGCGACTCCATTCCTCATTGCATAGAAGTACAGCACACGAGATCAGGTCCTTGGTGGAGCCTCGGGCTACCTTTGGTTGAGCAGAGGTACTAGGGCCCATAGGGTCAGCACCAGTGGCACACACCTCGATCACGTCGTCCGCCTTGAAGTCCGCACACCGCACCGGTACATCTGCATCCTTTTTGCCATAGTCTATGCTCGAAACAATCATGACCGTTACGCCTGTCAAGCGTGCCCACAAGCTCAGATGCAAATCGTTGTACGGAAGGTCTGCAAACGCAGTAACAAGCCAAGTGACCCTCGTGTCCAAAGGCGCAGCCATGAGGACATCGAACGCCTTGCTGAGCGACGCCGACTTGAGCACACTCGCCAACGACCGCAGCGCATCGAGGACGCCCGGTTGCTTGCACAGCAGCTCGAGGGCCACACGGTCGCCGGCCACCGTACCCGCCAAGTAGACTCTCATAGCCAAGGTCAACATGGAGGCATTGGTAGGAATGGAGCTCTCTTTGGCCGCCCAAGCAAGCCAAGCCTGAAGGGCACGATCGGCCTGCGACGCACTCGCGCTGATTTGTATGGGCCAGTCGCGCCACGAGTACAGCCGGGCATCGGCCCATTTCCATGGCAGCTTCTTTGGCTTGGCATCCGCTACCGTGGCCGGCCTTGAGATCCGTCGCACCGAGTTGGCCTGTCCCCACAGCAGACCAAAGGCGCCACGTACCACGACGACACGGCGCGGCCGCGCTCCCCGAACAGGCCGCAACAGCTCTTCGGGCAGGCCGCGCTGCACGGCCAGTTGCGAGAACAGCCACTGCTTGGCACCTGTAGATATTTCGTAGGACAAGAAAGGCCATGTGTCTCCGGTCTGTCGCATCCATCCTTCAATGGCCTCGGGCGTTCCAAGGGGCATCTCAACGAGGGCTTCCTCAATCAAGGGCGCCTTATCGGGAAAGAGATCGAGAGCCACTTGCACAAAGACCTGGCGTGTCCGGGCACCCGCGGCCAAGAACGGCTCGACGTGCCGCTCGTACTCTTGCAGCATCTTGCGCCCGACCATCCAACGCGCCGCGGCCCACTTGCGGCGCCCTGCGTCCTTCGCAGCTCTTTGCTTCCCGACAATGTCTTTCGAATCCAGGACGGGAATGATGGGTGGCGCGTCGATGATGGGTGCCTCGCTCGCCGTGGCTTTGCTAGCGTCAATACCCAGACCAAAGGCCCTCAGAATCGCCGCAAACGCAACGTCGCCCTCGCTCGCTCCGTCAACCGTACCACCAGCCTCTACTTGACCACCCCAATCCTCTTGGTACATCACGGTAATGCTGGGCACCACGGCCACAAGGTCCAACAAAGCCAGAATGGGCACGCGACCGCATGGTACGTAACGTTTGTTGCGCGTCAGCAGGCCAACGATCGCCAGGTCGGGCGATACGATGCAATGCTTCCACCGGTACTCCGAGAGCAGCGCAAGGTCTAGCGCGGCATCGATGGCCCGGGCATGCTCGACCCACGCGTGAGTGGCAGGCACTGCTGTGGCAACGCCCGAGTCACACTTAGCCATGAGGTCCTTGACGGCACCCGTGGGCTTGACAGGACCCGAGCCGGGACCCGAGCCCACGCCGCTCAGCAAAGGCTTGCTCAGCTCGATGGGCTCGTAAAAGCCTTGATCGTGTAGGAGCATGGCGACATTGGCCTCAGCACCCCCAAGTGGCAGCGCCGAGTAAGGCACCGCCGACGGGCACCGCATGTGAACGACCTCGGGATCGGCAGCATCGCGCTCCCATATGACCAGATGCACACCGAGCCGCCGTATGGCATCGACCAACAGGCTGGCGTCTTTGGCCTCGCTGCTCTGAAGGTACGTCTGGAACCGCACGTACGCCTTGTAGATGCTGAGCTCTCGAGACACACGACGTTGGAGTCGAATGCTTGCGCTCGACCCGGCAATAGCAGCAACAATAACGTCCTTGAGCCTGAAGAGCCTGACGTAAGCACGTTGGGCAGGAGCGCCAATCCAAGCCAGCCACTTCTTCACCAGGGCCGGTTGGCTCGCAGCCACAATGCCCTCGGTGCCCACAAAGGCCGCCAGAACCTGACCATCCTCGAGGCTCACAAAGACCTCAGGGGTAATGGCGGCCATGAGCTTCTTGAGCAGGGCTGACCTTGGATTGGCTGACCCAGACCCCTCTTCCTCAGCAACCAAATGACCCACAGCATGCATGAAGCTGTCGGTCCCATGCAAGATGCCACGGCGCAATAGGCACGGCTTGGACGTGACCTGCTGACTGCACTGGCCATGCAGCAGCGTCGGCGGATGCAGGACCATATGCAGCGTCTTTGGCAGCGTCCCCCACCGATCCTTGGGAAGGGGTGCCGGGTGGGTCAGGAGGTAGTTGCTGGGCTTGGCGTGTTCGGCGGCCATAGTTGCTGCAGTCGCAGTTGCCGACTTTGCCGCAACAGAAGCAGGGGGCGGCGGCAGCACCTTGGCCCGACACTTCTGCTCGTGCGCCGGCGCCGGCGGCTTCCCGTAGCAGCACAGCAGGCACGGCTCCTTGGCATCGGCCGCCATGCTCTTGGCATTGAAACCTAGGTACCTCTTTTTCTCAGGGTCCTTCTTCCAGTGCGCATTGTCCCACACTTGAATGCCCGCCTTGCCGTTCGGGCACTTGTTGCCGGCGGCCTTGTACTGCGGCTCAGACAGCGGCACCTTGTCGTCGGGGCACCAAACGGTCGGACAGAAGTAGACGTTGTGCTTGGCCACGTTGGGATCGGAACCGTACTCGACGTGGTTGGCCACGGTCTCTTTGTACTGTTGCGGCAGCGCTGCCCACGCCGCCTTCGACAGGACCATGGGCTGTGAGTTGCTCGCCGACTGACACTTTTTCGAGAACTGTTTGCCAAAGAGCTTGGCGTCGGCCTTCTTGAGGTCGGCTAGGAAGTCCAGGCCGCCTCCGGCTACGCTTCTACCTCCTCCTGCGCTGCTGCTGCTAGAACTCAAACTCAAAGCAAAGGGATCTTCCTCTAGCTCAGCAACCGCAGCAGGTGCCGGCTGAGAAGGGCCCGCAACAGGGCTATTGGAACGCTTTGGGCTCGTACGGCTGTTGGGTGGTTGCTGCTGCACAGATGCAAACATGCCGTCCAGCCACATCATGGCCATGGCAGCATCGTCGTGAGAGGGCACATCGCGCATCAAGAGCTCGAGGCTGTTGCCGTTGACGGAGAGCCCGATGGTCACCGTCATGCCCATGGAGACACGTGCTCCGCGCACCAGCGCTGGCGCGGTCGCTGCCGCCTTACCCACGACCTCCGGAGGCGCGTCCAATGCATCGATGCTGGCTTCCACAAGGGCCCGAGCGTCGGCCGGTGCAAAGCCGTGACCTTCGACGAGGTCCTCGACGATGCTGTCGACGTCCACGCCCAAGTTGAGGCGGGCGCTCACGACGTTGGCAATGTCGACGCTGGCGACGTAGTTGGATGCCCGCAGCCATTGCAGCAGATACACCGGCCGTGCAGCGCCACTGGCGGCCACACGTCGCACTTGCGTGAAGTCCATGTAGGCACTGAGCCCCTCCATCCACGTGCGTAAGTCGGCTGCGTTTGCGGCGCTGTTCAAGGCTACGCTGTCCAGCGTCCATGTATGACGCAAGGTCATCAGAGACACACCGATGCGTGGCTTCAGTCCGAGCGCATTACTGAGCCAAGGCTTCAAGACGGCAAAGAGCCCCCGCTCGTACTCTTTCATAGCGTCGCCCCCTTCTACACGTGGGTGCATGCGCAGCTCGATGGCGCCGGTTGCACTCACGATCAGCTTGCCCATGCTGCCCCCATAAGCCACCGTCATGACCAGACGAGCCCCTTGCATCGTCGAAGACCGATGGATCCGCCCGTAGTCCAGCCGTTCCTTTAAGTCCCCTTCCGGAATGGTGTGTGCACGATAGAGCTTGTAGAGCACGTGGTGGATGTCGTCGACCCATTGAATCAGGGGAACGTGGGCCGATGCGTGCAGCTGGGCAAAGACGGCCTCGATGTTGAGGGCGCCTCCGGTAGTCGCTGTCCACACGACCTCTGCGTATCGGAACGACGCGATAGTGTACCGAAACCCCAACGACGCGGCGGCCTCGCGCCCCTGCGTCATCAGCAAAGAGCGCACCACGGTGTCCGTCGGTGACTTGACCTTGCTCCACTGCACCGGCCATACGAATGGACTGTCGGCCGGAAGGTCCGATAGCAGAGCGATGTTCAAGGGGGGCCGACCGATCCACGAGCGCTCTGTCGACACACGCGCCCCTGCTGCTATTGCGTTTTCGAACGGGCTGCTAGGGCCGCTTACAGACCATTTAAAGAGCACAGGCCCGCTGTCCCTCCATGCCACCAAGCCCTCGCCACTCTCGATCTTACGGCGCCCGAGCACCGCCATGAGTATGCGCTTGCACGCCACGTCCGCCCGCTCGTCCATGGGCATCCATTGATAGACCCAGTGCACCGGTGCCGTCTTCCGTAGGCGCTGCACCTTCTGCCAGGTCGCCTTGGGCACGTGTTGCACCAACAACTCATCGGACTTGCGACTTGGCAGGGGAACGAGGTCGCCTATGAAGACGTAGGTGGCGCTGATTGCCCCGTTAGTCCAAAGATGCACTAGGAAAGGGGCAATCGTTTGCATGGCCGGCCCTCTATCCTCCCAAACCTCTATTATGGGAGGCGAAAATGGGCTTTGGGATTGTTTGGACACTACGTTTTTTACACACAAGCCGCTGAGCTGCCACCTACACCACGTGAATGCCGTTGGTGCCGTTGGTGCCGTTGGTGCCGTTGGTGCCGTTGGTGCCGTTGGTGCCGTTGGTGCCGTTGGTGCAGTTGCTGTTGATGGCCATGTCCTCCGGCGTGATGTAGCGCACCGAGTAGCCCACCGAGTACACCTGCGACATGGTGTCACAGTTGCTATGAAGAATGCTCCTAACAGCCAGAGCAACCCGAGCAGCACGTTGCGCCACAAGCTTGTTGTTGATGATGGTCTGCATGATGGGAAGTCGGGAAGGAGTGTCCATTGAACCTAAAGCTAAAGCTAGACCTGAAACTGATGGAGGAAGGGAAGGGCGCGACCCACTGTCAGTTGGCTTCGGGCCTGGGGGTACCGACGCGCACGAATGTTGCTAAACGCTAGCAAGGCTGGGTTTGTTGCGTGCGGAATCAAAAGAATGAATCAAATTTGCGGGCGGCGGAGCGAAGGGACACACCTGGCGGCGGAAGGGGCGATCGGGGGGAATGACCGACCCGGCCGGCGGGGGCCGCCTTATAAGGCTCGGGGGTTCCAGGGTGCCGCCGATTCGCATCCTTGCATA
>Ga0208974_1000708_pt1 | contig 13545 bp, 15 predicted proteins | sample GreLakmeER15MSRF_FD_187699 | JGI IMG/M metagenome (GOLD analysis project Ga0208974, IMG submission 187699) | Freshwater lentic microbial communities from great Laurentian Lakes, MI, USA - Great Lakes metaG ER15MSRF (SPAdes) | ecosystem: Environmental > Aquatic > Freshwater > Lake | place: Great...
AAAGGATGTATCCAAGACCAACAACTTGTGATGCAATAACCACCAAAAGAATCTTATCCATCATTGACATACCATCTTTTTGAGGAATTTGCAATTTCTGGAACTCTTCTGCTAGTCCTTGAGCTTTCACACACTTCTTCTCAGCATGAGAAGCCAAAGACAACTCACGGTTTGCTTTGATAGCTGCAACTATTGCATCAATCATCTCCTGTTTGGTAACAGGCTTGTTTTCGCCTAGATCAGATTGAGGATTGGATGATGCTGCAATGTGTTCAACAACTTGCATCGGAACCTTTGATTCCAAAGATTCTATCTTTTGCTCAACAACATTTCCAGTATTAGGGTCGATTGTTTCTAGTTTTCGTTCATAAAGCATGGGTTTGCATTTTTCAACGACCCTTTGTTGTAGTTTCAAAGGGCGTTCGTCTTCAACCAATAATTCAACAACTTTTTCGCATTCTCCGTTGGAGTTTTTGATTTCAGTAACTCTGCGTTCAGCCCTGCGACCGTCTTCAAGAGTCCACTTTTCGATTTTCACATCGTCCATAATCACCCCTTTTTTAAGGAATTAGCTATACTATTTACTCTTTAATCTCACTTTTATTTCAGAAATAATTACTTTTTGATTCTTGAAAAAATCTTCAACTTGTAATTTGGCAACTTCACATGCTTGTTCGTAGTTTTCTGATTCAATAAAACTAAGGTTTTTATATTCAATGCCCAAACCCCTATTGTATCTAACCACACCAGACCATTTCAAAATCCTTGGTTTTTTCAACATTTCTATCGCAAACTCAATTGCTTGTCCATAACTGTCACATTCTTTTGCCTCGATTGTGAAGTTGCTTTCTGGAACAGCTTCTTTTTTAACAATAAATTTACCATTGCTTGGATAAACCAAAAATCCATTGAGAATGATGTCACGCAATTCTTCGCTCATACGACACCCCTATGTTAGGCCCCACTTTTGTTTGAACTCATTAAGCAATTCTTGCCTTTTCTTGTTGGCAGCTTCTACCAACTTCTTTCTTTCTTGAGGTCTCTGTAATCTTTCTACTTTCTTGGCGTTATCATAAATTTTTTCCAACTGATTTTCCCAAGACTCGTGAGGCACATAAGATTCTAACTCGCCACCTATTTCCCAATAAACCTTTTGACCATTAAATTCGCAAATTATTTCACGATGATGAAAATGCACATAAACTGAAAGATTTATACCACGGGACAAACCATCATAATGCAAACCTATCTCGTAACTGTGATCGTTCTCTCCTATAGTAGGCATTTCATCGTCTTTTTCTAAGTCAAAAGGATCGCTCAGAAATGTCTGTTCAAATGATCGACTACCTTGTTGAATTATAGGTTGGCCTAGACGCTTGGCAATTACAGAGATTTTCCCCTCCATTCCCATATATCCTCGGCGCATAGCCTCAATTGTTCTTGCCTCACGAATCATTTGCTCACGATTCATCTTTACCACCTCTGATCACTATATATTCATGTCGTGAATAACTAACTCAAAGGAGCAACATGTTGCAAGGAATACTGAATTGGTTTAGACAAAACACTAGATTCATTTTTGAGAACGATCCACTTGTTGATTCTCAAGCAATTCCAACAACAAAAACTAATCTCAACAAAACATACCTAATCGACGCTTCAGCACCATCTCTCGTAATCGAAAAATTAATGCCAACATCAACGGCTTTGCCAATGACTTCTCAAGGAGAATCTGGTGGAGGATATGCTCTTGGAACATCACAACAGCAAGCTGCTGGTCTAAAGCAAATCGTAAATGAAGCACTTGTTTACATGATGGCAAAATCCCCCAAGAAAATTGTAAAATGGGCAGCTACATCAAATATTTCTCTCGTATCCAGAGCAGGAACTGACATCAATGCTTTTTATGACAGAAAAGCTTTGAAGTTCTTTTACTTCACAGACAAATTAAGAAAAAAAACAGTATTTGCATGCGACTCAAGAACTGTAGTTTCACACGAATTTGGTCATGCTCTCCTCGATATTCTAAGACCTGATCTTTGGAACTTGGTTTCAGATGAGATTTGGGCATTTCATGAAGCATTTGGCGATATGGTAGCCATGCTCAACAACCTTCAATATGAAGCATTAATCGATGCGGCTACAAAAGAAACTAAAGACCTGACAAAATCAAGCGTCTTAACAAGACTTGCGGCAGACATGGGAATAGGACTATATGGTTTAACAAAAGGAACAAGCGGCGAATTGAATAATTGCCTTCGTGACATTTCACAAAAATTCCAATATGTTAGCCCATCAAGTCTTCCTAGTGATGGAAGAGATGATCAAATTATCAATGAGCCTCATAGCTTCAGTCGAGTTTTCTCAAGCATGTTTTGGTATATTCTCGTACAAGTTGCAAATTCATACATTTTAGTAGATAAACTCGCACCCAAAGCTGCTTTGGTGAAAGCAAGAGATACTATGTCAGTTTATTTACTTGTTGCTGTAAGCAGTGCATCAGCAAATAACAAGTTTTTTAGATCAGTATGTCAAGAAATTATGATTGCAGATAAAAAAGCAGGAGGAAGATTCCAAAATCTTTTCATGTCAATATTTGTTGAATGGAAGATGTATGAATCTCCAATCAAAATGCTTAGTAAATTAACTTATGACGATGTCATTAAGAATATTGATCAGGATTTTGAATACCAAGACCACGGGACAATCAAAGCTTTACATGTAGGATCAAGCAAAACAATAAAACTTTCTGATTCTGTTGGTGTAGCCTCTTTAGCTATGAACCCATTGTTCTCAGCAGAAATAGAGGTTGCGGCAAAATCATCATATTACTTCGATGAAAACATGATACTTCAAGAAGCAATAGAATCTACTGAAGCAGAAATATTACAAAGCGCAACAAACTGTCTTAACCTAATCGATAAGAAAAATTGGCTAGGCGAAAGTGACAAAGCACAATTTGAACTTGTTGATGGAAAACTTCAAAGAACAAAGATTGCTGCATGCGGATGTAATAAACCTAATTATTGCATACCCGGATCACCCGAGTATCAAAAACCTTGGAAGCCTAAAAACAACGCTGGTTGTATTAAATGCCGAAATCAAAACTGTTTGCCTAAATCATGTGATTGCACCAGCCCTACTCCTCCAGCACCACCTAAAACTGGATGTTATACAACATCATCAACATGCAAAACAACAAGTATAAGAGTCGGCAATAAAACTTCAAGGAAGGTCTGTTAGTATAACATTATATGTGTTTTTAACAGGTTGTCCTTTATCATTATAAAAAATCGTGTTTGTGTTCGCATCAATTTTTGTGTATAAAAGTTCAGCATATGGCTTGTCGCCCATCAAATTGATGCGAACAGACACTTCAACAATTTTAAGTTTAACTTGTCTTATTGTTATCTTGAATTTATTTTTTTCACCAGCAGTCAAAAAATAACCATCCTTAGTCTTTTCGTCACTATGAATTTGATGGTCCAGTTCTTTAAGGGAATTTTTTGTAGCCCTGTAAATGATCATCAAATCTTCGTTGTAATATTTTTTAGCCTCTCCTTGTTTCCACATTACAACCCCAGTTATAATAGGACCAACTAGGAATGGAGCTACAGAGCAGCCGCAAACAAAAAAACTCAAAAACAATACTAATTTTTTCATAGTCTTCTCCTATGATAGTTAGTATCGCAATATTTCATAAATCTGTTAAAATATAACAGATAACCTCAATATAAGGAGACCTAACCGTGAGTGATGAATTAAGAGAAATCTTTATGCTTTATTGCTTAGAAGAAGTTGAAAAATCATGGTCTTCATCGTTGTTCAGCAAAGTTGATTTTGATGAAGATGAAGACGACGAAGACGATGAAGATGGTGACGATGATGACGATGATGAAGACTATATTTGGAATGACAACGAAGACGAAGATGATGATGAAGACGATGAAGATGATTGGTACGACGACGAAGATGACGATGATGACGATGATGAAGACGATGAAGATGATTGGGACGACGACGAAGAAGATGATGATGACGATGATGATGACGATGATGACGATGATGACTGGGATGACGAAGATGAAGATGAAGAAGATAATTATTGATTAAAAAATAAAACAATAATTCCAAGGGAGTCCATGATAATATGGACTCCCTTTTTTGTTTATAAAGACTCTATATATTTACAAAACCTATGAGGATTTTATGGCAAGATTCTTTTGTTTGATGTTATTTTTTGCCACCAACTTCATGGTCTTGGCTGAAAAACCACCAATTCCATTTGAAGAAAGAACATTCCCTCAAAAACCAAGCATCAAACAATTCCCAAGCGTTTACCTTGCTGTCGATACAAATCCAATAGTCGCCTATGACGGCGCTATTGACGAAGATCTTTCTGACCTCATGGTTCCCATACCAATGAGAGATCGAGTATTCAACAGAACAGGAATTCAATGCGTATGGGCATCAACAGAAGCACTGGGAAGATACGCAGAAGAACCAAAACTAATCAACCTCACAGACGACCCAGAATGTAAAAGCTACGCTGGACCAGCAAGTTATTCACGGAAAATGAAAGAGCGTGGCGTAAAATACCAAATGACATATGATACAAGTGAAAGAAATTTAATTAAAAAGTCAGTCGTGCAAGAAAGAAGAGGATGTATGTTCTGCGTCCCCGGTCATGCAATGGTTATGGTTCATTACGATGAGAAAAAAGGAATTGTAAAATACTTCAATAACTCAGATAGATCATTGGCAATAAGAACTTGGACAATGGCTGAATTCAATAAAAGATTTGAAGGATGGGTTTCAGTAATTTATGCCGATAATGATATAGTACCACAAAAATATTCACCTCAAATTCCACAATTACCCATCATAGACAGAAATAGCCAACAAGGAATATACGACAAAGAATATATCTTGCAACCATCAAAGAATTGAAAATGATAAAATTTCCAAAAAATCCATTTATGATATTTGCTCATGCAAGGTGTGGATCAACACAATTGACAAAAATACTTAACACAAATGACATCAAAACCATGTACGAGCCATTCAGCAGAGGTTATCACAAAGGTGTTTATCTGGAATCTTTCATTGAAAACGGAATGGATGATACATTAAAATCAATAATGTCATTGTGCCAAGGATTCAAACATGAGCGTGACCATTTGGAATTTAATCAAAATGTAATATTGCTCAAAAAATTTCCAACAATTTTCATCTACAGAAAAAATATTGTCAATACAGCACTCAGTTTTTTGACAGCAAAACAAACAAAAATATGGTTTCCAGAACAAGTAAAAGAACAAATAGATTATGCAAAAAATGTAATTATAGATAAAGAAAATTTTTTGAACTATGTTCAAAAAATTGAGAATATGACAAAACTTTATCTTGTTGTGGAATCCAAATCCATCCAAATAACATACGAAGACTTGTACGGCGAAAATGGAATGGAACACTTGGAAAAATGTTTTGAATTCATCAAAGCAAAGATAATCAAACCCGAAGAGACAAAAAAACTTCTTCTTCCAGACAAAAAACTCAACAGACTTCCTTGGGAACAAGTTATTTTCAACTGGCCCGAAATAGAACAAACTATTTTTGAAAATAATTTACAAATGCCTAGCTGAAATCACTTTTTATTCTTACAATTACAACCCTTTTTCATTTTTTTCATTTTATCTAAAATAGTAGGAGGCTTCTCATCAGACATATATGTGTTCATTGCAGTTGTAGGAACAGAAGAACCAAATCCATCAGGCCCCGGTGACGCAAAAGAAGGCGCACCAGTCATTCCTCCATAATTTTCTCTTTTTTGTAACCAATTGAAAAAAGATCGCTCCATAATCGATATATAGTTTGTCAGATTCTTTTATAACAAGGAGTGTTATGAAAAATAGTCTTATTAAGACAATTGTCGTCCTTCTACTTTCGGCAGCTATTTTTGCCACTTACAATAAAAAATCTTCTTCTAAAATAATCATAAATTACTCTCCAAAAGAGACGGAAGTAATTGAAATTCAACCAAAAGAAACAGAAAAATTAAAAACTTTCAATATTTCAACAAAAATACCAGAGTTTTTAACCTATCCGCAAACAGTAGAACAAATCAAAAAATGGAAAGAAGAAGCAAGCGAAATAGTTCAAGTAGAAAAATATGGAAAAACAAAAAAAGGAACAGACCTTTATTACATTCGTGTCAATTCTGATGAAAAAAAAGTAAAACCAAAAGTTCTAATTACTGCCTGCATTCATGGTAATGAACCTCTTGCATCTGGAATAGTCATGGCCTATATTGGCAATTTATTGGAACAATACAATAAAAACAGAGAAATAACCGATCTTGTCAACACTAGAGATTTATATTTTGTTCCAGTAGTATCTCCAGACAGCTATCCAGACTCAAGAATGGTTGACGGAGTTGATCCAAACAGAGATTTTTCAAGCCCTAAATTTCCAAATCATCAAAGCAGCCCAAGCGTTGCGGCACTAATCGATCTTTACTGGAAAGTAAGACCATCAGCAGTAATTTCTGGGCATACATTTGGCAGACTTATTCTTACCCCATACGGAGACAGATATGACAAATCATTTCACGAAAAAGATTACACAAGAATTGTTGGAAAAATGTCAGAAATGACAGGATATAAGAGAATTCATGCGGCAGAACTTTACAGCAGACCAATACAAGGAACAGAAGTTGATTGGTTCTACAGAAATGGATCAATGGCTGTCGTGATTGAATTCGGCACACATCAACACAAACCATCTTTTTCAGACATTCTCAACGAGTTCAATAAAACAAAGGACGCAATCTCGCTTTTCATCAACGAAGCATCTATTGTCCCATTCACCGTGGCCGACGAAGAGATTGATTTTTCAAAAAATACAGGTATCGCTCATACTTATCGCAAGCCTGCGAACGAAGAACTGACCCCAGCAAGTCATCACTAACAGTATTTTTATAGACAGCAAAATTATTGGGGTTGAAATCAATTGGCTTTACTAATTCTAAGTAATCATTGATCAAATCAGCCCCTCTATCATTCAACAAATCATCAAAAGTCAACAAAACAGCACCGGGAGTATTTCTTGCCATTTCACAAATTCTTCTCAACCTAAATGTGTAATACCTCACAGCATTCAAAGGCCTATAACCAAAATTAGAAATTATTTGCGGAATACATTGTTCTGGACTTCTCAATACATAAATAAACTTGCATGAAGAATAAACATTCTTAGTTGAAATTTGATAATTAAAATTAATTTCATCCATGAAAATAGCCGAATTATTATTGGCTTTGTGTCTGCACGACATCAAATTTATAATATTCATACTTGATTCATAGTTGTTCAAATTTTTACTCTTGTATCCCTGAATGCGGGGATTTTGTTGCATGGCGGCATATAATTGATTGGAACCAGAAAATAAATGGCTACATATGAAAATAACTTTTTTCATTGGTCATCCGAGAGAAATATTAGAAAGAAAACTAACTATCCATATTAAGAGTTAAAGGTACACAGTATGCCAATTTGGTCAGACTTTTTCAAAATTTTTAACTTTTCGGCAGAACCAGACCCTTTGTCTCGCCGCAAAGACCCTAGGCAATTCATCTCGGCAGGAATTAGCCAACCAGAAGCATTAGGCGCAGATATCAACAATGGTCAAGTAAGCGGCGGTATGTCCAGCTACCGTCAGACCAACGACATGATTGACACCACCACACTGTCAAATCGTGCCATGCGCTACAAAGAGTACGAAAGACTCAGAAATGTGCCAGAAATTGAAATGTCAATGACAGTATATTCAGACGAAGCATGTATATCTGGAGATACTAAAATATCCACACCTTTTGGTTTCATAACTATTAAACATCTTGCTGAAACCAAAAAAGATGAGCGTTTTCTTGTCTATTGCTACGACTTTGAAAAGAAAGACTATACCCTAGGTTGGGCATACGACCCAAGAATTGTTAAAACGGCACCAACTATAAAAATAACACTAGACAACGGATCAACCTATACCGCAACAGAAGATCATCGTGTCCTTCTCAAAAATGGCGAATGGACAGAAACAGGAAAACTAAAGTTTGGCGACGAACTCATGCCATTCTACCGTGTTCCAGCACAAACACATATCACTAAAATAAAACATTCCCAATACCCAAGATTGTTTTCATTTGCCAAAGGATGGATTCACGAAAGACAATTTATTGATGATTGGAAAACTGGAAAAACAACCCGTGACTACCAAATTGTTAATCGTGCATGCCGCATGATAGCCGGTGGACTGACAACCAGACAAATATCACAACAAATAGAAATGGATTGGCACACAATAGAAGACAGAATGCACAAAGAAGGATTTTCTTACAAAGAAGTCAAAAGATTGCACGGACTTGGAGAATCAAGAAGAGTAGTTGGAGTATCACCCGGACCAGAACAAGAAGTATACGACCTTTCAGTAGAAAAACACAAGTGCTTCGCCACAGATTCAGTCATTCTTCATAACTGCCAAAGAGATGAAAGCGGCAATATCCTCAAAGTGACATCTGAAAACATGGATGTCAAAGAAGAAATTGAATTCCTTTTCCTCAACAGAAGGATGCTAAATCTAAATCGTCATGGCTGGACTTGGTTCAAAAACCTTTGCATATTTGGTGACTTCTTCGTTGAAATTATAATAAATCCCGACAATCCAAAAGAAGGCATCTACAGATGTCTACCATTACCTGTCGAAACAATGTATCGAATCGAAACAGTAAAAGGAAGAGTAATCGAATACCAACAATCAAAAGAAGGACCAGATTATCAAGCAATAGTTAGAGGATCACCAGTAGAACTCACCGATACCGAACTAAACCAAACGACAGCAATCAGATTCGCTCCAAGCCAAGTTGTTCATTTCCGAATTGGAGATGATAGAAAAACTTTTTATCCATACGGCCAAAGCCTTATAGAACCAGCAAGAGCCCCAGCACATAGCCTCAGATTACTAGAAGATGCTATGGTCGTTTACAGATTGACGAGAGCGCCGGAAAGGCGTGTTTTCTACATAGATGTAGGTCAATTACCTCCATTCAAAGCCGAAGCATTTATGGATCGCTTGAAGGATCAATTCCGCAAAAGAAAGGTCGCTAATAGTAGTGGTGGTGTTGGCGCAAATGCCGTCGATGAAAGATGGATGCCACCAGCGCAAGATGAAGATTATTGGTTGCCTGTCAGGCCAAATAGTGGAACAAGAATCGATACTCTTCCCGGTGCTGAGAATCTTGGTGAAATTGATGATGCTGTATATTTCCGAAACAAACTTCTGACAGCACTTAATTTTCCAAAGAATTATTTTAACAATGAAGACCCCGGTGCAACTAGGATTACACTTTCATCGCAAGATGTCAAATTTGCAAGAATGATTGAAAGACTACAAAGTCACTTTGAAGACGGACTTCTTGAATTGGCAGAAAGGCATCTTGCTTTAAGAGGTTTCCCACAAGAAAACTATCGTGACCTTCGTGTCAAAATGACTCCTCCAAGCGATTGGAGAGAACTTTCTCGTGCCGAAGTTGTTAATGCCCGTTATGGAAATGCTGGTACTCTCAAAAGTAGTCAGCTTATGTCAGACTATGACATCATGACTAAGATACTCAAGTATCACAATGATGAAGCAGATGAAATGCTCGCAAGACTCAAGATTCAAAAGCTTGAAGATCTCAAGCTTCAAGTATTGGCCCAAAACCCACAACTTTTGGGTGTCGGTATTCCCGGTCAAGAAGAAGGCCAAGATCAGCCAGAATTGGGATCTACACCGGGAGGCCCATCACCGATGCCCGGTCCAGAAGGAGAACAGCCTCCTATGCCTCCAGAAGGATTGCCATCACCTCCAGAAGGCGGAGAATCCCCTAAACAAGCTGGATCTGAACCAACGATCTTGCCTGAACCAAGCAGCGATGATGTCAAAAAATTTGATCTTGAACTACAAGATTATGAATCAGAGTCCGATATAGAAGACATCGATTATAGCGTAGGTGAATAATGATTAAAATTAGTGTTTCCCAATTGCCAACAGTCACGATGAAAAATCGTGCAATAGTTGAATCATCTAAACAAGCTGGATGCATGTATTGTGGAAAAATTTTTCAAATTAGTGAAATAAAATCTTACACAGATAATCAAAAAACATGCTTATGCCCTCATTGCAATGTCGATGCAGTGATTGGCGATAATTCAGGTTACGAAATTACAGATAAGTCATTGCAAGAAGCAAATAAATTTTGGTTCACAAAAAAATGAATTTTCTTAAAAAAAAAATGAAGAATAAATAATTCATCCCCTTAATTCAGGAGAAGTATGAACAAGAAAATTGCAAGTAAATTAAAGGCACAGTATCTGTGCGGAATCATCACAGAAGCACAGTATCACGAAGCTCTTATGACTGGTGGTCCTAATAGATTTGATCCAAGTGGAAAAGCCGCACCTTATTCACCTCCTGAAACTCGTGGCCCTCATGAGCTTGGAGAGGTTCACGCAGTAATTTATGGTGGTGAATTAATTCTTTCTTCAAAGGACGCAATGGTGCATATTAAACTAAGGCAAGACCAAATTGAAGAAATTCTCACCGATCTTGGCGAAAAATATTAAATTATAAGAATTTCAAATCTTAAAAAATCAAAAAAACACCCAACTCAAAAAGTTGGGTGTTTTTTATTTGACTGGATATTTCAAGACACATTCAGTCAAGTTACTTGCCCTCATTCCTTTTTTTTCATTTCCAACAATTGAAATTGGAATTTTGGTGGGTAATGATGCTCCAGAAAAAATCTTAGTGAAAAAGTTTCCGCCCAAAATCATGTAATAAAACCACCAAGGAACAATATCCTTCAACAAATATGAACCACCCAAATCATATCCGCATTTTCCATATATCCACTTTACAGATTCAGTGCAATAAAAATTTGAAGAATCATTAAAATTAAAATCATAACTTGGATCTTCTTCCAAAAATTTATAAATATTTTTCTTAAAACACTCATCATCCAAAAATGATCTATTCTTCAAACGATAAACACAAAATTCAGTCATTTGCCAATCATCAAACCAGTCTATCAAACGCAATTTTCTTGTTCCCCAATCTGATACATCAACTGCATATGTTTCACCTTCTTCGACAAGAATGCAAGTTCCATGTGAATATGGTGAATTTGTAAAATATTGAATCAGTTTAGAAAATGGTATTCCGAATGGACCGGGAACATTAGCGGCGTTGTATACGATGTCTCCATTTTTAAGTGGCAAAGATTTCAATAAACTAACTATTTCTTTTCTTTTTTCGTAAAGAGGACCAAGTTTAATCATATTAATCTCTCAGTGAGCCGTATAGCCATCTGCTGCGTTTGGATATAACTCATCATCATTCGGCTTTCTACCGTCAAAATTGCCCAAACCTTTATCATCATTCATACCACCATGATGTTTTCTACCTATATTTTGAAAAGAATCCAGCTTGTAATCATTCAAAATTTCTTTTATTTCAGGATCATTCCTATGCTGATTCAAAAAAGCGACCAATTCTTGAGGTTTGATTTCCATGATCTTCTTAATAGCCCTTTTGACAACCTCTAAAGAAGCCAATGAATTTTGATCCATGTCATTTTTCTTGTTGTGAATTGGTTCGTGATCGTAGGAGGCAATCTCCTTTATATTCAAATATTGCTGAAATGTTTTCATTTATTTGTCCAATTTTACAAGTTGTTGCATACTTATATATGATGTTGGATTAGTAATCTGTCACAAGGTGATAGAGTGAAAATAAAAACAATTATGCGGTTCAAAATTTAAGCATGAAGTATACATACTCTCATCGGAAAGAGCCGAACCGCATGAAATGTTTTGTAATCCGTTGAATTATAACGGATAAGTAGAGGGAGTCAGGTGGTCTAAGAAACCGGAGAAATCAATATGAAGAGAAAACTTATTTCTTACGATGTCTTCAAGAATCTTGAAGAAAGCTCATTGACACATGTGGAAAAGGAACTCATTGAAGCTGAAGAATTACTTGCGGCAAGCCTCGGACTTGACGAAGTACAACTTCACGCATTTGGTGAATCTGATGTTACTTATAAGACATCAGACGACAATTTTATTCATGCCACCTATACTGTCTCCGACAATCAGGTGATTCTTGAAAACATTGAACTCCTTGTTGTTGAAGAAGAAAGCGCAAAGTCAGCAGCCCGCCAAACAATCAGCGTTATGATCGACAAGCTTCTTGAGAACGACAACAACGCAGCAAGTGAACTTTTCGAGTCTTACATGTCAATGCCTTCAGTTAAGAGGGAAATGTCTGTAAACGAAGCAGTTAAGATCGGAAAGAAGAAATCACCTCTCGCAGGCAAGAAGCAAAGCCCTGCAACAATTCTTAAGAGAAAGCTTGCTCGCAACGCAAAAATTTCCAGAATGTCGCCAGCAGAAAGAGCAGCAAAGCTAGGTCGCCCCAAGGGCAAAAAAAGCGGCAAGGCAAAGTTCTATGCATCAAAGCTCAAGCCTAAAACCATGAAGGAATGGGCAAGAATGTGCGAGAATGTTCTTGGATACATCAATTTTGTTGAAAATGGATCAGTACTCAGCGAAACAGCAGTCAAGTCTGATGATAATGGCAATGTAAGCGCAGTGGCCATGCCTTCAAGCAAAAACCGTAAAGAAGGAAAAGTTCTAAGCATGGGATTCAAGACCATGGACACAGAACTAAAAGTTCTCCGTGGAAACATGAAGAATATCAGTGAAGATCAAACTTTCGTCAAGGCCATGTCTGATCTGAAGCGTTACAACAATATCAGCGATAACAGGGCTCTTGAAGAAACCCTTGAGGCAATAGTTTCCAGATGGCCAGACATTCTTTACATCAGCGAAACAGAACTTGCACAGCAGATTGACTCAGCTTTGTCTTCAGCAAGCGTCAGCAATTACGATGACGATACTTGCTCATTCATGGCAGAAGCAATTCTTCGCACAGCACACAATGTGTTCACCGATAGAGTTCGCAAGATTGCACACCTCGCTGGATACGGCAAGGATGTAAGCAGCGACTGCAATGACTGCGAAGACGCTTATCGTGAATTTTCAAGCGTTTCACAGAATTTGTTCAACCAGCTTGATGAAAACCACAACAACGAAGTTCGCATCTTTGGCGACCTTTACAGCGCACTCAACGACATCTACCGCATCGCAAACGAAAGCGGAGATGAAGCAACAAGAGTCGAAGTTGCCGATATGATGCGTGAATGTTATGCAATTATGAACTCAACCAGACTTCCAGACATGGAACTCGCTGAATCAATCGCTGACTTCCTCGCAGAACTCATCGAGAGCGAAGGTGGAGATCATTCACAAAAAGGATGGGATCAAGGTGTCGAAATTGACGCTCTTGGCGACAACTCAATGACCAAGTGGAACGCAAAGCAGTATGCTGTTCCTTCTAACAATAGCGGCGACTGGAGAGATGCCGCTCCTGTTAGCGATGGCAAGTCTTAT
>Ga0208974_1000709_pt1 | contig 13518 bp, 25 predicted proteins | sample GreLakmeER15MSRF_FD_187699 | JGI IMG/M metagenome (GOLD analysis project Ga0208974, IMG submission 187699) | Freshwater lentic microbial communities from great Laurentian Lakes, MI, USA - Great Lakes metaG ER15MSRF (SPAdes) | ecosystem: Environmental > Aquatic > Freshwater > Lake | place: Great...
GCAAAGAAAAACCCGCAGGCGCGGCAACGCACTGCGGGCTTCCCTGTGGAAAGTTTTGCATCGCATTGCCGTGCGAACGCGAGCAGTAAAAGCCAAGCGCGGGCACTTTGCAAGAATTATTTCAGTTCGCGCAAAACTCTCGTGACAAGGGCCAGCACGTCCGCGCGGCGGAATACCGCGCCGTCGTCAAACGTGGCCCACGTTGAAATGATTTGGAGCGCACCGCGGGCGCGCTCCAGCTTCGCGCACGCGCTGCACTTTGAGGGTTTTTTGGATGGCTTGCTCATTCGGGAAAATGTTCTGCCCTGCGCCATTGATGCGGCGACACGGGCCGCACAGCGCGCGAGCAGGTGCGGCACTTCCGCGCCCGCTTGTCAGGCACGCCAGTCGCGCCGTGGGCAGCGTATCCGCATGGGATGATGAGCATCGGGCCGCTCATGCCCGTCACGACGTGCGTGCGTTCGCCCGCGCGGAATCGCAGCCAATGCCGGAATGGAGGGCGGGCCAGTTTGGTGATTGTGTTGCTCATGTGGTGATTTCGATTATCGTGTGTTCCGCTTCGTCTTTCGCAGCCTTGCGCTGGCAGACTTCAATTTTCGTTTTGCTAGGCTCGTCTCCATGTATGAGGCCAGCGTATCGGCAGCAATCGACATGATACTTTTCGGCGAGGTTGTCCTCGTCGATGAGTCGCTTCCGCACGCTCGTAACGCGGACAAGAACGCGCTCTGGAGTTCCTTTTTCAGCTTCGCTCTTTGCCAGTGGCCCATTCCTAGAATCGCGTTCCAACTTGGCAGTTTTCCCGGCACGGTCAGTGTGATGGTCATAAGAGTTCGGAGCCGCTGGCGGGGCGCTGGCAGGCGCAGGCGCGGCATTCGCATCGCGCGTGCTCTTGCTCATGCCGGGGAACATCGCAGCGAGAATCTGCGCGTCACTGGCCTCGCGGCGAATTTGCGCGGCGGTGCGGGGCGTGCTCACTTCGCGCCGCCTTTCTTTTTCGGCGCTGATTTCCGCAGGTGAAATTCGCACCTGCCGGGCACGCTCCATCCAAGCGCAGCGAGGAGCGCGAACGCTGCGTGTGCGCGGCTCATGTCAGTTTTCACGACGACGGTGAAGCGGTGGTTTTTCATGCCAGTCTTGACAAATACACCGTGCCGCAATTAAAGTCAAAACATGAATTGGAAAAAATACATCACCGACCCGCTCACTAACCGCCCGCGACGCGGCGCAATCAGCCGCATCGCCGCGCTGCTCGGCACGCACTACGGCTGCGTGCGCCGGATGTTCGACGGCATCTGGACGCCCACGGACGAGGAGGCGGAATCACTGCGCGCAATCGTGGCATCGCGGACGAATCTCGCGCCGAAAAAGCGCAGCGACGCGGGGAAAAAGCGCGGCGAATACAGAAAAAGAGCGGTGGCGAAATCCGGCGTAGTTCCCCCGCAAGTCAAGGCTTTACGAAGTGCTAAAAATACTGCAGGAAAATAAACTTAAAAAGTTCTTGCGCGATTCGGCGACGTGCGCTTAACTCCAAATTGTCAGACGGAAAACCCGCGAGACACAAACCAAAATTAAATCATCCGACAAAATGAACACCGCAATCAAATCCGCCATCGCCCGCAGCATCAGCCACAATGAGATCGTCCGAGTGATCGTCACCGGCAAGGCGGCGCAAGCCGAGGCGCTCGAAGATGTCAGCCGCATTGAAGAAGTCGCCGAATGCGACTACGCAAACGAAAACGACGGAAGCCTCGATGTGTGGGGCACCACGGAAGACGGCAGCGAGTTCCGCCTTCGCGTCATCGCCGCCGCCTAACCACTCACCTTGTCGGGTGACGCTCGCCTCGGCAACGGGGCGGGCGATACCCGCGAGACTCCTGCCATGAAAACATCCCCACTCTGGAAGCAGCGTCGCCTCACCGTGATGCTTAGCCTCACCCTCGTCGCAACCGCCGCCGTTGTTGGCTGGCTCATCCTCCGCTCCAAATAATCACACCATGCTCATAACCAAAAAGAAACACGCAGCCGTCGTCGCCGGACTTAGCGCCGAAATCGTGCGCCTCGGCACGCTGCTGACAGAGCAGCGCGAAGTGAAGGACTTGATGCGCTCATCAACCGCTCGCACTGACCTGCTGCTCGAAAGACTGGTGGACAAGGCCGTTGCAGGCTCGCTATTCGCATCGAGCGCAGGCATGAACTTTCGTGGCAGCGAACTCATCCTGCCCGACAACGTGCCCGTCTATGTGGACGACCACTTCGGCGGCAAGGTGCTGAAGCAGGAGGCTACCAAGGTGATCGAGATCGCGGCGAACGGTGACATCAAGACCGGCCTGACAAAGCGCAAAGCCGATGACGGCTACGGCTACGTGCTGGTGCTCAACAGGAGGGAGGCCAAGTGAGCGCCATTCGCATCTCATCGCGAGCCATCCAGTGCGTCGCCGACGCCGAGGGCGCGACGGAATACGCCATCCGCCGCAACGGGCGCGACTTCATCGTGACGGCGCACAGCCGACTAGAGGCTGACATCGCGGTGGAGTATTACCGCGCACCGGAAGCCGACGAATCACAACCCGACCTACTGAAATAACATGCCAACATCACCTACCATCGCCGCTCTTGCAGCGGCACTAGTCAAAGCGCAATCCGCAATGGGCGGCGCAAAAAAGGACAGCACGAATCCGCATTTCAAAACGGCCTACGCTGACCTTGCTTCCGTGTGGGATGCCTGCCGCGCACCGCTGGCGAACGCTGGCCTCTCAGTCGTCCAGCTTGTCAGCAGTGACGCCACGCACGCAATCGTGGAAACCATTCTCGCTCACTCATCCGGCGAATGGGTATCCTCGACGCTCGCAGTGCCTCTCACCAAAGTTGACGCGCAGGGGCTAGGCTCCGCAATCACCTACGGGAGGCGCTACGCCCTCGCCGCAATCGTGGGCGTGTGTCCCGCCGATGACGACGGCGAGGCCGCTGTCGCCCGTCCTACGCAATTTACGGCGGTGATTACCAAACGCCCCACGCAACCGGCACAGCCCACACAGCGCGCACAAGAACCGGACGACGTGCCGATGAAACACCCCACAGACAAATTCCGCAAACCAACAACACAAACAGACATCGACGACCTATGAAATACGACAACACCAACCGCATCTCCCTCTGGAAAAACACAAAGAAAGAATCCGAAAAACACCCGGACTACACCGGCACTGTGAACGTGGACGGCGTGGAGTATTTTGTGGATTGCTGGAAGAAACCGCCAACCGCTCCCGAACAGGCTCCCGTGCTCTCAGGCAAGGTGAAGCGCAAGGACAAGCAGCCCGCGCAGACTAGCCGCGAGGAAGAACTCTAACCACCACACCCGCCACCCCGTCGCGTCTCGGCACAGGGCCGAGGCGCGGCGGACGCGGACGATACGACAATGACTGAACCAAGCACAGAGCCAACTAACCCGCGCGACACCGTGCGCCCCGAGCCAGTGCCGGAAGGTGGGCAGCAGGAGCCGTCCTCACCATTTTCCGACGCCTCGCAAATCCCGCCGTGGGAACTCTAGCCATGCCAGACTTTCACAACAGTATCAGCGACCGTGATTTTAACGTGACCGCCTCGCAGCTACGACACGCCGAAAACGACGCACGCGAGGCGACGCGCGGCGAGGTGACGTTTGACGAACTCGACCGACGCTACGCAGACCCGATTAGCCGCGATGAACTGACCGCGCTTCTCCCGTTCATCATCGCATTTACTGAGCGCGAGACGGTGTGGGCATACGAGCTAACGGAACGCCACGGCAGGCCGACGCCTACGTGGACACCTATCACCGAATGGGACGGGCACTTCCGCCCTGAGTGCCTCTCGTTAGAGTATCGCACCGACAACCCATTTGCTACTGAGTAGCCAAACCTTTCCCGTGCCATGCACGCGATTCGATGAAATCACTGGTAATCATGGAGATTAAACCGATGACGGAGAATTGCGCGGGCTGCACTTACGCAAGCCGGGGAAAACACTTTCACAAACTGACACCATGAGCACAAAAATCGACGAACTATTCGCAACCCTGCGCGGCCTTGTCGCAGACCAACTCCGCGACCTCGCGCTTGCAATGGCCGAGCGGGACAGGGCAGTGACGAGCCTGAAGGATGCCGAAGCCGAGCGCGACAAGGCACTTACGGAACGCGACGCAGCCCGCGCGGGATACGCTGCGATGAACCGCCGCATCTACGGGCAAGGTGGCGAATGCTTTGAACTCGACAAGGCACGCGCCGAGCGGGACACAGCGAGGCAAAGCCTGCGCGCAGCCGAGCAGGAAGTGGCCGATATGGAAGCCGACTACGCCGACTTGCGCACGGTCAATGCGCGCCTCATCGCAGAGCGCGACGCGGCGATCGAGCGGCTGAACCATGCCGAGAGCATCATCATGCAATGAGCGCGGCCCTCGCTACATTCAAGCGCGAGAACGGCATCGCCACGCATCGCAAGGCAGGCGCGGGGCATCGTTACCCGTGGATGGCCTTTTTCGCGACTATCACGATGCGGGACGGCACACGCCGGGCATTCACCGAGTTGGCGCATGAGTATTCAATGGCCGATTTGATGCGCCGCAACAAAGTAGCCGAGGGCGAGGATGAGGAATCGGCGTGCCAATTTTTGGCCGAGCGCAACGGCATTTTGTGGCCAGCCAACCCAAACCCCCGCGTGCGGGCTATCTTGCAGGAGTAACTTTATGAATCAGACCTACGAACAATTCCTAGACGCAAAATCTCAACTCGGAGGCGAGTTTGGCTTTGAACCTACATTCATGCCGGATTTCCTTTTCCCATTCCAGCGCGCACTCATCGAATGGGCCTGCCGCAAAGGACGCTCTGCAATCTTCGCGGACTGCGGGCTCGGCAAGACGCTCATGCAACTTGTGTGGTGCCAAAACATCGTTGAGAAAACTAATGGCAACGTGCTTATTCTCACGCCGCTGGCAGTCGGCGGACAGACGCTCAAAGAGGCTGCGCGCTTTGGCATAGCTGCGGGCCGCTCACGCGACGGAAAGCCAGCCGGGAAAATCACGATTTCCAATTACGAAAAGCTTCACCTTTTCAACGCCTCTGATTTCGTGGCCGTCGCGTGCGATGAAAGCAGCATCATTAAACACGCCACAGGCGCGACACAGAAGGCCGTCACGCGCTTTATGTGCAAGCTGCCTTACCGCTCCCTCTGGACGGCAACAGCGGCACCGAATGACTTCACGGAACTCGGGACATCATCCGAGGCGCTAGGCGACCTGAACAACTCAGACATGCTTTCGCGCTTCTTTAAGCAGATGGACCAAAAGACGACCGATCAATACGAGAAGAAGATCAACAACCTCGAAAAACAGGCGAACCATTTCGGGAAAATCTCATTCCGCGTCTCTCAGGCAATTAACGGCTGGCGATTGAAGGGCCACGCGCATGACCATTTCTGGAAATGGGTTTGCTCATGGGCGCGAGCGTGCCGCAAGCCGTCTGACATCGGGTTTGCCGATGATGGCTACGAACTCCCGCCGCTAAATGAGCGTGAGCATATCGTGAAGCCGACAACGCCACCGGACGGGATGCTTTTCACGATGCCTGCCTTCGGGCTTGCCGAGGAAAGAGATGAGCGCAAGCGCACGCTGAAAGAGCGGTGCGAAATGGTTGCGCAGCTTGTGTCTCACGACCGGCCTGCCGTGGCATGGTGCCACACGAACGCCGAGGGCGAGGCGCTGGAAGCCATGATTCCCAACAGCGTGCAAGTGAAGGGGCCGATGAGTGACGACGAAAAGGAGGCCGCTTACGATTCGTTCTTGAATCAGGAAAAACGCGTGCTCGTTATTAAGCCGAAAATCGGCGCTTGGGGACTCAACTGGCAATTCTGCAATCACGTTGTCACGTTCGCCTCGCACTCTTACGAGCAATACTATCAGTCAATCCGCCGATGCTGGCGCTTTGGACAGAAAAACCCCGTAACCGTGGACATCATCGCCAGCGAAGGCGAACAGCGCGTGCGCGACAATATGAGCCGCAAGGCCGCGCAAGCTGAGAAGATGTTTGAGGAGCTTGTGAAGCACATGAATGACGCAATCAAATCTGAAAGAAAAACACACACCATAACCCCGACACTGCCAAGCTGGATTTAATAACATGAACACTACACCGAAAGAACTACTGACCAAAAAATATGCACTCTACCACGGCGACTGCGTGGAGGTGATGAAGCAACTCCCGGCGAGCATCGTTGATCTCTCGCTTTACTCGCCGCCATTCGCGGGACTCTACCAATACAGCAGCGACGAACAGGATTTGTCCAACTGCATTTCTAAGGATGAGTTTTACAGGCATTACGAGTTTGTGATTCAAGAACTCCACCGACTCACGAAGCCGGGAAGGATGAGCGCCGTGCATTGCATGGATATTCCGACCGGCAACTCAGGCAATGACGCGCTTACGGATTTTCCCGGCGACGTTATCCGCCTGCACGAAAAGAACGGATTCCGTTTCACTCATCGGTATTTCATCTGGAAAGAGCCGCTAACGGTTCGCAACCGCACGATGATGAAATCTCTGGCTCATCGGCAAATGTGTGAGGACTCATCGCGGTGCTCTATGGCAAACGCTGACCAGCTTCTCATCTTCCGCCGTAGCGGTGAAAACGCGGTGCCTGTCTCTCACCCTACCGGACTGCACCGCTACGCTGGCGAGGAGCAAATGCCTGCCGACATCCGGCACCTCAAGGGCATGGATGGCGACCAAAAGAAAAACCGCTTCTCTCACTGGATTTGGCGGCGCTACGCGGACGCCTTCTGGGACGACATCCGCATTGACGAGGTGTTGAAGCATCGGGAGGCCAAAGAGAATGACGATGAGCGGCACTGTCATCCGTTGCAACTCGACGTTATCGAGCGCGCTTGCGTGCTTTGGAGCAACCCCGGCGAAGTCGTATTCACGCCATTTATGGGCGTTGGCAGCGAAGTCTTCGGTGCCGTATTGAACGGGCGAAAAGGAATGGGATGCGAACTCAAAGAATCGTATTTCAAACAGGCCATTGCCAACCTTGCGGACGTCGAGAACCACATGGAGCAGGAGCTTATCCCAGTATGACCACGGACAGCGAATCCAAGGAGCAACTCATCGCCCGCGTGCGGGGGCTTTTGCAGGAGTAACTTTATGAACAAAACTGAGACACAACGATTGGGCGTAATTCGCAAAACGCCATTAGTCACAACCTCCCATCTGGAGGCGATAGGAACGCTGGAATACGGCATCTCTGTGCATTGCGGCGTCATTGTTGTGTGGGACGAAGACCACGATGAGCGCGTGCTGCGCATGATTGAAGAAAGGTTTCCGGTCGGAAGCGTGAAGCCGCTCGCGGTGTGTGAGCACGAAGGCATAATCTGCATACTGTGGGCGAATGAGGACGATGCTACTTACGCCGCCCCAAAAGACTACACGACCGAAAACGACTGGTGGAATCCCACGCACTACTTCACAAAAGGCGAGATTGCGCTTGCAAGGGGCGCGGGGATGCGGTAGAGAGAAGGTGCCGAAAGGCCGGTCCTGAGAAAACCGTAAGAAGCAGCAGAACATGACACACAACAACCAACAAATTGACCCTCGTTTTGCGGGGGCGGTGCGAATCACACGGGCGTCATGTCCCGCGCTTCACTCTCATCGCCCGCCTTCGCAGAACGGGGGTTTGTTTTTGTCCTTATGAGCAGACGAATGACCTATCAGCAACAGCTTCGCGATCCGCGATGGCAGAAGAAACGCCTTTTAGTTCTGGAGCGAGACGAATGGAAGTGCGTGTCGTGCGGAGACTCGAAAACCGAGCTTCATGTCGATCACATCAAATACCGCACAAGGCGGATCAAGGCGTGGGAATACCGGATGGACGAACTGCAAACGCTGTGTCGCCTGTGCCATGAAGAAAAGCACACGCCAAAAGAACGGCCTTCCGCGATTGAACCGACGCCAGACATGATGCCAGTTCCGCCAGAAAGGGCGGCGCTAAAATTCGCCGAGATTCTTGAAATGATAAAAGCGGCAGAAAGCAATCCCGCCCATACTGCTGCGGTAAAAATTGCACAGCCTAGCCCGCAAGGTGGATTTGAAAAACTTCTAAAAATACTCGAACAACAATGAAGCCATTTATTGACCAATCTTTTTGGAGCGACCCCGACATCGAGGCCGCAAAGACCGGGGTGAAGCTGGCGGCACTTTGGCTCATCACGAACACGCAGACCTCGCTTCTCGGCATTTGCGGAGCGTCGGCGGCGCGGTTCACCTTCGAGACGGGACTTCCACCGGAAGCCCTTGACGCGACCCTGCAAGCCCTTCCAAAGTCCTTCCAGCGGTTCAGTGGAGTCATTTTCCTGCGGAACTACATGCGGCACCAGTTCGGAAGCGGGGAGACGTTGACGAAAAACAACTTCTTTAAGGCACTGAAAACATTGTTTAGAGCGATCAAAGACGATGATTTGAAGGCTGCGGTGCTGTCTGAGTATCCCGAATTTGATTCTTCAACAACCCCTTCCCAAGGGCTTCCCAAGCCCAAGGAAGGGAAGGAAGGGGAGGTACAGGAAAGGGAAGGGAAGATCCGCGCGAGGCGGAAAAGAACACCGCTAGCCTGCCCTGCCTTTGCCGAGTTTTGGGCAGCATACCCGAAAAGGGAAGCCGTCGCCGACGCTGAACAGGCATGGATTGCCAACGGATGCGCAGCATTGCTGCCTCAGATTCTCGCCAGCGTCCTTGCCCGCAAGTCGTCTGCCGGATGGACAAAGGACGGAGGCCAGTTCATTCCGCTTCCTGCGACATGGCTAAACCGGCGCGGATGGGAAGATCAGCCCACAGTCACCACCAACGGAACCAAACCCGCCGCCAGCTACTACCTCCCCGGCGTGGGCATGGTGAACGCGAAATAATCCATGCAACCAGCCTTTAATCTCGCAGTGCCGTTTGATTCCGACGCGGAAAAGGGCATTCTCGCTTCTATCCTGCTTTCGCCGGTTGCCGTGCTGTCCCTTTGCGCTTCGGCCTGCATCACGAAATCCTCGTTTTACGCTCCGTCGCACGGCGTTATTTTCGAGACAATCACGGAAACGCAGGCCGCATCGAAGCCGCTTGACTTCATCGTGCTGGCATCCGCCTTGCGAGAATCGGGGAGGCTGGAGGAAATCGGCGGAGCGGCGGCGCTCAACGAGCTTTTCGTTTTCCTGCCCACCGCTGCGAACGCCTCGCACTACATCGGCATTGTCGCGAAAGCCGCCCTTGCGCGGCGTGCTTACTCGCTTGGGGAGAAACTACGCACCGCAGCGTTTGACGCCGAATTTGACCCCGTGGCGGCGCTTGCCGAGGCACAGCAGGAGATTGTCGCCATGCTCACGCGCAACCGGGCAGGCGCGAAATCCACGAAGGAACTCATCCGCGAAATCTGCTTTGAAGTCATCAACGGCAAAACCAACAGCGACGTGCTCCCCACCGGCATCGTGGGAATGGATGCGATGCTCCAGCTGAACCGCTCCGATTATCTCGTCATTCCCGGCCCTACGTCATCGGGCAAGTCGGCACTCGCCGCGCAAATCTGCATCGCGATGGCAAAGCAAGGGGCGCGCGTGCTTTACGTCCCGCTGGAAATGAGCGCAAAGCAGGTGCTGACACGCGCCATCGCATCCGAGAGCGGATGGAACGCAGACCGCGTGCGCGGAATCACCATCGCCGCCAGCCGCCAGAACAACCCAGACCTCGACGAGGAAGCGCGCGAGGCTCAAGTGAAATTTTCCGAGGGCGCTTACAAAATCGCCAACCTCGACCTTGCCGTGCGGGACGACATCACCGACCTCGACGGCATCCTCGCGATGGCTCGCGCGCACGCGGCGGAGAAGCCGCTAGACGTGCTGTGCGTGGATTATCCCGCACTCATGTCCATGCGCGGCACGTTTGAGCGGCGGCAACTCGCGCTGGCGCACGCTTCGCAATCGTTTAAGCGGTTCGCAACTGAGATTCGCGGACTCGTCATCACGCCGAGCCAAGTCAACAAAGACGGCGGCACCCGCGAGGCGGCAGACTTCGAGAATGACGCCAACGCCATCCTCGCCGTGTCCTTCGACCCCGACAACGAATCGAGGCGCGTCGTGCGAATCGCCAAGCAGCGCGATGGCGAACGCGGGCAGGCATTGCCGCTGGAATGGCACGGCTCGACCACTTGCTTTCACGACACATCCAAACACATCCCACAATGACCGACACACCCACACCCGAAACAGACGCCAAGCTCGCCGCAGCTACCGAGGATTCCTCGGCAACTGCGTCGCCGCCGAGCGACTGGCCTGCCTTCGCCCGCGCGCTGGAGATCCAGCGCAACGCAGCCCGCGCCGTGCAGGATGAACTCAACAGGCAACTTTCTGTCGCGCTTAAAGGCAAGCGCCCTTACTCAGCGGAATTTGCGGACGAGACAATCGCAGCGCAGGTCAAGCGTATCGCGGAACTGGAAGAAAAGCTGAATGGCTGGTTTTCCGAGCGCGACGCACTCCGCGCCGAGATTAGCCAACTCCGCGCGGAGCTTGCTGACGAGCGCGCGAAAAAATCCGACGAGCGACACACATGGGATCGCGATAGCGGATCGAACCAAGGAGGCAATGCAATACATCCACTTATGGACTGCCCGAAATGCGGAAAATTTCGCGGACATGGCCACGTCTGTAACTTGTCGTAAGATGACGCAACTCGACATGTTCCACGACCTCCCGCGCCGCCTCACGCATGAGGAAATCCTCGCCGGGTTTGCCGAGTTGCTGCGTGCGGTGGAGGCGATGGAGTTTTGGGAGCCTTGGCCGTGAAAAGCTGTTCACAAAATAAAAATAAAAACTGTTGACGCACGGACGCAGCCCGCTAGATTCGACCCCATGAACAAGACGAACCAAATCAAAATCGCAGACATGGGAACCACTGGCCTTGTGAGCTGGGTAATCACCGGAAGCCGACGTATGCGCGGCGCTCGCCTCGGCACGGCAAAGAAAATCATCGCGGCGCGCACGCAGCGGTGGGAGTCGGTGAACGCTTTTTGCAAGTGCGTCAACCGCGCACTGGGGTTCTAAAGTGAGCACGCACTTGACGCGACCGATGCGTGGCTGCCGTCTGCGCGACTGCGGCGCGCCTGACTGCCCTACATGCGCCGGGGCCGAGGCCGCTAGGCTCTACCGCGAGCAGCAAGCCTGCGACCACGATGAGCACGACCAAGGCATTTGCCTCGCGTGCGGGGCTGACATCACCGACGAACTGGCAGGGCAGGCCGAGGACGCCGCCGACGCCGCACAAGACCGCTAACCCCCACCCCATGAGAAACCGCACCCACTCCGCCAACACCCACCTCAACTACCGCAGCCGCTGGAAGGAGCGCGACGCCGTGAGCAGCAAGCGCCACGGCGAGACCTGCGACGACATCCGCCTCGCGTGCCACCTCTGGCTCCTCAAACGCTGCCCCGGATACGCCGAGGAGCACGCAACGCTGGTGGACATGGCCGCACGCAACTTCACCCGCGCCTAGACAGGCCCGCGCGCACCCACCCTTCGCGATTCTAGGCCCGCTAGACCGTCGCCCGCTGTCCTACCCTTCCCCGCCGCCTTCCAAACTACCTTGCGAGGACGTAGAGGGCGCAATCGCCATCTCCGCAAACCTCGCCTTTGCCAATTCCAGCGAGACAAACGTGAACCCGTCCGTTCCCCACGCCTCAGACCGAGGGTAAACCTCACGCTCAGGGTATTCACGCCCGTAAATCACCGCAGGAGCCGCCACGCGCAGCCTCACAAGCTCCCAGTGTCCCGATCCGCCCGGTTTGCACCGATGATACAGCGCAATCTGGCCCTTCCGCTCGACCAGTGTAAAGTTGAAGCCTCGTTCAGTGAAGACAGATGGAATCGTGTTCATAGGCGCTCACTTTGCGGCCCTTTTCCAGTGCCGTCAAGCGCAAAGCACGCGCAAAGCAGGCAAAGACGCGCCGATATGCAAGGCATAAGCTACACACGCGCAGGCTCTCGCTTATCTGGCGCAACACAGGCAATGCACTTGCTATGCGATAGCTTATGCACGCAATAGGCGTTGCTATGCGATAGCAAGGGCCAACTAGGGGCGCGCATACCATAGGCAAGGAATCTTTTAGACAAGGGATAGCAGGCTAGTCGCTGAAAGCAGCCCTCCCGGCGAACTCGCAGCATGCAAGCAACTAGTCTCTGAAATGGTTTGACACGACAAGAGACACGCGCTAAGGTGCGGAATGTTCACACCACGAATGAAGAATATCACCGGGCAAAAATTCGGAAAACTGACTGCGCTTCGTCCAACTGATAAGTGCGGGAGAAACATGAAATGGCTGTTTCTGTGCGACTGCGGGCGCGAGAAAGAGTTTCAGGCGCGAAATGTGGGCCACGGAAAGGGGCAGGCGTTGTCCTGCGGCTGTGAAACGCGAGAGGACTTGACTGGTAGGAAGTTTGACATGCTTACCGTGCTATCGCAGACCCCGCCTGAGTCGGGAAGGCACGGAATGGTTTACGAGTGCGAATGCGAGTGCGGGACAAGGTTGCGAGTTCGGTCAAGGAGCCTAAAGGAAGGGCAGAAGTCGTGCGGGTGTATTGCAGGAGAGGATCACGGTGAATCATATTCAGAAGAATATAGGACATGGCAAGGAATGATTACACGGTGCCACAACCCGAACAACCCTCAATTTAAGAGCTACGGCGCACGCGGAATCAGCGTATGCGACGACTGGCGAGAATCTTACCTGATGTTTCTCGGGCATGTAGGACGCAGGCCGAGCGATAGCCATTCGATTGGCAGGATCGACAACGATGGAAACTACGAGCCGGGAAACGTGCGGTGGGAGACTAGAGAGCAGCAGCACAATAATACGCGCGCTAATGTCTGGATAGAGTATGACGGCAAGCGGCTAACCTGCGCGCAATGGGAAAGGCATGTAGGGCTTCCGGCTGGCATGATTGCATCAAGACTTGCGCGCGGATGGACAGGAATGCGCGCGATAACAACTCCTGATTCAAACGGCAAGTGGACAAAGCCTGTTAAGCGCGAATGATTGCCGCATGGCATAGCTGGCCGATAAACGTGCCGACACTAGGCAGCGTCGTGCATGTAGCTACGCCGACAAGCAGGCGGAAGGGAGTGGTGATAGCGAGCAAGCCGGGAGCGGTGCTAGTGCTACGCAATACAGAACGTGTGCCACGCGATAGGAAAAAATAGAGCGTAGCAATGTCTATAGCTATGCCGATAAGGTGGATATTTCTAGCCACGTTACGGGATAGAGTGGATAAAAAACGACACTCAACTTCCGTGCCAACTGCCCGAAATGGGCAAAAAGAGACAGGATGAGCAGAAATGACCACGACGAGCAGAATGCTTCACAGACGTGTGGCGATATTTGACCAGAGTGGATAAAGATTGACAGTTCGCCGAAGGGGTGGCTAGAATTGACCACGAAGCGCAAAAAGAGCCAGTACGCCAGAAGAT
>Ga0208974_1000712_pt1 | contig 13450 bp, 18 predicted proteins | sample GreLakmeER15MSRF_FD_187699 | JGI IMG/M metagenome (GOLD analysis project Ga0208974, IMG submission 187699) | Freshwater lentic microbial communities from great Laurentian Lakes, MI, USA - Great Lakes metaG ER15MSRF (SPAdes) | ecosystem: Environmental > Aquatic > Freshwater > Lake | place: Great...
TGGGCTAAACACGCAAGACTCTCCTCTGACATTGGAGGCTGGGTATGCGTCTATTGCCACCAATTGCGTCATTGACCAATATGGACGTATTGGCGCACGAAAAGGCTTCTCAAGGGTTAATGCTTCCTCTGGCAACTTAGGTGCAAACGATGTAAAAGTCATCCATGAGTTAGTACAACTTGATGGAACGTTAACTGTATTGTTTGCTGGTAACAACAAGTTATTCAAACTCAGTTCCACTAATACAGTTGTGGAATTGACCTATGGGGGCGGCGGTACTGCTCCAACTATTACTGCAAGCAATTGGCAATGTGCATCCTTGAATGGCATTACCTATTTCTTCCAATCTGGCTTTGACCCTCTGATCTATGACCCTGCGGTAAGCACAACCACCTTCAGGCGTGTGTCTGAGAAAACGGGCTATACAGGCACAGTTCCTTTGGGAAACATTGTTATTTCTGCCTTTGGTCGCTTGTGGGTGGCTGATACTACGGCAGACAATGTAACGATTAGTTTCTCTGACTTGTTGGCAGGGCATAACTGGACTGCTGGGACATCTGGAACTCTTGATGTTTCTAGGGTTTGGGCGAATGGCGCAGATCAGATCATGGGTTTGGGCGCACACAATAATTACTTGGTTATCTTTGGTAAGCGTCAGATATTGACCTATCAAGGTGCAACAACCCCTTCCACAATGTCATTGGCTGACACCATAGGCAACATTGGTTGTTTATCAAGGGATTCCATAGTTTCTACGGGTTCAGACATTGTTTTCTTATCTAACTCTGGGGTGCGTAGTCTTTTGCGTACTATTCAGGAAAAGTCTGCTCCATTGCGTGATATATCAAAGAATGTGCGTAATGACTTGATGACCTATGTGTCTGGTGAGACATTGGCAAACATCAAGGCTGTCTATTCAGAAGTAAATGCCTTCTATCTTCTAACTCTTCCCATTGCCAAACAAGTCTATGTATTTGATACAAAGGCTCAGTTGCAAGATGGTTCTGCAAGGGTAACAACTTGGGACTCTATTGAACCAACTGCATTGTTGGCAAAAAGAAATGGTGATTTGCTGATTGGCAAGAATGGTTATGTTGGCAAGTATGGGACATATCTTGACCATGCCTCTACCTATCGTTTCCAGTATTACACCAACTATGCTGATCTAGGTGATGCAAATATCACATCAATCCTAAAGAAAATCTCTGTGGTGGTTATTGGTGGAACTAACCAAATATTGACAATCAAATGGTCTTATGACTTTTCAGCGCAATATTACGCAACCCAAGCAACTATCCCTATTTCTACAATTGCAGAGTATGGAATGGCTGAATATGGTGCAAATGGCATCCCAGTAGCATACTATTCAACAGGCATACAAATTGGCACTTTGGTTGGTCAAGCATCAGGCTATGGCAAAGTTGTGCAAACGGCTTATGAGATTGACATAAATGGTTCTGCTATCAGCATCCAAAAGATTGAAATTCAGGCTAAAAACGGAAAACTTGGGTAAGGAATAAATATGGCAAATTACACGAAAACCACCAACTTTGCGGCTAAAGATGCACTTGCGTCTGGCAATGCCTCCAAGGTCGTTAAAGGTACTGAGATTGACACAGAGTTCACCAATATTCAAACTGCCATTGCTACAAAGGTAGATGGGACATTGACAAACTTCTCTTTTGTTGAAGCATCAAATGTCTTGTATATCTACAATGTATCTACGCCTGTGGCAAAGATTGATGCCTCTGGTAACCTGACTGTGATTGGCAATGTTGTTGCTAACGGAACAATGTAAATATGGCAACCTCATTCCCAACCATTGCACAGTTAGACAAGGCACGAACAGATGCTAGTCAGTTTGTTGGTGGACAAACTTATTCGCTTACATTTAATGTAGATGGTAAGCAATACAGTTATGTACCTAAAAACATTGCAGAAAACGGCGGCTTAACTGCTGGAGAAAACACTTATTTACTGCCTTACTTTACAAGTATTGACAATCTAAGGGACTTTGGCAGTAAGGCTCAAGAAGTTGATTTATCAAGTACAGGTGTAAATAAATATCTTCAAAGCCAAGGCTTGTCAGAAAAGGGATATTTAATTCCATTTGGTGCAGTTCCTTTTGATAGCATGGTCAACCCAATACCTACTGAAACATTCGGTGGTGAGTTAAATGGTTTAAAAGTTATTGATGGGCAAGTTGTTTATGGTCTTAGTGGTGGGGCTGGTAGACGATATGCAACTACTACTGGTGAGGTGCATAACCCTTACATCGTGCCTGGCGGCGGTTTCTTAGGCGATTTTGGGCGAACACTTCAAAATATGGGGCCACTAGCAGGACTTGTGGGCAACTTGATACTGCCTGGCCTTGGAACTGGAATATCAATAGGAAGTGCTGTTGCCCAAGGTGCTAGTCCAGAAGACCTTGCAAAAAGTTATATTGCTAGTCAAATTGGAAGTGAAGTTGGCGCAAATATTGGTGGCGTTGAAGGCCAAATTGCTGGTGGTGCTACAAGCGGATTACTAAGTGGACAGTCACCAGAACAAGCGTTAACAGGAAGTCTAGTAAGTACGGGAGTGAATCAAATTGGTTCACCAACTCCATCAAACTTATTAACGCCATCAACTGGTGGAACAACAGCAACGCCAGAGTACATTCCTGAGTCAAACATTGGTCAAGGTACACCATCATCAACATCAGGTTTTTATACGGGTCAAGGAACAACGGGAGCGAATAACATGGCAGATGATTACATAAACTATGGTAGTCCAGCGGATTATGGCTTTAATCCAGATGGGATGATGCCTCCAGACATAAACTATGGAAGCCCCGAAGACTATGGCCTTAACCCAGATGGGATGCCTTCACCAGATTATCTTGCTTCTTTAACCCCCGCTGTAAGAGCAAGCGTACAAAGAGCATTAATGGCTGGTGGTAGTGCGGCTCAAGCGGCAAGAAACTACTTGTCAAGTATGTTTGGAGGCATGAACTCCAATCTATTGCAAGGTGGATTGGGAACAGTTGCCCAACTCAGGCAACAAGAAACGGATAGGCAAGCGGCGATAGATTCACAAAGAAAGATTGAAGAAGCAACAAGAGTAGGCGTTGCTGGTTCACAGTTCAGACCCGTTGGAACAACCACTCGTTTTGGTACATCTCAGTTCCAAACTGACCCAATTACAGGACAAATAATAAGCGCAGGATATACCGCCGCACCTGAGATTAGTTCTGCCCAAAACAGACTCTTGGGATTGGGTGCTGGGTACTTAGCGCAAAGTCCTGAAGAAGTTGCCCAACAGTACATGACAAAGCAATATGACTTGCTCGATCCTAGTCGGCAAAGACAGTTGGCTGGCATTAGAAACCAACAGTTCCAAACAGGTCGTGGTGGTTTGTCAGTAGGTTCTACTGGTTTACGTCCAAGTGGAGCGCAAGGCTTGATGGGTGCTAATCCTGAAATGGAAGCCTATTACAACGCCTTGGCACAACAAGATGCACAGTTGGCGGCACAGGCTCAAGCGGCTGGTCAACAAAATGTATTGTTTGGAACGGGCTTGTTTGGTCAGGCTGGTCAACTAGAGACTATGGCACAACAACCATTTACTCTAAGCCAAGGTCTTGCTGAGAAATCATCTATTGGTGGATATAGGGCAGGCGATTTAGGTTATAGAGGGGCGGCGGCTAGTGGTGCAATTGGCAGATCACCCGCCGCAACCACCAACCCTTATGCAACAGTATTGGGCGGTTTTGCTGATCCTAGATCGTTGTTAGCGCAAGGATTGGGAACTTACTTTGGGTCTTCTGCGCCAATAGGAGGAACTCCCGCAGACTATCCTTCATATATCTATTAAGGAATAATCATGGCAACAGATATCGTAGGTGGATTGTTTGGAATTACTCCTCAAGCGTATGAGGAGCAAGCCTATAACCAAGCATTACAGCGTGGTGAATCGTTTGGCACACGGGCTGGACTTTATGCTTCTGCCGCACAACTAGGTCGTGCAGTTGGTGGTGCTTTGGGTGCTGAAGACCCACAGTTAAAAATGATTAGCATGAGAAATGCAATATTTAATAGAGCCGATCCCAATGATCCAAATTCTCTTATGGCCGCCGCAAAAGAGTTAGCCCCTTTTGATCCACAAGGTGCTAATGCGGTTGCTAATCAGGCTAGAGAAGCGGCACTTAAAATTGCCCAAGCAACAAGATATTCGCGTGAAGGCCGTGCATTAAGCGTAGGTCAAGATGTATTAAAGGCTGAAACAGAGGCAGGTTACCGGGCTGCTATCCGCGAAATAAAAGGTAGGGAACAAACGCCAGAGAATGCTGCCACTCTTCAGGTATATGAAGATAAGTTAGCTGCGTTAACTCGCACTAAAGAAGCAGCGCCTCTAGATATCCAGAAAGCGCAAGAATACCGCAAAGCATTAATTAAAGATAACGCGCCTGTAGCACAGATAGCTGAAGTCGATCGCTACATCAAAGGATTAGAAGGCGGTCGAGGAACTACAGTTACCATGCCTGAGATTAAATTGCCTACTGATATTAATGCTTTGGCAAGAGGGTATGAAGAAGCTATTAAAGACGACGTTAATGTAAAGAACTTATCATTTAACGCTAAAGGATTAATCAATCAAGCTGCAACCTCTAACAACCCTTCAGCATGGGAGGCGGCGCGTACACAGGTTGCTAAAGCTGTTGGCGAAGGTAAGTTGTCTAACGAAGACATCGCTAGGACCGGCGTCGACCCAACATTGATTGGCGGCGTCCGTGATTGGATCGATAAGAAGGTTACGGGTGTTCCAGACCAAAAAACACAACAGGCTCTTTATGTGGTCGCAAGTTATCTGGAAAAAAATGCCAGCCAGCGTATAGCAGAAAAACGCAACAACCGCGTTGCTATGGCTAAACAAGTTAACCCCTCAGTAGACGCGGCAGCGATGTTCCCTGACTACTCAGGCGCAGCACCGGCAGCGGCCGCTGCACCAGCCGCAGGCACTGGTAAAGTAGTGGACTACAAAGATTTGGGTCGTAAGTAACTTTAATAAGGATAAAAATGGACGTCCGTTTACCTAATGGGACAATCATTCGTGGTGTCCCTGATAATTTTACTTCTGACCAAGTACGCTCGTTAGCACTCCAAAATGAACTGGCGACAGGGGCTGACTTTGGTATGGGTTCTGATGCCGCTAGTTTAATTCCTACCGGCGGGTCAGGAATGGGACCAACGCCTCCTGTGGCGGGTAGATCAGTAGAACCCCGCACACTGACGCAAGCGGCTATGGAAGGCGCTATGGCCGTTCCAATATTGGGCGCCGCCGCTCGCGGTTTTCAACTAGCCTCAAGAGGTACTAGAGCCGCGCCCTATGCAGCGGAAGCAGTACGTGCTTTGTTGCCTGCGTCAGGCAAAGCATTAGCAGCCGAGGGTTTGTTAGGTACTGTCGCAGGCGTTGGTGGTGAACTAGCGGCTAGGCAAGTCCCTGAAGAATATGGCGAGACAGGTAAAGTTTTAGGTGGCATGGCAGGCGGTATGGCCGTAGCTGCCCCTTTCTCGATGCTTAAAGGCGCCGTGGAAAGCGCGTCAAGCGTCCCTGGCTTATTTTCGACCACAAAAGATTTAACAGAACAAATAACTCAGGCCGCCGCTACCGGCCGGGCGTCTAAACAAGCTATTACAGCTTTGACAGCTAACCCGTCTTTATCGGGAAACATAGCGCGCGCGGCTGATATTGAAAAGTCTACCGGCATTACTTTACCTATGCTTGCTCAGTCTAATGGAGATACAACGATATCTAGCTATCTTCAGTCTCAGATCGCGCGCGGCGAAAACGTAGAATTTACAGCGGCGGTTAAACGTCAATATGAAACTGCAGAACAGGCGTTAACAAAAGCTAAACAAGGCGTGGCGCCAGCTATGCAAGAAGTGGACGCTTACGTCAAAAAGAAAGCTTTAGAAACAAGCCAGAAGAATATCGATGTTGTTAATAAAGCAGGCGTCATGTCTGCCCGTCGTAAAGAAGGTCTAGACAACATTGACAGTCGAATCGTAGAGCTTACAGATACGCTGCGTACGGCGCCCACCCAGGTAGATATTGGAACGCGTTTAACCAATCTTATCTCTGCCAAAGAGAAAATGGTTAGAGGTGAAGTTGGGCCTAAGTATGAGGAACTTATTAAAAATTCAGAAAATGCAGGCATTGTTTTGCCGGCCAAATCTGCTGCGGGATTAATTGATTATGTAAAAGAAGAAGAATTTAAATCTGCCTTTACGTCTTTCCCTACTCTCTGGCCTAAGATTAAAAAAGTGTTTGCCGACCCAGAAGAAAAACTCTACTATTCGCTACGTGATTTGGACAGCCTTAAACGCGAAACAAATGCCGCGTTACGTGAATCTATGTCAGGGACGGGTGAGTATCGTATTCTTACGGGCCTGAAGAAGCAAGTAGACGCTGCTATTGACAGCACCGACCCTTCTTTTGCTGACGCTTACCGAGCCATTGATAAAGAATACGCTACCCGCGTAGGTATGCCTTTCAACGTGGCCGGCGTAGCCCAAATTGACCGCGCTAAATTTGTTGAACAAACTGTCCCTGTCCTTACAAAGAGGGCGTCTAGTCTTAAACAGGCAATGGACATTATTGGCGATAGCCCAGAAGGCAAAAAGATTGTAGAAGATGCGTTTTTGTTTGACATAGGCGCAAATCGGTCAATCATCAGCACTACAACAGGGCAGTTAAACACGCCTCAATTGAAGCGCTATATCGCCCAAAACAAAGATAAGATCGACATGGTCCCTGGCCTTCGTGATCGTCTTGAAGGACTCGGTACAAGGGTTAACGAATTAAAGGCCAATCGCACGGCCATCTTAGACGCAGAAAAAAATGCGTCTATTGAAAAGATTGATAACCTGTGGACTCAATCATATGGGGAAACCGGCGGCATTCGCGGAGTTGTGCGTAAGGCTTTAACTAACCCAGCGGAATTGGATAAGTTAGTGAGTCTTGCGGGTAACGACAATATCGCAAAAGCAGGCATTAAACGCGCCATGATTGAAGACGTTCTATCTGCCCAAGGCGATAGGGTAAATTTGATAAACGAGAACAAACAAGCTTTTGAAAAAGTATTTGGTAAAGACCAGACTAAATATATTGTTGATATTGTTGAGGCATCTCAACGTCTGAAAGACAACCCTTTCGCAATGCGAATCAATATCAATACCATTAGTAAAACAGGTTGGCAAGACCTGACTGGTTCTAAGATGGAGACTTCGCTAGGCGAGGCCCGTAACCAGATTATGACTGCGCCTCGCGTTTTCATTAACCACTTAGGTCGCTATTTCAATAACCAGACCGATAAGAGCGAAGCGGTTGAAGTGCAAAAATTCTTGTTGGACTCTAACGCGCTTAAAGACGCAGCAGAGTTTATAACAGCGCTAAATACGCGTGGATTTGATGAGCGCGCTAAAAACCTAATGGGTAAGCTTATGAAAAATAGCGCCACTAGCTATCTGTTTGGTGCTATTACTGGCGGCATTGTAGGTTCGCAAGCTGAGACAACAAAGTCTAACTTTGACCCCGCTCTTTTAGAAGGGTTTGGGGAAGTACCGAAGTAAGTCATATCAGGAGTAACCCATTGACCCTTTCTCTCTTCTCTTATTGGCACAAACTGCTTTTGGCGCTATCAAGCAGGGCTGCGACTTTTTACACCAAGGTCGTATTCAGCTTGAGTCTGCTAAAAAGACCATTGAAGGCGTGCAGTCAGACATTAAAGCGGTTAAAGGAATATTTGATTGGTTTATTGGCCTCTTTGTCTCTAAGCCAGAAAAAGTCGACGTTGCAAAGCCTGTGGCGCAAACGAAAACCAAAGCCGCAGCCAAGCAGTCCTACGAAGTCCTTGAACTGGAACTCATTAAAAGCGTGGGTGACAACCTTGGGACGCTCTTTGACACGCAACAGCAAATAAACAACTACTATTTAGAACTTGAAGAGGAATCAAAGACTAAGTACAACCCAGAACAGAACACGTCAAAGAAAGCGATCGAGCGTGCTTTGATTGAGTTGCAGATGGAGAAGTTGATGGAGCAGACCAGAGAGGCAATGGTCTATGCACCGGCAGAGTTGAAAGATTTGTATAGCAGATTCTTGGTAATGCACAACAAAATAGAACAAGAACAAGCGTGGGCTAGGTCAGAGACAATTCGCAGAACTAGGCTGGCTAGGTGGAAGCGAGAACAAGAGGAGATAAGACAAATTGAGCTGATAAGTAGCGCTATTGCTGTGACATTCATTTCTTTAATTTTTGGATGGTTGATGTGGGCAATACAAAACTTATCTGGTGGATTTTGATAGGAGTGGCAGTATGCATAATTGTTGGGGTTACCTCGATGGCGTACGTGGAAACTCTATACATGCGAGCGCAACTCAAACAAGAAATGAAAGAGTTGCGTAAACTGAAACGAGAATTGAAGGAGTCAAAATGAATGAACTATTCGGTATTCTTAAAGGGCTTGCGCCTACTCTTGCTACTGCTGTTGCTGGCCCTCTGGGCGGTGCCGCTGTTAGTGCTATTGCTAGCCGACTGGGTTGTAACGACTCTGTTGAAGCAGTAGCCAAAGCTATTGCTGGCGATCCTGCAGCGGCTCAGAAGATAGCTGAACTAGAGTTGGAAATGACTAAGGTAGCGGCAGACGCTATGAAGAACGAGGACAACAACGTCACGGGGCGTTGGAACGCAGATATGGTTAGCGACTCTTGGTTGTCTAAGAATATCCGTCCCATGAGCCTTGTAGCTATTTTTGTAGGTTACTTTTTGTTTGCCATGATGTCAGCGTTTGGTTTAAACGCTAACGAGGCGTACGTTACCTTGCTAGGCCAATGGGGTATGCTTATCATGGGCGCATACTTTGGCGGCAGGACTGTTGAAAAATTAGCGGAGATGAAAAAGAAATGAACCTAAGTGAACACTTTACTCTTGAAGAACTAACGCACACAGATCACAGAGACTTGGACAATACGCCAAACGAGGCAGAGTCTGCCAATTTGCGTAGGTTGGCCAGTTTTCTAGAACAAGTCAAAACTGTACTTGGTGGCAAACCAATCATGGTTAATTCTGCGTTTCGCTCTAAGGCGGTCAATGATGCTGTAGGCTCAAAAGATAGCAGCCAGCACCGCGTTGGTTGTGCAGCCGACATACGCGTGCCTGGCATGACCCCCGATGAGGTGGTTAAAGCTGTTATTGCGTCTGGTATTGGGTACGATCAGATCATTAGAGAGTTTGATCGTTGGACGCATATTTCTGTGCCAAACCTATCCACATCGACGCCAAGGCAACAAGCCTTAATCATCGACAAGCAAGGCACTAGAACTTACGCTTAGTCCTCGCTGCTTAGCATAAAGACGGCGACGCCCACCATCACTACGATTGCGCCGCCCATGACAAGCAGCATGACCACCCAAGCAACTGTTTCAAGCATCTTTGCGCTCCTGGTCGAGTTCACGTTTCATGTAAACAACAAACGCTTCTACCAACTTTAAAAAGTATGGCAGTAGCGCGCCTAATACAAATATTAAAACTTCATTCATTGTTTTTCCTTTTTAATGTAGCGTCAATGTGTCTAACCATTTCAAATATAGTTGAGCGCCCAGCCCCCGTCTGAAAATCTTCCCAGTCCCAGTAGTCTTCAACTTCATCATCTGTCAGCCCAACCCAAGGGCGTTTGTATTCCTGAATGTCATCATCATCTTCTTTGGCATTGCGCCTGATCTCTCTGGCGATACGATCAAATTCTTCGTCTTCTGGTGTCATTTGATTAAACTCCTATACGCGTTGATTGCATCTTTCAAATCATTTTTCAATTGCTCAATATAGTCCTGCTGCTGTTGCATCTTAATGTAAGACTCTTTGGCAAAGTTGGCTAAGTTTTCTTGGCTCCATGACTCAAACGTTGGCATTTTTACTCCTATCAAGTCTCTTTTGCTGTTCTTGTTTTATATCCTCTGGCGGCACCACGACTTCTTGCGTAGTAAACCTATGCTCATTAGCGCATTCGCGCCTGCGGGTATAGCCAAAGGTTGGCGATTTCTTAGTCTGTTTCACAATAGACCAAGCGTTACAAATGGGACACTTCATGGGCGTCTAGCCTCATGCAGTATCTCGATACGCTCGCGTGCAGCGCGCAAGGTTGTGTAGCGCTGGTGCAGCCGCTCCAAGACGGCTACACGTTTGCCAACTTCGCGTTCGTCGGTCAACATCTCCAGCACCTTAACTTCATCCAAGGTCCTAAGTTCAGCGTTTAATTTTCGCCATGTAAGTGTCAATTTTTGTCTCCAGTTTAGTGATTGTGTTTAGGGTTTTTACTAATGTTCGATTGGCGGCGTTAGCGTCTTTCTGATGTATTTTCAAGATGGATCGTGCGGCTTTAAGTTGCGCTTTCCACAGGTTTAGTCTAGTCATTTCAATTCCTCCATTGCGATATCTGACAAGGCGCGCTTATCGTGCAGCGCGGCCCAAATCTTTTCATCTACTGTTTTATTAGAAATCATTACGTAGCACCACACGTCATGCCGCTGGCCGCTACGATGCAAACGCCCGATGGTTTGTTCATACAGTTCGAGCGACCAGGGCAGGGACAAGAAGACGATTCGACTGCCGCCGTGCTGCAGGTTGAGTCCATGGCCGGCTGACTTGGGGTGGACCAAAAGAAGTTCGATGCTCCCAGCATTCCATCGTTCAATAGCGCGGTCGTCGTCAAGGGTGGCGGCTTTGGGGTATCTACGTTTAAGTTCGGCCAACTCTTCTTTGTACGTGTACGCCACCAAAGTATTGGCATGTTGGTTTTCCTCTAATAGTTCATCAAGCCGCTCAAATTTAGATGTGTCAAACCATACGGGTTTATCCGCATATACAAAACCCGACGCCATTTGTTGCAGCTTGGCCGTCACGACGCCGGCGTTAACTGCAATCGCGCGGTCATTGGGGAACTGCGCGACAAACTCACTCTTCATGTCGTCATAGGGTTTACGATTAGTTAGGTTGCCGCGCACTTCAACTGTGTGCAAGGTCGGCAGTTTGTCTTTGTATTCGCCTGGCTCCAATACGAATGTCGCTGGCTTGATGCGTTCCATAACCAAAGCCAAGGCGCCAGGGCGCGGCTGCCAATCGTTGTACTCGCGGTTAATCAACGCAAAGTACTGCTGCATAAACGCGCCCTTGGCACGGCCAAGCAGGTTCTGGTCGACGATCTTGCACTGGCCAAAGACGTCCTCTAAGCCGTTGCTAGTGAAACTGCCGGTAAGGCCCCAGCGGATCACCATGGGCTCGATCACTTTGTTGAGCGCCTTGAACCGCGCGCCGGATGGATTCTTTAGCCGCGTGAGTTCGTCAAACACAATGGCATCAAAATCAAGTTCTTGTTCGGCCAGCCATTGCAGGTTGTCGTAGTTAGTCACAACAATGCGCGCGCTAGACGCCAGCGCTGCTAAACGTTCTTTCGGTGAACCTACGGCCACAGCGATCTTTTGACGTGGCGCCCATTTGGGTTGCTCCACGGGCCACACGTCAGTGCAAACACGTTTAGGCGCCAGCACTAGAAAACGTGTGACCTCGCCATTGGCGAGCATGTCCTGCATAGCCGCTAGGGTGATGGCAGTTTTGCCAGCCCCTACCGGCGCCAAGATCATGGCGCGGTCGCGCTCATACAAAAAGTCAGCCGCCTCAATTTGATACGGCCTCAATGATCCAACCATCTATTTGCTCCTTGCTCCATAAACATGCGTACTTCTGATTCATTAGCGCCATGTCTGACGCGAATATTTTTTGCAGTTCTGACAAACGCCCATCCGGCGCCTTCAGTTCAATAAACCAAGTCTGGCCATTTGGCAAACAAACTACTCTATCGGCCACGCCTCTGTGCGCCGGACTAGTAAATTTGTACGCCCTACCGCCAAGGTCCTTGACGCGTTGCACTAAATATTTTTCGATTATTTTTTCTTTCATGTCAAAAAGTTTAACACACTATTATTTTTTGTGCTATAGTTCAGTCTCAATCAATTAAAGGAGAGTCAAATGAAGTTAACGATGACACAAGCCGAAGCAGAGAAAATCTTGCTTGAATGGGCGCAAAATAAGTTCCCTGATCAGTTCAATACAGTAGAGTTTGATAGCTACAGCTACAGTAAAACATTCACATTCACTAAAGAGGAAACTAAAGATGCAACACAGTAATATTGTTGGCGGTTCAACCGCAAAGCGTGTGATCAACTGCCCAGGCTCAGTCGCCTTGGTGCAAAAGATGCCGCCCCAACCAAGTAACAAATACGCAGACGAAGGCACGCTGTTGCACAACGTCATTGCTGAAATCGTGATGAGCGATAGAACGCCTGAGAGTTTTCTTGGTACTAAATACGAAGACCAAGTTCTCACGCAAGAACTGATCGACAACAAACTCAAGGTGGCATTGGCTGCGCTTGATGAGATCGACCCAAACAAAGAGATGCAAATTGAAGCTGAGACTCGCGTCGGTTTCGGTGATCTCTTGCCTGGCGTATTTGGTAGCACTGACCTTATCGGTCGTATCGGCGCCCGCGCTGTCGTTTTAGATTGGAAGTTTGGCGACGGCGTTGCTGTGGAAGCAGAAGAGAATGCACAGTTGATGTTCTACGCCGCTGCGGCCATGCGTACTGAAGGATCAAAGTGGGCGTTCGATGGCGCTACTGAGATCGAATGCATCATCGTGCAACCGCCTGCAATCAAGCGCTGGGTGACTACACCGAAACGCATTGCAGAGTTCGAGGCGCAATTGATGCGTGCGGTTAAAGAAGCAGAAGATCCTAACGCGATGATCCGCACAGGCGATCATTGCCGCTGGTGTACGGCCAAACCTATCTGCCCCCAGATGACCGGCGCTGCTGACCGCGCTTTGCAAGTAGCGATCAAATCTTTAGACGCAAACATGATCAGCAGCTACTTGGCCAATGCTGATATATTAGAAGATTGGATCAAGGACTTGCGCGCCTTGGCCCATCAAATGTTGGATAGCGGCGCTCCTGTGCCAGGGTATAAACTGGTGCAAAAGCGCGCTACACGTCAATGGGTGGACGATAAGAAAGCCGCCGACGCATTGACCGCAATGGGCCTAGAAGCCTATAAAGAACCAGAGGTCCTATCGCCTGCACAGGCTGAGAAGGAACTCAAAAAGCGCAAGTTGGCATTGCCTGACGATCTTGTCGTGGCAGTGTCTTCAGGCACAACGCTTGCCCCGGAGAGTGATCCCCGGTCAGCAGTGTTGCAAATCGGGAAGCAGTTAACTGCAGCCCTTTCTAAAATCAACTAAGGAAAATCAAATGAGTTTAGTAACCTTCTCTAAAGCAAACCTCCCCGCAGTCAGTTCGTTGGCAACGTCGTTGCGAACAATCCAATCCGAAGTAGGCGCAGCCGGCGTTGTCATCTTAA
>Ga0208974_1000713_pt1 | contig 13447 bp, 32 predicted proteins | sample GreLakmeER15MSRF_FD_187699 | JGI IMG/M metagenome (GOLD analysis project Ga0208974, IMG submission 187699) | Freshwater lentic microbial communities from great Laurentian Lakes, MI, USA - Great Lakes metaG ER15MSRF (SPAdes) | ecosystem: Environmental > Aquatic > Freshwater > Lake | place: Great...
TTGTATCCCGCAAATTTATTATGACCAGACTTTTTAAGGTCTGCTGTTTGTAACTTTAATCTTGCTTTCATTAATTTACTGTGTATGCTCATCTTGCTCTCCTTTTGATGTTTTTCCATCATTACTTGATCGTAATGTTGTTGTTGACTCATTTGCTTTCTCCCATTTGTCGTTATCTTCTTTAAGTTCTTTTACAAGATCAGCAAGAATAACTGATATATGTTTTAAAGAATGTGCCATAAAAAATATCCCCAAAATATTACTAAAAACCACTTTACCACATAATAGAACTTTTGTGTAAACTTTTTTTGTAGCTTGTCATTAATGATAATACGCATAAATCTATCTACCTTCATACTCACTCCTAAACTAGAACAGTCACTATACTCTTAGTCAATTTTTATGTCAAGAAGTATTTTAATGGGAGGGTATTTATCCGACTTTTATATTAGTTGACTATAATTTTTATACATGTTAATATCGCTTTACGTTAAATAAAGGAGATAAAAATGACGTATCAAGAGGCTGTTTCATATTTCAAAACAAAGTACCAAATGGCAAAAGCATTAGGCTTAACAAGACAAGCTGTTCAGCATTGGTCTAAAAATTTAGACAAACCTATTCCAGAGTTGCGTGCATATCAGATAAAAGATATTCTTGTTAAACAAGGAGAGAATAATGAGAATAAAGAATTGGGATAAGTTTAATTATTATAATGTTTCTAATCCAAAATATCGCAAAGAGATGACATGGTTTAAGATTTATGGTAGAGATGTTTTAAATAATTTAGATTGGTTTAAACTAACTTCTGATCAAAAGTCAACACTTTTTGAACTATGGTGTTTAGCTAGTCAAGATGAAGGTAAGTTACCTAGTGTTGATATTATAGCATTTAGGCTGCGTAAAGATAAAGACTATGTAATCAACGCCTTAGAAACTTTAAAAGATTGGCTCTGCACTTCGTCTGCCCTTTGTCTGCCCGAAGTCCGCCCTTTGTCTGCCCCAGATAAGATAAGAGAAGATAAAATAATATCTATTGTGCGATTTGAAGATTTTTGGAAAGAGTATCCAGCTAATAGAAAAGTAGGTAAAAAACCTTGTATGGAAAAATGGGGTAGCAAGGGTTTGGATAAAATTGCAGATAAGATTATTTATCATGTAAAAGAAATGAGTAAAACTAAATCATGGAAAGAAGGATTTAACCCTGCTCCATTAACTTATATTAATCAAGAAAGATGGGAAGATGAATTACAAAAAGTTAGGAATGTATGGGACGGTGCTAAATGAACATAGGTGACGCATTAGAAAAATTAACAGTCAATAAGGAAATTATAAATGAATATTATAAAGGGGAAAATGCAAATGCAGAATTTCTTGTTAAGAGTACGGATGTTTTTACTGACGATGTCGTTCGATATTTTAATTCTGAAATACACTCTGGCAAATCGTTGGGCTTCGTTAAAACGGAAGATGACTTTAAAATAAGACCCGCCGAACTAACTGTCTTGACAGGAGTGTCAGGGCATGGTAAGAGTATGTTCTTGTCTCAAATTATTTTATCATTAATGAAACAAGATACTAAATGTTTGATTGCTTCTTTAGAGATGAGACCTGTATTAACTCTTGCTCGTATGGTGCAGCAAACATTAAAGTCATCAGAACCTACAGATGACTATGTAATTAAGTTTTGTGATCGAGCTAAAGAAAAGTTATATCTTTATGACCAAACAGGTTCTACTACATCAGAAGACATGATTGCTACATTGTATTGGGGTAAGCATATCTTAGGTGTGGAAGTGTTTGTAATTGATTCTCTTATGAAGATGTCAGATATTTCTGAAGACAATTATGAAAGACAAAAACTTTTTATAGATAGACTTGCTACAACGTGTCGTGATTTAAACGTACATGTATTCTTGGTAGCACATACTCGCAAGATGGCAGATGAAAACGTAGTTCCAGATGCTACTCATATTTTAGGCAGCTCGCATATTCGCAATTTATGCGATAACATTATTTGTGTGTTCCGCAATAAGAAGAAGGAGTATGATATTGAAACAGGTGATAAGACAGAGGAAGATTTAAAAGGTATTCCAGATTGCTTAGTATATTTACAAAAGCAACGTAATTATCCTGTAGAGGGTAAATGGAATTTTTGGTTTGATAAAAAAGGATTATCATACAAGGAGAGTCCATCAAGATGAAATATAATAAATTAACACTTAAAGCAAATTTTAATGAGGGGTCTGGTGAAATTGGTAATAAAGAAAAATGGAAGAAATTAGACCCATTGTTAAGGCTAGACATATTAAAAGATTGGATAGCAGAATTAAATGAAGAATATAAAATAGCTTTTTATGATAATAGAAACTTAATGGAGAATGGAAAATGGTAAAATTAACACCGTATCAAATTCGCAAACAATGGCGTGTTAAGTTACATGCTAAACGCTGTTTAGATAACGACCAATCAACGGAAAGATACAAGCATGATGCTAAAGTTCTAAATAAATGTATGAGCATCTACAAGGTAGAAGGAACAAGAGCAACATGGGGACAATAAATGATTTTATAAAGAATTGCAAAAAACTGTTCGGTGATGATATAATATACAAAGCGACATCTAATGACGGTGTAACTTTTAAATCTAAAGGATGGAGTGATAAATATGATTCGGTTCGTTTTGACGAAATACAATTACGAAAACTTGATAACAAAGATTAAAGCTCTTGATCTAACTAAAAGATGGCGTGTTAATATTAGTGAGGAAAAAGTTGTAAGGTCACTTGAGCAGAATGAAAGGTTGTGGTCACTCTATGGGTCAATTGCTAACTACATTGGTGAAGACCCAAGCACAGTACATGAGCTTCTTGGCTATAAGTTCTTACGCTATCAAACAGAGATTGCTGGGCATCCTGTAGAGTTAGTTAAGTCAACAACAAAACTTACTACTAAAGAAATGACGGATTATCAAGAGAGCTGTGAAAGGTGGGCGTCTACTCTTGGTTGGAGTTGGGAACTATGAGGCAACCAATTATTGATGGCATAGTTATAATTTGCATTGTATGGTTTGTTGGTGGTGTTGCCAAACTAATTAAGTATTTTTATGAATTATCGTAGTAAAAAATTGTTAGAGGCAGTGCGTGAGTTTCCATGTGCTATGTGTGGTAGAGAAGACGGAACAGTGTGTGCTGCTCATTCTAATCAACAACGTGATGGCAAGGGCACAGGAATTAAGGCAAACGATTATCGTATCGCTAGTCTTTGTTATCAATGTCATGATATGATAGACAACAACAAAGAGTTAGACAGGGATCAACGTGTTGAAGCATGGGAGTCTGCTCATCGTAAAACTATTGGATGGTTATTTGATAGGGGAGTAATTAAAATTGGGTAAAGGTTCTACAAGAAGACCATTGTTAATTTCTGAAACAGAAGTAGAAGACAATTGGAATAAAATATTTAAAAAAGATTATGAATACGAATTAAACAAATCTACAGGTGAAGTAGAAAAGCGTTTTCTAGATGGCATATCTAAACCTAACGAAAGTCAATTTGATGGCGACAAGCCCAACGCAGTTAAGCCTTAAGAAGTTGAGAGCAGAAGGATACCTTGTAGCTATTACAGAGAAATGGAATCACTTTTGTAAAATTCGCCAAGACATGTGGGGGTTTTGCGATCTACTTGCTATAAAAGAAAATGAAATTTTAGCTGTGCAAACTACATCTGCTAGCAACATGTCAGCAAGAGCTCATAAGATTGCTGATAGTGAAAATGTAGGAATGGTTAGAAAGTCTGGAATAAAAATACATATACACGGATGGGTCAAGACTGGTAGAAAATGGGAATGTAAGGTAATGGATGTATCATAAGGAAAAATATGGAAGCTAAAGTTAGAGATTATAATGTTCAAGGTCGTTTAGTTAATGTAGAAAAAATGCGTAATTTAATTTTAGATGCGTTAAACAATAGATCATTAACCATTGCAGAGTTATCTAAAGAAATGGGTGTGGAACACAGAAGGGTTCAGTACGTTGTATTGAAAATGAAAAACTTAGGTATGTTAGACTCTACAAAACGTGAGCAACAAGGACAAGATAAAATATACAAATACTTTAAGCCACAAACTAATTTATTACAAGAAATATTACATCCTATGCCAGACTTTAGCGATAGGATTAAAAGTATCTATATCCACACAGAAGAGGAAGCTAATGCACATAGATAGACTGAAACAGATACTTGATGACTGGGCTTTATGGATGCACGCACCTAGCACAAAGCTGGGATACCCTAGCAAGTCTATTGGCATGATTAGTGGCGGTGAATCTACTAGCGATGCTTTCGAAGAGATGGTGTCAGAGATGGATATGACCAATGTTAGAACAATTGATGCAATTATAAGCAGTCTACCCAGCGATCAGAAGGATGCAGTCTACGCTAGATACCTAAAGACCTCTAAATACAATGACTATGAGTACCAATTAAGCCTTGCTTTTGATAACATGCTATCTATGGCTTCAAGGCGTATAGTCGCTTGACACGAGTATTTAACTATGCTATAATTCGCCTGTTGGGATAGTCTCGCCCATACTCTCCGTAATACATTTAAGCCTTTATAAATTAAGGGCTTTTTTTTGGATAAAAAATGAAGAAACCTACAACAAAAGCTGGTAAAGCAGCTAAAGTTACTAAAGTAATGTCCGAATTCAGTAAAGGTCAATTAAACATTGGCAAGTCACCTAAAAAAGTAACTTCACCAAAACAAGCTGTAGCTATTGCATTAGCAATGAGTAACCAAAAAAAAGGCAAAAAGAAATAACAAAAGTTTTGATTGGAATGTGGAAAAGCTAGGCGAAAAATCCATTTTCTTAATTAAATCTCATCAAAAGATTTGCTACATAGTTCTCTCACTCATGTGGTATTGCGAATGATAATCATTCTCATTTAGGCTTTCGGGCAAGGCTTGCCCCTTAAGCCGCTTAAGCTTTTTAAAAAATAGTTTATGCATAGGCTTTTCGCATAGCAGCAACCCTTATAAGTAAATATAATAAAAAAATAAGCCCTATAAATAGGCTTTAAAGCTTTGAAAAATTAATTCATATAGTAAGCCCTTAAGAAAAGATAAAAGGGGCTAAAAAGCCCCTTAAAATTGATTTAAATGGTATTAAATAGCTAAAATGGGTATAGTTTTAATAATAAAGCCGCTTACATCTTTTTTAGCCTTGCCCTTAGCATATAAGCCCAAAATAGTATTCTTAGGGGCTAAAAATGTTAAATCACTTTCATCGCCATTTAATACTGGCAAGCCCATAAAATAGGCAGGTAAATTTTGATCGGAAAAAACAGCCGCCAATCTCATGCCCTTTTTAATTGCTATCTCATTAAATTTTTGAAATTCTGGTTTATTTGAATAGCTAAACGTTAAATCATAGTTTTTAGGCAATTGATCCCTATTTGGATTTTTTGTATAGTCATAAAATTGTAAATCGCTAAATAATTCGAAAATGGTAACCGATCTAATTTTATTATGCATAAATTCATAATCAAATTTAATATGCTCAAATTCAATATCGGATGTACCATTAAGCCTTATCACTGGTATTAAACCCTTTTTAATTGCTGTCTTTTCTAAGGCTGTAATTTCAATAGCCAATTGATTCATAAATGCATTAATATCAGTATTAAAAAGTTTAGTACGATTTAACCTAGCATTTTGTACGTTATTAAAAATGCCCCTGCCTGCTGTATATAGGCAAGCTTTAAAGCAGCCAGCAGCCTTAGCGAATGGGCATAGATTTTTACCGCCTAAAGTATATGGGGCTAAATACATAATGCCCGTTAAATAACCCTTTTCTAGCCCCTTAATTGTTTTTGTATCATGATTAATAGATAATAATTTCATGGTTTAAACCCTTTTTTATAATTGTAATTGTAAAAGGCTAAATTTAGCCCTTATGCTTACTTATGAAAATAAGCATAAAGATAAATTTAAATAGACTTGCCGCCTAAAGCTTTTTTTATTATTTGATTCGCTAGTTTTTTTGTATTGCATAAAAAGTAACGTTGATTGATCAAGCCGCTATCCCGATATTTAAATAAATCATTCATAAATAACATTAAGCCTTGATTATCAAAGCGGGCAATTTTTTTCAATCTAAAATCGATAATATACATAATTAAGCCCCTTTTGGTAGATTCATGCCTATTTTGGCATTTTCTTCTTTAGCATAGTCAACGGCAAATTGTACTAGATCGCTAGCAGCCTTTTCGCTAGGGGCATAAAAATAAATACAATTCATAATTGACGATAGCAAGCCCGCTAGAATTTCATGATCGGGATTTTCGTTTATTGATGATATATTTTCTAATGCATCAAGCCCTGCATTGTAACCGCTGCTAAAATTTTCGTTTATCATTTTAAGCCCCTTTATAAAATAGCATTAATTAAAGTATTTAAATCTTTTTGCTGTTTGGTGTGTGTGACTGGTACCCATTGACCGCTAATAAAAGCTTGATCGATATCATGACTATAAATTGATCCGATCTCTTTATAAATACCGTCTACTTCCGCAAGGCGGGTATTGCCCTTTTTATTATCGTATATGACAGCAGCCCATCCATTTTTTAACATTATTTGAGTACCCTTTTTTAGATCATTAGTATTTAACATTTTTAAGCCCCTAAGGTTATAAGTAAGAAAAAATAAAAGTTTATTAGCATTAATAAGAATATGAATGCATATTTGATTATATTCATTTTATGACTCTTCCCTATTGATTGAAGAAAAATCGCCGTGTTTACTTGCTAGCATAGAATTATAATCCGCCAATTCATCATCATATAAATGATTATCATCGGGCTTTATGCTTATGCTGCAGGCATTGCCGCAAGTGATTATTTGAAGCCTTTTTGAATCATCAATACTATTTATTGCTTTAATGAGTGTTTTAATGTTTTGCATGATTTTCTATCCTTTTTGTAATGTTATTTGATAAGACAGCTATTAAGTACATATTTTGCATATTCTTAGAATCAAGGGTTATTAAACGATCCAATTCATTACATAAGAATTCAATCGTATAATCATTAATCTTTTTTACGTTATCTATGGTAAACATTAATAAGCCCCTTTTTTATATTGATCGGGAGCTATTGAATCCCATATTTGATAATTATGATCATAAACAGCAGCAAGGGCATGCAATTCTTTTCTATGCTTGCTGCCGCTCATGTATACACTATGATCATCAGAATACTTAAAATGCCAGTCATGAAGCTTTAATTCATTAAGATAAGTATTAATGCCTGTCATTGTATTCATTTTGTATACCCCTGTAATTGTTTAATGACTTTTAAAGCGGGCTTGCTTATAACCTTGCCGCTTACTTCATGCCCATATGCATAGGGTAATAATTGCTGCAATAGCTCTTTTACATCGTTATTGGTTTTTATATCGAAGCCGTCCGCAATCCATGTATCCGCTATTGATAATTCGATAATATATTTAATTCGCTTCATTTTTTGCCCTTTCATTAATAACGTTTAAACACTCATTGCAATAGATATTAAACTGTAATGGGTTTAAATCCTGCATGGTGTTATAAGCCTGCACTTTATTACATTGATAACATATATCTTTTATTTGATTCATAGAATGCCCCTTATATAGTAAGTAAGAATAGATAACATTATAGTAAATTGATATTTACGTCTACAGGTTTAACGGACTTATAAAAAGGGTTTATGTAATTAATGCCCAATGTATAGCTATCATAAGACCGTATTTTGCTGCTCTTATCAGTATGCAATGTTTTAAACATATAGTTTATGCCCTTAGCATCTAAAGCCTTAAGATAGGTTGATAGATCACAATCTTCTTCAAGATAAGCAAAACCCGCCCCGCTGCGGTTACGTCTTATATAAGAATAGGTACTTATCTTATCCGCGATATTAAGCCTGATCAGCTGCTTTAATGTTACTTTAGCCCATCCATGCGATGGATCGGTATATATAGTGATTGATTTCATTTAATGCCCCTTATGTAATTAATAGTAAATAAAACTTTACGCTCTTATGTTAGATGATTAATAAATCATGTCAATAGATTAATGATAAATAAATTGTAACCAAATTGTAACAATGCTTGACATATAACAGGATATAGGATAATGACCGATAACGATAAACCAATTGAGAATGAGAATCATTCGCATCTAGATAATGTACAGGCGGACACTATGCCAGCTGCATTAAAGCAGGATGATATAAGCATGGATGACAGCAAGGCTTTGATCCCTGATAACGTTGACGCTAACAAAGGCGGACGACCCCCACACCTTGCAAATGAGACCACCCGAAATAAAGTATTTATGTTATCTACAGTAGGGACACGCCATGAAGATATAGCCACAGTACTAGGCATTAGTGCAGATACCTTGACTAAGTATTACCACGATGAATTAGCTAAAGGTCGTATTGAAGCCAACGCTTCTGTAGCAGAGACTTTGTTTAAGCAAGCTAAGGAAGGCAACACGACTGCTATGATCTTCTGGTTGAAGTCTAGAGCTAAGTGGAAAGAGTCTACACAGCATGAGATTAGTGGTAATGCAGATGGTACACCAATAGAAGTAAAGATTGTAACGGGAATAGATTAGACCCCCCACCCCCCTTTTTTTAAAAAATCGAAAACCCAGAGTTATTTGAAACGTCAGTACCCCAATTTTTTATAGGATATTATTATGGGCTTATTAGAGTATTTAGACGCAATGCGAAAATCATCACCATCAGCAGCAGGTGTTGGTCAGCTTTCAGAAGCTGAAGCTGCAAGATTAAAACAGCTTATGATGCAACAACAAATGGATGAATTGTCAAGAGTAAGACAAATGACTGACGCTTATGGCATGGGTCAAATGAGTGATCGTGAAGGTAATACTATGGTCAACGCTCTAAGACAAATGAATCCACAAGCTAATACTATGCAAAACATTCCGCCTAGTGCTGGTGGTATGTCTGCAAGAAACGCACCGCCCACTATGAATATAAACACACTTTTAAAAATGCTAGGCTACTAAGGAGAACGTTATGCCAATGGTCGGAAAAATGAAATTTGCTTACACAGAAAAAGGTAAGAAAGAAGCTAAGTCTTATGCTAAGAAATCAGGTAAGAAAGTAGTTGCTAAGCCTGCAAAGAAGGGCATGAAAAATGGCTACTAAAACTGGACTTTATGCCAACATCAACGCAAAGAAAAAACGTATTGCTATGGGCTCTGGTGAGAAGATGCGTAAGGTAGGCTCTAAAGGAGCACCTACAGCTATGAACTTTAAAGAAGCAGCTAAGACAGCCAAGCCTGTTAAAAAGGCAAAGAAATGAAAGGCGTCAAACATTACTTACCTAATGGCACAGAGTGGACAGGTGCTACTCACAAAATGCCTAGTGGTTTATTCACAGGTAAAGAACATAGCAAGTCATCTAAAAAACTTGTGCATTATAAAGACTTAAAAAAGAAATGATCAAGAAGGGCAAGGAAACATTCTCTGGTTATAACAAACCTAAAGCTACACCTAGCCATCCTACTAAATCACACGCTGTATTGGCTAAAGATGGTGACACAGAAAAGCTTATACGCTTTGGTCAAAAAGGTGTGAGTGGTGATAAAGGTGATACAGCAAGAGCCAAGTCTTTTAAAGCTAGGCATGGTAAAAACATAGCAAAAGGAAAGATGTCTGCCGCATATTGGGCTAACAAAGTAAAGTGGTAATTTATTAACTAGGAGGCGATGACCCTATATGGAGTCGCAAAACAAAACTTTAGATACTGGGTATAGACCACGAGTCCCCCAAAAACTGATACACAATGCTGTAAAAGACAATCGCTTTGTAGTAGTGGTAGCACATAGACGTATGGGTAAAACCGTATCTGCTATTAATCAACTTATACACTCAGCTCTTACATGCACAAAAAAAGAACCTAGATACGCATATGTAGCTCCTACATATAATCAATCTAAACGTATTGCATGGGACTATCTTGTAAACTATACAAGACCTCTAGGTGCTAAAGTAAACATTGCTGAACTTCGTGTAGACTTTATGGGTAGACGTATCTCACTTTATGGTGCAGATAACCCTGACTCACTTCGTGGTATTTACCTCGATGGTGCAGTTATTGACGAAGTAGGTAATATCAATCCATCCGTCTTCAGTGACATCATCCGACCTGCGTTGACAGACCGACTAGGTTTCTGCGTTGCTATGGGCACGCCCAAAGGCAACAATCACTTTAGAGGGTTGCGAGATAGAGCCGCTGAAGGTAATGGATGGAAACTACTAGAGTTTAAATCTAGTGATACTAAAATTTTAAATGAACAAGAACTACAAGCTGCCCGCACAGAAATGGGTGAGGATAAGTTTATGCAGGAATTTGAGTGTAACTTTAACTCTCCTGTAGAAGGCTCTTACTATTCTAAGATTATAAATGAAATAGAAGAAAAAGCACACATGACGGAAATACCTCGTGATGACTTGTGTCGTAACTACACAGCATGGGACTTAGGTATGTCTGACTCTACAGCTATCTGGGTAGCCCAACTTACAGGCAAAGAAATAAGACTTATTGACTACATGGAAAATCATGGTCAAGGATTAGATTATTATGTGTCATGGCTTAAAGATAATGACTATGGACACTTTACACACATACTACCGCATGACGTAGAAGTAAGAGAATTAGGTACAGGCAAATCTCGTAGGGAGACTTTAGAAGATGCTGGTCTTACTATTGTTACTGCTCCTCGCCTTAATGTTGCTGATGGCATACAAGCAGTTAGACGAATAATTCCTAGATGCTGGTTTGACCCAAAAGCCAAACAAGGTCTAGATGCACTACGAAACTATCGTAGACACTATGATGAAAAAAGAGCTGTATTCCATGATAGACCATTGCATGATTGGTCATCACATGCTGCTGACGCTTTTAGATACCTTGCTACAGGATTAGACGATAGCCCCGCTGAAGAGTGGAATAAACCGATTAACGTAAATACTAAATGGATAGTTTAATGGATGAAAATAAATTAAAGTCGATCATTGAATCTGAAATAGATAATGCCTTAGGGTTTATTGAAACAGATACTACAGACGAAAGACAAAAAGCACTAGAGTACTATCTTCGTGAGCCTTATGGTAATGAAATAGAAGGTAAGTCTTCTATTGTTACTGGAGAAGTAGCAGAAGTAGTAGACGGTGCACTCCCACAACTTATTCGTGTATTTACATCTTCTGATAACGTAGTTGAATTTCAACCAGTCAATGATGGTGATGAACCATTTTCTAAACAAGCTACAGAATATTGTAACTGGGTATTTTATAAAGATAATGATGGTTTCTTAATCCTACATAATTGGTTTAAAGACGCACTTTTACAAAAAACAGGCGTAGTTAAAGCCTATTGGGATGACAAACAAGACGTTACTAAAGAGAAGTATGAAGGTTTATCAGACGATGAACTCCTTATGCTTATGCAAGACCAAGAATTAGAAGTTATTAGTCAAGAAACTATAGAAAACAGTATAGAAGTCATAGACCCTATGACGGGGATGCCAGCAGTAGACCTAATGACTGGTATGCCTATGATGCAAACTAACAGAACGCATAACGTTAAAATTAAAAAGACTGTAAACAAAGGTTCAGTAGTCGTAGAAAACATACCACCAGAAGAATTCTTAATATCTAAACGTGCCAAAACTATACAAGACTCACCTTTTGTAGCTCATCGTAGACAAATGACTCGTTCAGAGTTGATTGCAATGGGTTTTGATAGAAAAATTGTAGAAGGTCTTGCTGCTGGTGATACATTAGAGTTTAGTCCTGAAAGAATTGCTCGTTATACTCGTGGCGAAGAGCCAAACTCTATGGGTTCACAAGATGAATCTATGGAAATCATAGAAGTTTACGAATGTTACATCAAAACTGACTATAATAATGACGGTATTGCTGAATTAAGGCGTGTAGTATACGCTTCTCAAGAGATTTTAGAAGATATGGATTGTGATTATGTACCTTTCCATTCTATTTGCCCTATTCCTATCCCACATAAGTTCTATGGTCAGTCTTTAGCAGACAGAGCCTTAGACTTACAGCTTATTAAGTCTACAGTTGTAAGACAAATGTTAGATAACCTCTACCTTACAAACAATTATCGTGTAGGTGCAGTAGAAGGGCAAGTAAACCTTGATGATTTACTCACATCTACAGCAGGTGGTGTAGTTCGTATTAAGAATCCTAATGCTATCGTGCCTATGATTGTTCAATCTAATGTATCACAATCTTTCCCAATGCTAGAGTATTTAGATGGCATACAAGCAAGACGTACAGGGGTATCAGATTCACAAAATGGTATTGACCCTAACATATTACAAAACGTAACAGCTGCTGCTGTGTCAGCAATGTCACAAGCAAGTGCAGGTAAGCTAGAATTAATAGCTCGTATCTTTGCAGAAACAGGCGTTAAGAGCCTTTTCAAAGGAATCCTACAGTTACTATGCAAGTATCAAGATAAAGAGCGTGTGATTCGTTTAAATGGCAAATTTGTACCATTTAATCCAAGAGAATGGAACGACCAATACAATGTTTCTATTAACGTAGGCTTAGGTACAGGAACTCGTCAAGAGCAACTTGCTACTATGCAAATGATTCTTTCTAAACAAGAAGAAATTATACAAGGTTATGGACTTTCTAATCCACTTGTCTCTATTAAACAATACAGAGATACATTAGCTAAGTTTATTAATATGGCTGGATTTAAAGATGCTACTGCATTTATGAACGAAATTACTCCAGAACAAAATGAACAGTTCTCACAACCTACTCCACCTAAACTAGATGCTAACGTAGAAGCTACACAAATATTAGCACAAGTAGAACGTGAAAAAGCTGACCTCAGGTCTAGAACAGAAATGGCTAAACTAGAGTTAGAACGTGAACAAATGCAAATAGAAAATGCTCGTAAACAGCTTGAGTTACAAATGCAAGAAATGAAAATGCAAGCAGATGCAGAAAATGATGCAGAAAAAACTCGTGGTGATCAAACTAAAATTATTATAGAGGCATTATCTAAGTTTAATGAAATGCAAAAAGGCGATATGAATGTCGGATAAAACACAAGCAATAGCTAATTTTTTAAACGACAAGTATTTTCAAGAAGTCATTAAAGAAATCACAGATAACCACTTACAAACTATTATTAACTCTAACCAAACAGATTACGAAGTTAGAGAACAAGCATACAACCGTATAGCTTGTATAAACGAACTCATCAATACTCTTGAAGGCATTGCTAAAACTAGCGATATTAAGAGTAAACGATGGAACATATTTTAGACAATTCTAAAGTGGGTACCCTCCCCTAGAGGAAACATAGGAAATAAAAATGAGTGAAACAACCATG
>Ga0208974_1000714_pt1 | contig 13429 bp, 24 predicted proteins | sample GreLakmeER15MSRF_FD_187699 | JGI IMG/M metagenome (GOLD analysis project Ga0208974, IMG submission 187699) | Freshwater lentic microbial communities from great Laurentian Lakes, MI, USA - Great Lakes metaG ER15MSRF (SPAdes) | ecosystem: Environmental > Aquatic > Freshwater > Lake | place: Great...
AAGACCGACAACGGCGGCCTGCGCGCTGTGAATTGCGCGTGTTGTGTCTCTTGCGGTGATTGCATCATAACCGTAAATTCTGCCACGCGAATAATTTTAGATGCAGCAACGACAGGCACGCTTAATGGTTATGCCCCTGTTACATTTTTTAAAACTGGGACAGGATTCGCTGCAGAGTGGGATTATTATGGCGTTGAGGGCGGCTCTGCATATTACCAATTTTTTTATTCTCAAGGTTGTTTTTACGGAGAAGGATGGGAAGGTGGATTGGAGTTGATTAGCACGGTATGTTGTGATCAAGGGCCTCCAGGATACGCTTGTAGCGACAAGGATTTAACAATAAATGGAGTTGTATATTCAATCCATAACTTTTATCCGACTGGCGCGCCTGACCCTGGCCCTTTAGTTCCACCTCCTGTTTTTATTTTTTCATGACGATTCCTTTACGCATCGCCGAACGCCGCGCCGAAATACTCGCACGCTTCGGCTCCGCCGCGCACCGCTTCGCTCGCGCAGGCTTCGCCACCACCCCACCCGAAGCCCTCGCCACCCGCGAAGCGACTTGTCGCACCTGTCCGGAGTGGGACGCGCAGGCACTCAACGGCACAGGCCGCTGCCGCAAGTGCGGGTGCAGCACATGGGCAAAACTAAGAATGGCAACCGAGCGTTGCCCCCTCGGCAAGTGGGAAGCTGTTGACAAACCTACCAACTAAATGGCACGCGACCTATTTATTGACACAACCAACCGCCGTTTGGCGACCAGCCTAACGAGCCTAACGCCGGCTGCAACGCAACGATTCGTAAAGGGCGACAACGGCGCGATCAACCTTTATTTTCTAGAAGCTACAGGCAACATCACAAGTCCGTTTAATGTGATCGACTACACCGGAACGGATGTAAAATTCGGCGTAGGAAGCCGCACAGGCACGCCAGCCAGCGGCACGTTCACGCTATCGTTCGGGGGCCAAACCAGCGGAGCGATAGGATTCAGCGCGACCGCAGGCGCGATCTCGTCAGCTCTCAACTCTCTCTCGACAATTACCGCCGCAGGATCGGTCAGCGTTGACGGCACGATGGCAACCAACTTTGTCGTCTCGTTTAACTCGGCAGGCACGCAGGGCGCGATCACGGGCAACTTCGCCAGGCTAATTCCAACCACGACCGCTCTCATCGACGAGCGGCTCGTAGGAGACGCCACCAACGCCGAGATTCAAGAGCTTCAGCTTCGTCTCGCTCCGGCAGTCTACGAACCAACGTGGACGGATCTCGGAACGGCCATGACCGTCAGCGTAGCAACCACGCTCACAGGCTCGACGCTCAACAACGAAATTCAGCGCGTGACGTTCTCTCGCGCTCCGTATCTCGGCAGTTATCGCTTTACGATTCCGACCTACAACGTGGATATTGCCAGCACCGTCACGGATGGCGTATTCATTACGACAAGCAACCACGGACTGACGCTCGCCCAGCCTGTCGTGCTAACAGGCTTTACGGCGTTAACCGGATACACGGCAGGCCTTCAATATTTCGTTCGCTCGATCCCGCAAACAACCGAATTTTTGCTTGGACTAACTGCGGGAGCCGTAGCAATAACAACAGGCACAGGAACGGTAACAACTGGCAGCGTTGCCACAACCGTCCTAAGGCAGACAGATCCGCTTGACGCAAGCACTACCGCCGCGCAGTTGCAAACAGCACTCCAAGCACTCGACAGCATCGGCACAGGCAATGCGACCGTTGTCGGAGTCCAGAATAATTACTACGACATCAATTTCGGAGGAGACAAGGGGTTCACCGACTTGCCAACACTTCAAGTCCAGAGCGGCTTGAGCGCAGCCGCAGGCAAGACAGCTGCTGTCGATTTCAATACGTTCGGCGTCCGCGATCTGTTGCTTAATGCAACCTCGGTCACAACCGAGATCGAGATCGAACTCACGACCGCAGGCGAGCGTAGCACGATCATCCTCCAACCATGCACGCTCACGGAAGAACTCATCAGCCAAGGTGGCTTGAATTAATGAACGGCCACGCTTTTCACACGCTCGTCGGAACGTCCGCGCCAGCAGCCGCCGTTTTGATATCGTTCTCCGAGGTCGAGGCATGGCTTCGCATTCTTTCGCTTCTTATGGGAATTTGCATCGGTGCAGTTTCGTTGTATAAAATGACTCGACCTAAAAAACCATGAAAACACTATTCGCAAAATTGAAGGAGCCGTCCACCATTCGCGGGGTCGCGATAATCGGAGCCGTTGCCGGTTTGAGCTTGGAACCAGCAAAATGGGACGCGATAGGCGCGGCGCTTGCCGCGATAATCGGACTCATCGAAATCTTCCGAAAGGAAAAATGAGCGCCAAAACCATTGCGCTTTGGATGATTGTTATCTCCTTCGCGTTTCTCGGAATGGCATTACTGACTTCATGCGCTGGATTCAATAATCCGGCAGTATGCGTCAAAACGGATTACGGCACATTTTGCTACGAATTACCAGACATCCAAGGGCTGAAAAAATGACGTTCGACGAACGCAGCGAGATCCAGCTTGCAACGCTCCACCCCGAAGCACAAAAGGCCGCACGCGCCTTCCTAGGCGTTGCAAAGGTCATTTCTGCAAAGGTCGGTTGTGACGTCAAGATCATCAGCGGCACTCGATCGTATATGGAGCAAGAAGCTCTCTACGCAAAAGGCCGCACGATTTTGAACACTCGAATTGTAACCCGCGCGAAGGCGGGCTTTTCAAATCATAACTTTGGAATTGCGTTTGACGTAGGAATTTTCAAAGGGAAAGAATACTTCGGCGAGCATCCGCTCTACAACGAGCTAGGCACGCTTGGAAAGAGTCTTGGCCTTGAATGGGGCGGTGACTGGAAGTTCGTTGACGAACCGCACTATCAGATGCGTCCGCACTGGGCAAAGGGCATGACAGAACGCGAAATGCTCACAATTTTACGCACTAGAGTATCGAAAAAAATAGACATTCTCGCTTGAAAAAAAAGAGACAACCGACGGTTGAATCAGAGCGCACGGAAGCACTCGCGGAAGCGAAGCGCATTCTGTCGGAGCATTACGATTGCGGGTTTACCATTGTATCGTGGGAACAAGGCGGGGAGACCATGCACGGGGAGTTTGTATTTGGTAACAAATACGCCGTGGAGGGACTCGCGAGCGATTCTTTCAGTATTCTATTTCCAGACACCGAAGAAGAAGAGGAGGACGAAGAAGCATGAAAATGACACTTGAATACGACGAGACAGAGCGATACGAGCACGAGGTGGCCTGCAAGGCGCTTGATATTTTGATCTTGGTGGATGACATAGATCAAGAACTCCGATCCGCTTTAAAGCACGAATGCGGAGCGTTCGCGAAACTCGACGAAGACACAATGGAAGCCGTTCGCGCTTGGATTTGGGAGGAACGAACCAAGCGCAATATCCCAGAACTGATATGAAGGGGTGGAAAAAGTGGATGGCAGTCGGATGCTCGCACGGCGATCAGATCGACCCAGAGGCACGCAAGGCCGTTCTCATGTTTAAAGAACGCTGGAAGCCCGACACGATCATCCATCTAGGGGACTTCCTCGATCTTGCCGCTTTCCGCTCTGGTGCTATTTCAGACCCGAACTCAAGCGACCGCGCGGCCAGCATCTCGGACGATCTCAGCGCCGGCATTGACTTTCTTCACGAACTCAGACCGCAACATATTCTCTACGGCAACCACGAAGCTAGGCTTTATAAGCTCGCATCTTCGCCAAACGCATTGGCCGCGCACGCCGCTACGCTCACCATTCAAGCCATAGAAAAGACAGCGAAGGAACTAAAGGCGAAATTATACCCATATCACATTCGTAGCTACTTAGAGTTAGGTGGATGCAAGTTTATCCACGGCTATATGTATAACGTGCAGGCCATCCGCGACCACGCCGAAACCTACGGGCAATGTGTTCTCGCCCACCTTCACCGAGTAGGATGGGAACGCGCCAGAACACTTGATGGGCCTTCGGGCTATTGCGTCGGGATGCTGGCTCGCTTTAATATGGAATACGCGAGCACGCGCCGCGCGACATTCGGATGGTCGCAGGGGTTTGCGTATGGCTATTACAAAGACAACTCAATAAACATAAATCTATGCGAACGAAAAATAAACAACCCTTGGCTCTTGCCGCTGTAAACGAAGCCTGGGGCGCTTTTTACCAAACGACAAAAGTCGAGAGCGAGAAGGAACTCGCCAAGCAAGGATGGAAGACGATCCGCGCAATTTCAACGGAATCAAAAATGACCGTTGCCGCGATTTCTTGCCGAGTTGAAACGGCTATTAAAAAAGGGACGCTTGAATCAAAAAAGGCAACAATACAGACGAATCAAGGCGCTCGCGAGGTAAATTTATACCGCCCGATCTCGAAATAAAAAAGCCCGCAGAGGCGCATGGGCATTGGTTGCGCTCATTTGTAAAGACTTTTCCCAAGAATTATTTTCGCACTTCGCAAAAATTTTTCTTTTCATCTTGAATGGAATGAAGGAGGGTTTGCACATCGAACGGGACGAACCCGAACGATAGAAAACAAAAACAGAAAACCAAAAATGAAAATCGAAATCAAATTCACAGACGGAACAAGCCGGACAATCGGCGGCAGCAACGATATTGCAGCGTGCCTAGACTACGATCTCGGTAGAAATTGGGCAGAGTCAGGTGGCCTAGTATGGGCAGCAGAAGACGCCGAGGGCCACGAAGACGACTCTAGCGCAGAAATTCTAATCGACGGTGTTCGCACTAGCATCGACAACCTCCCACTCTAATTTTTAAATATATGGAACCACTCACATTTCTCGCCCTATTTGGAATCTGCACTTGCTGTGCATTTATAGCCGGATACCTAATCGGCAACATTAAAGCCACCTGCGAGCTGGAACAGACACGCCGCTGGTGGATGAACCGCCAAACCCGCAGGGAGCGCCGGTAATGACTCCTGAGGAATTACATGACGCGGAATGCCAATTCACCCGCAACCTTCTCTGCGGGATGATCCAGCAAACCGTTGCCGACCTGCAAAGCGAGAAGGTTTTCTTGAGCCGGCAACTAAACGAAGAACAGGAACTCGATAGGAACTCGGCAATTCACTTCATCCGATCAAAAGCATTTCAAGGCATCTGCGATGTCCTCGCCCTGCCAGCCGACAAAATTAAAACGAAAGCATTGAACCATGATATTAGCACTCGATCCAGGAACGACTCACACCGCGTTCGTGCAATACGACCAACAAAAGATTGTTGATCACGGTCACCTTCCCAATGCCGAGATCCGCCAGATTCTCATCGGTCGCGAGTACGACCGGTGCGCTTGCGAGATGATCGCCAGCTACGGCATGGCGGTAGGCTCCAGCACCTTCGAAACGTGCGTATGGATAGGACGATTCATCGAGGTTGCACGGGTGGACGTAAAACTGATCTTTCGTAAAGACATTAAACTTTTTCTCTGCGGAACGATGCGAGCCAAGGACGCGAACATTCGCCAAGCATTGCTCGATCTCATCGGGCCACAGGGAACGAAGAAAACCCCAGGGCCGACTTATGGAATTAAGTCGCACACTTGGGCGGCATTAGCTGTGGCCGTTTACGCAGCACAAAACAACAACAACAAATAAGAAAACATAAATATGAAACCAACAACTGAAAACGTAACAATCAAAGCACCTAACATAGTCAAAGCACGATTCAACATTGTGGGAACTGCGCCTTATATTCAACTCCGATTTTCGGAGAAGGCGATCAACACCATGATCGAAAAGCACAAGCTCGGATCGCAAGCAAACAAGAAAAAAGCCAAGGAAGCGCGAGACTTTGATGCAGACTTCGTAGCAGCAAAGCACGTCAGCAGCGAGGGATGGGAAGGTATTCCAGCCGGAGCATTCCGAAACGGACTGATTTCCGCCTGCCGATTGGTAGGGTTCAAAATGACGCTGGCCAAGCTCTCGATCTTCGTAGAGGGCGATGGGTTCGATAAGATTGATGCGGTTCCGCTGATTAAGATCAATGGAACATCGGAACCACATATTATGCACGCTCGGAATGCAACCGGCGTCTGCGACATCCGGGTGCGTGCGAAATTCTGGCCTTGGTCGGCAGACATTAACATCAGCTACGATTCCGACCAGTTCACATCTACGGACGTTGCAAACCTGCTTCAACGAGTAGGTCAACAAGTGGGCATCGGTGAAGGTCGCCCCGATAGCAAAAATTCAGGCGGCATGGGCTGGGGAACATTCACCTTAGCGAACGATTAATATGAATTTCGCCACGGCGACAATACAACCCGCAGCGGATTCCGTGGAATCCGACTGCAACCCTACGCAGGCAGGGCGCGGCTCGGCCTTGCATGGCTCGGCACGGCAGGCACGGCGTGGCGAGGCGCGGCCCGGAACGGCAGGGCTTGGCAAGGCAAGGCTTGGCAGGCGAGGCAAGGCCGGGCGTGGCACGGCGAGGCAGGGCATGGCGTGGCAGGCAGGGCGTGGCATGGCACGGCGCGGCGAGGCCGGGCACGGCAGGCGGGGCATGGCACGGCGGGGCCCGGCCCGGCGAGGCGAGGCATGGCAGGCAAAGCACAAACCGCAGCGATTGAGCGGGGTATAAGTGGATCGCAAACAACAAACAAAAATAGAAAATGAAACTGATAAAACAAGAAAACGAGATCGAATCGAAAAACGATGAGATCAAAAAACAGTTGGAAGCAATCGCGAATCGTCCCGCAGGACTGAACCCGCGAACGCTCCTAACGGAAGCAGCAAACCCACTCAGCAGCCTTCACAAATACTTTGAGTGGGACGACACCGAAGCCGCTCTCAAATGGAGGGAGGCGCAAGCCTACGATCTTATTCGTAGAATCAAAGTGGAAATCACAACATCGGATCAAAAGACGCTGACGGTTCGCGCCTTCTGGCCTATTAAACACGTCGAGGAAGACGGCACAATCGACAGCGCAAAACGAGGGAGCTTCATGCTTGTCTCAAATATCATGGATGACAAGGAAGCCACAAGGCAGGTCATCGAAAACGCAAAAAGTGAACTGACAGCATTTCAAGTGCGATACTCAAAGCTCGCAGAAATCTTTGAGTTCGCCGGGCTGTTCAACGAAATTCAGAAAATCAAATCAATATGAAAATAACAAAAGGAAAGCAACAACGCGCCCAGCGCGTAGTAATCTACGGCGTCGAATCCGTAGGCAAAAGCACATTCGCGGCCAAGTTCCCAAGGCCGCTATTTCTCGACATCGAGGGCGGAACATCGCACCTGGACGTTGATCGTTGTGAGATCAGCAACTGGAAACAATTAACGGATGCGTTAACTGAGGCAAAAGCCACCGACTACAAAACCATCGTTATCGACAGCGCAGATTGGGCAGAACGCCTTTGCGTTGAAGACCTACTCGCCAGCACCAAGAAGACCAGCATCGAAGATTTTGGCTTTGGTAAAGGCTGGGTGATGGTTGCGGAAAGAATGAGCCGGTTCTTGTCATCTGTTGATCAACTCATCGACGCCGGAAAGAACGTGGTAATGATAGCGCACTCCAAGATCGTCCGCTTTGAAGCTCCGGATGCGCTCGCCGCATACGACCGCTACGAACTCAAACTCAGCAAGCAATCCTCGCCACTACTAAAGGAGTTCGCGGACGAACTTTGGTTCTTGAGGTTTAAAACCAAGGTAAGCACAAGCGAGACAGGCAAAGGAAAGGGAATTGGCGGCAAGGAGCGAATCCTGTTGACTACGCACAGCGCGGCCTACGACGCCAAGACACGATCCGGCCTTGCGGAAGAACTCCCGCTAGAATGGGCATCGGTCGCGCACTTGTTCGAAGCCGTTGCAACTAAACAGCCAGATCATATCGTTGACCCCGACGAAATGGTCGGTTGGCAGGCCCGACTTGCGGAGCATGAAGGAGCGGTGAATCAGTTCCTAATCGCTCGCGGAGTATTAACTAGCGAACAAACATGGCGCGACTGCGCTCCAGAATACCTGCACCGGGTTGCGCTTCGGGTCGATCAATTCGTCAATACGGCGGTCGAGTGGAGAGCGGCAAACTCGTGACAAATACTACCCATTATTTGCAACGGAACCTATACCTTAAGTATTTAAAATAAAATGAGTAAAGAAATATCACCCTCAACGCTTCCCAAACTCTCCGAATGCGCTTTATTTGAAGGAGCAAGCGGAACGAGTGCGGCAGCGGAGCGCGGGACGGCGGTAGACATTGCGATCCGAAACCTGATAGCAGGGAATGAACTTGAGCCTATGGCAGATGTCGTCGGGTTTGATTTCTCCCCCATCGACTTCGGAGTTAAGCAGCTCAAGCGACTTGCGCGGCATTCGTTTATCGAGACTCGCGAAGAATACTTGGCGATGGCAGTTCCTGGACTAAGTAAGTTGGGAACGGCGGACGCCGTATGTAAGGAGCAAAAATGGGTCGCAGACATAAAGACGGGACAGGTGCGGGATTACAGAAATCAGTTGATGGCCTACTCTTTAGCTTGCATGGAAGACAATTTTGAAATGTCTTGGACTGCTCATGTTATCTACGTCGATCAAGCTATGATCCGCTCGTATGATTTTACATACGAGGAAGCCAAACAGGGGACGCAGAGAGTTATCGACCGCGCAACAAGTGCGGATGCGAAGCCGACGCCTTGCGAGTATTGCAGTTGGTGCAAATACTACAACAACTGCCACGCAATCGTGCGACAGGCTGAGAATGCTATCGCGCTAATTCCCGAAGCGACTGGCAACAGCATCGATGCTATCCGTCAGCGGATTCTCGCAACAGCGGAGTCGATGGGAGCATTCGCGAAAGAGTGGAAGCTCGCAGAAAAGGAGATCGCCGAGCCGGTGCTTGGTCATCTCAAGACTCGTCTTGAAAACGGAGACGAAGTCCCCGGATGGAAGCTCACGAGCGTCAGCGGTCGAAAGTTTGTGGAGGCTGAAGCTATCGCAAACGCCGCACAAGGTATCACCAAAGAGACACTAATCCTAGCAATGGGCGGTAAGCTCTCGGAAAAGAGTTATATCGAGTTTTGCGCCAACAACGGCGTAGAGCCAGACACAACGGCGATAAAGGCGGGATCACCGACAACGCAACTTAGACAGACCAAAGTTAAATAATTTCCTCGCCTTGCTGGAAATATCCGGCGGCAGGGGCAAAAGGGGGCAGCGCATCCTAAAAAACGCTGACCAACAACAAACAAAATAGAAAATACAAATGCCAACATACAAAGCAAGCGAACCAAAGCAGGCCGCAATTTACTACGTCGAGCCTGGAACATACGAAGTCGAGATCGTGAAAGCCGTTGAGAAGACAAGCCAAGCAGGCAACCCTACCATTAAGCTCGACGTCGCCGTCATCCTTGAAGGCGGCGTGGAAGGGCCGAAAATGTGGGAGCATCTCACGTTCACGCCCAAAGCGGCGTGGAAAGTGGATCAAGTTCTCTCCAGCATCGGTCGGGCCGTAGTCCCAGGCGAAGACGTGAGCGTTGAAGCGGAAGACCTGATCGGTGAAAAGGGAGTCTGTCTCATCGGAGTTGAGCCTGGACAGACCAACCCAGATCATCAATTCAACTGCGTCGAGCGCTGGTTATTCGGTGACGAGAAAGCAAAATGGCTTGGCAACAGGCGCAAGCCAGCGGTCAAAACCGACAAACATATTGTCGCTAAAAGCAACGGCTTCGTTGCTCAACCCGCTGACGAAACCGACGATATTCCGTTTTAATAGATGAATGGAACTCTCTCGCTCCGGTTGGTCATCTGTATGAATGAATGTCCTATTGGCTTACGTCTCGAAAGGGGCGACCCCCTGCCAGTATACCAGCATACATACGATGACTCGCCGGAGGGGAGAGCATTGGCGGAACAACACCTAGAAAGAATCTCAGATTATGTTCGACGGCATCACAAAGATGTTAAATCTCGCAAGACTAGTTAAAGGAAACATGGCTGATCTTGAATTACTCGTAGACTTATTAAACAAACGGATCGAATACTTGGATAACGAAAACGATGAACTGCGAAAAGACAACCGACGGCTCCGCCAATTCCTCTCAGGACAAGATGAATAACCAAATGCAATGGCGCGGATATCCGCTCAGGTGCTGGCCAAATCATCAAGACGACTGTTACCGGTGGGACTGGGAAATCCAGATAGACGGCAAGTGGGTTGAGGTTGTAACTCAGGCCACGCGGTGGATCGAAGATGAAGCCGAGGAGACGTTGCAAAGGTATCTCGAAAGAAAGAAAACATGATCCTATCACCCGACTTCTGCGATCATTACAAGACCAAAATCCTGCTACGCCTAGCCGGTCACGCAGGGGTATTTAGCCTTCTCAAATTGTGGTCGCAATGCCAGTTCCGTAAGTGCGAAAGGATAGAAAAGCCAGCGGATATCGTCGCAGCGATAGCCGACTGGGAGGGCAACCCAATGCAACTCGAAAACGCACTCGTAGAAAGTGGCTACGCAAGGCGTGAAGGAGATGCGCTTGTCCTGCATCAATGGCAAGATCAAAATAAGAAATTGTTCGCGAATTATCGCAACGGCAAAAAAGGGGGACGTCCGAAAAGTGACGCTCCAAAGCCACAAAAAAAGCCAGTCGGAATGCGTCTATAAATAACCCAAATGAAACCCAACGCAAACCCAACTCTAACCCAACACAAACCATGTCAGTCCTAGATAGATAGAATATCTATCTCTTATCAGAGATAGATAGGCTTCGCCTCTCTCGCTTAAGGCGAGAGGCGAGCCAAGGAGCAAAACAAAATGGCAATTTTAAAACGAGAAGAAACACAAACAAGGTCGGCAGTCCCGACAGCACCATCGGCGGAAAAGGCCGCGATCTCGATCCTGCTCCAAAACTACGAAGTCTTGGACGCGGCAAAATGGGACGCCGATCTGTTTTTTGAGCACGCCAACCGCGCTCTGCTCTCAGCGGCCAAGGAATGCCACAACGAAGGCTTCAAGTCCGACATCTTTCGGCTCCAGGCTGTGCTTGAAGAAAAGGGAATGATCTTCGACGTAGGCGGATACCACGGAGTCACCGAAGCCTTCACGGCATATCCCACGGGGGACGCCGTAGCCGCTCTCGACTTCAGAAAAGACCTACTCAAGGCCCGCCGGTATCGAAAGGCGATGGCGAAGTTGCACGAGAGCAAAGACGACATCCGAGAGATGCGGGCCGACTTGAACGGCATCGCTCAACACCTAGCGGACAGCGACGAAGAACAAGTCGGGGCGCTATCGCTCAAGCAACAATGCACCGAACTTTTGAACGAACTCGAAAAGACGACGCAACCCGAACGCTTCAATACCGGCATCTCGGGACTGGATGAAAAGCTAAACGGCGGGTTTGAGCGTGGGACGCTCGCAGTGTTCGCGTCGGAGACTTCGGGCGGCAAGTCTATTGCTTTGCTTCAAACTGCCCTGCACGGGGCTACAAACGCCAAGAATGGCATCATCTTCAGCCTAGAGATGAGTGCACTTCAGGTCATCTGCCGTTTAGTGGCATCCAAAAGCGGGTGGCGTTGCGTGTCGGCTTACGAGAACCCGAACAAACAACACTTGACCGGAATGCAAAAAGGCATCGCAGAAATATCAGCACTTCCGATCACCATTCACGACCAAGTATCAGATATCGATACTATCGAGAGCATTTGCCGCCAACAAAAGCGAACCGGTCTTGACTGGATCGTTGTCGACTACATTCAACTTTGTTCTCCTTCCGCCGACAGCAAAAGCGAAACACGCGAGCAACAAGTGAGCGAAGTTGTGCGACGTCTTAAGCTCATGGCGCTGCATTTAAATGTTTGCGTCCTGACCGCATCTCAACTAAATGACAAGGGCGAACTACGCGAGTCGCGGGGCATCGGACATCATGCCGACTACGTCTTACATATCGACCATGCAAACCATCCCGACTCAGAAATTAAGCTTATGAAAAACAGAAACGGCGAACGCCACGTCTCCGCGCCGGTTCTAATGCAAGGCGGCATCTCGCGCTTTGTCGATAGGGTGAAGACGAAATAATTTAACACTTTTATAGGCGTTGATACGTGGATGTTTGGATGCCTATAAAAAAGCCACTGTTTTTCTTGGTGGGAGCGGTTGGAGAAAAGCGCCCTTTATTCAGAGCCAAAAAACAAGAAACTAATTTAAAAAAATACCCCCCTCCCCCTATATTCTAACAGGCCTTTAAAAAACAATTTGCATTCTTCTAGAAATATGCGAACAAAGACATTCGATGCACGACCAAACGCGAGGCCCAGCGGAATACGACGAGGCGAGCTACACGCCAGACTTTTTTTCATTTGATGATCCATATGATACATCGGAGAATTTCTTTGAAGATCCGGGCGCAGTTCGTGGGGTTAGAATTACAGCCTACCGCGAAGCATCGGAGAAACTTCTGGTTGTATTGAACAAAACGATATCCTTCCTAGCAGAGCACGGCTACAGCCGAAGCAAGACGCTATGGGGCGTGGCATTTGCTCTTGGGCATCCGCTCACCGCGGGCATGAGTATGCTGGAAGCGGGGCGGGAACTCGGTTGCACCAAGCAGGCTATCTCGAAAATAGCAATGGACTTTCTCGACACGACCGGCCTACCGCCTTCGACGTCACTTAAAAGCGAGGAGGCTAGAAATACTTACCGCCGCACAAATACAAATAAGTATGGGGTTAAAAAAACCTTGAACCTTCCCATATAAAAATCCATCTCTGATATAAAGCCCACTCTGATATAAAGCCCACTCTGATATAAAAAGCCTCCCACCACACACACCAAAAAAAATATCAACCCAATAAAAAATATATGGAACCAAACGAAATAACGGCACTCACCCTGCCAGTCATTGAAACAGAGATCCGCACCGCTTACGCTGAGGCCAACGCCCTAGCCGTAACGGCCAAAGGTAACGCACGCGCCGCGGTGCTTCGCATGGCAGATTGTGGGCAGATGCTCATGGTCGCAAAGGATCACGTTCGCGGCAACCGCAATGAGTGGCTTGCGTCGCTCGGTATCGACCCTGACAAGGCGGCCAAAGCCATTCACCTAGCACGCAACCGAGATCAGCTAGAGCTAGACCTATGGCCGGCAGATATGGCGAAACTCGGAGCGCAGATGCTCGGCATCCTTCCGCCCCCAGGATCAGCGGGACGTGAAGAGAATGACCCAGAACGAACCACGGGAGCATCGACGCATTGGCTGACCTACGCTGGGAAGCTGCAACGCTCGTTCGCCGACCTATTCACCCGCAAACCGGTGGAGCAATGGCGGCACGATGAGAGAGAATCGTTAAGGATAGCAATTAAGCCCATCGCAGAGCTTTACGAGAAATTGAAATGAGTTGGAACCTTCTTAAAAAATTAAGAGATTCCTATAACTGGCTCTCCCATGGGGGTTAACATACT
>Ga0208974_1000715_pt1 | contig 13428 bp, 8 predicted proteins | sample GreLakmeER15MSRF_FD_187699 | JGI IMG/M metagenome (GOLD analysis project Ga0208974, IMG submission 187699) | Freshwater lentic microbial communities from great Laurentian Lakes, MI, USA - Great Lakes metaG ER15MSRF (SPAdes) | ecosystem: Environmental > Aquatic > Freshwater > Lake | place: Great...
AGGAAACCTCGAGCACCGTCGACGGCAGCTGCTTCTTGATCGTGCGCATCATGCTTGCCCAATATGCGTAGAGGGCGCTCAGGCCCAGGAGAAAGACGTAGAAGGCACGCATTGTGGCGTCCATGGCAAAGCTCTTGGCCCCGCCGATGTGCATGACAATGCGTGTGACGATGCTCTTGGTATCGAGGCTTGAGCCATAGAACGTTGCGAAGCCCATTCTTAATGCCTATGACGAAGCAATTGCCTTAACAATCAAACATTCCCTTAAATGCAGGATCTCGCAAGGCTCAACAAGCCAAAGCCCCAAAAATGGATCCCAAGGCACTTAAAGAAGCAACTAACACAGGTAAGAAGCAGCAGAAGCAAAGCCCGCCTAAAATGTCGGCCACCAACGTGACCGCGCTCAATGCGCAGCTGATCGAGCAGCTCCGCACCGGTCTGGCCAAGATGTCCCTGAGCGACGCCGAGGCCCTCTACAACAAGGCACGTGATGCCTATTACAACACGAGCGAGGCGCTGCTCGAGGACGGCGAGTTCGATGCGCTCAAGGCGCGTATTGTGGCCCTGGACCCCAAGAACAAGCTCGTGGCGGCCATCGGTGCGCCCGTGCGTGAGGGCGACGAGCGGAAGGTGACGTTGCCCTACTGGATGGGGTCGCTCGACAAGATCCGCGACGACGCCAAGGCCGTGGAGAAGTGGAAGGTTGGGTACGCTGAGCCTGCAACCTACGTCGTGTCGGACAAGCTCGACGGCAACTCGGCCATGGTGGTGCGGGAGCGCGATGGCACCGTGCGCCTCTTCAGCCGCGGCGACGGCACGGTGGGTCAGGACTGCTCCAAGCTGGTGTCGCTTGTGAAAGGCATGGTGTCGGCGGTTAAGGGCACGGAGACCTTTGCCGTTCGCGGCGAGGTGATCATGAGCCGTGCGTCGTGGAACATCGTCAAGGCCAAGGGCGGCGCCAATGCCCGCAACGTGACGGCCGGCATCATGAACGCCAAGACGCCCGACGTGGACGTGGCGCGCCGCTGCGAGTTTGTGGCCTACGAGCTGCTGAGCCCGAAGATGGCACCGGCCGAGGGTCTCGCGTGGCTGAAGAAGGCCGGCTTTATCGTGGTGCACCACGGCGTTTGGACGGCCGCTGAGCTGACCATGCAAACGCTGAGCGACGAGTTGGTTGCCCGGCGCACCCAGAGCCCCTACGAGGTCGACGGCATCGTGATCATGCACAACTCCGACAAGCACAAGGCTGTGAAGGGCAAGAACCCGAAATGGGGCTTTGCCTTCAAGAGCATGATCACGCACGAGGAGGCCGAGGTCATCGTCACGGACGTGGAGTGGAACGTCAGCAAGCACGGCTACCTGAAGCCTACGGTTATCTTTGAGCCGGTGGCCCTGAATGGCGTGACTATTCGGCGTGCGACGGGCTTCAATGCGGGCTTCATCGAGAAGAATGCCATAGGCGTTGGCACTCGTGTGGCGCTGACCCGCAGTGGCGACGTGATCCCGTATATCACACGTGTCATTACGGGCACGCGGGCTGCCATGCCGCCTGGTGAGTGGAGCTGGGTGGAGGGAGCAACGCACGGAGTCCGTGTGGACATCCAGGTCAAGGCGGGCGTCGACGGTGCCATGGCGCCCGATCAGGCGGTACGTGTGCTCGAGCACTTTACCAGCACCCTGGACGTCAAGTACGTGGCCCGCGGGACTCTGGAGAAGCTGGTCGCGGCGGGCGTGACGGACGTCGTGAGCCTTCTGCGCCTGGACGAGGCCAAGCTGAAGGGCATCGACGGCATCGGTCCGAAGAACGCCGTCAAGATCGCCGAGAGCCTCAAGCTGCTGCGCGACAGTAATGTTCCATGCGCACGCTGGATGGCGGCCAGCAACCTCTTCGGCCGCGGATTTGGCGAGAAGCGCTTGGCGGCGATCGTGGCGAAGTACCCCGAGGTGGCTCTAGGGAATGACCTCTCGGCTGCGGTCATCAAGGGCATCAGCGAGATCGAGGGCGTCGGCCCCAAGACGGCAAAGCAGTTTGTGGAGGCGCTGCCGGCCTTTCAGAAGGCTTGGAAGGGGTGGAATGTGAAGTGTGGCGAAATGGGGGTGGGTGCTGCCGTTGGTGTTGCGGCTGCGGCGCCAGTTGCTCAGCGATTTGCTGGGCAGGTGATTGTGTTCACGGGTGTGCGCAACAAAGAGTTGGAGGCGGCGATCGTGGCGGCGGGTGGAGAGGTGTCGACCACGGTGGGAAAAAAGACGACGTTGGTTGTGGCGAAGGACCCGGAGGAGAACAGCGGGAAGATTAAGAAGGCGCGCGAGATGGGGATTCGGATTGTTGGGATGGCGGAGTTTGAGGTTTACAACTTGTTAAAGCATGGATGATAACATAGTTCAAGTGGGGGTGCGCGAAGACTTTGATTCGTGTTAAGGATGCCAACCGTTGCTGTATTCGTTGGCACAAAGACGACGCGACCGTCAGGAAGTAGGACGCCGCCAAAATACGCGTCGGTGCCTGGCGCCCCCGCAAACGTTGTGTATGTGTTTGTCACTGGATTGAAAAGCCCGATCGTAGTTACGTTTCTCGGAACGAAGATGACGCGACCGTCGGAAAGAATGACGCCGCCACAATACGCGCCGTTGCCCGGCGCCCCCGCAATCGTGGTATAAGCATTAGTCGCCGGATTGAAAAGCCCGATTGTTGTCGCGTTGTGCGGGACGAAGACGACGCGACCGTCTGGAAGAAGGACGCCGCCAGAATACGCATAGCCACCCGGCGCCCCCGCAATCGTTGTGTAAGCATTAGTCGTCGGATTGAATAGCCCAATAGTTGTTGCATTGTGCGGAATAAAGACGACGCGGCCATCGGGAAGGAGGACGCCGCCCAAATACGCGTTACTGCCCGGCGCACCCGCAATCGTGGTGTAAGCATTAGTCGCCGGATTGAAAAGCCCGATTGTTGTCGCATTAAACGGGACAAAGACTACACGGCCGTCGGGAAGGAGAACACCGCCGATATATGCAGCGCCACCCGGCGCCCCCGCAATCGTTGTGTACGCATTAGTCGTCGGATTGAATAGCCCGATAGTTGTTGCATTGTGCGGAATAAAGACGACGCGGCCATCGGGAAGGAGGACGCCGCCAAAATACGCGCTACCGCCCGGCGCACCCGCTGCAACTGTGGTGTAAGCATTCGTCGCCGGATTGAAAAGCCCAACCGTCGTTGCGACTGCTGGACAAAAGACGACGCGACCGTCTGGAAGGAGGACACCGCCGAAATATGCGTAACTTGCGACGCCACTCGCTGCCACCGTAGAATATGTCAGCGAATCATAAACCTCCGCTTTTGAACTTGTATTCCACCACGTACTTGTTTTTAGCACTGTCGGCCCGAAATTGCACCGATACCGAGGCGACGTCACATACTGCATCCATGCCAAAAACTTGTCGCGGTTGGCCGCGCTGCCATCGAATGTCACATAAGGTCCCGTTTGCAAGATCGGATCGCCAATGATGCCCGCTACGTAAATGTCAGTGACTGCAAGATCGCCGGCGACCGTGAGGGCCGCATCATTGTTCAGGCCCGCCACGCTCGTGTTGATGCCAACGCGGCCGTCCCCTGCAATCACAAGGCGGCGTTCGGACGTAGGCTTCGATCCTGTAAGCTTGAGCTCGGCCAAGCTGATGGGGGCCGGTGTGGCCGATGCATTTTGTAGAAGATCAAAGCGGAAGAGGTTGTATGGAGCCGTGACATTGAGAGGAGTGAAGGTTTGAGGCGTGGCTATTTGAGTCGTTGCCGCGGTGCGCGAGTCCAGTGTTGACCAACCTGCACCTACAGAGCTCAAGTTGCTCCCGTAAAGGTTCCACTTGGTGGGCACCTCGGTCAGAGTTGCAGATCGCGCCGTGAGAGTGTAGCCTGTGAGAGTGATGACATCGGGCAACTGGAAGTAGATGGAGGGAGTGGCAAGGGCGGGTGCGTCCGCAAGGCTTGTGTAGATGTTGCTGGATGATTGCCAGCCAACGAGGGTATTTTTGTCAACGAGGGCGGCCGGTGTGGTTTCATTAAGGAACATCCATTTAGAAATGCTATTGCTAAAAACGGAATACACTCCGGCACCGTATGTCGAGCCATTGGCAACAGTTGCTGAGGATGCCTGGAGATTACATTTGTATTTGGGGTAATGTGAGGATACAGCGTCCCCAAAAAGTCGCATTTCAGTTAAAACAACAGTATTCCAGTTATCAACTAAGTTTAATACTATTATGCGATAATATGCATAAGATGTTCGGTTATTTGACACTGAAAATGCTTTAAATACACCACTTGACCATCCAGTTATTGCTAATCTCGAATCTATGAGGGACCATGAAACACCATTCGCACTACCTGCAATAACCCATGCATTTGGAGCACCATCTGTAGCCATGATTTGATAACTCTGTAGTATGATGCTGTTTGGCATCTGGATTTGGAGGTATGATCCATTATATAATGTGTTCGACACAGTTGTTGAAGCGTAACCTTCTTTAGCCGCATATGGGGAAGTTGTGAAGTATCGACTGCTACCAGCAACCCAATAGTCAGTTGTTACGTCGTTAAAGACCTTCCATGGCTGATATAATGATGAATAAATTGAATCTGCCGAAACGACGTATGTTCCATTTCCATAGGAGGATCCAACAACTTGTAAATTGGTTGGCCCAGCTGTTACGTCAAGGCTGTTTAATGCAGTTGGTGGAAACTCTACCAAAGATGTCGAAGAAGCAACATCAATACTCGCCACAACATCCCCATAATCCGCCACGAACCCCACATTGCTCGTGGCCACCGGCGGGAACTCTACATTTTCGATCCGCGTCATGATCTCAACATTACCCGGCGTGTTCCCATTGACCTCGACGTGCAACAGGTTGGATGGGTCGGACGTGCCAATGCCCACTTGGCCCGTCTCGCCATTGACATACAAGCTCGACATGAGTGTTTGTGCGTGACCGTCCCGTGTCCGACTTGCACGCGTCTACACTCAATGCATGAAAAAGTAAGCGCGAAAAAGGATGCACTCGGGTCTCTCGTAATACATCAAGTCCTCAAGTCCCAAAATGCCTTCCTTCGACCTCGAGCTGTCTGCTGTTGCCGATGACTGCGCAACTCAACCATGCCTAAGTTACATACGTATCCCCCTCAAGGCCTACCAACTCGCCGAGGTCCAAAAGGCCATGGCCATGGAGTGCGGCCCCGTCATCGTGCACACGCCCACTGGAAGGCGTCAAGTACACACCAACATCGGGATCCTCGGCGACCCGGCATACACTGGAAAGACCTTGACAGCCCTTGCGCTCGTTGCGGACAATCCGCTGAGCTCCATACGCGAATGTCCGCATCAACGTGTGCTCACCCAACCTAGCCAGAGCCATGACCTTCATGGCGCCACCCTTCACGTCCTAGACCTCGAACCCGCACCGCCTTCCCCGCAACCACCCATACAGACCACCCTCATCGTCGTTCCAAGAGGCCCCATCTTCACGCAATGGGCCAACACCCTCAAAGAGCACACGACCCTAAACGCCTGCATCCTTGCTTGCGTCAGCCAAGGTGTGCTTGCGTCATCCAACGTAGTCTCCACCTTCCCCGCCTTCGACTGTGTCCTTACCCACCCTGGCATCCTCAAGCGCCTCAACATACCTCAAGGCTTCGAGCGCATCATCGTCGACGAAGCACACGAGGCCCTCAACGCCGTGCCCGCCCTCAAGTACCGGTTCCTATGGCTCATAAGCAGCAGTTACAGTCAGCTGATTGGTCGGGCCTTTCCGTCACCGAACTGCCTTGGGCATGGACTGGCACACATTCTACGTGAGCGTGATTTAATCGACCTCATTGTGGTGCGTAGCAGCCCTGCATTCATCGAAGCCCACTCACTGCCGCTCATGCCGATCATCGAGCACAATTACCTATGCCGACAGGCCGGCGCCGTGCACATCCCGCTCCAAGCGCTCTTGCAGGCCGGGGACGTCGTTGGGGCCGTGAAAGCCCTTGGCGGGTCGTGCATGCCGGAGTCGCTGATCTCGATGAACCGCGTCATGGCAGAGAGGCTCGGTCAGGAGTGTGGCATCTGTATGGAGTCGATCAGATCTGCGGGTGCCATTCCGGTCATGCTCGAGTGCTCCCACGTCTTCTGTGGCTTGTGCGTCATGCCGTGGATAGGGCGTACCCTGACGAGCGTAGAAGGCTGCCGCTCTTACTCGTCGTGCCCTACGTGCCGGCAACAGGTCAACAACGGCCTGAACCTTGCGATCGTGGGTGAGCAGGCCACGCCCACCACACCTCCGCTTGCGCCTCAGACGCTGACGCTCATGCCTGCCCTAACCAAAGAGGAGACCGTGACAAAGCTGATAAAAGATAAGCCCCTAGGCAAGTGGGTCGTCTTCGCAAGGTCACATGCATGCATGGCCGCGCTCAAGCGAGCTCTCCTGGGCGCGGGCATCCTTTACGCTGAGCTCGAGGGGTCGGGACGACAGATGAATGAGGCACTCCACCACTTCCAGGGGCGCGTCATTCGGGTGCTCTTGATTGGCCGGGCTGCAACTGGCATTCGCATCGATTGTGCTACAGACGCTGTACTGTTCAATATGACCAATGTACAAGGTGACGCTCCTGCATTTGCCGGGCTGAAGCCGAGGAACGGTCAGCCCCTGATCGTGCATCACGTACTCGAGGAGTAAGCGAAGCTCCATCAAATCTCCTCAAGCAAATCTTTTGCGTCTTGTGAATAGCAAGTAGAGTCCAATAGAATCCAATAGAATCCAATGGTCCAGACCCGCAAGCAAGTGGGCATCAAGCTACGCACCCGCACCGTGAACCGACGTGTTCATAAGCAGCTGCTTCCCGCGACGCGCAAGCCGTGGAAAGCACCTGCTTATGGGGACTGGCCTGCCCAGGAGGACGGCGAGGCCTTTGTGGCCTTCATTCGCAATAGCTTCGAGCGCTTCAAGGCCGATCCGCCGGCGCAATGGACCGACAACTGCAAGGCCTCGCGTGACCGCTGCGGGCGCCTCAAGCTGCTGCCGCACCAGCGCTTCATTCACTCCATTGTGGCACCCAACACGACCGTCAAGCGCATGCTGATTGCCGCGTCCACTGGATCGGGCAAGACCATGCTGGTGGCATCTATCATCTGCAACTTCTTGGACGAGAGCTTGTACCCGTCAAGCAGTCGTCGCCCCTCCAAGATCCTTGTCGTCACTCAGAATGCCGGGCTCAAGGAGCAGCTCTACGACACCCTGCAGAACGACGCGCCCTGTGTGCTCCACCAGTTCAAGGACCACCCCGAGCCCAAGCAAGGCCAAATGAGGTCAGAGAACCACCCCTTCTGGTGGGCCGAAAAGTGGCTAAAGAGCCACACCATCCCGGTGCTGGTCATGACATACGGCCAGGCCGTGCGCAAGGGCGCCGCATTCCTGAAGGACGCCGTGGTCGTGATGGACGAGGTGCATACGTTGGTGGACACGTCGGCGTTGGCGGCCGCCCAGCGCAACGTGGTGCTGCAGTACAAGCACATGCTTGAAATTGCTAAGCCGCAGGTCGTCGTCGGCATGACCGGGTCGCCGCTCGGCCAGTCGTGGAAGGACTTCGTCGAGCTGCACAACGTCTTTGCGGCGCGTGGCCGTAAGCTGAGCGCGGCCGAGTTCAAGCTGCTCTTCCTCGACCAGGTCCGGATGCACGAGGTTGCGGGCGAGGTCAAGAAGTGCCTAGGCAAAGACGCGTCGAACGTGATAGAGGCCTGGAACCCCAAGTCGCCCGCCGCAGTCGACGACCTCGCGCACAAGGTGGCCCCACACATGTACTTCTACGACGCCTCGTTCGACAGCACGCGGTATGCGACGGCCCGCCATACCGAGGAGATCGTGGAGCCGAGCGAGACCTTCATCAAGCATTCGCTTTACAAGGCCAACCACAAGCTGCGCGACACCTTTGGCCGTACGCGTCTCGTGGCGACGAGCAACATCGCCAAGGGCACCGTGCACGTGGTGTCCAACATTCACAACATCGAGATGCTGCAAGAGGCGTCGCCGGTAGTGGCCAAGCTCTTCGAGGTGCTGAGCGCGCGCAAAAAGAAGGCGGTGGTGTACTCCAACGTGCAGGCTGCCTACGGCTCTGAGTTCGTCTTTCAGATGCTGCAGAAGCTGGGGCCTGTTCTGACGCCCGGACTCGTCATGCATCTGCACGGCGGCCTGACCACGGCGCAGCAGAGCGCGGTCGTGAAGCGCTTCAATGCCCACGTGGGCGTCGGTCGCGACAGCGCCATCCTGGTCCTCGGCCCCCAGTTCTCGACCGGCATCGACCTGAGCGGCGCCGCCGGCTCGATGCACCTCCTGAACGTGCTGCCCAACGACGCCATCGACATCCAAGCACGCGGCCGCGTCCAGCGCAGCTGCTCGCACCGTGACCTGCCCAAGGGCGACTGGAACATCCAGTACCACCAATACGTAAGCCGCTTTACGGACATCGGCACCGGTGTGCCCTCGTGCGACATGGTGGCACAGGACTACCGCCGCCTGGGTGACAGCGTCATGGCGGCGCTGCGCACGATCCTGCGCGACAGTTCCTTGGGCTGCAAGGCCATGGCGAAGCACCACCGGCACCAAGAGAGCGAGTGCCGGGTTGGCGGCGGCGCCTAGGCCTGCCCACGTTAGGCCCGACCACCCACGTTAGGCCCGACCACCCACGTTCGGTCCGACAAGCCATGCGAAGCCATCCACGTCAAGCCCAACAATCCCCGTCATGCCCAACAATCCCCGTCATGCCCAACAATCCCCGTCATGCCCAACCATCCCCGTCAAGCCCAACCACTCACGTCAGGCCCAACCACTCACGTCAAGCCCAACCACTCACGTTAGGCCCGACCACCCACGTTAGGCCCGACAAGCCACGTTAGGCCCGACAAGCCACGCGAAGCCATCCCCGTCAGGCCCAACCATCCCCGTCAGGCCCAACATACACGTTAGGCCCAACATACATGCGAAGCAACGCGAAGCCATACCCTCACATATATTTTTGCTTCCATTCATGTAACAAATGGACTCGTCAGAGAACATCGTCGAGCACCTCCTTAATAGCGACCTCGCAGTGCTGTATACGCGCGGCGAGATTGCGTCGCAGATGTGTTGCGTGTGCAACAAGGAGTACATTGGTCCCGATCTAGAAAGGGTCACCTTTGAATCCTTGGAAGACACGGACACATTTGCCATGCTTGTCCATAACACGCAAGCGCTCAAAGGCAACGGCCCTGACGCCGTGTGCATCTATTCACGTTACGACCCCATCTACAACCAAGACCAGAGTGTGGCGAAAGTGTTGCTGTTGTGCAAGTCGACAAAGAGCAAGGTGCCGCGTCTCGGCGCCATGATGCTCTACGCCGTGTGCTATGCTCTGCGCGACGCGGGCGTTCACACCATCAAGCTGAACATCAGCCGCGACCCGACCGCGCTGCGTCTCTATGCGAGCGTTGGGTTCGTTCCGCTGCCAGCGAACAACAACGTGATGGTGCTGGACACCTCTGCTATCTTGCCTTTCGGTCATTCGGTGCAGCGACCAACGCCTTCGACTGGCGGTGGCAAGCACATACGTGGTGGCGCAAGCACAATCAAGAGGAGTACCTTTTAGCACACAAGCAAGCGCTTGCTCATTTTTGTCAAATCAAGTATGTTACACTCATGCTGTCACAAATCCCAAACAGAGATCGCATGGGCAGCGCACGGAATGACACCCCCGCGCGCTCACTCCCCGAGGCCGCGCTTGCCCAGCTTCTTCGCGACGCCGGGCGGGAAGAGGATGCCGGCCTCCTCGAAGGCCCGCACCATCACCGGGTCGATCAGCTCGGTGTTGGGGCGGCTGACCAGCTTGTAGAAGAAGTCCTTGAGGAAGGTGGAGGGCGACTGGTTCAGCGCCTTGGCCAGCTTCTTGATGCGCCCGCAGAGGTCCTCCACGGTGTAGCCCTTCACGGTGGCCACCGAGTCCAGGTAGAGGGCGGACGTGCGCAGCATGCAGAAGTTGCGCTGCGTGAGTGGGTGAGAGTTAGGAAGGGAGAGGTGAGCACACAGCGCGGCGCGGCGGCGCCGCCCTGCCGCCGCCCTGCCGCCGCCCCCACTCTCACCTTGTAGGCCTTGGCCCCCGACGCCGTCATGCCGAAGTCCTCCTGCCACTTGATGCGCTCGCGGGCGGTCGCGTACTCGCTGGCAGCTCGGGGTCGTTGGGGTCCTTGGCGCACCAGTCCTCGTAGAAGGTCGAGGCGGTTTCGGCGCCCACGACCAGCGGCAGCTTGACCACCGGCAGCACCTTGTTGACGGGCGCGGAGTGGAGGCCGGCCTTGATGTTGGCCTGCACGCGCGAGGCCTCCTCCAGGCTGACCAGCAGGCCCTGCAGCACGTCGTTGGCCTGCTTGCTCAGCTCGTGGGACTGCCGGACGAACTCGGGGCGGGTCTTGTCGCGGCTCGCGGCGCTGTGGAGCAGGCTGGCGCCCATCACCTCGGTGTTGTTGCGCGTCACCTTGAGCATCTCGCGGTTGAAGGCCAGCCACTCGGGCCGGTCGAAGAACTGGATGGTGTTGAGGAAGGCGACGGCCGGGATGTTCCAGCTGCAGTTGGGGCCGCCGATGGTGGTCAGGCGCTGCAGCGCGCGGCGGATGCAGTGGTTCATGGTGATCAGCACGTGGTACAGCGAGTACTCGCGCTGCTTCTTGACGGCGTAGTTCTTGACCTCCTCGGCCCGCTTGATCAGGTTCTTGATGTTGGGGAAGATCAGCTCGACCAGGTTGTCCAGCAGCTCCTCCGGCACCGACTGCAGCTGCGCGTTGAACTCGCCGTCCAGCTTGGGCAGCTGCGCGGCCTCGGCGCAGTCCAGCAGCAGGAACTCCGCGTTGTTCTTCCAGCCGCCGAGCAGCAGCGACTCCAGCATGACGGCGCCCTGGGCGTAGACGTGGGACATGGTGTCGTGGTTCTGGTGGAAGAAGGCGCGCACGTGGATGTGGTCGCGCATCGCCTCGTACTGCTCGAAGATCATCAGCGCCACCGTGTCGCGCGCCAGGTGCATCTTGGCCGTCATCTCCAAGCCCGCCGACTTCAGGAAGGCGTCCAGGTACTCGCGGATGGTGGACTCGTTGAAGCCCCGGTTGGCGGTGTAGGGGTTGGTGAAGAGGCGGTAGCACCAGTACTTCAGCGGCGCGAGCTTGGCGGTGGCGCCCGCGTCCTTCTGGAACGCCTCCATCGACGTCAGCGCCTCCAGCAGGCAGTCGATCATGTTCCAGATGCCCGGCACGACGTCCTTGGTCAGGCACAGGACGATGTAGTGGAAGCCGAGCGCAAGGACGGGGCAGCGCTCGGGCTTCTTGTGGTCCACGATGAAGAACACGTTGTGGTCGTTGCTCATCTTGGCCAGCGGGACGGTGATGCCGATCGCCGTGATGGGGGTGGCGCCGTCCTTGGGCTCCACCTTCTTGAGGTGGACGCTGTTGATGAAGGTGTTGGCGGCGTGGTGCGCGCGCATGCCGGTGGCGTACATCAGCGCAAAGATGGCCTTGGACTCGGACAGCATGATCAGGTTGTGGTTCACCTGACGGCGGATCTGGCCCTGGAAGTTGTTGATGACGTGGAAGAAGGTGGTCTGCTCCTCCGCGTCCAGCGTCTTGTTGGACGCGCGGTGCTTCCCGCCGAGGTCGGCGTTGATGGTCTTGATGTCCTTGCGGTTGCCGTTCTGCTGCATCTTCCGGATGACCTTCACCGACTCGATGTCCTTGGACTTGGTCACCGTGCTGTAGCCCTGTTGGGAGTGAGGGATCGAGACGCGTTGGCATGGAGCATGGAGTGTGGAGCGCTGAGGCGGCAGGCGGCGGCAAGCGGCAGCGGCGGCAGGCGGCGGCGGCGGCGCGGCAGGCGGCGGGCAGCAAAGCAGCAGGGAACGCGCGCCTGGAAGGCCGCCAGGTGGTCCAGCGCCGGCTGCGCGTGGCGGCGCAGGTTGATGATGGACAGCGCGTGCTTGTTGCGGTCGGGGATGCGCTCGGCCTCCTCCAGCATCTCCTTGATGAACCGGGCCTTGACATTATCGTTGTCGATGACATAGCCGGTCTTCATGCCGTAGTTGCCGTTGAACAGCTTGGCGAAGCTGGTGCGCTTCTTGAAGCACCAGGCCTCGTAGATGCGCAGGATGTGGTAGTCGCTGCCCGTGTGCGTGTCGTTGTTCATGTAGCGGGCGATGTAGATGTCGGCCACCTCGCACAGCTCCTCGAGCAGCTTGTGGTAGTCCACAACCCTGCGGGGTGTGGCCAAGGGAGGGGAAACTAGTGAGCAGCAGCGCCCGGCAGCAGCGCCCGGCAGCAGCGCCCGGCAGCAGCAGCGCCCGGCAGCAGCAGCAACAACACGCACGTGGAGATCACGAAGGGGGCAGTCGCGAAGATCTTGTGCTCCATGAGCCCGTTGAGCCCATACAGGGAGCTCTCCAGCAGCACCTCGCGCGTCGGGTCGAAGGGCAGGCGCACGCGCCACATGGTGGGGTCCTTCTTGGAATAGTTCATTTTGACGATGAACTCCTGCCAGTCACACATGGTCGGGCCAGCAGCGTATTTCTTATCGAAGCGGTGGCCCATGGCAAGCAGGAACTCGATGTTGGGCTTTGGCTCGAAGATCTTGCGGTGCTGCCACAGGTAGCTGGCCATTCTGTCGTTGGGCGAGGGGGGAGAAAGATGGAGGGGTATGAGTGAGCGGTCGTCGGGGGGCATGCTGGGCACGCTGGGCACGCTGAGCACGCTGGGCACCCTCCCCAAATTCCGAGTGGTTGGTGGTCCCCCGGCCCGGCCGCGCGCACTGTGCGAGCAATGGCCGCAAAGCGGGGTGCAATAGGATCGCATTGCTTACCTGAACACGATGCTGCAGGCGGCGGGGCAGGGGGGAAGCTGGCGGCTCGGCGGGGGCAGGATGGGGGAATGGCCAGTCCGGCCGGCGGGGGCCGGCTTATGAGGGCGGGCGAGGGGTCTAGGGCTCGACCGGCGGAGGTGCGCAAACCTCCGATCGTCCTCCTGTCTCTGCAAACTGTCCAAACTCAGTGGAAACGCTTGCTGTGTGCTTGCTTGCGCATGCAGCTTCGATTGCATCTATTGTGCATGTGTTTGGGAGTGGTGAAAACGCGCGCGCTGGACTTGCGCAGGCGGGACGTGGACGTTGGCGGACGCGCCTCAGGGGTTGAGGTTGGGCGGAGGTTTGAGCCCCGCCTGCACACCACAGAGTGCTCGCCTGCCTGGCCGGCCATTCCTGCATTCCTCCATTGCTGCTATATTGCAACTCGAGGTACACGCAACGCTGGACGTGACGCTGGACGTGACGCTGGACGTGACGCTGGACGTGACGCTGGACGTGACGCTGGACGTGACGCTGGACGTGACGCTGGACGTGACG
>Ga0208974_1000717_pt1 | contig 13389 bp, 10 predicted proteins | sample GreLakmeER15MSRF_FD_187699 | JGI IMG/M metagenome (GOLD analysis project Ga0208974, IMG submission 187699) | Freshwater lentic microbial communities from great Laurentian Lakes, MI, USA - Great Lakes metaG ER15MSRF (SPAdes) | ecosystem: Environmental > Aquatic > Freshwater > Lake | place: Great...
ATGATGAACCTATGAAAATAAAATGGATTGTCGAAAGTAGTGCTATAGAACTTCAATCTAAAAATACTGATATTCATAAAATTAGTTTCTTTATAGAACTTATATTAAGTATATTTGAAGAATATAAAATAATTATATGACACAATTATTTAAAAAAGAACATTTACACCAACTATACAAAATACCTTCACATTTTACTTTTTGGAAAAAGGGCGGCTATTCAAAAATTTATAATTTTTATAATGAAATTATTAAAGTTATTCCTAAGTTTATAATTGAAGATAATTTTTTAAATTTACAATTTACTTCTTTCATGGAAGTTGTAGTATCTTTATATTTACCTAGAATTTCATATTTTATTGAATGTCATAACATTTATACATGTAAAGATAATTTCTATATTTATCAAGAATATAAAGGTACTAATTTATATGATTGGAAAAATCAAACATCATTAGAGGAACGCATTAAATCTTTACCTACAATCATTTCACAATTAGTCAATCTTTGCATATTTTTAGAAAACCATGGGATTTATCATAGTGATTTAACATTAAATAATATTATATTTAATAAAAATATTATCTATTTAATTGACTATAGCTGTATTAGTTTACAAGTTCTTAATGAAAATAATTTAATATGGACTCAAGGAATTGGTACATGGAACTATTCAGCACCAGAAACTATATTTGATTCTAATATTAATGATAATTCAAACGTATGGAGTATTGGGATGTTAATTTGTGAATTATTAGATAACTATCCATTGAATAATACTTATTATCCGAAATTAAAGCTTATTAATAAACGTGAATATTGGCAAAAATTATACCATTCATTATACAATTCTGATAATTCATCTATAGCTTTTCTTAATTCATATGAAAATATCCCTTCTATATGGAAAGAACTTGTATGTAAAATGATTTGTTGGGATCCAATAAAACGTATTTCTAAAGAGGATTTATTACTTCTATTAAACGATTTTACTCAACCTATTAATAATTCTATTATTATACAAGATTCTAAACTGGCGCTACCATACCATAGTAAAAATTATAGAGATAAATACATACAGCGTATTTATGAATTTGCTAAATCATCTAATCAATTATATAATTTAGCAAATACCATATATATATGGGATTTATACTCATATAAAATATCTAAATCTAATGTTAAATTATGTTTATGTGCAGCATGGATTTTAAATAGCTTAATTTTCGGAACTTATAATTCAGAAAATATCTCTTTTACAAATCTATATGCTATATTTAAAATTAAATATAAAGATATTTATCCATATATTTGGAAAATTGGAGAATATACATCTTGGAATATTTATCAACCTCCAACTGATGTTTTAATTTATAAACAGTGTAATAATATACATTGGGATATATTTATAAAATATTATATTGCATATACTAAACCTTATAATTCAAAATCTTTATTTGAAGACTTTTTACAAAAAATTCAATGATTTAAAGAATATTTATTGTTATTCTTGTAAATGACCCAAGAGAATATCTATTTTTGTACTTCACAAATAATAAAACTTATACATTATTATATATCCAATTCCTCATCTGTTTTACCTCGTTCATATAACAGAGGAATGAATGAAATACATAAAACATTAACTCAATGTTATGAAAAAATAGAAAATATATATTATCATTATATTTTAAGACCTTCACTGGTATATCAATGTTCTTAAATTTTATATTATTAAATAAATTGATTGATATTCTATAGCTACATTTAAAAACTCTTTTTCTGTACTTGGTAGCCAATCTATCCATTTTTTCATATTCATATAAAATTCTTCATATTTCTTTATTGATAATACTTTCCACTTCTTTTGCTTGGGAGATTTATATAACCAACCTTTTGTTGTATACTGAAGAATGTCTTTACTATTTATTTTTTCTATTTTTTTCTCTTCTATTTTTATTTCCATTCCATCTGTTGTTTGAACGTAACCTATAACTACATTATTTGAATGATGTTGTTTTAAATGACACTCTTCACATAATACTATTAAATTACCCTTTGAATCTTTATGGATATTTTCGATATATCCATAATCATCCGCATCTTTTTGCATACGAATATGATGAGTTTCATTCGCAACTTTACCACATAATTTACACTCAGAAACAATCACTTCTGGATTATATTTTGATACTTTAGGTTCAACCATATATTTTGATTGTCCTTGTAATTCTTTACGTACATTATTCGCAATACTAATAAATGATAATGGTAAGTTTAATGCTCGGCAAACTTCTAAACCATATACTTTACTCCCATTTCCATTTTTCAATTTACGGTCATATACTATTTTACCTGTTACTTCATCAATCTCGATATGCATATGCAGTACATTTATTTTTTTATGGTCCTTTAATATAGAAATATCTACTAATTCGTGTAAATGTGTTGCAAATACAAAATTCGCATTTCTCTTTAAAATATGTTCTATGCCTGCTGTAACAATAGCTACCGCACTTAATGATTCTGTACCAGAACATAATTCATCACCTAATATAAGACTATTTTGATTACAACGATTTAATATATTTTTTAATTCTAATATCTCCATTGTAAATGTACTATATCCCCTATAAATATTATCCATACTTGTGATTCTTGTAAATATATGAGAATATGGGGAAAGTTCCATAGAATTTGTAGCTACAAACATCCCTGCTTGAGCCATAATTACATTTAATCCTATTGCTTTCATTAAAGAACTCTTACCAGATGCATTTATACCATATAGTAAAATACCATTATCATTTAATCCTAAACTTATATCATTTGCAATATATTCTGTTGTATTATTTAATCTTTCTATAATTGGATGACGTAGTTTTATAGCCTTTACATAAGATGTTGATTCATTTATTAATTTTGGTCGACAGTAATTATAATCTAAACTATTTCTTGCATTTGTAGCCACAACATCTATATGTGCTATAGTCTTTACAATTTTTATCCAATTTTCATGATATAAATTATCTAATTCTGTTAAAAATTCTTTATAATATTTAATATTCAAATTAGATAATTTCTTTTGATAACTTATGATTTTATCTGATAACTCTTCAATATATGTATGAGACAATCTTAAACTACTACTACTTGAACTAATTGGTTTTACCTTGCATTCTTGAAATTTAATTACTTTATCAAATACTTTTATAGTACTTGCTATTTTTAATGCATTATCCCATCTTTTTTTAGTTAATGATAGAAAAAACCCATCTCTATCATTATAATCCACACGACATAATGTATTTTCATTATCACATAATGAAGATATACGTTTTGAAATCTCTTGCAATGAACTCATGTTTTTTCTAATTTCATCATCTAACTCATCAATGTCTTTATAAACCCCCCTTTTAAAAATAGATACATGAATATCAACCATATTATATCGTTCACATACTTCAATATCTAAATGAGATTCGTAATAATTACGAATTTCTACACATTTTTCTCTATCTTTATCTTTTAATAATTCTAAAACCTTATCACATTTATTCATAGATGTATCTATCATTAACCATTCACACGGTTGAAGAGTGTTTTGAGATATCTTTCTTAAAATTCTTTCTAAATCTACAACAGATGATAATAATTCTTGAATATTCTTATAAAGACCATTTTCATAATATTTTTCAATCTCATCATATGATTTATTTAATTTATCTATATTAATCCATGGATTTAATAAACGTTCACGAAATAATCTTGAACCAAAAGATGTCGTACAACGGTTTAATAAATTCAATAATGGCATTTCATTTTGTGCCTGCGATAAAATATTTAACTGTTGTGCACTATTTGCTTCCAATATTAAATGCTGTTTATTCTTCCATATTTGAGGAATCTCAATATTCTTTACTAAACTTTCATTATGTACGTATGTGAATTGAATCATCGCACAATATGTCGCCAAAGCTAATGGCATTCTTTCTAATCCAATCCATTCAATTGCAGATATCATTGATTTTGGTTGAAATGCTTTCATTAAAATAGCATCTTGATAAGACGTATTTAAATACATCTTCTCAAATGCATCACCCCATTCATGATGTACTGATATATGATTTAAAGTATCAAAATAATTTGCAATATCTTTATCATATTCCTTTCCCATTATCAATAACTCCTTTGGTTGATAACATTGTACGAATCTAGTCGCTTCATCTAATGCAAATTTTATATCTTCTGTTGTCGAATATGCTTCATATACATATGATTGTCCTGTTGTTATATCAATACATGAAATTCCAACATTTGAGAGTCCTTTATGTATTTCCCATATCATTGTCATCAAATAATTACCATTATATTCTGAAGTGTTCATATATGTTGATGGACTAATAATCTCAGTTACCTCTCTTTTTGGGTTTGGAGGAAGTGTTACTTGGCGAATCAATACAATAGTATAATTATATTGAATCAATATATGAATGAATTTTTGAATGGCTTGCAATGGAAAACCCGCCATTAACGGATTTTGACGATTGTTTTCAACATTTCCTTTATTTTTACGACTTACTTGAATATTACACAAATCACATATTTTATAAATATCTGCACCTACACGTTCCTTCTCATTTTGTACTGCATAAATTTCAAAAAAATCACCTACTTGCATAAATACCACACATTTTTCACCATACTTTGCCTGATATTCTTTAGTATACTCAATATAATCGTCGTATATCATTACATATGTAATTATGACTTAAATTTTTAAGTAGCTACTTAAAAAACTAAAAAACAATTAAACTAATGGAACAAGAACATCAATTATGCCCCCTTTGTAATACAGAAGTTATTATAAATGATTATATTTTTCATATAATAACTTCTCATACAGCTACCGTTTTAAGTATGCTTACTTTTTATATACCTGAAATTGATAGCGAGTATTTTATATATATAATTAATAATTATATTGATTCTTACACATCTAATAATAATTATGATTACTTATTACAATTATGTGATAATTTAGGATATTCAAAAAGAGGTATAAATGATATTACTACAATAACTCATAATATAGATGTATTACCACATCCAAGTGAAAGATGTCCCATTTGTTTAGAAACATTTATTGAAAAAGAAAATATTTGTAGTACAAATAGATGTAATCATTTATATTGTAAACCTTGTTTAAAAACATGGCTTATACATAATCTATCTTGTCCTATATGTCAAAGAACTTTAGATACTGAATGAACGTCTATATAATTTAATAAAGATGCTCTTTGTTTAGTATCTTTTGGTAAAACAAACCATTCATTATATCCAAATGATAATCCCTTATCTAATGCTAAATTACAGTATGAATCTGCATCTTTATTTTGTTCTCGTGGAATCCATCTTCCATTTATAAAATTAAACTGTTTTATCAAATCCTTTGCTGTTTGATAATATCTTTTTAAAATTGGATGTCTACATTCCCATGTTCCAAATAGATGCTCTATAACTAATTTACTGTCTCCTTCTACTTGAAGCTCTTTTATGTTTGCATTTATTGCCATACGTAATCCTGCTATTAATCCCATATACTCTGCTTGATTATTTGTAATTCCATTTCCTAAAGTCTTATATGTATTAGTTAAAATTACGTTTTTGTCATAAAGAACTGCCGCACATGATCCAAACCCAGGATTACCGCGCGAGGCACCATCAAACTTTAATATTCTCATACTATATTTAATATAACTTTTTTTTAAATATCATTTATATCTATCTCTTCACCTTCTTTATTATCTGTATCTTCTTCTGTTCTTGTATCTAGTTCGTTCGCAAATACAATATACTGTGAGTTCTCTGTCTTAGATGAAATAGTAAAATCACATTTTGTATATACTTTTGTAATATAATCTGGTAAATATTTATTATATGCTAAATCATTCGCCTCCTCAAAACCATATTTATGAACGATATCTACTTTATCTTTTTCAAAATCACGTAGGGATATAATCACTAGGTCACCTCTTTCAATAATAACTTTTGTTTTATATTTACGCATTGAACCACAAATACGCCCAATACGTATGGTTTTATCATTACATAAAACACGTACACGCCCATTTCCCAACATATCTTGAACTATACCATATTCTTGACTTTCTTCATCAGGGAAAACTAGCTCCCGTTTTTTTTCATCTCTATTTGAACGACTTTTTGTATTATGAATTCTACTTTTATACATTATTATATTGCATTATATTATTTATAGTTATCAGTTTAAATCATTTATATTATACTATCATTCTTGGTGCAATTCCCATTGTCATCAATTCTTGCAAAAGCAATTTCATTGAATAAGGAATGCGCGACTGAATAATATCAATTTGATTTTTACATGTACTACATTTGTAAATGTTTCTTTCTGGATTGGCAACACAGAACATACCACATTTTTTACAAATAAATACACGATAATTATCTGATACATCCAACATTCTTTCCTTCAAAAAACAACTCGCCCCATGAGCTACAATAGCATCTCTTTCCATCTCTCCAAAACGAAGACCACCATTGCGTGCACGACCCTCTGCTGGCTGACGTGTTAGCATTACAACTGGACCATTAGAACCACGAGAATGCATTTTATCAGAAACCATATGCTTTAGGCGTTGATAAAATGTTGGTCCAATAAAAATTTCTGTATGAATCATTTCACCTGTACGTCCATTATACAGAATCTCATTACCATATCTTTCCATTCCATAAGATTCTAGAATATCAGCCACCTTTTCAACAGAACAGTCTGTGAAAGGTGTTGCATCTCCATGTGAACCTAGTAAACTTCCAGATTTTCCCATGATACATTCAATCAACTGTCCTACCGTCATACGCGAAGGAATTGCATGTGGATTTACAATAATATCTGGCATAATACCTTCCTTTGTAAAAGGCATATCTTCTTGATTATAAATCATACCAATCGTTCCTTTTTGACCGTGACGACTTGACAGCTTATCACCAATAGTCGGCTTACGATAATTACGTAGGCGTATTTTACTAAATTTATAACCTTCTCCATTTACACCTTGATACATCATATCAATATGTCCGTGGTCATTTGTTTTCATTACCATACTTGCATCTCGAGGAAAGATTTGACCTTGAATTTTATGTGGCATAACTTTTCCTACAATGATATCGCCGTCATCAACATATACATTTTTTGGAATAAAACCTTTGTCATCTAATTTATCATAATTATATGGTTTAACATGAGATGTAATAGCTGAAGGTTTTGTAAAAATCTCTTCTTCTCCAGTACTATGATTTTTAGAACACTGATCTCTATAAGCTTTGTAATAAGTACTTGTAAATAGTCCTCGGTCCAATGCAGATTTATTTACCATAACGCTATCCTCTTGATTATAACCTGTTTTCGTCATAATCGCAACAACAGCATTTGCTCCAGATGGTAAACTGTCTGAATTTGTATATTTTGACAATCGAGTTCTTGCCAGTGGCTTTTGAGGGTAATTGAGAACATGACCCAATGTATCAATACGTTGATTATAATTACTCATATAAATTCCAACTGCCTGTTTACCCATAGCAGATTGATAACAATTTCTAGGAGATTGATTATGGTCTGAAAAGGGAATATTACAAGCTAGTACACCAAGCATCAATGAAGGATGAATTTCACAATGAGTATAATTAGGGCAAACATATGTCATTTTTCCTGTTTTCTTAATATCTACTGGTGACATCGCAACCATAGCCTTATCAAATTCTTCTACATCCAGATATTCAATAAATCCCTCTTCATTTTTATCTAAGAATGCTATAAATTCCATAAATGACATTGTCGATAGACGTTTATAAAGTGTAGGGTCATCTTTCATCATACGTTCCAATCGTAGCTCTTTTGAACCATCTGAAAGCTTATCTACGATATATAGAGGACGACACATACGTCCTGCCTCAGTATTAATCATAATTATATTCTGTGGTACATTCCAACTAATACTTGTAGTTGGAGGAATCTTACCACAACGTTTATAATGCTTAATCTTTTCATAGAAAGCTACTGGTTCTCTGTGATAACCCATAATATCACCATTAAACATAATATGAACTGAACCATCGTCTCCCATTTCATATAAAAATGCTTCCATATCTTTTACCATATCATCATAAACTCGAATACCCATTGTTTCAATACATTTACGAACATAAACACTACTAATTGATGTTGTAACACGAGTACTTAGAGCAATATTTTTTACAAGACCTACAGAACTACCTTCTGGTGTCTCTGCAGGACAAATCATACCAAATTGACTATTTTCTAGTTTACGTGGTTGTACCAATTTACCATTTTTTTCCATAGGCGTATTAATACGACGCAAATGTGATAGCGTAGATAAATAAGACATTCGATTTAGTACTTGAGCTACACCTGTACGAATATTTTGAAAACTACCCAGTGTTTTTACTCCCCAATTACCTGTAGACAAAGCATATCTAATTCCCATTTCAATGATTGAATGTTTAATAAAACGATGGATGTTTGATGCATTAATCATATTCGCAGGAATTGTAGGCGAAGCACGCCATAGCTGCAATTCTCTTTGAATCGATGTACGCATCTCTTTAATCATCTTGCCCCAGCATTGACGAAATAGATTACTCATCAATACACCCGGCGTATCAATTCTTTTATATAGATAACTATCGCGATTATCTGGAAGTTGATATCCTAGATAAATTTTTAGCAATTTACGTACCATATATCCTAGATATAGTGCTTTACGACGCAAATTCTTTCCAACATGTGGTAGAAAATCACGCTCAATCACTTCTAATAGAATTCTACGAGCATCTTGAGGATTTTCCAAATATTCTTTGGGGGTTCCAGACAATGAAACATATTTCATCAAAAATTGTAGAGCTTGGTCTTGAGTGTAGATATCTGAAGCATCATCAATCGTCGCCAATAGCTCATTTTGCAAACGACGATTCTTATCATCTTCCAAATTAAATACAATATGTTTAACAATACTCATATCTGTTTCAACCCCAAGCGCTCGAAACATAATAAATAGAGGTACCTCAGAACGTATGAAAGATGTATTCAGACGAATTGTACGTCCCATATGATTTGGTTTTGCGCTTAGTGTTAACATTGTTGTTTTTGGTGGTAGGAAGATACCATCTGGAGCTGAACGAACTTCTGCTGTCAAACCATCAGTCAAACATCCATTTGCTGAAAATACAACCGTTTTATTTTCACTAATGCGGTCTTGGCTAATTACTACTTTTTCATTTCCATTTACGATAAAATAACCACCTGGGTCATAACGACATTCTTCGCGGTTGCTATTCTCAGCAATCCCTGGTACTTGATTTAAAATACATGCTTTAGAACGAACCATAATAGGTATCTTTCCAATATTAACATTTGGTACTTTAATTTCATTACGTTCTGTCACATTATCTGTATTGATTGTTTCTGTAATAATTTGAATATCTGAATATAGATTCACCGCATATGTAAGACTATTCATTCTTGCAACATGAGGAGTCATCATAATCTGACTACCGTCCTGTTGTTGAAAAACAGGTTTTGATAGAGATGGATTCAATATATTAATATAAATTTTGTATGTAAAATCTTTTACATCTTCTTTATAATTATGACAAACTTGAATTGCATTAAATCCTTGAATAATTTGTGATAGTTTCTTATCTACAAACTCATTAAAACTTTCAATTTGATGTTGAACCAAGGGATTTGCATTTTCTGTACCACCGCCCTGAGAAAAATAACGATCTATGATTATCCAAGAAGGATCTTCCATTTTCTGATTCTTAAATGATGATTTAAGATCCATTTAATATTTCATTTTTTATTATCTAAATGTTTAAATAGAACAGTTTATATTATGAGTAGTAGACGCTCTAGCATGAAAAAAAATTCACCATTAACTGAATTCTGTCCAAATTGGTTACATGCTCCTCAAGTAAGTGAAGTTGATGCTTTATATTCTGTCGGAGGTCCTACATGGCATAAATTATACAATAATTGCATAACATTTTTTAATAAAACATATGAGAATCATAGTATTTTTTATAATCCCAAAGAATTTTATTTTGAATTAATTAATAGTATAAAAGGAGACTATTGGGGTAGAACTACCACATTACCTAGAGCTTCTCAAAAAAATAAATTTATTGAAAAAATAAAAGAGGCAATTCATACAGCTATCTTTGAATGTCAAGAAATAGATGATGTTATTATGATATTTTCAGTATTTGTTTTAGCATACGGGCAAATTAAATTAAATTCTCAATACGAAGATGGTCCCAATGAAATAGGTTCAAAATATTTACTTGAAGTACTATCAGAATTATACAATTATCTTTATGAAAAAAGTAAAATTATATTTGAAAAACCTGAATTAATAGATGAATTATTTGTATTACCAGAAGAATTTATAAATTTAGATAATCAAAGACAAAAACGTAATAAAAATATGATGTTTCGTATGAGTAAACAAGAATTACAAGAAAAATATAAATTAATTATAACCAAAGTTCCACATCCGATTACTCGTGAAATGCAAAAATGTAATATTGATATTAAAAGTGATTGCACAGATAAATTTAAAAATATTAATAATGATATATTTAAACCTCTTGCTAAGGTATTTGCATGCTATTGTAGTTTTTTCAAAATTAAATTAAATAAAACAAATGGTGGAAAAACATTATTTAGTAATAATATTAAAGACATAAATATTATTACATCTTCTGATTACGATCATATTAAAACAGTATATAGTTCTTCAGTTCCTTCTCAAAAACCTTCAATTCTTATACATAAATATAAAGATAATGAAGATGAAAATAAATGTTCTAAAAAAACATACTTATCACAGCTATTTTCAAAAGTATGTTCTATCTTATATGAACCTTATTTTGTAAAACCAGAACCAGAATCATCCAAGGAAGATATTATTGCTGTTTCTAAAACAAATATATATATAGGACAAATAGGTTGTACTGGTTATGCATATGGACATATTAATGTATTTCATACACCTATTGAAAAAAATAATAATGTTAATGAAAAAGTTAATGTTCCTATAATGTTTTTAAAAGATAAAAAAGACCTCTACTTGGATTATTATAGAGGTCCTACAATACAATTTTTTACTGATGTTTTACAAGAATTAGTTGATTTAAAAGTATTTATTCCTACAGAAACATTTTTTAATAACCAACGTTATGAATTAAATACTAAATTTAATATTGAAACACTAGAATGTTATAGTAAATTACCATCTAACATAAAAACACCTGAATTAAAAACAGAAATTACAAACTATTTTTACTTATTTATTGGTAATTTAATACATTTTGCTGTTGCAAATAATATAGAACTTCCATTCAAACTATCAAGAGTATATATTATGAGACTTTTTAATCTATATGATTTTACAAAACCTGAAATTTTTGGAGACTTAAAATTACAACTATTATTAATTAGTTTATTCCTTTTGGAAAAAGCACCTAATTCATATACAACTACTATTATAAAAATTTTTGAAAATCCAAAAGAAACTTTAATTGGAAATGTTGATATATTTGCTGCTTTAGACCCAGCTGCTGATTCAATGGAAGGAAGTATTAAAATGAATGGTTATTCTAATATTTTACCAGACGATGAAGACCGTGATATTTATAGTGAAAATGAAACCACATTATTTTATAATATTGTAGAATATCTTTATAAAACAGCTTTAAAATCTTATTTTGAAGATATTAATTCACTCACACCAGTTACAGATAAATTTAAAATGCATCCACATTTAGAATTATTCTTTAAAGGTTTTACATCATACAAAGAATTCCATACAAAAGAGACTGACTATCTAGAATTACGAAACCATGATTTTAACACCACTATGAATTCACAACAAAAACTTGCAGCAATTCGTAAATTAGATGTTTATTTATCTGGTTTTGGAATTACATATGATGTTATTCTTAATAACTTAATTCCAAAAATAGTTATAAAAGATAATAGTTATGATTATATTTCTATTTTGACAAAATTAAAAGAGATTAACACTGCATTATTACCCAATAGTTTAGAAGACCCTGATATTCCTTCCGTTCAATCTATACTTGTACTTCCATCAGAAAAACAAACCTTTTGGCTATTTAGAATTTTATTAAATAGAGGAGTAAATATCTCAACCGACTTTATTAAAAGTTATAATAAAAAATTTTATGATATTCCTATACCAGAAAAGGATGAAGACATTATATATGTTGGAAATATGACAAAGGAAGATTATCATAATGAATTTGTTAAAATTTTATTAAAAACTTGGTCTGGATTTCCTACAATTTCAAATAAATATTATAAAATTCATTTTATGCCTAATAATTTATTACCCGCAACCCATACATGTTTCTTAACAATGGATTTTAAAAAGGACTATACATCTCCAATGCAATTATACAAGGATTTAGTTATATTAGTTACTGAAGGTAGTAACTTTGGTGAATTACTTGCTGGAGGAAGTAAAAAGAAAAAATCTAAAAAATCTAAAAAATAAATTTTTTATTACCTTTTTGTATGTCTTTTAATTTTTCTTCTAATTGAGGAAATAATATAGTAACTCCTCTAATAAAAAAGGTAATAAAATTAAATAGTGGGAAACTTCTCATTGGACATGTCATTCTTTGATATTATAGATTTATATTATCTTTAGCTGCTTTTAAACTTTACTTTAAGAAAGATTACTAAAAATAAAGTTTTAATCACAGCAAGCGCCTGACAACAAACATGGACCAGTAATAAGTCCAACCACGAATAAAAAAATGAAAAACAAAACTTTAGCAACCCATACCCATAAATAAAACACAAATGTCTGAATCTGCTAATAAATCAAGCCAAAAAGATAATCTTATTAAAATCTTACACATGCTATATCGTTTGGAAACCCTTATTGAATCTACAACTGGTCATAGTTGGGACAATAAATCATGTGAGATTCAATTTAATGAAAAAGAGGCCCAGCTGCTGATTAACAAAACAATTGAATTTACGAGTTCGTTAATCGATGATGACGAATCCAAAGATGTCAATGTTGTGTAAACACCATTCTTGAGTGACGCATACATGCGTGAGTTTCAAGGGTGATGAAAAACAATTAAAAATAAAACATAAACGCATCATTTTAACATTTGTAATGAAATCTAAGATTGTTTTGTCATATAATCCTGGCCCATTTTCCAATACACACTAAACATCATTCCTTGTATACCATTTGCTACAATTTTAGTTTTTAATCCACGACCAAA
>Ga0208974_1000718_pt1 | contig 13380 bp, 7 predicted proteins | sample GreLakmeER15MSRF_FD_187699 | JGI IMG/M metagenome (GOLD analysis project Ga0208974, IMG submission 187699) | Freshwater lentic microbial communities from great Laurentian Lakes, MI, USA - Great Lakes metaG ER15MSRF (SPAdes) | ecosystem: Environmental > Aquatic > Freshwater > Lake | place: Great...
CCACGCGCGAGCGCATCTTCGTGCAGTCCGTCGCCGAGTCAAACCTAATAATCCTGAAGTCGGGGCTGACTAAGACCAATTTCCTCATCCAGGACTACACCTTCGGCCAGACGGACAGCAACTTCGTGTTCTCGCAATCCAATAGCGATGCGCCGCTGCTGACGCTCAACAGCAACATTTCGCTTCTCGCGACGGGCCTGTTCGTTTCCGAGTCGGTGACGGTCCAGAGCAATGTCGTCGTCGTCGGGAACTTGGACGCCGGCCTGGCATCGGCGGGGCGCATCATCGTCACCGACCCCGGGCCGCTTCCGAGCGCGGCGCCGCTGTTCTCGGTGCGAAACACGCCCGGCGGTGGATCACTGGATCTCATGACGGTCACGGCGAACGGGCGGCTGCTCATGCGCGAGACGGGCGCGATCGGCATCGGCACGGCGATCCCTATTCACACGATCCACACGGAGGGCAGCCTTTTCGTCAGGAACAACATCATCGCGAGCAACATCCAGCCGGCCGACAACGCGAGTCGCTCCATCCGCTTCGCGACGGACAAGATCCGCCTGACCGGCGCGACGGAGGTCGCCGGCGACCTGAACGTCACCGGTGCGTTCGCACTGGGAAACGCGATCAACGTGCCGAACGTCATCGCGACGAGCCTGATCTCGGGTCCGCGCCTGGAGCTCAGCGGCAGCAACGAGAGCAACGTGATGTTCGGGATGACTTACACCGGGCCGATTGAGGGCTTCGCATCCGACGGCGCTCCGGAAGGCTACAGCAACCTTATTGAAGTGCGCATCCGCCCGGCCGACAGCAACATCCACGCGTTCACGATCAATCGCCTCGGCCACGTCGGCATCGGCACGGACCAGCCGCGCGCCGTGCTGGACATTCGCGACGTTACGGGCACCGGCGGCGGCGGCAACGGCGGCGGCATCGGCAGCAATTCGCTCGGCTACGGCTGTAACATGGTGTACTTTCACGGCGGCACCGACTACGACCTCTTCGTCGTCAACAGGCACGCGAACGTCGGCATGGGCACGAGCGCGCCGAACCACGCTCTGCACATCGTGAACGTTGAGCACCTAGCGCCGATCATCGGGATCTACAACAGCAACGTGCTGCCGGAGTACGTCGCTGCCGGATGCAACCTGGCGCCGATCCTGTACGCGTACTCAAACCAGTCGCGCGTGCTCGCCGTAGACGGCGACGGTCGCGTGACGATCGGGCCGGGCGCAAGTAACGAGGCCCTTTCGGCGATAGATGATTTGTACCTGGACGTGCACGGCGATGGCTTCATTGATTGCCTGCGAACGCGCTGCGTTGCCGGCCTGCCGAACAACGGGTGCAACGTGGACTTCCTCGGCAGCGCCGTGCGCGGCGTGAGCAATCTCTCCGTCGGCAACGCCCAGGTGAACCGCGTAGACGTCACGAACCTGATCGCGAACTACATGTACACGAGCAACTGGGAGATCCTCGGGCTGGAGTGCTTTGACTCAAACATGTACGGGCTCTCGCAGTTCCACGTGCGCACGAGCAACCTGCTGTTCACGGGGCAGCAGGTGTACTTTGACGAGTCGCTGAGCAACGTACAGAACCGCAACGCGGACCCGCGCCTCGTCGGCAAGCTCGCGATCACCGTGCGCGATTCGTCGGCGAGCAGCTGCAACGTCTCTCGCGGCATTTACGTGACCGGCCTGAACAACGCGAGCGTGCTCGTGCACTCTTGCAACGCGACGCAGGTGCCGAGCTACGAGCTGCAGTCGGCGACGGCGCGGGCTCAGATGGGCCTGCGGAACCGCGTGACGAAGGGAGACTCGGTCTTCTTCAAGTACGTCGGGACCGACGGGCTCTACGACGCCGCGGCGACGAACCCGGCGGAGTTCTACCGGAGCGGCGCAGTGACTCTTTCTCCCTCAGAGGAGTTCTACGTGTCGCCGACGGGAACGCTCGGCCTGCAGCTGGGCAACGATGTTCCCGTGCAAACGCTGGACATGCGCGGCGGCCTTCGCGCGCGCACGATCACGTCGCCGGTGCAGCCGCTGCTGTTCGTGAACGCGACGACGACGCTGGTCGGCGTCGGCACCGAGACGCCTACGAGCAAGCTGCACGTCCAGGGCACGTTCTACGCGAGCAACGCGGCGCTGTTCGGCGAGAGGGTGACGATCGGCGCGACGAACCAGACGGGCACGGCGGTGAACATGCTGACGGTCTGGGGCTCCAACGGCAGCGCCGGGCCGGACGCGCCGCTGTTCGTCGTAGCGAGCAACACGGGAAACGTCGGCATCGGCACGAACGCGCCGCGCTTCAAGATGGACATCTTCGGCGACCTGAACTTCAACGGCGCGCTGTACCAGAACGGCGGCGCGTACGTCAGCAGCCAGTGGACGACGTCGGGCGTGAACCCGAGCAATATCTACTACACGCTCGGAAACGTCGGCATCGGCACGCTGACTCCGACGGAGCGCGTGCACGTCGTCGGCAACGTCTTCGCGACCGGCAGCTTCATGAGCACTTCGGACAGGACGTTCAAGAAGGACCTCGCTGTCATCGGAGATCCTCTTGAGAAGATCGCGAGCCTGACGGGCTACACGTTCCAGCGGACGAAGCCGGAGGCGGAGGCCGCCGCGGAGGCCGCGGCCGGCGGCGCGGGCGCGCGCGAGACGGGCCTGATCGCGCAGGACGTTCTCGGCATCCTGCCAGAAGCGGTGACGCGCCAGAGCAACGGGATGCTGTCCATCGCCTACGGCAATCTCGCTGGCCTGTTCGTTGAGGCCATCAAGGAGCTTAAAAAGGAGTGCGGGGCGCTGAGAGAGCGCGTCGCGGTGCTGGAGGCGGCGCAGACGGACCTCTAGGCCGCAGCGACGCGCTCGTAGAATACCAAATAGACGTCTGGGTTCGCCTGGAACACGGCGTCCTGCTCTTTTTTGCGGATCTTCGCGACCTGCGTGTCGTCGTAGTAGTACCAGGCGGGGCCGTTCGCGGGCGGCGGGCGCGGCACGGCTCCGACGGCGGTGTAGTGGCCGCCGTGGACGCCGCCGTGGTGCATCGCGAAGCCTCGCAGCGCGTACGTCGTCTCGGTGTCGCGGTCGGCTGGGCCGAGCACGCTGCCGGCGAAGAAGGTGATGCCTCCGGGAATGCTCACGCGCGTGCGGACCTTGGACATGCGCGTCGTGTACTTGAAGCGCTTGAGCGAGATCGCGAGCACGGCCGGCGGCTTCCAGACGCGCATGACCTTCTCGGCGCGCTGCGTCTCCTTGCAGCGGTCGCACGTCCAGTGCTCAAGCGGCTCGGACCTGTAGAACTCGTTGAGGCAGTCGTGCAGCGAAACGGGCGGCGGCGGCGCGGCGGAAGGTGCGCCGTCGGCGGCGTCGGCGGGCGCGGGCGGCTCCGGGATCTCCAGCGAGAGGACGGTGAAAGGCTCATGGTTGTGGCACGTGTGGCCGCAGCCGGGAGCCGAGCAGCGCACCTGCGAGATCAGCAGTCCCTGCACGGCCTGTTGGAACGGAGAGATCCCGGTGAGCTTCTGGAAGCGCGCCCAGGCCGCCGCGGACTCCAGGACCGTGCGCGCGTAAGCCGGGCTCTTAGAGTTGAGCGCTTTGAGAGTCTCGGGAGCGACTCGGTAGTGAGCGGCGAGCGCGTCGGGATCCGTCTGGCCGTGCTCTTCCATGAGCGCGTCGCTGAGGTAGAGCCAGAGCTCCGTGAGGTCCTGCTGTTCGCCGGGCGTGAACGCGTCGCCGACGGAGTCGTACAGAGCGCGCAGGTAGCCTTGCGGATTCACGGCGACGGTGCGGTCCACCGCGGCGGGCGTCGCTGCGGGCGGCGCGGCGGAAGCCTCTTCGGCTCCGGGCAGCGGCGGCGACGGGCACGGGCTCGGCGCCTCGGGAGCCAAGTGGGCGCTCGCCGTCGCCGCCATGTCGCGGATCAGGTTGCGCAGTGCGGCCGAGAAGACGTGCGAGCGGTTCTTGCGGATCCTCGGGTGCCCCGAAGCGGCCAGCGCGGCGACGAGCGCCGGGCAGTGCGTGATGCACTGCGTGAGCGCGTTGACCGAGCAAGTGTTCCCGACGTTCAGCAGGCCGCACCGATACGGCGCGGGCGCCGAGGCCGGCGCCGAGGCCGGTGCCGGTGCCGGAGCATCCATCGGGTCCCGGTTGATACTCCCGCGCGCGCAGCCTTTAAGCCGCTTCGGCGTCCGCTTCGGCCGCGCCGGCCTTGATGAACTTGACGAGCGTCTCGGCGCGCTTCGGGCCGATGCCGGGAATGTCGCGCAGCGCTTTCGGCGTCTCGGTGACCGCGCGCGTCAGCTGGATCCACGAAGGGTACGCTTCGGCGATCGCGGCGGCCGTCTTGAGCGACATGCTGGGAAGCTGGCTGATCTGGAGCAGATAGACGGACCGCGGCGTCGTGTTGTCGGACCGGCGCGTCTTGACGCGAACGGAGTCCAGGTAAGCGCGGCCGCCGGCGGCGCCTCCGGAAGCGCCGGACGGCGACGGAGCGTCGGGATCGGGCGCCGACGACTCGGCGTCGGGCGGAGCGTCGGGCGCAGCGAAGTACGCCGGGTTTTTGGCGACGCGGTCGGCGATCGCGCGGATCCATCGGGCCGTGTCGGCCGCGTCGGCCGTGTAGGTGACGTGCAGGCCGTCGCGGTACATCGTGTGGATCGCCATGCTCAGGAAGATGGACGAGCTCAGGCCGTGGCCGCGGCAGGTCGTAGCGGTCGCGCCCTCAATGATGTAGGTGATGTGGTGGCGCGACGGCGTAGCCGCGAGCAGCCGCTGCTTCTGCTCTGAGTACCGAGAGTCCTTGCGCGACGCGGCCCAGTCGGCGAGCGTCTTGCGCTCAAACACGAGGCACACGCCGGGCGCCGTGACGATCACGTCGCCGACGTCCAGCGGCTGCGACGCTACGCGCGGGTCGTCGGCGAGCAGCGCGAGGAGATCGCGCTCGCGCATGTCCACGGCGATGGAGACGGTGGCGGGGGCGGAGGCGGAAGCGGGAGCGGACATGGCTGCTCGGAGACGTTAGGGGTCAGTAGACCTACGCGCGAAGGCTTTAAGTAGGGAGAGGAGGGCGGGAGTAGCTCAGTGCTTGAAGTGCTCGTCGCTCTCCTCGTAAGTTAGGATGTAGTCCACGCAGCCCATGATCCGATTGACGATGTAATCAGTATAGTTCTTCTGGTGTTCGGCCGCGAGGCGCCGCGAAACGTGCTCGGCTTGAGGAGCCGGCTGCTGCAGGGCCACCGTGTTGTAGTAGGTCGCCAGTGAGAAGCGGTACATCATCCTGTAGCGGAAGAGAATAAACGACCTGCGCTCTGGCACCGAGACTAATGGGTCTCCATTCTCCAGCTTGACGAACTTATTAAACTTCGCAAAATAGGCCGCATCAATAGTTTCACCAGGTGCGCCTCCAGATTGAGGGCCGTCTGGCTGCGAGATGTACCGTAAGAAGTCAATTAGGTCCGTGAGCAGCATGCATACCATGACATCGCGCGGCGTCTGCGTCGGTTTAGATAGAGTGGAGTTGAGAATGGCGGTCAGGCTTGATGCGACGTTTGTCGGGGACAGATAGAGCTGCTGCGGCCGCGGCTTCGGCTGCGGGTTCGGCTGCGCCACAACCAGACGACTCATTGGCCGCCGAAGAACCGACGCTGATTGCAATGCCCGCATCGCGCCGCCGGAAATCGGGGCGGGGGCTGGGGCGGCCGAGGCGAGAGTCTTAATGCAAGTGTTTTCCGGAAATCCTAGCTCAATTAGCCCCGCTTGTATGACCCGATTGGCCTTTACCATATCTCCAATGAGATTTAGCCTTTTGCGATCGCAGTTCATGAGAGTGACGAAGGTTTCTATTGCGCTTAAGCTGTTTTTAATAGTTTCTACGTATTTTTTGTTAATAAGAGCGTTGCTAAAGGGCGGTAGGTTTTCCTTCTTGTGGTTGTTACAGTCTCCGTGCGTTGGAGCGTAGTTTAAAGGCGTGTCAATGACGTTCATGATAAATGAGATCGTTTTGGGGATTATATGGTCCATTTCGCCGTACGAAGTGTAAGGCTCGGTCCCTCCTTCAATGCGCTTACCGCACAGGTAACACATGCACTCGCCGCCTATTTTTGCGCGGACAATTGGGCGCGCTCGCGAACGAGAGGGGCCGGCGGCAGCCTCTGCGGGAGCGGCCGCCGTCGCAGCGGATGGCGACGGAGCGTATTTGATCGTTTGAATATCCATTCCTGACAAAAATACTTCTTCAAATATGTTTTTGTGAGATTCGCTTATTATTTTGTTGGTTATATCAAGGGCCTTGTCCGGCATCAGGTTCGGCTTTACCGATCCGAAGCGGTAGTCGGTGATGTAGTCGCGCGTGTGTATTTCGTCGTCCTGGGACAACCCGTATTTTGCGCGGAATGTCCGTATCGCGGTCGTGTTCTTTGGATTAATTTTCATATATTCAAAGATATTTTTGTTGGTAAACTCGCCGAAGTCGTCCTCTATCTCAAAAAAACCCTTGCTAGTCCCCACTTCGTTAGACCACTTCACGCTGTGGCTGTAGCCTTGCGTGTTCAATGTGTAGTAATTTAGGACGATTTCAAGCAAAAATACGTATTGATTGATTCTGCCCGAGGTGGTGTGATAATTTTTAATGGCCAGGGTAAGCTTATCTATGTCTGCTTCGCCGAGGACGACCTTTGCCTCGGTAGCCAATGCGAGAAACTCCATATCCTCGCGGTAAACTGGCTCAACCGCGCCGGACCGCGAGCGCTTCACGGCGACCGGCCGTTGCGCCTCTTCAAACTCGCGCACCAGGTCCGGTACGCTCGCGTTCATTTTACGAACGGTTTCCCAATTGGCCGAGCTCCTGAAGCCGGCCCATCTCACCAAATATTTGTTCTTGAATTTACCGAGAATGCGCTCAACCTCTAGCTCTTCGCCGGACTCCGACTCGGGGCTTGACTGCCCTGGTGCGGATTCCATTGATGCATCCTGGGCAGAAGATGTGCTATCGGATTCCATTGATGCATCTTGTGCAGAACGCTCGCTCACGTAAAGATGATCAGTTAAAAGCTTTTGTTGGTATTCGCGATTAACTTTTAGAATATGCTCAAGCCTCTGCAGAACTAGCTCGCGGCTAGTGCTGTTTATGGCGCTCTTTAAGGCTGCGCGGCGCTCGCGAGTGCCTGCGTTTAACTTATATCCAAAGAAACCTAGCGAAACCATGCCATTATTGAAAGCTTCCGGGCTCAGAACAGGAGCGACAGCAGGAGCGGGAGCCGGTGCGACCGCAGGAGCGGGAGCCGGTGCGACAGCAGGCATCGGCGGCGCGCCGGTAATGCTGGACACATTTGAAGACGGGGCATCTAGCATCTCCGACGAGGACGTCGGCTGTTGAAGGTAGCCCCTCGGCATGCGCGCCTTATAGGCACGGGCTTCGTCTGCGACGCGACGGGCCAGTTCCAGTACCGCGGGGCTTCTCGGCGCGGAAACGGCCGCGGCCGCTGCGTCCGCGAAGGCCCGCGTAAAGGTCGCGTACGCTGCCAATGCGCGAAAGGTCGGCGTGTTCCTGTCGCTCGCGGAGTTCGCCTTTTCCGCGGTCATCGCTGCGCGGGCACGCGCAATGTCAACGAGCACGGCGATCGCCGGGGCCTTGTAAGTATACGGCAGCTCCTTCAAGTCGCTGTAGTACACGTCCTCGCTGTAAGCGTCCGAGTAGGTAACAGTGAAGCGCTCGCGAACCCCGGCGGACGCCGGAGCGTAACGAACGAGGCCCAGATACGTTAGAGCGCTGGTCTCGCTGGTGAGGAACGTCTTGCATACGAGGCGACCGTTAAACTCGCGGATCTGCGCGTCGGTAAGCGGCTTGGACCGCGACGGAGACTGCGAGGGCTCCCTCGCCTTGTCGGGGAAGTTGTAGTAATCGCGCGCGCGGAACCCTTCGTAGCACTCGTTTTCCGTCTGGCCGTCTACATCGTACGTTATCTTGAACACAAAAGGCATCGCGGCCTTTCTCATGTACTTGATCTTACCGCTATACCACACCAGTTCAGTGTCGCCGGTTTCCTCGTTCAGGACGGGGAAGCACTTGTCAATGACGCGGCCGTCAAACTCGGCAATCTCATCTTGAGTCAGCGACCGCTTGGTGCACTCAGCGGGCCACTCGGCCGGCTGCTTCTTTGAAGGGCGCGCCCGAACAGCGCGTTGGGCGCTCATCCGATACTTCCTTCGGATGGCGCCTACTCTATCATATACCGCGAGTTTATACCAGTGCGCCCGGCGCGCGAGCCGGAGCGCGCGCAAAAAATGACCTCTACGCCCGAGGCGCGCGGCGTGAGAAAGGAGCGCCGCGGCGATGAACCGCCTGCCGCCGGAAGTCGCGCGCCTGATCATGGCCAAGAAGGCCGACGCCGAGAAGCTGCGGTTGTCGGTGTACGCCTTCCGCGACGACGAAGAAGGGCTCCACTCGCGCTGGATCTACGTCACTCGGAGCATGTCGGATCCGCCCGGCTTCGCGACGATAACCGTCGCGGACGAGGCGATCCTGTGCCGCAACGAGCGCATGATGTGGTACATCGTGCGCGACGCCGTTCGCGCGATTCTTGAGGTCCAGTCGCGCTACACGGACGACGAGATCCCGTCGCGCGACGTTGACGTGTACTATACGCAGGGCGGCGACACCGAGCACCCGAAGCACCACGACGGAGTTCCGACGCGGCGTATGCTCGGCCGGCAGTTCTACTTCAGGATGCACCCGACGATAGAGGACATCAGCAGCGACAACAACTGGAACAACGAGCGGATGTACGCGGACGTCGTGGAAGCGATCGGCACTCTCGTGCTTCAGGCGTGACGCGCGCGGTGCGCTGCGCCGGAGTTTTTGTTCATGGTTGCGACGGGAGTCGCTGACTGCGAAGGGCCGAGAGTGATATAAAGCGATCTCGCGCGGGCGAGCCAGGGACTAAGTGAACATGTTTGGGCGCGCCGAAGCGTTTGGCGATCGGACCGCTGCGGCGGCGAATGTAGCGGCGCTCGCTCCGGGCATTCCTGGGCCGGCCGGGTTCTTCACGGGCGAGACCGTCTCCGATGCAGCCCCTTCTGGGGCTGCGCCGCAGGCGGCGCCGGCTATGCAGCTGCTCTCCGGAACCGCGAACATCGTGCCGGGCGCCGGCGGCGCTGTCGGCGCGCCGGTCGCGGCATCGGCGGCCGCGACCGAGATCGCGTCGCTCGTGAAGGTGGATCCGGCGGCTCTGGCGCGCCGCAATGCGGCGGCGACTTCCGCAGCGGCGGGCGCGGCCGCAGCCGTCGGCGCCGACGGGCGCCGACGCGTCCGCGTGCTGTTCTGCGGCACGCACCCGATCGGCCAGAGCAACGGCTATAGCCGCGTGACATACTACATCTGCAAGCACCTCGGCGTCTACGACGACATCGCGCTGACGCTGTACGGCTTCCAGAAGTTCGCGCAGACCGAGGGCAGCGACGCGCGCAACGACATACCGCCGAACGTCAAGCTGCACGACGCTCTGGCGACCGAGAACCCGCGCCGCCACGGCTTCGGCGAGAAGGAGATCGCCGGCTACATCCGCGAGAACCCGCAGGACATCGTCATCATCTTCAACGACCCGATGGTCACGACGGCGCTCACGCAGACGATCGTCAACGACCTGACGCCCGCCGAGCGCCGGAGCTTCAAGCTCGTCTCTTACGCCGACCAGGTGTACCCCTACCAGAAGCCGAACTACATGCAGCTGCTCAACACGCACTTTGACGCCGTCGTCGCGTTCACGCCCTACTGGCGCGACACGATCCACGAGCTCGGCCTGCGCGCGACGATGCCGACGTACTTCTTCCCGCACGGCTTTGACTCCAAGCGCTACTTCCCGATACCGCGCAAGCTCGCTCGGTTGTACTACAACCTGGCGCCGCCGTCGGAGGCGTTCATCGTGCTCCAGCTCAACCGCAACCAGCCGCGCAAGCGCCTGGACCAGACGATGATCGCTTGGGCCGACGTCGTCTCGCGCCACGTGGCGCTCAAGAAGGCGCGGTCGCCGACGAACCAGCCGAAGATGATCCAGCTCATGATCGGCACGCAGATGAACGGCTGCTGGAACCTCGGCGAGATCTTTGAGAACGAGCTGCGGCGCCGCGGCATCTCGGCGGAGGTCGGGCGCCAGTACATCGTGTCGCTAGCGAAGCCGCAGCAGATGTCCGACCGCGACATCAACATCCTGTACAACGCGTGCGACATCGGCGTGAACAACTGCTCGGGCGAGGGCTGGGGCCTGACGTCGTCCGAGCACGGCGCGATCGGCTGCCCGCAGGTCGCCGCGCTCGTCGGCGGCCACCGCGAGTTCATGAAGGACGGCGTGACGTCCCAGCTCATCAAGCCTAAGTGGAACTTCTACGTGGACACGACGCAGGACGGCATCGGCGGCCTGGCCGAGGTCGGCGACCCGGCCGACTACGCGGACGCTATATGGAAGTACTACACGACGCCGGCGCTCGTGTGCAAGCACGGCGCCGCGTCGCGCAGCGAGATCCTGCAGCACTACCGGTGGGAGACGGTCGTCGCGCACTTCCACGGCATACTCACGGAGCTCGGCGGCGCGGCCGCCGTCGCCGCGCAGCCGGCGGTGGCTTAAAGGAAACGCGCGCCTATCGCTCAGTCCTCAGAGAAGCGAAGCTAAAGCTAAGCGAACATGTCCCGGCTACTGTGCAAGAAGCTCGCTGGTTCAGCATCAGCCTTTCGGCCTTTGGCGACGGTGAGGTGCGCGCCGACGGCGCAGATGGACGACATTCCGCTGTGCCGGAACTGCGCGCACTTCCTCAATGACGAGACGTTCCGGGACAACTCCGAGGGCCGCGTGAGGTACGGCTACTGCGGCCTTTACAGCTCGCTGGACGTCGTCTCCGGCGAGAGAATATACGACTACGCCAGGCTCGTGCGCGGCGACGCAGACAAGTGCGGGCTCCTGGCGAAGCACTACAAGGAGACGAAGGGCTACACGGCGGCCGATAAGAAGCAGTAGATCGCTCGCTTGACGGAGCCTATCCTTTTTGTTCAAACGAAGCGCGCGTTCGGCGCTCTTCAAAGGACCGCGAGCGTTCGGGTTCTGGTTGACCAAGCGTGACCCGCCAAACTCTACTAAAACCTATCCGCCGTTTGTTCATGTTTGCGCGAGCGTTTGGGTTCTGGTTGACCAAGCGTGACCCACTGGACTCTGCCAGAACCTATCGGGCGTTTGTTCATGTTCGTGCAAGCGTTCGGGTGCCAGTCGGGGCCAATCGCGATACGCCGAATCCTAGGCTGATGCTGGCCGATCGCGATACGCCGGATCCTAGGCTGATGCTGGCCAATCGCGATACGCAGGATCCTAGGCTGATGCTGGCCGATCGCGATACGCAGGATCCTAGGCTGATGCTGGCCGATCGCGATACGCCGGATCCTAGGCTGATGCTGGCCAATCGCGATCCGCCGGATCCTAGGCTGATGCTGGCCAATCTCGCGCGAGCGTCTTGGGACTTCGTCGGACCCTAGGCTGATGCCGGCCATCTTCTCGCAAGCGTTTGGGGACTCTGCCAAAACCTAGCGAGACATGTGCTCATGGTCGCGCGAGCGTTCGGCGTGTCGGGGCGGCGTTGAGCAAGCGCGCGAGCCTTCCTTTTTCCACTGTTCCCGATCGGCGCGCTCATAGAACCGCGGGCACGAGCACGCCGGCGTGCAGGTACGCGTCGTAATCGTACATCTTCCCGACGCGGCCGGCGACGGTCACGACCTTGCGGCCGTCGGGGAGCACGGCGACGCGGCCGCGCACGCGCCTGCCCTGCACGGTGCTGTCGGGCGCCCAGCGGCGGATCGGCGGCGTCTCGGCGTCCTCCTGCAGAGACGGCACGAACGCGATCGCGTCGCTTTCGGGCTCGTCAAGAGGGTACGGGAACGAGTAGCAGTGCAGGCGGCCCTGGCTCGCCGCGGTCAGCTTGTTTTCGGGCGCGCGCAGCACGCAGTCCACGGCCGAGACCTTCAGCATGTCCAGGAACGCGCCGATGACGGCGTCCTTGCGCGAGGCGACGTCGCGGATGTACTGGTCCGACGTCAGGCTGGCGTCCTTCTCGCGCAGCGTGAAGTCCGAGCGCAGCTGCGCGGGCGTGAACGTCGCCTCGTACGAGAACACCTGGACGTTGCGGTCGGCCGGCGGCAGCGCCTTGTGCGAGTAGGCGCGGATCGCGCGGCCGATGACTTGCTGGATGCGCAGGCTGTTCCAATAGGGCTCGGTCAGCAGCACGCGGCGCACGTTTAGGGTCGTGATGCCCTCCGTCGCCGACTGCGAGATCATGAACACGCGGCACACGTCGCCGTACAGGTTCGCGCCTGGGCTGCGCGTGCGCTCGGAGGCCGCGCGCAGCTGATCGGCGACGCCGGACGGCAGCGCGTCCCACTGGCCGTTGAAGATCCGCAGCGCGATCTGCGTGCGCTCGCGGTCATCGGTGAATACCGCGTAGCGCATGCCGTCGTACTTCGGATCCAGCACGCGGTCGGAGTCGTCTATGAGCCAGCCGCCCGGAGCGGCGGCCGACTTGCTCACTCGGAGCTGAGCGAAGCCGGCGGCCTCCATGGCGATGCTGAAGACGCCGAGGCCCTCAACGGTGCGGAACTGAGAGTACACGAGCACGCTGCCGGGAGCCTCGCGGATGTCCTGAAGCATGGCCAAGAACTTGGGCGAGTATTGGCCGAGGGCCTTCTTCGTCGGCGCGAGCAGCGCGCCGGCGTTCGCGCGCAGCGCGTCCATCGCGGCGCCGAGCTCGGCGTCGTAGCGCTTCTTGACGAGCGCGGCGCGCTTGGTCGCGGCGGCGGCCGACGTCTCGGCGCCGGCGCCGGGAGCCGCGAGCTCGGCCTCGGCGGCGGCGTCGGCAGCGGCGGCGGCCGCGACGATGGCGCTCTCCTCCTCGCCAACGGCCGCTTCGGTCGCGACGATCTGCTTGCGCAGCTCCATCGGGAACGGCCGTCGGATGTCGGCAGGGAACACGAAATTGCTGGCCATCCGTGAGAAAGACTTGTAGACCGAGACGCCGCCGCCGCCCGAAAGCAGGCCTGCGACCGGACCGCGAGCCGCGCGCCGGGCCCGAGCTTCTTCCAACGGTCGCTCAAGCGCTCGCATCTTGATGTACTGGCTGAACTGGTAGTCGGTGAACGGGACCTCGCGGCGAACGCGCGGCAGCTCAACGGGCAGATAGGCCTCGCCGATTGTGCGCAGGTACGACGTCAGGCCGATCGCGCGGCGAATGTACAGGTCACGGTTGAGCACACGTGGATTCTCAGGATCGGTCGTCTCGTCCAGGAAGAGCTCGTTGAAGGCCTCGCGGCTCGTCGGGAGCGCGTACGATACGGTCGTCGTGGTCGTCGGGGCGA
>Ga0208974_1000721_pt1 | contig 13344 bp, 20 predicted proteins | sample GreLakmeER15MSRF_FD_187699 | JGI IMG/M metagenome (GOLD analysis project Ga0208974, IMG submission 187699) | Freshwater lentic microbial communities from great Laurentian Lakes, MI, USA - Great Lakes metaG ER15MSRF (SPAdes) | ecosystem: Environmental > Aquatic > Freshwater > Lake | place: Great...
ATAATCCTGGTGTTTTAGATACTGACAGACAAAAATTAGTCAAAACTGTAAGAGCATTTTTAAATTTTATAATGCCAAAAAAATGATAAACACTGACACAAAATTAATAAATACATTAAAAAGACTATACGAAGGTCAAGAATACTCAACAACTTTTGAGGATGAGGTTAGTTCTTGGGACGACATGAGGAGTGGTGATGGGTATATTGAAGAATGGGAAATAAGGTATTATTTAAAGTTAGACCAAGTATTAGGTGAAGGGTTAAAGGCGATAGTGAGTTTTGATGTTATCATTACCGATATTATTGTTGATGGAGATAGTAGATACTATATTTGGGAAGAAGCCGATTATTATCAAGATGAATGGTATCTTTTAAAGGTTGAAAAAGATTTATATAACACGATAGGTAACGATTTTCCTTTGTCATTTTATTTTAATTTTTATGGTGAAGAGGAATATAATAATTTACCTTCTGAATAAAAAATCTTATTATTAAATCAAAAATATTATGGCACACCCTATACTTCATGCAAAAAGTTCCGCAAAAAAGTTTGGCGGAAAATGGGAAGATTATATTCATCTACATAATTGGCTTGACGAGACTAAGGGATGGTATGGTCATTCGTTTCATCGTATGTGGAGACACCACTCAGAAGGTATATTTGAAGGAGAAGAAAGGTTTGGTACACACTTTATAAATTCTGAAGGTAAAACCGTTTATACGAGATATTGCCTTGAACAACACGTAAAAGAAGATTGTGATGGATACATACCAACGGCAAGAGAATGGTTCCTAATTGTGGAAAATAAGCAAAGACCTTTATGGGCAACAAGAACTCAGAAGTTAGAGTTTGAGGATTGATATATTTATTATTATGAATCAATTAGAAAAAATTATACAATCAGAACTATCAGGTAATTTAAGATCGGCCTTTAACAGATTTTGTTTACTATTACAGGCGTATTCCGATGCGACTATTTGGTCATACCAGTGTGATTTTAATTTGGATGATGATATATATTGGCAGAGAGATCTTTCCGTTTATGGTGGAGGATTTGTTGAAGAAATGGATGAACCAATAAAGGATTTATTTAAAAATATTATTCAAAAATATATAACTATTGAATTTTTATTTGATGAAATATCTGACGACAGCACTAAAGAAATAACAAATATGGGGTGGTTTCATTTTAATATCTATCCATATAGTAAGAAATTAGATATTGAGATATCATACGATATATATAATACCGAAGATAGAAACTACGAGTCATCTATTTCAGAATTGGTTAATGAGAGTAATCTACAAGATAGAATGGTTGATCAATTGAATGATTGGGATAAACAAGGGGCAGTTTTTACCATATACTATGAAGGTGATACTGGGGAAAGTCGTTTTGATGATGTTTGTGAAAGTAACGTCGGAATTAATAAAATACCAGAGGTTTTGGCTAATTTGGGTTGGGATATGATTAATGAATATGAGAGTGGATATTACTATGATGAGGGAGGTAAAGGATCTATGGATTTCAATTTTAAGGAAGATACTATTTATATGAACCACATTGAGTACTCAACAGGGAGTGTGGATAAAACGTTGGCAGAAGTAAAACTATGAGAAAATACGAACTAACAGAAGATCAAAGAAAATATTTTAATAAGTTTAGTCTTTATTTAGATGCTATTTTTGGTAGTGACGGGATTGAATGGGGGTTGTATGTTGGAAATGAATATTTTGACATTGAAGAGTTATACGGACCAATACCTTCAGGTCAATTTAATAGAGGTCGTGAAAAAGACATGCCAAATAACGATGATCCTGGAATGGTTTTTTTAGATACGTTTGTTTCTAAATTTATTGAAGATAATGTAGATGATATAATTAGTCATTTTGATTGTGATGAGTGTGATGGGAGTGGTAATATAAGGGTTAAGTATAATCCAGAAAATAAAAATTTAACATTTGATTTATATATTAATATAACCTTGTCTAATAATGAGGAACATAGGTTAACGTTTAATGATTTAATAAATGCCCCACAACCACAATGGGGACGACCTTATCAGGAGTTAAAAAAATTACAATACGATGAATTTATTAATAAATATAAATCTGAGTTAGGGAATGAGGTTGAAATGGTGTATAATGGCGGTGGAGACGATGGACAAATAGATAATGATTATCCAGATGAGATAATACATTTAGGTTACGAAATTATAGATGTTTATTATTCGGGTTGGGAAAATAACGAAGGTGCCGATGGAAGTATCGTTATTAATTTTGACGAAAAAATGGTATATCTTACCCATAATGGTTATTATGGTGATACGGATGATGCCCATATAGAAACTATAGAATTTGTTTAAAATATGGCACAAATTAAATTACAAGAAAATATAGAAAGAATTAAAGAATTGATGTTGGTTGAAAACGACGAACAACTTTCTTTATTTGTTGATGAGAGTGATCCCGTTAGTATAAACGATAGCGTGTTCACAAAAAAATTTAAAGAAAAGGTATATTTTATTTTAAGAGACTTATATAAATCAAATTGGGATAAAGATAACAGTCGAGGACCTGGAGGTGGTGGAGGTGTTGTTAACGTACATACCGTCTATGAATTGTTACAGAAAAAAGGTTTAACCGATTATGATCCGCAAGGTGGGGATTGGTCAATACTAAACTACTTCGATACAAATCCAAAAGTTAGGGAAACAATCGTTGGTCTTTATGAGACGGAAACAGGAAACGTAATAAACAATACTAACATAATGGAAGACTTTATTACGTGGATGTCAAAAAACCGTAATAAACTATTTAAAGATGGTCCGATACTTAACCAATTGATTGAAAAAAATATAGAATCACTATATAGTGGTGAGTTAAACGAAAGAAAGGCGTATGACTACCTTACTGAAGTGTTAAAAAATTTAGATGGTTGGTCACTTAAAGGGAGATCGGTTCCAGGATCAAAAACGGATAGGGAAGGCGTGGATTTTGTTATGGTTAATGAAAAAACAGGAAAAGAAGGTAAATTCCAAGTTAAACCACTTACGTTTTTTGTAAAAACTAAAAACGGGTATAAAGTAAAAAGTTATAACATTTCAGGATTGGATAAAAAGCCTGTTGATTATTTTGTCTTTGCTTCCAAAGATAAAGATGATGTATTTATATTTAGAAACACGAAGAATAAATACGTAATTTTAGATAAAAACACGGTTCAGTTTGAGGAACCACCAATTAAATTTTAAAAATGGCAAACGAAACCGCTAGAGACTTATTGGACGAATTTAATAACGGTGGATGGGACGATATAAAGGCGTATTTTGGTGATGACCTTAATACATTCTTAGATTATTTAGGTAAATACGGTTTAGATAGTGAAATCGATTACGACAATATTGATGATGAATATAAAAACCTACTTCTATTATCCAATTTAGAAAAAACCCCAACAGAAACTCTAAAATATATTACCGATCAATTAATAATGGATGTTTATCCGATGAACGATGGGTATTATTTGTATGTTAAAGACAGAACAGAATTAGCCGATTTATTTAAAAAATATGGTAGAGATACTTCACCGTATGATGTTGCAAAAAATGTTTTAGGTGAAGAAGATAATTGGGAAGCATTTTCGGAGACAACATATGATGTATATAATGACGTAATTGATGAGTTAGATAAAAGTAATGTTAACCATTTAGCTCAATACCTATTAAAAAATATTGGAAACCAAGATCTAAATGTTGAGGATTACCAATCTGATTTTTTTGATGAATTGGCAGAAACTCAAAATAGAGAAGGGTATTTCAGAATAACGGAAAATGATGTTATGGGCCTTATAAGTGATCGAGACGCTATGAATGAACTTCTTGATGGTGATTTATCTGATTTAAAAAGTGAGTTGTATTCTATTCATAATAATGCGTATAATGGTGCGTATGAAAGCGAAATTTACAATCTCGTATATAATGAATTAAAAGAATATTTTGATCCACAATCTTGGGAATACCAGATTAAAGAAACTCATTCTGGAAAAAAAGTAACACACGAATACATTAAAATTAATGATTTTTACCAAGATATTTATGACTTTTTATCTAATAACTCAACACCTCAATACGGCCAACAATATTTAGGGTATGCTGAAAGTTATTGTGGATTTATTGAAGGAATGATGGATGCTGGTCAAAAAGAATGGTTATCATTTAGAATACCTGATTATGCGGATTGGACAGACGTTAAGAAAAACATAAATGAAATATTTACAGATTATGTAGGATGAAAATAGTAATCACAAAAGACCAATTAAAAACAATAAGAGAGAACGCATCAAAAAAGTTTAATTGTGAGAAATGCGAACATAGTTGGGAAATTGAAACAAAAGACAAATACCCATACCTTTGTCATATGTGTGGTTACGATTCAAATAAGAAAACACATAATTATGATGAGTTAGAAAACTTTTGGAAAAACTATAAAAAAGAAGAAGTCACCGAAAAGTGGTCAGAAAAATATAAAAAAAGTATTAACTGTAATTCACCAAAAGGATTTTCACAAAAAGCTCATTGCCAAGGTAAAAAGAAATCACTAAAAGAATCAACTGTGTTGTATGGATATAACCTTGAAGAAATAAAAAAAGCATTAAAAATATTATCATCAGTTTCTGATACGATGGGTGATAAAATACCTTTAGATTTTAAACTATATGGGTATCACCCATATCAAAGTGAGTATGGGTTTAGACGATTAGAATTATACATTGATGTTGACAGTGAGGACGGAACTTATAATAATTTACCAAGTGAGATGAGACATAGATTCTCAATGGAACTACTTGATATTTTTGAGATGATGGGTCTTTACAGCCATAGATCAATGCATCCATCTTATAATTTTTATTTTAATAAAAGATCATTAGAAGGTATAACAATTATTTGATTATTTAAAAAAGAATATATATATTTGTACTATTATAAATCATTAAAAAATAAACAAAAATTATGGGAACAAAAACAGGAAACAAAGGACGTTACATTTGTAAAGTTGGTTACTTGGATATCTACGCTAAAGATAGTCTAAAACCTAAAAAAGAAAGTAGAAACAATTTCAGTAATGGCGAAGTTAAGTCAACGGTTTATAATATTTTACACGGTAAAAAATTAACCACAGTCAATTTAAAAACTAAAGACGAGGCGGTTACCAAGGCGATAGAGTTGATGGGTGATAAGGCGGCACTTTACGGGTTAATCTAAACCCATCTATTATATAATACAAAGGTCAGGATTAACTCCTGACTTTTTTGTTTATATTGGTATTTATTAATATGGAGTTTAAGAAAAAAGATTTAATGATTGAAGATAAGAGCGAGGAAGGAATCGTAAAAAAAGTCTTATCTAAAATAAAAGATATTAAAGACAGAGCAAGTTCTGAAGTAAAAGAGACTGGAGCGTTGGTTAGAATATTAACACACGCTGTTAAGTCGTATACTAAAACTAAGGAGTTTGATCTTAATGATGAAGATAGAGAATTTATAAAAGGTCAATCTGCCGACGTAGTAAGGGGATTAATATTAACAATAATCGCTATGATACCTTTACCAATACCACTCACACCTTTTCTAATAATATTTGGTAAAAAAATTGGAGTAGATATTGTACCAAAACAACAGGATATACCAAATAAAGGAAAATCAAAAAAAGAAAAAATAGAAGAGAGTAAAAAATTAAATATTATTTTAACTGAAGATCAATATAAAAAACTTAATGAAATGGTGCAAAAATATGAAAGTATAATTCATAAATTATGTGTAACTCAAAAACCTGATAGTCCATTTTGTCGTTTATATAAAATGAGAGATGATTTAATAGGGGACGATAAAGTTGATTTAGATGTATCAATAGAGGTGTTAGATGATTATTTTAGGTTTAAAAACGTTGGAATGTTTCCACGTATTGTTGAGTTAGCACTCCAAGATGAGGGTAGAACTTCAACCTATTTAAAATTAATTGCTGACTTTATTGAAGACGATACGTTTGATAAAACAAAAACAAAAAAAGTATTAAACAAACAAAGAAACTCCGAAGAAATACCAGCGGACTTAGAAGATTTGTTAAAAATGGCAAGAACATTAGAACACCAAAAATATGAGGAGAGTTTTGTTGGTGACCATTTTGATAAACATGCAACATTCCTAAGTTTAAGATATAGTTGTGATGATGATATTAAGGAGACGTTATTCACGATACTAACAAAGGTGAAATCTAAAGAAAGGACACTTGATCTTGTTTTTGAAAAAATGATACAGTGTATTCAAAAATCATTAACACAAGGAATTTATTATTTAAAGTCAGATCTTGTCACTAAAAAAGATTTAGTGTTTGACGATGAAGTAATATTCCCATCAGGAACATTCTTTGAGGTTAAAAAAATGGATCCATTCATAGATAGTTATTTATCTGAGTTCTTCTCAATATTTAAACAAAGTGATAAAGCCAAATTTAAAGGGGAGTATGTTGGTATTTATAATGAACTAATACAAAGGGTATATGAATGGTTAATTAATAGTCAGGAAGCTAAAGATTATTTAGATAAAGTAAAATCACAAATTGGTGGGATAATTTATGAGTATAACACCATAGTGCCTATTGAATATATAGATCTATATTGGTCTAATAAAGGACAAAGGGGTTGTGATGAAAAACGACTATCAATAAGGTTTAGAATAATGCCAGGGGTTAATGAAATAAAAACCTTTAGATTTAAAAAAGAAGACGAATTAGATGTAGTCGTTAAACCTGTAACAAATAATGAAAAAGAAAAAGTTATATGTCAATGAAAATTATATTAACAGAAAATCAGTATAAAAAATTAAAAGAAAGTTTAGAAGACTTTAATTTGGCAAAAGAAGAAAAAGTTAAATCCGCTAAAAACTATGTGAGAGATGTTGCAACACAAGTAAATTCTTTGGGGTTAGGTTCTGACGTAACCGATTTTATGGTTAGGGTTGCTGCGGTTGAAACGTGTTATGGTTTGGCAACAAATAACGTGGATATATGGCAAATAGACCCAATAGCATTTAAAGACACCAAAGACACGACATCTCACCCATCTTTAAAAAAGAAATTAGGGGAGATTAAAAAACAAAAAAATATAGATTGGAAAAGTCTTTCACAAAGTAATATGGAAGCCAGTCCATTAAAAAATGGTATTGCTGCTAGATTAGTTTTATCAAATATACCAAGTTCTGTGCCAAGTGATTTACAAGGACAAGCAAAGTATTGGAAAAACAATTATAACACATCTGCGGGTGGAGGAACTGTAAACGACTTCATTAGAAAAAGTACAGATATAAAAGCGTGTATTGGTTATGTTAAATAAAATGAAAATAATATTAACAGAAGACCAATACAATGAACTAAATGTGAAAACGTTTAAGGAATTTTTATATAAGTTTTGGGATAGTGAGAAAAAACGAGGAGAAGAACCAACACTTGACGACATTGTTTATCAAATGAGTGGAGTAAAAAAAGGTAGTGAAGAGGATAACCGAACAATACGACCTATATGGTATGACTATAACGGAGGTTATGATAATTTACTTGAAAAATTAAAAGAAGAATTATTAGATAAAGAATTAAGTTTTGAGGGTAACCAAAATCTAAAACTAACATTTATGGTGGATGAGATAGAATCGTATGGTGATGGAAGATGGCGTGGTGAGGTTGATATTACCTGTCATTTGTTAGGTGGTACTGTTGATGGTTATGCTTATGATGATGAAAGAGATGAGATGGTAATGGTACCGAATATGGATATTGGAGATCAGTACGCTGAATTGGAATATGATACACAAGATTTTGAAACTTTTTTAAGAGACGAGATACAAAGTTTTTTGGATCCCATAATAGAAAGGTATGCAATACCCTATAATCTTGAAATGTATATATAATGAAAATAATAATAACAGAGAGTCAGTATAGAATATTACAAGAAAGTGATAAGATAAAAAGGATTGTTAATACTATGCTTAATGATGACGAACTCTCAATTGATGAAATTATGACTTATACTGGTTTAGATGAACGTGAGATTATTGAGTTACTTGGTGGTTGGGATAAAATGATTGAAAAGGCATACCAACTAATGGGTAGGACATTTGATACTAATGATTATAATTTTAGTGGAGGATATGATTTTAGATTTAGAGTTAATTATTTGCAGGATTATGAAGAAGATACGACCACACTTGTTGATTGTCCTGTGGAGAGTGATGGTAAAGTCACTTTGATGGATAATATGGAAACCCATTATCTAAAAGATATGATTTCTGAAATAAAATCAAAATCAGGATGGGACGATTACGACTTGTGGTGGGAAATTGAAGGCGAAATAAGAAACTTAATTTATGATATTTTACGTAAAGAAGTGACTAAAAAAACAGGAATAATGGTTGACATAAATAATTGTTGGATAGAAGAATGAAAATAATAATAACAGAGAGTCAGTATAGAATGTTGTTGGAGTCAAATACGGAGCCCATGCAAGATCTTATTGATATGGCTTTTGATCAGATAAAAGAAAATTGTGAAGGTGGGTATTATATTAGATCACATCAAAATCTTATTTGTGACCCTGTAGATATGATTGAAGAAATTAAAGTGGTTGACGTATCAAAAGTAACATCTATGGATTATTTTGAAAAAAATAAAATGGATGTGATACACATAAAAGTTAATTGTTATGTTGATTCAATACGCGAATATAACAATTTAGATAACTTTATTTATGAACTGCAGGCGGAGGTAAGAAACATTATTGGGGGTAGATTCATTACTATAGAAATGGGAGAAACAATTAATAAAAGAAAAAACTTTAATTGGTAATGAAAATAATAATAACAGAAGAACAATTTAATCAGTTACAAGAAAGCGACAGAGATTTTAACAAGACAAAGAATCTTGTTAACTCTATGTATGATGAAGATAAACTTACAATCGATGAAATTGTGACTTATACTGGTTTAGATAAAAAAATTATTATTACTTTATTATATGACCGTGAAATTATAAATGATGAAAAGGGAGAATGTCAAGATAAATACCAACACCTGTATCATACTCTTTGGGGTAGTGGGTTAATAAATAGAGAGTATAAATACCAAGACGGTTCATTTATTCTAATTACATTTGAAAATATGTCTGGATCACTAAATTTTCAATATAAATCAAGAGGTTATGAATTAACAGGATATGCGACATTAATTTGGAATGCCGAACCAGAATTACCCATAGATCCTTCTTATTTTTATGATATAGATGGTACGGATTATTCGGTTTATGGTTATATTTTTTCAATCGTTGGTTTAAGTGATAATATTAAATTTAATAATATTAAAACATTTAGACAGTTAGTTGATTATTTTAATAATGATTATTATACTATATTAAAAAAAGAATTAGATTCTTTATTAGAAGAATGTATAGAAGACCATTTATAATTATGAAAACTTATAGACAAAACCTTAATCTTTGGTTAGAAGAAAAAAAGAACTCAAGTGAAAACGGTGAGGTAAAGAATGTATTAGAGGAAGTTCAAAAACAACTATTATAAATAAACATATAAGGTTCACGACTTTATAAAAAATATGTTAAAATTAAATTAAAATGGAAATTACAGCAAAAGAATTACAGGAAAAAATAAATAATGGTGATAAATTAATCATTGACTTCTTTGCAAATTGGTGCCATCCATGTAAGATAATGAAACCAACATTCGAGAAAGCCGCAAATGAAAATACGTCTGATGTCCAAATGTACACATTAAACATTGACGAAAATAGAGAAATCGCGATAACTTATGGTGTTAGAAGCATACCAACAATTAAAGTATTTAACGGTGGAGAAGTAACCGATACTAAAGTAGGTGTTATGCAAGAACGGGAGATTAAAGAATTAGTAATAAACCTTTTAATGAATTAATAAATATGAAAAAACTATTTGGTATTTTAATTTTATTTTGTATTTTAGCGTCCTGTAAAACATCTAAAGCAAGTTGCGACGCATATGGAAACAACAACACAAAACAAACTGACAAAGATAGAAGTGACGATCCAAGAAATGTGGGCGGCGACTCGTCCTATCGTACAAAAAAGTAGAAAACAATATTATCGTAAAGAAAAACATAAGAAAATGTTTGGAAGTTTAGATTAGATTATATATCTTTGTATCACATTTAAACCGATAAATATATGATGAACTTAGAACAACTTAAAACACAAGCCCCTTCAGTATTCGCTACACAAGCGTCACCTTCAGTATCTAACCAATACGTATTTGTCCCTACGATGGATATCCTTGAAAACTTCCAAAGAGAAGGATGGGAAATTGCATCAGCAAGACAAACAGGTAAGACGCAATACGGAGTACACGAGATCCGTTTACGTAATGGAGAATTACCAAAGGTTGGGGACACATTGGTTGAGGCAATCATCCGTAACTCTCACAACGGTATGTCAACTCTTAGTGTGAGCGCGGGATTACACCGACTAGTATGTTCAAACGGACTTACAGTACCAACATCGACAGCAGAGTCATTCAGAGTGAAACATCAAAGATTTGAATTGGATGATGTTAAAATACTTACAGAGTCATTCGCATCTAAACTACCAAAGATTGAGATGTCAGTGAATCGTATGATGGAGAAAGAACTATCTACTGATGAGAAGATTGATTTTTTACGTAAATCAACTGAGGTACGATTTGGACAAAACAAAGTATTAACAGATTTAGAAATGGTTGGTCTATTAACACCAAACAGAACAGAAGATGAGGGAGATGATTTGTGGAGAGTGTTGAATGTAGTACAAGAGAAGTTTGTTAGAGGAGGGGTTGAGATGTCTTCACCAAAAGGACGGAGAACTAAACTCAGAGGTCTACAAAACATAATGGCTCTAAACAAAGTGAACACAAGACTTTGGGAGTTGGCTGAGGAGATGATCTAAAAAGAAAAAGGAAGTGAAAACTTCCTTTTTTTGTTATATATTTTTTAGAACCATCTCCAATGAATAGATAGAATCTTTATCTTGTTTGGTCTTAACCTTTTTGTTTTTAAGGTAATTTAAAGACTCTAAAACTTCGTCTTTTTTAGATTTAGTGGATGAGATAGAAACGACAGAACCATTAGACGATTGAGTCGAGGGTTGTTTGTCAATGTAGATAACGTCTTTTTGTTTTGGGTATAGAGTGTTATAAACATCAATCGCAGTTTTTGCGTGACGAGTAGTTAAACGGATAACAAGGTATTTAAGTAGTTCTTTCATACCATAAAGATACGAAAAACTGCTCTATTTACCTAACCTCTCTTTGAATTTTTGAAGTAATTTATTGTTGTTTATGGGTTTCTTTTTTTCTTAACCCAATACTTACTTTATTTGTAATAAATAGTTTTAATGTTATATTTATAGTTTATGGATAGACTGATTAGAAAAATATTAAAGGAAGAGGTTGAAAACTTAGAATTATTTAACAGAGGGGTTGATGATGCAATCTCAATTTTAAATAAAGACTATCCATACATAAAGGGTTGGAGAATGCATGATAATAGTTGGACTTATGATGTTGATATTGACGTTATATGTGACATAGATAAGACGGTTCGTTTTTATAACAGTGAAGTACGTTCAATATGGGTTGACAAATACCTCACAGATGATGAAGGATTCGCTTACCCATTCTCACCATTGGAACTATCAAGACGAATAACTGTTGATGAACAGTACCAACTATACAAAGGATTAAAAGAAGACCTTAAAGAGATTTATAGTTACATACCTGACAATTTAAAAACAAGAAATGTGGATGGGAGAATTAAAGGGATAAATATGGATAGGTTTGTGTTTATATGAGAGAGTTAATCAAAAAAATATTAAAGGAAGAGACGGATAACAAACCCAAAGATGGGTCACGTAAGAGCGCGATTGAGATGGTGTTAAACGAGATGATTTTACCTGAGTATGAACACGTAATCTGTGGGTTTGAAGTGAAAGAACCACACGAAAGGTTTGACACTTTGGGTAATACTCCATTTAAATTTATGAGTGTTACAATAATATTTATTGGTGGGATTGGGACTAAACTTTGGCCGCAAACTCAAGGGGTTCAAAGAATGTATGATGATGTAATGGATGAGGTTTGGGATGTGATTTATACTTACACAAACGAGGCGGTTGATGTGTATCACAAAACGGTTAAAGATTGTGGTAAAGAAAACATATATCTTAGAGAATCAAAAGAAAATTATAGTCCAGCCGGTAAAGAAATAACACCAAATAAAATTGTTATACATAAATCAACCCCAAAGAATAGAGATAGAATATTAGAACAAGGGTTAAAGGTTCGTGCTGGTGAATGTTATAAAACATATGCGGGTTACGGAGAAAAGTGCATTCCAGCAATATTTGCAACTAACTCAGTAAATAAAAGAGCTTGGTTTAATTCATCATATGACGATGACATATGGGAAATTGATACAACAATGATACCTGACGTTAAGTGGTATAAAGATAATCACTACGAACCAACTAAAAAACATATTGTAACGTTTGAAAACATACCATCCGAAGCGTTAACATTAAAGTATGAAGGTACGGAGAGTGGGTTGATGAGAGAATCAAAAAATGAATCAAAAAATATAAACGCAGCGAAGGAAATTATCAATTCAATGTTTGATAACGTTTCGTTTTTAGAAGTTAAATCAAAAGAAAAAATAATTAAAGTGTATTTTGAAACTATTTCAACGGCTATGAATGAAGATAGTTGGTTTGTAAACGTTATATGTGACACCATTAAAGATTATACCTCATTAAAAGCTATTCCGTTATGGTGGAGAGGATCCGTGACAGATAAGGGTGTGGATCTTTATATTGATACTGAAATAGTGAGATATGACGAGGAAGGTAACCTAATCAACGAATCAAAAATGGATTATGGTAAATTACCAAAAAAACCATCAAAACACCTTTTTCCTGACGAATGGTTATATAGGTTAGATACGGATGGGGAGAATGTTAAATTATACCATTATGGACCTGACAATTTAGAAGAGTTAGACACCAAATTTTTTGGTATAAACCCCTACACAAAAAATGAGTTAGGTTGGGGTAAACCACGAATATATTTTTATACTAATTTAAATGATAAAGAAACTGTTGTTAATGGTGCTTTATATAAAATTAATGTACCATTAAATGATTTGTACCCATTTAACAAAGACCCACTAAATCTTTATGATATCGCATCAAAAACGTATGGAAATGCAACTGTTCCTGTAAAAATG
>Ga0208974_1000723_pt1 | contig 13303 bp, 15 predicted proteins | sample GreLakmeER15MSRF_FD_187699 | JGI IMG/M metagenome (GOLD analysis project Ga0208974, IMG submission 187699) | Freshwater lentic microbial communities from great Laurentian Lakes, MI, USA - Great Lakes metaG ER15MSRF (SPAdes) | ecosystem: Environmental > Aquatic > Freshwater > Lake | place: Great...
CTTTAACAACAAAGTTAGACAACAAGTGGAGCCTTCTATCAGTGACAGTGCCTATGGGTGCTAATCGTGTGATCGCTCAAACTGGCACCGTAAAAGTTAATGGCACCAACGCCTCATACGTTCAGGGTGGTAAATTGACTTCACAAGGTATCGCTTTAGAGCGTGACTTGAGCAAGCGCACTTATGTCTACTACCGTTACGAGAAGACAGACTTTGCTGGTGCAGCAGCAGGATCTTATGTTGTCAATGGTGCAATCCTGTCTAACTGGACCAGTGGTTCTACTCGTAAAATTAACTCAGTTGGTATCTCTCACTCTTACTAATTCCCAAGCTGGCCTAGCCAGTTTGAGGATTTAGAAAAACTTCAAACCCCATCACTTGAGAGAGTGGTGGGGTTTTTTACTTGGTGCTGAGTGTGCGGTGTCGTGTTACACGACAGGGATAGACAATAAAAAAACCCGCACATAGGCGGGTCAAAAATTGCAAAGAGACTGTCAACTAGACTGAAACAACTTAGTGAATTCAGTTGTAACCCCTTGTGGAAATTGATATCCAGTCAAGGCGTATGTTCGTATGCCTTGTCCATTGGAATAAATTTGCAGCGTTTGGTAATAGGCATATCTTTGTTTCATGTTGGCGGATAAGCCAATTTCAATCCAACCAGAATCAATCGCTTGCGATATGTCTGCACACAGGTTGTCAAGATCAACTTCTGCAGTTTCAACTTTTACAACATATTCTTTGTCGCAAAATTCTGGAACTCCATCAACCCAAACATCTGTGCCATTATCCAATTCAATTTGCGTACGAATTATTTTCAAAGGGTATACCGTTGGATATTGGGAACAGTGTGTGTCGCAATAAATCACGTTCACATCATCAGGGCGCGAGCACCATTCCAAATCGTCTTGAGCCCATCGATAAGAATTTAACTTGTGGATCAATTTTGCTGCGTTGATGTTGCAATCTTTAGATTTTGAAAAAATAAATATTCCGTAAGCGTCTGCCATTTTGTTTTCCTTTAAAAGTTAAATGTGAATTTGAGATGTCGTGTTAAACGACATTTAAGTCTTTGTTGCTGTTTTTAGTTTCAATACAACACTAACAATGCCGTCAAGAATGTCTCGCGCACTTCCCTTGCCTGCCTCAATCACTGGCAGCAGAGCTGAGTCACTGACACCTGTCACTCCAGAGTCGTTCAATATGCGACGAGCCAAAGGCAACCAATTTGCAGCTGGCGATGCGTTAAAAGGTATGCAATGGCAACGGCTTCTAACGCCAACCTCTATGTCTTGAAAGTTGTTGGTGGTTAAGATGAACACACAGTTCTGTGTGTTCATCACAGACTTCAGGGTCTTCATGGCTTGAACACTCAAGTTGTCTGCTTCATCCAACACAAAGTAGTGGTGTGTTGCGCCAAAGGGCATCAATATGGATTTGTTGGCCATCTTGCCCAGCATTGCCATGCCATTGGCGTTGGGTTGGACTCTTATATATTCATACTCGTAACCTGCTGGATATCCAGAACGTACCATTTCCATGGCGTCAGGTAGCAACTTGGCCAGCGCACTTTTACCTGTGCCAGGTAAGCCATACAGCAAAATGCCGCACTTGCCTTCGTGAATGGGAAATGGGCGAACTCCACTGACCAATTGGTCAATTAGGTTTTTGCTGTGTTCATCAGCAAATACGATGTCACCTACAACTTTAGGCGTGTATCGTTCTTCAAAATCTTTTACTATCATTTTTTTCTCCTTGATTGATTAAATGAACGAGTGAGTGAGCAGTTTTGCTGCTCACTCATTACTACTTAGGCGTTGACCAAAGCGTTAGCCACTGCATATGCAACAGCGCCCTGCATGGCATTGGTTTCGTTGGCGGCTGTTTGCTCAACCACCTTTGCTTTGCTCTCAGTCTTGTTGGCTGAGTAATAGCTGGCAAGTGCAGCGTTGAGCGCACCTTCGCTTTCAACTACAGCGCGAACGACCACACTGCCATCAGCTTGCCAAGTGCCTATCAGCAGCGTATTGGTGCCAACCTTTCCTGCATCCAATAATTGGTTGAGTTGTGCGCTGGCAAATACACCCAAGTTGGCTGCAGTCACGGCAGAGCCAGCAACCACTGCTTTTTGTTTGGCAGTCATGGCGTTGGGTGATTTGGCAAGGCGCACCTCTTCCACGCCACCAGCGTTGCGAACAAAGTCAGCAAAGTCCAAGACGCCAATTTTTTGAGACAGTGCAGAGCGCAAGACAATGCTGTAGGCGCTGATACGACGACGGTCTTGGCCAAAAACGCATTGCACGATCTTTGCGATGGTGTGCGTGGATTTCTTGAACTTCAAACCCTTGGTGTTGATGTAGTCTGTAAAACCACCACGAAGTGCCTCTGCTTCTGCGGATGTGCCACCCATGGCGTGATAGGTCTGATAGCACTTTTGCAACAGCACATAAAGTTGTTCGTTGCTGGTGCGCAATGCACCTTCCTGCCAAGCCAAGCGTTCTGCGGCCAATTGCTCAAAGTATTGGCGCATAACAACAGTGCCTTGCAGTGCTGCTCCAGAGTTGTCGTTTTGCACGACAACTGGTGTAGTTGCAGAGGATGGAGCGGAAGAAACGGCTGGAGCTGCCGTAGCGGAGATTAGAACGTTTTGCATTTGAGATCCTTTCAAAGTAAATGCAGTTTTGAAAAGACTGCGGCTGATCTGCCGTAGCCATCGCAACAACTTGGTTTGTGTTTGTTGCTGCGATGGACGTAATATGCTTTCTATTGATTTAAATTAATATATTCAGTAATATTTCTAATAATTCATGCTAATAACTCAATATTTAAAGCGTTTTAAATCGAATTAATATTGCCTTGAATTATTAAAATTAATAATATTTAAATTTAAATTGATATGATTAACTCATGGAAGACAGAAAATTACCCCATCTGCAGCTAAAAGAGCTCCCTAGTACCCTACGCCCGCGCCCTCGTGTGCCTGTTGGCAGGGAAGATGATTTCGCGGATGAGCTACGGCGAGCAAGAAATGGTTGGTATGGACTTTGGTATCGCTGCTTACGCTTAAGCGAGGAATATCAGCATTGCTGCAAGAACAATGGCAAGGGCAGACTAAAGCCCATGTATGACGACTTTGGTGATGTTGTAGATATGAGCTTTGCCCAGTGGTGGCAGCAAAATGGTCGCTACCTTTTTGCAGAGCGCAAATCCATTCCAGCGGTGCAAAGCTATAGCCACCATAGGGACTTGGAAACGATTGGGCGCTTGAGGGACAAGATAGTGATTGAAGTGCCTTTGACACTTCGTAAAAGCACCGTCGTTCGCCAAATCAACAAAATACTTAAAGCGGCTTATGAGGGTCGCGAGGTTGTTCCACGCGAACAAAGTACGGCTAGAAGAAAACTCGCAAAATCCAAGTTGCGTAAAGAAACCATAGACAAGATGTTGGATGTTTATGAATTAAGGCTAAAGAAGCCCAACTTGACACTTTGGCAAATTGGCGAGCAAGCTGGCATAGAACTTGATCTCATGGCGCGATCAACAGATGGGCAAATCCTAAGTTTGCAGCAAGAGCGTATTCGCATGGGTATTGCTGTAAGCCGTTATCTAAAGCAATCCCGCGATTTGATTTGGAATGCTACTGAGGGCATATTCCCTAGTACCAAGCCTCTACCAAAATAAATTGTCAGCACTAACTGTCGTAGTTGGCAATGAGCAAATGCAGTGACTGGTTTAAACAGCAAGTGCAGAAGCAATGTTGTGACGATTGCCTGTTGTTCTAGTAGAGACAGTGCGTTTGATGCGTGGTTTAGTCACGTTGATCTCTGGTCTCATGCCTGCAGTGCTGGCCATATCCATCAACATGTCCAGAGAGAATAAATGGATCTTGCCGCGCATGAGGTCAGAGATGCGAGGTTGGGTGACGCCAAACAATTCAGCCGCATCCTTTTGGCGCAGTTTGCGTGTGTTGATAATCTCACTCAACTCCATCATGAGTTTTGATCTCGCTTTCATGCTGGCTGCTTCTTGCGGGGTGTCAGCTATGGCGTCCCAAACGCTTTCATAAAGTACGGGTTTCATAGTATTTGTCCTTGCATTAGTTCACGTAGTCTTTTGTTGGAGAGTTCTATATCTTTTTGTGCGGTCTTTTGGGTCTTCTTTTGGAAGCAATGCAAAACATACACAGCGTCTTTTAACTTGGCTATGTAGATCACGCGAAATTGACCTGCTTCGTCTTTGATGCGTATTTCCAAAACGCCTTTGCCAATGGTAGGCATAGGTTTAAAGTCCAGTGGCTGAAGTCCACTTTGCACTCTTTCCAGTTGGTAGCCTGCCTCGCTTTTGACTGCTGCAGGAAACTCCCGCAAATCGTCAAGGGAACTACCTAAAAAGGATAATTTCTTCATGGTCGAATTATACAAATACTTGCATATAAAGCAATAGATGTCGTGTTACACGACACCCACAGCCATCACACCAACTCCACAGCATTACGTTTCATATCGTCGTTGACGTCAATATATTTTTGGGTCACAGCAATGCTGCGGTGTCCCGCAAGACTGGCAAGCACACGAACTCCAATTCCCTTGGCTGCAAGGTTGGTAATAAAACTGCGACGCATGGTGTGACTGCTGGCGCCTGAAATGCCTGCTCGTTTAAACAACCAATAAAAGTGCTGTGTCATCACGTTGGCTGTGAAAGCCCTTCTGCCTGCGGTTATGAACAAGGGATGTGCGGGATTGGCTGGTTGGCGAAGATCTAAATAAGCCTGTAACTCCTCACGCAACTTCTGCGGCAGGAACACAGTTCGCGGTTGACGACCCTTGGTTTGATCAGCAGTCAATCGCACTTCTGCTTTGACTGTGCCGTCCACGTTCACAACGTCGCCAAGCGAGAGACTGGCGATTTCTCCCACCCTCATGCCAGACCAAAATCCTGTGAGCAGCATCACGCGATTGCGTAATGGATAACTTTGAGTGGAGATGTAGTGCAAAACATGATCAAGTTCTGCGGGGGTGAGTGTTTTTGCTTGAGACATATAAATTTCCTTTCGAATAAATAAAAACGCATGTGCAAGTGTGTTTTCATTGACAAAAAAGGGCGATCAAGTCCCGTCATTTCAGCGGGTTAAAAAATCTTCAATGAATTCAACGAGGTTAATAAAAGCGCACTTTTCTTTGGCGCCAATATTTAGCCAATTTCGTGGGATAAAGACAACAACGCTAGTGCGATTGCTAGAACAACGCACAAGCGTGTTGACGATATCTCAGATGCCATTGGCGCTGGTCAAGAAAGATCGTGCGCTGCAGGGCTGATTTGAGCCCTTGTAGCGCAAGCGCCAGTGTTTATGCCCAAGCTGTCAGGTCTGCGTTGGTTGCAAGCAATTGGGGTGATCGCAAGCCATTTGTATTTGCCTGACAGGGCTTGGCAGAAATTTGCCATACATCCTCAATTTGAGCAACAGGATCAAGGATCATTATTCGCATGTCTTTGCTGTCGCAATCAAATGAACAAAATCCACTGACCAAGGTCTTTTGCTTGGTAGTCCTGTCATATCTATTGATCCAACTAAACAAAGTGTCATCTTGCTGTGGAACGTCACGAATGATCACCATTTGTTCACTTGTTTTGGCAATATTGCACCAATCGTCGTAGTTGAATAGGTCTATGACGTATTTGGTGCAAGGCGTTTTGATATCTATTGAGCCATTAAATAATGCTTTTCTAAAAAGTCCTTTTCCATAAGTGGTGCCGTAGGTTTGGTTTTCGTAAAGACGCACGGCAATTTCTGTTTGATTTGAATTCAGCATAAGTTCTCCTTGATTTGGTTGCTGGAGTTGCTTTGGTTTCGTTAGTCGCAGAGACTCAAAAGAGCGTCGCTAGTTTCGTGTTGCTGGTCACAAGTCAGAGTTACTCATTTGTTCCCAATAACACCACTTGCGACTAGTAACTTGTAACTAGCAACGTTTTTTACTTAGCGACTATTAGTGACTCATCGCAACTCGCAAGTATTTATCTATCACTAAAGAAATCGCACAAAAATAATGGTAATTTATTGGTGTTTTGGCGAAATTGATATGGAATAAATACCCACATGAAGATCGCAGAAATAAGCACCTTGCCCAAGACACCAGAGCAAAAGCGCATTGCTAACTTGAAAACTGCAAAAGACCGTGCTGCAGACGCATTAACTGCAGAGCGCCAGCGCCAGCAAGTTACTAAGGCGCAAAAAACACTTGCAGCAGCAAGGCAACCTAAACCCATAAAACCAAGTGTTCTGTGATCAAGTGTCGTGTTACACGACATATCAATCAATAAACCGCCAATATGGCGGGTTGCTGGTCGTCCAAGCGCCAGCATGAACACAAAATTACCTGTGCTTTACAACCAATTGAAAGGAAAAGCACATGACCACCACAACACTGGCCACATTGAAATTGACAGCAGCACGTAAACCTCGCGCACTGCCTGAGGCTGTCAAACGCCGCAACAAACTGCTTAGCAAGTTGAAGGAGCAACGCGAACTCGCACTGGCGCAAAGCGAAGGTCGTACATATGTGCCCAAGCGCCTGCGAACGGTGCAGGACATTGATGGCAACAAAGTGGCGCGTGAAATGCCTGTTCGCATCAAGCCTTGGTGGTGGACAGGCGAGAAGAATGAAACCCTGCTGAGTGTTTTCTACGGCAGCAAGACCTTGGAGTTGGGCAAGGGCAAAACAGCAGTTGAAATTGCCAGCCCGCGCGAACTGGTCAATGTGTTGGATGTGCTGATTGCTGCAACGCAAAACGCAGAACTGGACGCACAGATTGATACGGCCAGTAACAAATTACGCGATGGATTCAAGAAGTAAGCATTAGGCAGCAGGGTGACGCACAAAAAGCACTATTCAAGTGCGTTTGCTCTGCAGCATGGCAATGTTTTGCTCACCCGTTACTGTGCTGGCGTAGTGGTTGTTGATCACTTCCACGCTGGTGCGTGCATTTCGTGCCAGCGTGATCAAGTCAATACCCTGACCGTACAAGAGCCTAAATGTAATGGCGCTGTGGCGCAGGCTATACAGGCTGCGGGGATTGCCGTGAGGGTTGAGTTTTAGTCCCGTGTGCTGCAACACCCAGTTAAACATGTAACTCAGCACATTCATTGCGTAGCGACGATTGGGAATATCAGGCAAGAACAGGTAATCATTTGTGCCAGCACGCTTGCGTGGTGTTTGGTGCAGACATATTTGACGGTAAATGCGCACAGCGGGAAGCAGCGTAACAATGGGCGCAGCGTGCAATTTGGTCTCAGGCAGTGTCAAGCGCAGATAGGTTTGTTTGCTGTGAATGACTTCTACATGACGGTGCCGCAGTTTGACCAAGTCACCAGGACGGATAAAGCTGTTGACCATAAAGCCAATCGCCCATGCAACGTCTGGTGGCATACGGTTGTCGTTGTAGCACTGTTGTAAGCGTTTGCGCATGTCTTTGCGAGTGTCTGGGTGTGTGTGGCCACACAATGCACGAGAGGCTCGCAGCAACTGCCAGTATTCTGTGGGCGTGAATGCGCCGCGTGACGTGCTGCGCACTTTGATTTTGGGAACATCTGGCACATGCGCAATTAGTCCTGTGCGCTGTGCGTGTATCAGCACCTTGCGCACAATCACAAGGTAATGGCTCACAGTGGTTGTGCTGAACTTGGCACTCAATGTCTGCGCAAATAGCAATAACTTTTGGTAAGTTAAATCCTTGATCAATTGGTTGCCAAATGCGGGCAGTATGTGAGCATCTAAACGATTGCAAAGCATTCGCAAACTACCTGCACCATATTCGCCGCGCTCAACTCGTGCCTGCTCATTTGCGTAAACTTGTGCGCTTATGGCGCCAAATGTCATTTGTGCAGGTTTGTTGTTGTCAATTTCAGTTACAGCATGCGGACTGGCGTGTTGCGAATATGTGACCAGCAGGTGTTCATAAAACCAGCGTGCAAATCGTTGTGCCTGTAGTAGGTTGCATGTCTTGGTACTTTGTTTATGCGTGCGCCCTGCATGCCAGCAGCGCACTTGCCAATATTTGCTGGCGGCCATTTTGTAAACCACCAATTTGTTTGGGTAATTGGGTACGGCGGTAACACTTGACGGTATTGGTACGGTGCGTGTGCGTGAGATTAGCGGGTCGTTGGCCGCTTCAAGTTGGAAGGAGGGCACTGTTGTGAACATGCTCACAGCTTAAAGTAGCACACCGTAAAGGTCTAGCAAATAAGTTTTGTGTGAATAAATTACAGGTCGCGCTGTTGCCGTTAGTCAGCCGCTACTCAACCGTACTTGCCACGAACAAAATAGACTGATTACTGTTGTAATTTGTGCGTGACATGTAGTGCACTGCAAACCTTACAACTTGTTGCAATTACATAATGGCGCAATCAATCATGCACCTTGTAAACACCTTTTGACAACTAGCTGCCGCAGGCAAATGTGCAACCCTCGTTGCTATCGCAGCACTCGCAAGTGTGTCTGCATTTGCGCAAGTAACAATGTCAGGCATTATGGACGGTAACTACCAGGCCATTTCTAACTTGGGTGGTCAAACCACCAACCAAGTTGGTCAAAATGGTGCACGTACTACAACTGTCAAATTGAACGGTACTGAAGATCTCGGTGCTGGCATGTCTGCTAACTTCCAATTCGAAGTTCAACCTTCATTCATCGCTGGTAACGGCAATGCTTTCAGCACTACTCAAGCAACTGGATTTACAGCGGTCACAACCAGCACAGCGATCAATGCAGCTCAATTTACAAGTGCAGCATCAGCTCAATCAGGTTTGGTTGGTAAAGGCATGAGCTGGGTCGGTTTGAATGCTGGCAATTTGGGTGAAGTTCAATTCGGTACTATCAACACTGCTACTTTCGGTGCTTGGGCTAATGCGTCTGGATTGGGTACTGGTATTGGTTCAGGCTACGGCTCTGGCAACACTTTTGGTGACATCACGCGCGTTGAAAGCTCTGTTCGTTACAACGCCCCCACAATTTCTGGTATCAACGTCAGCTTACAGCGCGGAGTTGACAACCAAGCCCAATTCGGCGTTGTTGGTTCTACTTCAACAGGACTCACTTTGCGTCGTCCAGAGGTCACAGACCTTGGTATTGGCTACACACAAGGCCCATTGGCTCTTAGATATGGTCGATTGCAATCAAAGGCTACCGATAATGAATCGACAGCCACAGCGGTAGGTGCAACAACAACAACCCAGATTACGTCTGCTGCTTACGACGCTGGCGTTGCTAAGTTTGGCGTGCTTATGGGTTCTGCCCAAAACAAGGGTAGTGCTTTAACAACAAAGTTAGACAACAAGTGGAGCCTTCTATCAGTGACAGTGCCTATGGGTGCTAATCGTGTGATCGCTCAAACTGGCACCGTAAAAGTTAATGGCACCAACGCCTCATACGTTCAGGGCAAGTCCTTGACTTCACAAGGTATCGCTTTAGAACGTGACTTGAGCAAGCGCACTTATGTCTACTACCGTTACGAGAAGACAGACTTTGCTGGTGCAGCAGCAGGAACTTATGTTGTTAACAATGCAGTCTTGGCTAACTGGACCAGTGGTTCTACTCGTAAAATTAACTCCGTTGGTATATCTCACGCTTTCTAATCACCAAGCTGGCCTAGCCAGTTAGACGATTTAGAAAACCTTCAAACCCCATCACTTGTGAGAGTGGTGGGGTTTTTTAGTGGGCGAGTGTCCTTTCAAAAGGACATGTCAGGTTTTAGAGTTTGGCAAGGCATAGCGTTTTAATTTGGTGCCACCCAAGCGCCAGTAGCAATTATCAGTTTCATCCTGCATCAATTGCTCAATTGCATTTTGTAGTTCAGGGCCCAATCGTTCCTTTGTGATGATGGCGTCGTGGATGCGGGCAAGCACAGTTTTGCCATGAGCTACAACTGCATCACGCACGATGTTCATGACCAAGGTTTCTTGATGTTGATATAAAAACGCCACGCATTTGGATTTGCTTGAGTTGCCGCTTTGAGTCTGCAAGTAAGGCAGTTTCAGCAAGTCAGGTCGCTGTTGCTTTATGCCACTGAACAAGTAGTTATCCAGCATGCCTTGCTCATTGATAAAGCCAACCACGCTGACATCATTGAGAAAGCGATCACGCTCTTGTTTCACACGAAAGATTTCAACCATGGCTGGTCGTGCCCATTCGCCGCTTTGGTCAACCCATGCTCTTGAAGTTTTGCGGGCACCAAAACTCAGCGCAGTGAATGCTTGCTTGAGAAGCGTAGGCTGCAGCGCTGCTGGCACTTCACTGTGTTTGGAAAAAACCAAATATTGCAGCGTAGCCATCAGGCCCTTTTTATCTTCCAAATAACTCAAAGTGTGTTTGAAGTTTTCGCGAACTGTGCCGCTGAGGTTCATCGCAGAGATGCATTCCGTGGCAAAGCCCATTTTCCAAGCAACCACGCTGGAGCGAATGTCGTATTCCCAGCAATTGCCTAACATTGCGCGGCGAAGCTCTTTATTGACGTTTTGCACACTGGTGCCGCGGTAATAGGTTCGTCCAAAATCACTTGGCAGTTTGCGCTGGTAATACAAGCCACTTTTGTCCTTTGCAACGGCCAAAATTACATGAGCCTGCAGCAAATACAGTTTGCGTTTGCTGGCGCTGAGCTTGGTGGCACCACTTCGCATCCACTGCATGTAGTTTTCCTAGGGACTTGAAATCAATAGTAATTTAGAATACAAATTTTTTAACCTCATAACCCAACAGGAGCCCTTTATGAAAAAGCAGTTACTCGCATTAGCCATTGCAACCACACTAACAAGTGGCGCATTCGCCCAATCAAACGACACCATAGCCAAAGTCAAATCCTCAGGCACCATCACCATGGGCGTTCGCGACTCCTCTGGCGCACTCTCCTACACCTTGGGCGACGGCAAATACGCTGGCTACCACGTTGAAATCTGCCAACGCATTATCGACAACCTTGACAAAGTAGTTGGCAAAAAGTCAGAAGTCAAATACATCTCGGTTACCTCACAAAACCGCATTCCTCTCACACAAAACGGCACTGTTGACATTGAGTGCGGTTCCACTACCAACAATACCGCGCGTCAAAAAGATGTGGCATTTGTCAACACAACTTTTGTTGAAGAAGTGCGCATTGCCGTCAAAGCGAATTCGGGCATCACGTCTATTGCCCAACTCAACGGCAAAAGCGTTGCGACAACCACTGGCACTACCTCTGTACAACTTTTGCGCAAGCATGAACGTGCAACTGGCGTTGACTTCAAGGAAGTCTTTGGCAAAGATCACGCCGACAGCTTTTTGTTGCTCGAATCTGGCCGCGCTGAAGCTTTTGTGATGGACGGACAAATTTTGGCCGGCAATATTGCTTTGTCCAAGGCACCTGCTGACTTCAAAATTGTGGGCGAAGTGTTGAGCGTCGAGCCCATCGCCATCATGATCCGCAAGGACGACCCTGCGTTCAAGAAATTAGCAGACGACACAGTTAACGCCTTGGCCAAGTCTGGCGAACTCGCTAAGTTGTACGACAAGTGGTTTGTACAACCCATTCCTCCTAAAAACACCCGTGTAGGTTTGCCAGCAACTGATTTCACCAAGGCTGCTTGGGCAACGCCTAATGACAAGCCTGTTGAGGAATACGCTAAGAAGTAATGATCTTTACAAGTCATCTGCCCAATTTGTGTAGATGGCTTGTTAGTTGATAAAGTCAAAAATTTTGAAGGTAACTAAAGGATAAGCTAATAAAGTAATTTATTGATAGAATGATTCATTAATATTTCAAATTATGCTTTAATGCTTTATTAATGAGTCATTTCAATGGTTAAGCCTCTCATACGTCCATTTTCACAGTACAGCTTAGACGCCCTCGTATTGTTGGGCCAACTCGTGCGTGAATCACGAAACGCAAAGGCAATGACTACAACAGATCTCGCGTCTCGCGCCGGAATTTCTCGCGCTTTATTGCAGCGTATCGAGAGGGGAGATCCCGGATGCTCTATCGGAGTGGTTTTCGAGGTAGCCACAATATGCGGAGTTTCTCTCTTTGAACAAGAGAAGCGGCAGCTGAATTACGAGTTGACTCGTCATGGAGAAATAATGGCCTTGTTACCCAAGGCTGTAAGGTCGGGCTTTGTTGGGGTTAAAGATGACTTCTGAATTCCATTCCATATATTCAGAAGCTTATGTTTGGGTGTGGTTACCAAGTTCCATTGAGCCTGTCGTCGCTGGACTGCTTTCTAAAAAAGGCCAGCAGTTGGTTTTCAATTACGGCCGCAGTTATCTAGAGCGTCAAGACGCAATTCCCTTGTACGAACCTGAACTGCCTCTTCGCTCAGGCGAACTTCCAGTCTTTGCAGGTTTAAACATGCCAGGATGTATTCGAGATGCATCTCCTGATGCTTGGGGACGCCGGGTGTTGATTAATCGTAAGTTGGGTAGCCAAGGCGCCGACCCGAGACAGATGGAGCTGGATGAATTAACTTATTTGTTGGAGTCAGGCTCCGACAGAATTGGTGCCCTGGATTTTCAACGATCTTCTAATCACTATGAGCCAAGACAATCACAACAGGCGCATCTGGAAGATTTGTTAACGGCGGCTGAAAAGGTTGAGCAAGGCGTTCCACTCAGATCTGAAATCGACCAAGCCTTGTTACACGGTACCTCTTTGGGTGGCGCAAGGCCAAAGGTGTTGCTAGACGATGGGGAGCGCAAGTTTATTGCAAAGTTCTCGGCGAGTAATGATCTCTACAGCGTTGTCAAGGCAGAATTTATTGCTATGCGTCTAGCCGATAAGGTCGGACTGGATGTTGCCCCGGTCCATTTGCGCACCGCTTTGGGTAAAGATGTCTTATTAATTGAACGATTCGATCGCGTATGGTCTGATGGCGGGTGGAACAGACGCGCAATGGTCTCAGCGCTCACATTGCTCGAGCTTGACGAAATGATGGCCGCCTACGCCAGTTACGAGACTCTGGCAGAGATCATTCGCCATCGCTTCATAGATGCTAAAAAAACTTTGCGCGAGTTATTTTCAAGAATTGTTTTTAATATTTTGTGTGGCAATACCGATGACCACGCTCGCAACCATGCGGCTTTTTGGGATGGAAAGCAGTTGTCATTAACCCCTGCTTACGATATTTGCCCACAATCTCGCTCTGGGCAACAGGCTTCTCAAGCCATGCTCATTCAAGGGAGAGAACGCACAAGCCAAGTGGGGGGGTGCATTGCTGCTGCACCTGTGTTTTTGATGAATCAACAAGAAGCAATAAATATCGTTAATCATCAAGTTCAAGTGATTG
>Ga0208974_1000729_pt1 | contig 13255 bp, 11 predicted proteins | sample GreLakmeER15MSRF_FD_187699 | JGI IMG/M metagenome (GOLD analysis project Ga0208974, IMG submission 187699) | Freshwater lentic microbial communities from great Laurentian Lakes, MI, USA - Great Lakes metaG ER15MSRF (SPAdes) | ecosystem: Environmental > Aquatic > Freshwater > Lake | place: Great...
TAGGTAGTAATTACAATGTCGCGGCTCCGACAAATGGATTAATTGTAGAAGGAAGTGTTGGAATTGGAGCGAGTTCTTTAAATGCTGGTGCAAAATTACATGTAGTTGGTAATGCAGATATTGGAGATTCTACGGCTGATACTGGAATTATTATAAGATCCGGAGCAGGTTCGTCGCAGTATGGTAGAATTAGATTTTATAGTACATCAACTAATACAAGCACAATTCATAGTTTTCCAGCCGCATGGCAAGGTGGAACATTTTTAAATTCATCCGCAGGAGCATTAAATTTAGGTAGTACTAATGGTATTACATTTGGCAGTTGGAATAACGTTGATGTTGCATTTGCTCAAGGTGGAAATAATTACTTTAAGGCAGACGTTGGTATAGGCATTACTGTTCCTGCGGCTAAATTACATGTAAATTCAACAACATCTGGTGCGACATTATTAAGAACAGACGGCACAAACGGAACACTTTTTTCTGTTGTTGATGATTTATCAGACAGTTTAATGAGCGTAAATAATAGCGCAGGTTTACCTGTGCTGGAAGTTTTCGCTGACGACAGAGTCGTCGCTGGTCAATACGGCGCGAATGATTTTGTATTAAGAAATAATAAATTAGGATTGGGAACAAGCAATCCAGTTTATAGATTAAATGTTTATGATATTAGTTCTGGAAGTGTTGATGAAGTTTTCGCAGGAACTATTGGAAATGATCAAGTTGTCGGAGGAAGAACGGGCGGTTCATTTGGTATATCTACTAAATCAACAAGCAATGGCAATTTAATATTGACTGCAAATTCGGCGATGTATCTTAGAACAGGCGGCGGTAATGATCGTGTGTTTATTAAAAGTGATGGCAATGTTGGTATAGGTACAGTAAGTCCAACTGGTAAACTACATGTTTACAACAGCGCAGCGACAGATACAACATTAGAATCCGGTACAGGTGGAACCACTGGAAAACTTATATTTAAGACATCAGATAATGCAGATCTGAATAAATATATAATGCAAGAAAGTTTTTACATGATCTTGAATGGTCATACTAATGAAGGATTTAAGTTCAGAGACAGTGCGGGTAATGTTTTATTATCTATTTTTGGCGCAGCTAATGCTTATGGAAAAAGAGTCGGTATAAATACAATAACTCCAGGCGCTTCATTAGAAGTTTCTGGACCATCATCAGATGGCGCTCCAACATTTAAAATAGTTAGCACCACTGCACCAGATACATTTAATTACGCGGGTACAATCTTAAATTCATCTTTGGGAGCAAGTAGAAATTATGTTTTATTTATAGGAAAATCGGCGGCATCTAAAAATTCAGGATATATAGGTTACAACCATAGCGGCACTGATGGATCGAATGCAAATTTCTTAACATTTGGTCATTTTGCAAGTGATAATTTATTAAATATATTAGGTAATGGTAATGTTGGTATAGGCACAGTAACTCCAGGTCAAAAATTAGAAGTTAATGGTACGGTTTTAGCTACTGCATTTAGTGGTCCTTTGACTGGAAATGTTACGGGAAATGTTACGGGAAATGTAAGCGGCAGTTCTGGTACTTGTAGTGGTAATGCTGCGACAGCAACTATTCTACAAAACCCAAGAACTATAGGTGGCGTTAGCTTCAATGGTTCGGCTGCTATCGATCTTCCCGGCGTGAATACCGCTGGTAATCAAAATACAACTGGTAACGCAGCTAGCGCTACTTACGCAAGAAGATTAGATGATGCATCAAGATCATCATTTACAGTGGGTGGAAATAAAGACAACTATTATCCTGTAATATTTAATATTGGTTCAGGAGCAACTGCTCTACAGTATTCTGAATTCGTAATTGAAAGAGGTGGATACGAAGAGCCTGGTTATACATTTGCTGGTGGCAATACGTTTAGTACACTGAACATTCGTTTTTCTTGTAAATCAAATGGTTGGGGGTATGGCGCTTCATATGAAAATGTTGAAATGCACGGATATACAACCCAACTGGTTGCTAATTGGCAACAGATGTCAGAAGCAAGCAAATTAATTGTTTGGTTGAGAGGAGCAACAATTTATTATTTTTGGAATGTTGTTGCAAATACAACTCTTCATGATGGAAACAGTGGAGGAACATCGTTAACATTAGTCAATCCGTCATATTATAGTTATACTTATGCACCAACTGCAACTGTACAAACTAAAGCTCTATACGGTAAATATGTTAATAGCAGCAGTGCAACATCGGGGCTTTATGTTGCTGGAAATGTTTTAGCAGAAGGAGCTTTTATTGGCGCTTTAACTGGAAATGTAACTGGTACTGCTGGTGGTGAAACATTTGCGACAGTTACTGGCAGAGGATCAGGCACAACAACTCAAATCTCTGTAGCCACAACCAGCGCTGGTTCAATGATTACAGGCGAAAAACTCGGTTCGGGATATAGCGACGGTATAAGTGGCGCTACATTTAAATCAATTACAAATCATCCAACTGGTGCGTCATATGCTTTTGCGTCTTATTTCGGAGGGCTGCTTGGAACAAATTCATTTTACGTCTCCGCAGAAGGGGGCGCTTATTTTAAAAACAATGTTGGTATAGGTACAACAAGTCCCGCTTCAATATTAACAGTTCAATCAAATGCAACTCAATTAAGACTCCAAACTTCATCCGGCCCCACATCTTACTTTTCAAACATTGGTTCTCGTTATGATTCTAGTCATCCATTTACAATTGAAGTATCAAATGGTGCTGCAACTGCTACGGAATATTTTGGAATTTACGCTGATGCCGGTGGAGCTAATAATAGAATTGCATTATTAAATGGTAATGTTGGTATAGGTACAACAAGTCCATCTACATTATTACATGCTTATGGTTCTGATGGAAGATATTTTACATACTCTGGTTCTACTGGTGCGTTTACAATACAAAGAAACGTTATTACAACAGGAGGAGCTACTCCGGTTTTATCTTTAATTAACGCACAAGGAATCACCGATGGTCGTGGTACATCTATACAATTAGATTTAGGATACGGAGGCAGTTCATCTGTAATAGGAACTGCTGCAAGAGGAGCAAGAATTGCTACGTTAGCCGAAGCTACATATGACGCTACTGCGGCAAATCAAAATGCAGCTTTGGTATTTTTTACATCCACTGCGGGTAGTTTGACGGAAAAATTAAGAATAAGATCAGATGGTTCGTTAAGCCCAGTATCAATTAGTTCAACAACTGCTGGTGCAACATTATTAAAAGCTGACGGCACAAATGGAACATTGTTTAGTGTTTCTGACGATCTTTCAAATTCATTAATGTCGGTAAATACAATCGGCGGCTTACCTGTATTTGAAGTTTTCGCTAATAATAGTATTATTGCGGGGCAATATGGGCAAAATGATTTTGTTATAAGTGGAAATAAAGTGGGAATTGGAACATCGAGTCCTTCTTATAAATTACATGTCAATGGTTCTTTAGGGGTAAATGCTGGAGCAAGCGATGGAAATTGGCCGTTTATAGTAGTTGATTCGATCTCTTCAGGTGGAGCTAGTAGATACGCATTAAATAAAATTGGCGCAATGGGGTTCAATTATGCAGATAGTTATGCTCAATTACAGTTAATCGGCGCGAATGGTGCGTATATTGATTTCGGAAATGCTTCTGCTGATGATTCTGACGCTAGAATAATTTATCACAGTAATAATAGATTTGATATTTCGTATGGGACCACAATAACGCTAAATTCTACTGGTGCTGGTGTAGGTGTACTAGGCCCTAGTGCTAAATTGCACGTTTTAACTACTGCTGGAAGCGTAACGGCTCCTAATGTAGTAGCAATATTCCAAGCTAATACAGCTACAACAATAATAGCAGGTGGAGGAACAGCAATAAAATTTGTCGGCGTTAGCAGTGGAGGCAACTTGCAAGATTATGATCAATGCATGATATCTTCCTTGGGATATGTTGGTAATAATCAACATGGTATGCAATTTTGGGTAAAACCAAATGCAAGTACAGTTTTGACTGCTGCTCTTACTATAAATGCTGATTCTACTGTAGTAGCAAATAGTAGTGTTACTGCTAGCTCATTTGTTGGCCCTTTAACTGGAAATGTAACTGGAACGGCTAGTACTGCTACAAACGCGACACAATTGGGTGGCGCTGCTGCGTCAAGCTATATAAGAAACGATACTGATGGTACAGCCGGTAATATTTTTAGTTTAATTACAGTTACAAAGTCATTAATGTTAACTACAAGTTGGATAGATACAGGTATATCTGGCACAACTGATTTAGCCAATTCCGGCGCTTATATATTAACCATGAATGCAGATAATTATGCTGTTGGAGGAGGCCAGTACAATGAAACTTATACTGGAATTATGTATTGGTACGCGGGAGGAACAAATGATACAGGTGCTGATGAAATTCCATTACATAAATCTGGTCATGCGCCAAATGCAGTGTATATAAATTTGAGAACATTAAGAAATCCATCTGGAACATTAAAATTACAAATAATATCTAGTGCCGCGACTAACGCAGTGTCAAATTATATATTTAAATTTAGAAGGATGATTTAATAAAATAAATTTATGTCATTAAAATTAAACGGATTAACGGTCACAGGTACAATTAATGGTAGTGTTACTGGTAACGCTGCTACTGTAACGACAAATGCCGATTTGTCAGGAGCTGTTACTTCAAGTGGTAATGTAACTACAATTGCATCTAATGCAGTAACAAGTGTAAAAATTGCAGATTCAAATGTTACGTTAGCTAAAATTGCAAATATTAGCACAGGTACATTTTTAGGAAACAACGCTGCAAGTGCTGGTCCGCCAATAGCTTTAACTATGGCTCAAGCGGCATCAATGTTAAGTGGTCAAACATTCAATACCGCTGGCACTGCTGCTGGATTGTCGGCGACACTTGCAGTAACAAGTGGCGGCACTGGAGGTACAACACAAGCAGCAGGTAGAACTGGTCTTGGGGCGACAACTCTTGGCGCGAATTTATTTACATTAGCAAATGTAGCGGCAGAAAGATATATAAAAATAAATGCTGATAATACAGTCACGACAATGACTTCTGCTGATTTTAAAGACGCTCTTAGTATTGGAGCTGGCTCAGGAACAGTAACAGGCGTAACTGCAACTGCTCCTATTGCAGCTACCGCAGGAAACGCACCTGTTATTTCTTTAAATAATAATGGAGTTACTTTTGGTAAAATGCAACAAGTTACTGGCCCAGTTGCAATAGGAAGAGTAACTGCATCACTTGGCGACATGACAACTTTGAGCGGCGCGGATCTTGCGTCAATTATAGGAGCTAATACTATAACAAATGCTACAAATGCTACGTTAGCAACAAAGGCAAGCACATTGTCACAAAGCGGTGGAACTGGCGCAGCAATGACATTCAATTGGTCTGGAGTAAGTGGGCAACCAACTTGGTTGTGGGGTTCAAATGACGGAACAAATATTTATGTTTGGAATCCATCCAATTTCAATGTCAATTTTGCAACAAGTGCTACTACTGCTGGTTCATTGACGTCAATGGCTATAACACAGTTTACAGGAACACTTGCGGTTGCAAATGGTGGCACTGGAGCTACTTCTTTTCCTGCTGGTCAAATTTTATATGGAAATGGAACGGGTGCAATACAATCAAGCGCAAATCTTATCTTTTCGAGTAATAATTTAGGAATCGGAACATCTCCTGGCGCATTTAAATTGGACGTTAATGGCACAATACATTATACAAGTCTAAGCGCTTCTTCTGACGGTAGATTCAAGAAAAATGTACAAGTTATATTAAATCCATTAGATAAAATTTCTTCTTTAAGAGGAGTTAGATTTGAATGGAACGAATTCATTAATGCTAGAAGAGATGGATACGAATTAAATAGACCTACTTTCGGAGTTATCGCTCAAGAACTTGAAGAAGTATTTCCTGAATTAATTAGTCTTTGGAGATTGTCTGATGATTGCACAGATGCAAGAAGCGTAAATTACGAAAAGATAATTCCAATTCTAATTGAAGCGGTAAAAGAATTAAACAATAAAAATAAGCTTTTAGAATCTAGAATTTTAAATTTAGAAAACAAACAAATATAATAAACAAATGAAAACAATAGTCTTAAGTGCAAATGCAACGCCAGACATGAATTTGGCTAAAATCAACATCGATAACGCGGGATTTGATCCACATTGTGGGCCTAGTTTTTGGGTTACTTTTTACAATCCAGCGAACAATATTATTGATCGCGTTACTCATAGCATGACTTTCGATCAATGGCAAGATTGGACTTCTGAAAGTTCAGAAATTGCTGATTATAAATATATTGCTGATTCTATTACTGAAGATCTTGGTATTATATATACAACTATGGATTACCCTTTGCCTCCAGTACCTCCAACAATCACAACGCAGCCATCTAGTATGTCGACTCTAATTGGAAACACCGCGAATTTTTCAGTAGGATTTCAAGGAGATCTTGGATTTAAATTTCAATGGTATAAAGATACTGTCGCGATTCAAAATCAAACAAATTCAATTTTTTCAATTGCTTCAGTTTCTGAATCTGATGCTGGATCTTATACAGTTAAAATTACAAATGGTGGCGGCTCGATAACAAGCACACCCGCGACACTCACCGTTGTTGTTCCAGTCGCTCCAACTATTATTAGCCAGCCCGAAAGCGTAACTGTAGAAGTTGGCGGCAGTGCTTATTTGTATGTACAAACTGAAGGCACTGGTCCTATTGTATACACATGGTATAAAGATGGAGTAGCTCTTCCAATGTCAATGGGAAATTCATTTGCGATAATGAACGCTCAAATTTCAAACGAAGGAATATACTCTGTGAGTATGACCAACATGGTTGGATCTGTAACAAGTAATGATGTAACTGTTACTGTGACCACTCCTGTTGTTCCTGATCCAGTAGTTGTTGAGCCAATCGTTACTGACCCAGTCGTTACTGATCCATCAACTCCTGAACCTGCCGCTCCTGAACCTGCCGCTGTATAATTTTTTCTAAAAGTTTTTTAATTTTTCTTTTGGCGGATTATAATACTTTAGAATTAATTAATTATTATGGAAAATCAGAACCAACAAGCTCAGGCCGCGCAGCCACTAACTCCAGAAGTAGCGTTGCAGAATCTAGCATTCGCCGCTCGTCAAGCCCGTCTAACTTATCAAGAGCATTCAGTTATTGATGCTTCAATCAATATTCTTGTTAAGCTAGTTCAGGATGGCGTATCTGGTCCCGCTCCGCTTCAGCCTGAAGTATAAAAAATAGCGAACTATTTTAACCCGCCTTGCAAAGGGCGGGTTTTTTTGTGTAATTAAACATATATGCCGACAATTAATCAGATGGCTTCTGAAGTTATAGATGAATTAGGAATTACTGCTTCACCTACATCATCTGCCGTAATACTTTGGTTTCGTACAAATTATGGAAAAATAAATAATGCCATCGGCAGAAATTATGTTGTTTCAAACGACGGAGCAAATCCGCCCGTATCATATTATCTTAAAGAAACTTTCGAAGATGGAACAATAGAGGAAATTGGATATGATGAAGCGGCCATATATAAGAAATTCTATTATCTCCAATATTATGATTCTGCAATAAGAAGTAATATCGGCGCGGCATCTATGGACGCAGTAGTTGAAGTTAATAGTGACGGAATGATGGTAAGAAAAGTCAGCAAAACAGAAGTCGGACGCAATTTAGCGACTTTCAAAAGAATGGAAGTAGAAGAACTAAATTCAATGATAAGTAGATATCAAGTTGCTAAATCTAAACCTCGCCAAGTTGCTGGCGACGATACTGTTGTTGGATATTATATTGGTAAAAATTATCCATTGGGTATAACTCCATAATTTATGTCTAATTTATTTAGTGACGACGAAAGAGTCTCTTTTACAACTAGTATCAATGATCATTTTGATACTTTTAAAAGAAGTATAACTATTTTTATCGAGCCAAAACAAAATTTCAATAATAATTCTTCTCAAAAATACCTTCCCGGTTATCAAGCGTCAGTTACTGCGGCTCCTGCTCTTACAATTCAAAGCGCAACTTATGACGCTATTGTAACTTATGGAGATTTTAATAGAAATGTATCTCCTGGCATTGGTAAAAATACAGATTCAGGATTAGTAAAAATTAAAATAAAACAAGCAACTTACGATTATATTAAAGCTAATAAAATAATTAAAATCACAATTGATGGAGATAGTTTTAATATAGCTTCTGTTGGTCGCCGCGCTAATTTCTTAAATAAAAATCTTGGATCTACTTTCGGAGAAGTATTTTATATATTTGAATTAGAATATACCAAATAATATGGGATATACTAAATTAGATATAAAAGGAATTAGAATTAAAGCTTTGTCTAGTAAAAAAGCTAAAGATAAAGCTTTGGAAAAAGCCGAGAAAAAAGTACAAGCAGAAAAATCTAAATTGATAGATGCTTTTGAAAATCATGAAGTTACTAAAGAAATTGCGGCGGGGCCAAAGTCTTCAAACTCAAGCGGAACTTTAGGAGGATATGGAAATTTATTCAGTTTTATAGGTTTTGACGCAGGTTCTGATCCAATAACTCCAATTAAAGAAGTTTTAAATGAAATAGAAGTTAAAAATATAAAATTGAATGGAGATCAATATTCTGCATCTGTTAAATATCCATCTCAAAATGAAATATCAAAAGTTACTCCTTTGCCTTTTGAAAATGGAAGAAGTTGGGCTATAGGAATAGAAAAAGGAATAAGCGGATTTACGCAGTATATTTATACTAAATTTTTAGCTGGTAAATCAAAAGAAGGTCTTCAATCTGATAAAAGATCAAATTCTGGATCTTTCAAAAAGCAAGATTATTTAAATTCACTATTACAAGATTTTATTAAGAATATAAAAGGTAACAAAAAATGATAACCCAATTTGAAAATAAATTAGTATCAAGTTTTATATTGTATATTGACAATCAAGTGCTTAAGAAAGGCCAAGCTTATACAGTTCAATCTGTTAACTTTAATAAAGTGGACGATTCTTTTCAAGTTAATGGAGTTGATTATTATACTTTTAATAGTCCTTTTGATCAATTGGTTTCAGACATTTCTATACCTTCAGGAGGATTTAGTGGAATTTCTATAAATGGGCAAAATCTCAATTTAGGAGTTAGTGGTTTTTATGGAATAAATTATGACGGCGGTCAGATTTATTTTACAGGATCTCAATATACAGGATCAACGGTCGCCGCGACTGGATGTATTAAAGATTTTAATATTTATTTAAATAATTATACTGAAGAAGAATTATTGTTTGAAACTAAATTTGAAATTCGCGCAAAATCTACTGATCAAGTTATAAATTCATCTTCATCATTGGGGTCTAAATATATTGCTTATCCAGCTATTTTTATAAGAATGGAAAGCGCAAATGGAGAAGACTTCGCGCTTGGTGGGTTAGATAAAATGATATCTAATTTTAGATGTTTGGTATTAGCAGATAATACTTTCTCATTAGATGCAGCTTGTTCTATATTAAAAGATCTTAGAAAAACAGAATTTAGTATTATAGATCCAGCAGTTTTACCATATTCTAATTTCGGCGCGATAACTGGTTCTGGGTATAATTATAATACTCAAGTAAATAATCAAACAGACAAATCCTTGATATGGGATGTTTCTGTATCAAAAATAGCATTTTCAGACAACAGAATAAAATTAACAAATCCTCAAGTTTGTTCAGCGATTGTTGATTTCGAGGTATATTCATTCAGAAATCCTAGAGCTTGAGCTTTTAAATTTCACAAACCAATTTTTTAAATGTAATTAATAAAAAGATAAAATATTATGGCAATTATATCAAGAACAATTTATACTCAGGGACAAGTTAAAATCCAATCGGGGACAGATGCTGGTCCTTGGGCCTTAGTTTCTGGCGTACAAAGCGCTTCAGTGTCTTATAGCAGCCCAAATCAGACGGTAAATTCTTTCGGAACTAGAGGAATTATAGCTAATGTGCAGTTAGAACCAGAAACTGCTTCAACTACATTTAGTTTTATTTTGCCATCTGCTACTGGAAATGGTTCTCATATTTCTCCAAGTATGATTAATGAGTTAATGACTAATTCTGTGTTGGACGCTCCAGCACCTATGCACGTTACTGTGGCAGGTGTTGGAAAAGTTATTAGCGGTTATTTGTCTTCACTTTCAGTTAATGCGTCTGTGGGAGATTTGGCTACTTGCGAGATGACTTTTGAAGGCGTTCCTTCTGGAGGAATAGCTGGAAATGATGCTGATGGAGAACGTCCAGATGTAGTAGCGTCTGTGGCTGCTGTTGCTTATCCTGTTTTAACTCCTGATAGAATATCAGGAATTGGTCCAGCAGTAAGTAGCCCTGATAGCGTTCCTGCTACTAATGATATTGGCGGATTTGGCGCTGCTGCTCAAAGCGCTAGTTTTTCTTGGGAAATTCCTGTGGAAAGAGTTATGAGTTTAGGCGATTTACCTGCCAATGCTACTGCGTTTACAAACCCTCCAGGTACATCCTCAATGACTGTAGAAGGCATGGATGTGCCTCTTGGAATTACGGGGTTGGTTGTCGGTGGATATACATTTGGCCTTGGCACTCAAGGAAAAGTGTCTTCTAGAGAGCATAATCTAGCAGTTGGAGATGTCGGAGCGACTTTCAGCGTCACAGTCGATTCTACTGCTGATGCTTGCACCTGCGTAGCTACTCCTTAATCATAATTAAATCTTTTTTACCCCAAAGAGTAATCTTTGGGGTTTTTTCTTTTTCAATTATAATAAGATAAGGTAATGGACAAGAAAATAGTCAATACTATTTCTGCTGATCAATTTAAAATTTTTCTTTTAGAGCAGGTAAAAAGGTCTATAAAGAAAGGTTATAAAATACATTTAAGCAAATTAGAGTCTTTGCATCAAGAACAACTAAAGATTATATATGAAAATAAATCTATTTTTGATGACCATAAATTGGACAAATTAATTCTATTAGATGACAAGAAATTTTCGGAATATCGCAAATCTATCTTAGACATTGGAAATAATACAACTAGAGATATAGAAAATTTATTTGATAATCTTGTTATCAATATTAATAATAAAGAAGATTTATGATACCAGAAAAGTGGATTTATTCTTTTACTCTAGATAAAGAAATTAATGTAGACAAAACCGAAGTCAGTAAAGATGAAACTGGCGCGGAAATTAGAATTACTAAATCAGTAAAAGAAAAGAAGCCTTTTGTTTTTAAGTTAAAAAAGCCCACTCGCAAGATTATTGAAGAAGCTGATATATTTTATGCCGCGAAAGTCGGCGAATATTTAAAAGCTGGATTGTTAAGCAAGAATCTTATTGCTAAACGTCTTGAAAATGATGGCGGAGATTTAGGAGAAGATACAAAGAAAGAATTCTCTGAAACTATAAATAGTTATTATAAGTCTAACATAGAAGTTGAGTCGTTAGAACTTTTGGTTAAAGAGAAAAATCTTGATGAAGATAAAGAAAAGCTAAAAATAGCAAGTGATAATTCGGAAAATCTTAAATACAAGCTTACTGATCTTGAATATCGCCGAAATGCTATTTATGAACAGAGCGCCGAATCTAAAGCTCTTAACAAGCAAATTTTTTGGTATATTTTAAATACTACTTACTGGAATAAAGGAGATGAAAAGGCGGATTTCGTTCCTTATTTTGAAGGAAAGAATTTTGATGAAAAAGGCGACAGCTACGATTTAAAAGAAGAACAAGAATCAGGAACAGAGTTTTTTAATGAACTTACTTCTAAATTAGCTTTCTCAATTAGTTATTGGTTTAATTCTTCAAGCAAAGCTTCTCAAGAAGAAATCGACAAAGTATTGAGTGAGAATACCTAGTGAATGAAGCTGTATTAGATCTTCAGAATATAGACAGTCAAGAAAAAGCTTTTTTGCTTTTTAGGCATATTATTCTCGGCGCGTCTTTTGATTATTGTAATAATTTCTATGTAAAACACAGTTCTTTACTAGAAGCGACGTATGTATCTGAATTTAATAAGATATTAGAACGTGAATGTCGATCAAAAGGATTATTAGAAGAAAAAGATAAATTAAATATTTTATTTGAAAATACATCTTGGTTAAAAGATCAAGAAGAACAATATCAAGAAAAATTAAAAAGAATTCAAGATCTTGAAATTTCAAAGAAAAAGTTAGTTATTCCTTTTCAATTAAAATGCGCTCAAGAAATTTTAACTAGAGAAATAACTGAACTTTCTCCTCTTTTTATGGAGAGAGAAGAATCTATAGGATTAACTGTAGAAAGTTATTGTAGTAATAAAAATTATGAATATTATTTGCGCAATTTCTTTTTTAAAGATGAAAAATTAACAGTTCCACTTTTTTCAGAAGAAGAATTCGAAGATATGGATATCTCATTAATGAGAGATTACCATTCTTATTATAGCAATTTTCAAAATGTTTTTTCAGATAGAAATTTAAAGAAAATAGCTTGTTCTTCGATTGTTTCTAATTCTTTGTTTTTGTCTAAAACAGCGTCAGATTTTTATGGCAAGCCTATTTGCGATTTTACTATAAATCAAATTAGCTTATATAGTAACTATATTTACTTTAAAAACATAAGTTCTTCAGCAGATTTTAAATCTGTTCCTCAAGAATATTATTCTGATCTTGGCAAAGTTGTAGATTATTACGATCAACAGTATAGTATTTTAAGCAATAAAAACAACTCGAAAAAGAGATAAATCTTTCTTTTAAGTGTAATATTGAATAAGGATTATGGCAGAAGCAATTATTACAGTTGGAGCAGAGACAAGTCAATTAGAAAGAGATATCCAAAAGGCTTTTTCTAAAGATTTTAAGCTCACAGGGCTTGATTCGAAGTCATTCTCGCAACCTCTTGGTAAAATCAAAGGCCAACTAGGAGAATTTGAAAAATCTCTAGAAGCTTCTAATGCCCGCGTCGTCGCGTTCGGCGCATCTGCTGGTGCTATTTACTTGTTAACCGATGCTTTTAAAAGCATGGTTCAAAGTACTATTAATGTAGAAAAAACTCTTGCGGATATAAACACTGTTGTTAATGCAAGTGAAAAAGATATAAAGTCTTTTGGAAATACTATTTTCGATGTAGCTAATAAAACATCTCAATCTTTTGAAGTCGCAGCAGAAGCTGCTTTGGAATTTTCAAGACAAGGTCTAGGTCTTGAGCAAACTGCAAAACGTACTGCTGA
>Ga0208974_1000730_pt1 | contig 13247 bp, 16 predicted proteins | sample GreLakmeER15MSRF_FD_187699 | JGI IMG/M metagenome (GOLD analysis project Ga0208974, IMG submission 187699) | Freshwater lentic microbial communities from great Laurentian Lakes, MI, USA - Great Lakes metaG ER15MSRF (SPAdes) | ecosystem: Environmental > Aquatic > Freshwater > Lake | place: Great...
AGTCTTTCACGTAAATGGTTGTCGGCATTAAATCAATTACTGTTGAATCAAAATCATTTAGAAAAGAACTACTGCTGGTTGGGCTGGGCAGACAGTGATCGGGATCCTGAATATATCTGTACACAAATCAATCGCAGTATACATGCTGTTAATTCAGCTGACTTGGGATATGTTATAAACGACTTCTTTACACCAGCCAACACAATGTCAGCAGAGTATCGTCTAGACCATGCCCATCTAAATCAGCTGCATAGATATTTTGAAGACCTACAAGGCGTATCAGGTGCCATGAGTCCTTATTACACAGCAGCTGATGACACAACTCGTTGGCACATACGTCAGCTAAACTTGCTGTGTCATGAACTAGAAAGCCTAGTACTGAGCATTCGCAAGTTGAAAACAGCTCCTGAATGGCAACGTCCGTCGCAGCTGATGTGTTGGCTGGCAGCGCCACGTTTTGAACTGACAGTTGAGGATTATGACCTGTTTGGAATAGAAACAATAAATCGATCCCTGGGTGGTGTGTATGTGGGAGTAAACAAAGCTGTGGGCAAACATCATTGGGAAGTGTTCCAGGACGAAGGCAGAGACAGCAGGGTCGGCGAATTGGTCACAACCGGCCTTAGACCACAGACCGAAGCTGCCGGCGATTTTGACATAGAGTGGGCCAACAACCCTGGTACTTTTCCCTGGCAAATCCAGCAACTTAAAGAATTCCGCGAGTGGCTGATGGCCAATGGATTTGATCCTGACGATAAAAAATTAACCATTGGCCATCCACAGATAGGGCAAGTGGATTTGATCCGCAGTTTTGGCACAGAAGATTATCGATCAATTTGGGCACAGTTACAAACACACCTTAATGTTGTAAAAATAAAAACATCCACGCAAATCCGCGAATATAATTACAATTGGACCGACGAAGATTATGCGGAACTACAGATAAAGGAAATGAAATGAAATGGTTATTACGCTGGGTTGATCGTATACGATTGGAAATACGTTATCGTAAAAAATTAAAAGAACTACGCAAGAGAGATCCTTTTATCTACAAATGAAACATCAGTATACTCTAGGGCTCAGTGCAGGATTCCATGATGCTGCTGCCACACTGATACGCAGTGATGGAGAAATCATATTTGCTGGACACGCAGAACGCTACAGCAAAAAGAAAAATGATGCCCGTATCTGCACAGAGCTTATGACAGAGTTTTGTGATTACAACATAGACACCATTGCATACTATGAACGTCCTTGGTTAAAACAACTGCGCAATCTGGTGTCAGGGCAAGGTGTAGACTGGTCAAACATTACTGTCCGGCAAGTGTTGCAAAATCAATTGGGTGCGTGGTTACAACACCCACCAGAACACACACGCACTTACAGTCATCACCTGTGCCATGCGGCCGCAGGTTTCCAAACCAGCTCATTTGATCGTGCCACCTGTGTTGTGATCGATGCCATTGGTGAGTTTGACACTATAAGTATATGGGGAGCTGAATATGATACAAAAAATAAAGCAAGGTATAAGAAACTGTGGAGCCAAATGTATCCACGTAGCATCGGGCTCTTTTATAGTGCAATTACTAGCAGACTTGGCCTACACCCGCTAGACGAAGAATATATCGTCATGGGCATGGCCGCTTATGGACAACCACGCTACGTGGAAGAATGTCGCGCCTTGCTAGAAGATAATTTGCACATAGGTATTGATCCTGACTGGTTGCCCGATGCCACCTGTGAAGATATTGCGGCATCTGCACAAGTTTTAACAGAAGAATTGATATATAGTGTATTGCGTCGTGCTCGAGAATTTGGCTGGAGCTCTAATCTGGTTTATCAGGGCGGCGTGGCTTTGAACTGTCTTGCAAATAGAAAACTCGGTGAATATTTTGAAAACATTTGGATCATGCCTAGTCCTGGCGATAGTGGTAATAGCCTTGGTGCTGCCGCACTGGCCCACGGAAGACGTCTACGCTGGACCAGTGCGTACCTTGGCCACGCAATCCCAGGAGAATATCCTGTTGATGCCGTCGTTGATCATCTACTCCGTGATAGAATCGTCGGTGTCGCTAGTGGTCGAGCCGAGTTTGGACCCAGGGCCTTGGGAAACAGAAGTTTGCTCGCAGACCCCCGCGGACCAGATATAAAGGATCAAGTAAATGCTATCAAACGTCGTCAAAAGTTTAGACCATTTGCGCCGGTTATCTTGGCAGAGCATGTGGATGAATTTTTTGATATGCCCCCTGGTTGGCATCACAGTCCTTATATGCAGTCAGTCGCCCATTGCCGCAGTCCTGACTTATACCCTGCTATCTGTCATGTGGATGGCTCTAGCCGAGTACAGACTGTGTCAGCTGACGGTTCAGGCATTAGACAACTCCTAGAGGCCTGGTATACTAAGACAGGCTGTCCCATGTTGTTAAACACCAGCTTGAACATACGTGGTGAACCCATAGTCAACGATCGAGCAGATGCAGATCGCTTTGAACAGCTATACGGTGTTAAGATTTTTAGCTAACTGATCTAATCTGGAATATTTAGAAGCCAAGAACAATTCCTGATTGTGTACAATATCTTCGCGACATTGAATATACAATTGATGTAAATCTTGTTGATTTAACTGTTGCATGGTGTTTCTGAGTTGTTCATATCTTTGTGTATTATCCAATTCATCATCATATGAATTTTCTATCATTTGATCAAACGTTCGATACCCTAGTTCACGCAGAATGTGTAAAGTATGTGGCGTGCCAAAGACCACGAATGGTTGTGCATGTCTTATGGGCTTGAACGTTTTTTCACTTAGAAACGCACCGCCCGAACCGTCTGCATCAAAGAATGTTTCAAACACCAGATGTACATAACTGTTGTCGAAATGATCGGGTACCAGTCGCCAGTGTTGATTGTGTTCGGTGGCATTCAGTTGGTCGCAGGTATAGGGAGCCGTTTTTAGAAACTGAGTCATGCTGTGAGCCAATCCAGGAAAATGATCCAACTGTATGGGATTATCCTGCGGTAGATCGCCCATGTCCACATTGTTGTAACTCCAATAACTGTGTTGGTCCAACAAGGGTCGATGCGTAACCAGGTCGGCCATGATAGTGGCACGCCACCATTTATGGAATCGGTTGAGCGCAGTAAATTTGCGTTCACGTGGACGTGTATGGTAACTGCAACCCGGCATGCCGTGACCGTTCCATTTTACAGAATTGCGCCAATAAAACAATTCATGATCAACAAAATACACAAAGCGGTCTAGTTTTTTGCAAGCAGTATTGCCAGAAACAAAACGATAACAGTCAATGGGCAAACAGTGTTGAGCACACAAGGCATCTAGACGAGCCTGCTCATGGACTGGATTATCACCTTCGTGATAGTAAAACAACACTCGCAGTTGTCCAATACGTAGATAGGTACGAATTTTTTCGCCCATCATAGCAAAGTAATCCTGTGAAAAATCAAACCAACCAATACCCACAGGATAATAACAGTTGGTTGGAAATGCTTGATCGGTATAGTATATCTGTATGGGATAGTTGTGATCCTGTGCATACAACAACAGTCGGCAAGGTGTTATAAAGGGATAAGTGTCGCCGAGCCCTGTGTAACTTTCGTGCGGGTTGTCTTGCATGGGAGCCAGATTGGGATAAGGACGAGAATCATTTCTGCGATCAAATACAAAATTAAACACGCAGTTCCTCCAACATGGTCATTAATTCCGTCCACAGTATGTTTGCAAAACCACCATTATAAAAATGATTAAAGTTATGTTGCACAATTGGCAAACAGTCCTGATGTATCTGTTGTCTTTGTTCTACAGACAATTTGTCCAGATCCTTTAACAATTTAACTACTTTTTCGATTCGCACAACGTCATCTGTTTCAAGATCGTAACTTTCATCAATGATGCCATCAAATGTTTTAAATCCATACTCGCGAAGATATTCCAGACTGCCAGCAGTTGCTACCAACACAAATGGCATTTCTAATGCAATGGCCTTGAATGTTTTTTCTGTGATATGAGTCCGGCGGCCAAAGTACACAGTTTCTGTAGGCACATAGACCAAACTATCTGCGGCTTCAGCAAAGTTGGTCAACCAACAACTGGTCATGTTCTGGGTATCCTCGCCAGCAAACAGTCTGGGCAATTGTGCCTGTTCAAACACCTGGACAATGTCCCGGTATACATTGGTATATTTTTGTGCTATACTAGTGATATCTATATCTTCAACTGGACATATTCTAGGTGCCGATATGTGATTATTTTGTAGTCCATGTTTGAATACATTATAAAGAAACAACACACGATGATCTCTTTTACCGGCCACAATGCGATTTGGACTCATAAACGTTTGACTGGGCTTTCTATCTTGAGCACGAGGAATTAAAAATGTTCGATCATAGCCACGAAACCAATCCAAACAGGCCCAGCCATGATAAAAATAATAATGACTGGTCCAGTTGTATCGATCACACAATTGTTGGACCATTTCTCCACGTTCACTTACCACAATGTGTCCTGGAGGATTGTTTGCAATATCAAGATTCCGTCTTATCACATCACGAAATAAAGGGTCGTACAAGTCGGCATCCACTGGTTCTTGATCGTGAAAAAACACATAGTCAGTTTCTATGACATCGTCGTGCCCTAGATTAAATAAATGCTCTGGACCAGTATGGCCAGGAGGATCACAAAAAAACATTCTAGTTCCTGGGCAATGTTTTCCTAGCCAAGGCCAAAACGTATGGTTGTAAATTTCATCTATTCTAATCATGTTTGACGTATTTTATTCTGGAATCCGGCCTAATCTGTTTGCACACGAACAAGCAGCAGATTCGTTGGAGCATGCAAGGAAACTTTCACGGACAAGATATTTTTGGTGGGTAAACTATTTAACTGACTATACAGGCTTTGATTTTCTTTGGGAACCGGTGCCTTGGCAAGCACATCAACGCCATGCATGGCCCAGCCAATGGCAAAAAGATTCTGGCACTTATCTAGTGCCCAACGCTGACTGGACTGAGACCAATTATAGAACCGACCGACAGTTGACTCGTTATTACGACATACCCAGTTGGATCATACCGCCGGGATTTGATGTAGAAAGTTTTGATTGGTCTTGGCATCCAGATCCCACAGATCCACCTTATATCTATCAGTTTGGCACACAACATCAACGCACAGGAGGTCCACAGTATCCGGTGCCTGGTGCCACTGACTCGAAATTTGTGGATCAAATACGTGGCCGTGCCAAGATCGGAGTTACACCCATTATAGAGATTGATCACATGGATGGCAATCGTGGACAAGTGCCCGGCACGGTTAAAACAGTGAGATATTTTGACAATTATCAAGATGTGTTGACCCGCATTGCCAACACAGTCGAACATGAATATGTTTGGATTGTTAGCAGTGTGTGTGATTATACTGGATTTGATTTTTCGTGGCACCCAGAATTTTGGCAAAGCACCATGCTACATGTGTTTGCCAGCAATGAGCAAAAATTTGGAGATACATTTTACATGCATGTGCCCAGCTTCCGTCAGCGCATAGGTCAGTTCGAACTGCTGGAATGGTATGATTTAAATTACGTACAAAACAGTGTGCCACGTAGATCCATGCCGGTGGTACAACACAACTACGACACACATGTTGACGCAATCAAAAATCTTGAGTGGATAGGTCCGTTGGCCTTGTTTACAACCGCCACAGCTCCGTCTACTCTGCCCGCAGTACCGCTATGGAGAGAAAAGACCCGTACCATAGTTCCTTTGGATTTGGGAGCTGAGTCTGTGATACTTCCACGCGGTGCAATATCTTACGTGGCCATACAACTGTATGATTATCCCTACATAGACAAAACGCAACGACACACTGGATCTTCCTTGCAGGATGTGATTTTTATCAGCAATGGCGAAAGTATGGCCGACGCCAATTGGCAACATCTAAAAAATACATGCCCACGTGCAAAACGCAGTGATGGTGTGACCGGGCGCGAAGCCGCTTACAAAGCCGCCGCTGAGTTGTCGGATACTCCGTGGTTCTATGCAGTGTTTGCCAAGACTGAAGTGTTGATGGATTTTACCTTTGATTATGCGCCAGATCGTTTACAGCAACCCAAGCACTATATTTTCCACAGTCGTAATCCTGTAAACGGGTTGGAGTATGGTGCTATGAATATCAATCTCTACAATCGTCAATTGGTACTGGACACAGTGCCCGGTCTAGATTTTACACTCAGTGCCGCTCATGAAGTGGTTCCCATCTGTGCCAGCATCAGCAGATTCAACACCGATCCATGGGTAACCTGGCGCAGTGCTTTTAGAGAAGTACTGAAACTCAAACGCGAAGTGGATCTGGGAGCTGATGTAGAGATTCAACATCGATTGCGAGTATGGACCACACAGGCTCAAGGACAAAATGCCGAACACTGCTTGCAAGGTGCGCAGGATGCCTTGGCCTACTATGCCAAGGTCCTTGGTCGCTTGGAAGATCTACAGTTGAGTTTTGATTGGGCTTGGTTGCAAGACTATTATTACAACCTGTATCACGCACAGCCTTGGTTAGAATCGGTCTAAGAATTCTTGTTGTAAGAACCAATCCAAGTAAGCAGGTATACCCGACTCAATATCCACGGTGGGACGCCAGTCAGTGAGTTCGACCATTTTGTTACTGTCCAAGGTATCTCTGTTGGGATAAAATGCATCGTGTGGTTCAATCACAATATTGCTGGGTATCCTGGACTGTATGATTTCGGCTGCTTCGATGATACGTCGGCCATGATTTCTTGTCGAGTTGAACGTTTGATTGGCGGCCTGACCATGCAAGGTAGCAGTGACAAATGCATTGGCCACATCGGTCACATAACTAAAATCCAACCTGTTGTCAGGTCCATTCACAATCATACTTCCAGTTTTTAATGCGCTCACAGTCATCTTACTGATAACTCGCACTACCATGTCTCGGGTGCCATACAAGGCACTGGGTCTTAGTATGCTGTACTCTAGTCCATGTTCGTGTTGCCAGATCTGACACATGCGTTCACACTGTAGTTTGTAACTGCCGTACAAGGTCAATGGATTGCAGTCTGCATCTTCTCGGGGTGCACCTGGAAATGCATCAAAGTCACCATAGACCATGCTGCTACTGGCCAGTACAAAGCGTTCTACTTGATGCTTTACACACAGATTCAATGCAATGGCTGTGGCGGTAATCATGTTGGTGGTGGCATCTATTACATTTCGTTTGACCATTTTGGCATTGGGATATGTGGCCAAATCTATCACGCGGTGTGGCTGTTCAGACTCAAATACCGTGGCCATGAATTCAGTATCAGTCACATCCCCTTGATAAAAAGTGTGCGGACCCATGTAGTTCAATCGTTGAGAAAGAACTGGTTGATATTCCCAGATGGCGTAATCACCATAACGATGATGACAGTCTATCACGCTGACTCGATGTCCTTGTGAGTTCAATTGTTGTGCCACGTGATGGCCAATAAATCCATGTCCACCCAATATTAATATGTTCATTGCAATGCCTTTGCTATTTGTTCTACTTCTTCGTCAGTGAGTGTGTGCTGATTGGGCACAGTAAAACTGACGTTTTTCAATCTATCGCTGACCGGCATGGCACCGGCGGTGCCATACATTGGCTCGTCATTGATTAATCTAGAGTAATGTACTACACAATCTATATTGGCCGTTTTGAATTTGTCAATCACAGCCGTTCTGTTTTCGCTTTGGAATACCAATTTATGCAAGGTATGTTGAGCAAGACTCTGATCCGTGGCCGAAGTGTATACCGAATTGTCAATGAGATATCGGGCTATGTGTTGGCGCCGGCGTTGCCAAGATTCACTCAATTCAAGACCAGCCAATACACACGCTGCCTCAAAAGTACTGATCATGCTGTTCATGCCAGGGTGGATACTTTCATCATTGTTGTTTGACTTGCCGTGCAATCTCAACTTACCAGCAAGATCTGCTAGGTCAGCATCGTCGGTCAACAGTGCACCACCAGATCCCCAACTGCTTATTGTTTTGCTAGGACTGAAACTCACACAACTGATCTGACCGTTGCTGGCACTCCAACCATTACCATTGTGACTTTCAAAACTCTGGGCCGCATCGCAGATCACGGGCAGGTTTAAACTATTCAAACTGCGCCAGTCACTCATGTTACCAAAAATGTCCACTGCCATAACGGCTTGGCAATCGGCGATCAGTGCAGGATCAATACAGTAATTATCTGTAACATCCACGGGTATGGCTTGATATCCTGCTCGAGCAATGGCATGAGCTGATGCTGTAAATGTATAATTGCTGACTGCCACACGACTGCCAGCAGGCAGATTTACTGCAAGCATGGCCAAGGTCAATGCATCACTGCAACTGCCAGTGGTAACGCAATAACGACGTGAAAATCTTTCTGCCAATTGTGCTTCAAGGTGTCGGACCAGACTGCTGTTCTGCGCCAGTCCTGCACTGTGATCCTGTTCTATCAAATCCATTACCCTGGACTTGATTTGATCCCACACACGCTGATTTTGAAAAAGTCTGATGCTGTTAGACATACTTGTAGACCAATTCAAATGCTTCTGCTTCGGAGTTGGCACTCTTGTGTCCCCACATGCGATTTATAGTGTGTATTTTTTCTATGTCCTGTACAGTCAGATAGCTGTCATAACATTCCAGCAGTTGTTGTTTAAAATCCCAATCAATGCCCACATACATGTTGGCACTGTTTTGTTGGTAGTGATAACAGTAGGGCCAACTGTGCATGCACCATACTTCTCGAGCTCGACGTTGTACTATGGGCCAGGCCAGATGATAGGTGTTGCGGTGATCCTGGTGACTGTCTTGTGGGTTGGGGATGATTGCCAAGTCACAGGTATCAATCAACTGGGCAAGTTCTGACATGCTATTGTTGTCACACACAAGATTAGGACGACCATTGACATGCAAGGGGGTAGTAAAAACTCTAAGATTCCATCCAGTCTGACTGTAACTGTTTTGTAGTTCTGCACTGACCGTATTGCAATCACGTGCGGTGTTGACTTCAACTGATGGTGCCACAGTGATTACTGATGTGATGTCAGCACCTTGATTTTGAAAATGTTTCAAGGTACCAGCACAGCCAATTTCCAAGTCATCTGGGTGTGCAGAAACAACAACAATTTTCATAATGATTGTGGTTCCAGATTGATCTGTGCTGGGTCACCACAATTGCGTTTTTTACACAAGTTTGACATTGTTTCCCCACTTGAGTTCGTGAAACACAGCGTCATAATCTGTTAGATTTCCATATATTGTCACACGATAACCCATATATGTATGATCTGGGTCGCACCAAAATTCAGCTTCGCCTATGACGTTTTTCATGCACCAGGCACCGTGTTCGGTTTGTTGCCAGGCATGTATGGGATGGGCCGCATACAGATACGGATCTTCTACATCGCCCATGCGAAAGGTATGAAGTACAGTTCTTTGCATACCTTATTATAGCAAAAAACTCCAGACCTTGCGATCTAGAGTTTGCCTAATAACTTGTCGGTTTCGGGTTGTACCAGACCGGCCACAGCTGAAATATCCACCACAAAATCTACATCATAGATTTCATGATCGTGCTCTTGGAAATATCTTGTGAGCATGGTTTCTGCTTCTTCCAAACTTAATCCTTGCCTCTGGAGTGTATGCACATTGATGGTTTTTTGTCGGCCACCTTTTAGCTTGATTACAACTTTTTTAATACACTCCAAGGGAACATCAGTTTTGTTTACTGTGGCAATTATGTGTTCCCATTGATCTAAAAAATCATCATTGAGTTGCATCGGCCACCGCAGTCCGGGCTTTGGATGGACGACCACGTTTGGCAGACGTGACATCTTTGGCTACAACATTGGGAAACATTTTTTCTGCGTCTTTTTTCATTCTAGCAGCCTCGGCCAACATGCCTTTGGCTTCTGCTTCCATGTGTTGAGCTTGGGTTAGCATGTTGCCAGCAATGTCACGATCGCTTAGTGCAGAATTAGGATCGGCCTGCATCTTGGCAGCAGAGACTTTTTCTGCTTGGGTGCGTTTGAATTCGGCTTGTGCAGCACGTTTGGTTGGTGCATCTACCAGGCCGCGACTGGCATCATTTTGTGCCATTTTCTTGACTGCATCTGCACCCTTGTTCATTTCATTGAGCATGGTGTTGAGCTCATCTAAACGTATGTTGGCACCCTGTCTTGGAGTTACGATTACATCAGAAGTACGAACTTTCTTGATCATTTTCTCAAAGTGCAAGGTTTCAAGAATGTTGCGACCATCTGGCAGGAGATTCCTGTGCAAGGCGTCGGCCAGTTCGTTGGCCTGTTGACCAATGTCGCTTTCCAGTACCTTCATGATAGTATCATGCCAGTGCGCAGGCAAAATATCAGGTTGTACAACCAAACACATGTGATCCTCACCAGGAACCTGTCTGTATAGGATGGCAATTTTACGGTCGCCATGTTTTCCGATGTGTCGTATAAAATTCATGTTACTCTCCTTGAGATGGTGCGTCAACTGATGGTGCAGAATTATCTTGTGGTGTTGGATTAGCAGCTTCTTGCTCGGCCTGTGCCTGCGCGGCCGCTAGATCAAGAAAAGCGGAAAGTTTGTTGTAGACTCTGCCAACGTCACTGAGTTCTGGACCTTTGAAAGCGCCGCGGCTGGCTGCTAGATCAATGATCTGACGAATCAAATCTAAATCTGCCAAGGTCACGATCAAGCCCTGATCGTTTTGTTCTTGTACTACTGGGTTTTGGTTTTCCATGTTTTAAATCTCCTTATTGATATTTAAGCCAACTATTTACGGCAATTTTATTTTCCCATAAAAAAACACCCCAGAATGAGGTGTTTTGGTTAAACTGACGGGCCTATTTAGGTTGTGTTGGACAAATACCACAGTCCAAAACGTTCAAGCATGTGCTTTTTCCTTTTCATAGTAAGCATGTTGACCCCAGGGCGGAACCACAGTGGTATTACCATGAATAATCCACACCGTGTCGGCATAGTTCTCATCACCCCAGGATCCAAATGGGTAACCGTCTGTGAACACGACCAGGCGCTTGGGCTCGATCTGTTCTTCTTTCAAATAGTCGAAGATAGCATCAAAATCTGTACCACCGCCACCTTTGACTTCGTAATCACAGATGCTATCCAGGTTGTCGCTGTTGTATTGTTGCGGATTGTAAACTCTGGTATCAAAGGTAAAGATATGGATCCTGAAGCTCTGGAACTGATCCATGATGCCCTGGGTTTCACTCAAAAAGTCCCGGAGCATGCGCTCATCAATCGAACCCGATGCATCGATTCCAATGGCAATATCAATCAGCTCGTCGTTCTTCATACCGGGCATGATAGCGTCCATGTGCCATCCACGTCTGCTGGCACGCATCCATGTAAAGTCACTTTTGATGGTACTTTCCAGTTGCATGCGAAGCAGTTCACGCCAATTTATCTTGGGTGCAGTCATGTCCTGGATCAAGCGTTTGACACCTGCAGGCAGGTTGCCAGCACCATCTGATGCCGCGGCCGCTGACAGTACAGCTTCTTTGATCTCATCGCGGATCTTTTGACGCTCTTCGGCCGACATTTTGGGTTTCTTACCCTTGCCATCCTTTTCGTCACCATCATCGTCGCTGTCTGAATCGCCTTCACCATCCAAGTGATCATCCAACAGCTTGTCAATGAGATCACTCAGATTTATCTTTTCAGCATTTTCATACAGATCATCATAGATCTCTTCACTGCTCATACCTTCGTACTTGCTGTCATACAGACAAGGTACCGACGTGATAAACTCACCCACACGATGTTTTTTCAAGTCTGCGTTGACCGCATAGTCATTGGCCACGTTGAACAACATGGGATCACGGTCGCCACGTCGACCAAAGTGGTCATACACACAATGCAGGACCTCATGCCCAAACAAAAATTCAACCTCTTTGGGTTTGAGCATGTCAATGAATCTGCTGTTGTAATAGAAATGACGACCATCTGTGGCAGCAGTGCCGCACCATTCGTCAGCGTTGACTAACTTTAGTCTGGTGGCCAAGTTGCCAAAGAAACTGGCACGGAGTAGCAGGCCCACACGGGCTGTGATCAGTTTTTCACGCACTTCACGGTCCAGTTTGGGATCCATGGGTCCGCATAGGTCTTTGAACTTGTCGGCTTCTTTTTTGTTTACTGAAGTGGCTGTGCTCATAAGTGTCCTAATTATTAACTATACTACTATTATACTATAAAGGCCTTTTCCGGTCAACCGTTAATTATTAAGATATTTAAGCACAAACCAGGTCTGCTGGGCTTCGTTATAGAAATCCAAGTGTATTTGCTCTTGATAATGGTATCTGTGGTTCCAACCTTCACTTTTCATCACTTCCCATTCCACAGCGTCGTGTGGTTTAAGACCCTTGTGTCTACGCACAGTAAAACCTAGTTCACGCTTGCATACCCAGGACAACATGATCTTGGTACCGTAGTCTAGGCCCAGTTGATACTGTATGGGCTCCCACTCAGACGGTTTGTGAAATATGATCAGGTCAGGTTTGATGGTAACTTTCATTGACCAAACTTCAACAAGAACACAGTGTATTTTTTCTCATCTATGACCACATAGTCGAGATCAATGCCACCCAGCTTGTGATTCATAATCAGCTTGATGCCGTAGTATTCTCGTATATAATCTTCAAAGGTCAAAAAACCTTGCCCCACTGGCACCGCCGCGGCCAACTGATCCCATTCCTGCTTGCACTGTTGTATTCTTGCAAAGTTTGCGGTTTCGCCACCGATCAAGGTGTCCAATCGGGCGGCTGTGTCACTATAGTAGGAATCCTTAGTCATCTTCCCACCATTTGATAGTTCTAGCTCGTAATTTGATCATGGTAAACTCACGATCATCTGCCTGACCTCTGTATATACCCCAGCGAGGTTTGACCAGGTAAACACCATTGGCATTCTCCAACCATACTCGACGACTGTTGGCTACAAAGTCATCGTGCGTTTTAAAACACATACGGCCACCTTCGGCAGGCGAGCAGTTGGGCATGCACCAGAGATGCCACTGTTCTAACTTGGCCTTGTTGGTTCGTTCGTCTAGTTCGTAGTAGTAGTTCACGCCCACCTCAACTGGAATGCTGTTGCATCTCTGGCATCCTCAAATCTGAATGCAAATCCTTCTGTGCTACGATAGCCATGCAAGTGCCAACGACCAT